>Ga0209542_10000047_pt1 | contig 328057 bp, 379 predicted proteins | sample RifCSPhighO2_01_FD_184028 | JGI IMG/M metagenome (GOLD analysis project Ga0209542, IMG submission 184028) | Soil microbial communities from Rifle, Colorado - Rifle CSP2_plank highO2_0.1 (SPAdes) (version 2) | ecosystem: Environmental > Terrestrial > Deep subsurface > Rock core/Sediment ...
TTCCACCTCTAAAAAGTAATTGAGATAATGTCTCGCGCTCGAAAATATCTAAATGCTTGTATCTTTTCATCTGCAACGTACGAGTATATCAAACTCTTAATCGTTGCACTTACACTTTGAACTCAGGGATTAAGAGGGTAGGGAAGTCAAACTATAGGCCTGGTATAATAATAGGAGTTAATGATTAACTCGGTAGCGGAGGAAGACTTCATTTTCAACTTGATGCATCTCTATAATTTCTAAATTCATAACTTTGTCTGGAGGACGCAAGTTCCCTTCAACCATAGTGATAGTCTTCCCAATCTCTCCGCCAATAATCTTCGGTGCTATGGTCAAAAAAACTTCATCAATCAAATTTTCTTTTATAAAATCCCCCAATAAATGAGGCCCTCCTTCGACCAATACTTCTTTGTATCCCTTATTAAATAAATACTTGGAAAGTTTTCGGATATCTACTTTATTTTTTCCTAAACGAACTATGTCCGCAACTGCACTTAATTTTTCGGAAACTTCCGCTTCACCTGTAGTGGCCACAATATGTCTGGTTTTGGAATCGGTTAAATATTCTACTAAGGAGTCATCAGGATGGGAGGTGACAACTACATATATTAAAGGCTTGGGCTTTTGATAGTAAATTCTTTTTTGTTTGAACCGTTCTTCGTCAGTTCGTTTGATAACACCACCAACAGTATTACGTCCATGTACCAAAACATCTGCTCTAGCCCGAAGATCGAGCAGCGTGTCGAAATCTACACTACTTCCCATTGGCCAATAAGGATTAGGGTCGGGGTGGAGCACTTGAGCCTTGCCATCGATGGTTGTGACAAAGTTGGTATAGAAAAAAGGACGTTTATTAAGTTTTGGAAATTCAAGTTTGGGATAAATCATAATTTATAAAAATAGGTTGGAAATAGTTTTCTCTTTTGAACTATGACCAAATACTTTTCAAACCCTAGAATTCTAAATCCATGAGAAATAACCAGAGTCCCCTTGCTGCACTCTTTTTCCAGTTTAGCACAAAGCTTTTTCAAAGTAACCGGAAGTAAGAACATAAAAATAACATCGTAATTTCTGAGATCTGTTGAAAAAAGATTTTGAATTCTGAAATGAATATTCTTTAAATTCTGCAAACGAGCTAGTAACCGAGAATAGAAAATTAATGGAATATGTATATCGATCCCTGTTCCTGCTACCCCGTAACGCCGGACCGCTAGTCTGGTCGCTCGTCCATCTCCACTACCTAGCTCCAACCATTGCTGACCCTTTTTAAGCTTGGCTCCTTCCAGTATTTCTTCAAGAATTTTTTGAGAGGTGGGAACATAAGGAGCTCCTGTAAAATCGACAATAATACAAAACACTCCGTAGATGGCAAAAAGCAGCGGAATAATAAATCCAAATACTAGAATGATAAGATATAAAAATAAAATCATTGGATACTTAACTTGGTAAAAGAATAGTCTAAGAGAGTCCGGGCATCATCGCGACGATTGGTCGAACCAAGCAGCACTCCTAAAACTTCTTTACCTTGTTTTCTGGCAAGTGTTACCAAAGTCAGTCCAGCCTCCGGAGTAAAACCGGTCTTAAACCCCACCACTCCAGGGTAAGTTGAAAGCAGATTAATACCGGAATACAAATCGTAGTCTTGGTGAGTTGGTGTTTTATCAAAAAGGATGTGCTCTCGGGATGAAATATCCACTAAATGAGGCCATTTTTGGATGGCAAACCTGGACATCAAGGCGACATCATACGCACTGGAAAACTGTTCTGCGCCGTCTTCTTCTAACCCTGTTGGATTTATGAACAGGGTGTCCTTCATCCCCAGCTGCTTGGCTTTAAGATTCATCAATGGTATAAAGTCATCTCTTTGCCCGGTAACGGCTTCTGCCAGAGCCTCGGCAGCGTCGTTGGCCGAGACCAGAAATACTCCATCCAGCAATTCTTCCACGCTTAAGCTCTCTCCTCCAATAAGCAGCATTTTATCCGGCTCCATCTCGGCGGCACGATTCGAGATGCTTACCTGATCGGTAAATTTCTTATTTTCTAATGTCACAATTACCGTCATGATCTTGGCCAGCGAGGCAATCGGTAGACGTAGGTGGCTGTTTTTCTCAAAAAGCACCTGGGCGGTTTGGGTATCCACAAAAAAAGCTGACCTGGCAGTCAGAGTCGGACCAGACTCTTCGGAGGCCCGTACTTCGGGAAGCCAAAGATTGTCGGCAATCGAAATCTGACCAAAGACCGGTGAAACCAGGGCATTGGGCTGGACTTGTGGGACAAATAATCCTGCTATCAGGGCGATGCTACATAATCCTAAAGCGACTAACAATTTTCGCATGCAAAACTCATTATATCCTATCCAAATGGTACTTGACGGAGGAAGCTTCGATCTTACACAATATATAAAGATGACAAAGTTTCTGCCCTTTTTGTTAATTGTTGTAGTGGTGATAGGAGCATTCACTTACCTCCCTGTTAAACGACGAATCCTCTATGCTCTTCATCTTTCCGGGGATACTACATTATCTTGCTGTAACGAGGCAGATGTCGCTAAGTCAAACGGTAACTTTGACGAATCTGCTAACCTGGCTTTTTTTAACGGAGAAGAGGTAGATTATCCGAAAACTTCCCTGGCCGAAAATATTTCTCATCAGTTAGCAGGTAGCGCAGTTTTAGGTACCAAAAACACCGCCGGAGAAGATAAATGGATTGAAGTCTCTTTGGACGAACAGCTGGTTCGGGCCTGGGAAGGAAACAAGGTCGTGAAAGAATTTCCCATCTCCAGTGGTTTATGGGGCCGCACCCCCAAAGGAGACTTTAGTATCTGGTATAAAACCCGATATCAACGGATGACCGGAGGGAAAAAAGAGTTAGGTACATTTTATGACCTGCCCAACGTACCAAATAATATGTTCTTCTATAAGGGTTACGCCCTTCACGGAGCTTACTGGCATAATAACTTTGGACACCCGATGTCTCACGGTTGTGTTAATGAGCCTTTGGCAAATGCAGCCGATATCTTCGAATGGGCCGGTCCGGTTGTGCCTGAGGGTCAAAATGCGGTGCGGGCCACTGAAGACAATCCAGGCACTCGAGTGTTTGTCCATTAAGTGCTACACTAAAAATTAGATGTCCCTCAAAGCTGATCTTCAGGAATTCTTTAAAGGCGAGCTACTTGATGATGACCAGACTCTCACTGCTTTCAGCAAAGATGCTTCCCTTTTTTATATCCGCCCGACTTTAGTCGCTTATCCACACGGGGTAGAGGATATTAAAGCATTAATCAAATATATCAGCGCTCATCCGGAGAAAAAACTCTCTATAACCCCCCGGTCAGCGGGAACAGACATGGGCGGTGGGGCAATCAATGATTCGATTATCCTGGAGATGACTCAATATTTTAATAAAATCAAAGAAATAGGCGCAGACTTTGCAACCATAGAACCCGGAGTTTTTTATCGGGATTTTGAAAAAGAGAGCCTCAAACACGACTTGTTGCTCCCCTGTTATACCGCCTCCCGAGAATTAAATACCATCGGAGGAATGGTGGCTAATAACTCGGCAGGGGAGAAGACTCTGTTTTATGGCCAGACCAAGGATTATGTACGATCATTAAAGGCGATTTTATCAGATGGCAACGAATATACTTTTGAAGCTTTAAATAAATCCGAGCTGGATCAAAAGATGTCTCAAAAAAACGCTGAGGGTAAACTTTATCGTGAGGTTTTTGGGTTGGTTGATACCCACTTTGACGCCATTCAAGCTGCCCGTCCGAAGACTCATAAAAATGCCACCGGATATTTGCTCTGGGAGATTTGGGACAAAGAGACTTTCGACCTTTCTAAAGCTTTTGTCGGCTCCCAGGGTACATTGGGAGTGGTCACCGAAGCCACTCTCAAGTTAGTTAAACCCCAAACACATTCCCGAATGCTGGTGATCTTCATGAAGAACTTAGATAATCTCTCGAACATTGTGAACGCTATCCTGCGCTATAAACCCGAAAGCTTTGAATCATACGATGACTACACCATGAAGTTCGCCATGAAGTTTTTACCTGAAATCATCAAAGTCTTTGGGCCAAAAAATCTTTTTTCTCTAGGCTTTCAGTTTTTACCGGAGATGTGGATGACTATGACCGGAGGGCTGCCTAAGCTTGTTTTGCTTGCAGAGTTTACCGGCGAAAGCGATGCGGAGGCACTTGGTAAAGCCGCCGCCGCCAGGCAGGCGGTAGCCGGGTTTAAGCTTAACGACCGTATTACTCAAAACCCCGAAGATGCCCGGAAGTATTGGGTTGTCAGAAGAGAGAGCTTTAATCTCTTAAGAAAACATTCTCCCCATCGCCGAACCGCTCCATTTATTGATGATATAATTGTGCGTCCTGATGTCTTACCAGAGTTCCTGCCAAAACTGAGGGCATTAATGAGTGAGTACGAGTTAATTTATACCATGGCTGGACATATCGGAGACGGTAATTTTCATATCATCCCGCTAATGGATTTAACCGACCCTAAGTCTCGGGGGATTATTCAAGAACTAGGCAAAAAAGTTTATGATTTAGTCTTTGAATATGGCGGGTCAATGAGCGCAGAGCATAATGACGGGTTAGTCCGGGGGCCGTATTTAGAAACCATGTATGGCAAAGAGGTCTATGGATTATTTAAACAGTTAAAAAATATTTTTGATCCCACAAATATCTTTAATCCTCACAAAAAAACCGATGCTACTTTTGAGTATTCCTTAGATCACATCGCCAAAGACTCTAGTTAAATACTTCACAAATTGTCCTAAATCGATAGGGGAGGGTTTCTTGCAAAAATTTATGCCTAGCCTCTCCCTCTAAGCTCCCAACTTCTTGCCAAACTGCCCTTCCTGCCAAAAACCCCCTGCAGCCTACACTAGCCGCCTCTCTCAACTGTTCGACAAACGTTTCGAAGGAAGCGCCCTTGGTTAAAATGATCCAGGGAGTATCTCCTACCATTTGGGTGATTTTGCTACATGCCTCTTTACTACCTGGATATTCCAATTTCCAAACATGGGGCTTAATGCCACTATCTAAAAACATCTTTACTGAATCTAAGACTAAGCTAGTGAGGTCTCTCCCCAGCTTATCTCCTGTATCTGGCTTATAAGCTCTAATCTCTAAAAATAATGGGAAATTTTTCTTTTGACATTCTTGTAAAACCCGCTTGGCAGTATGCAGCTGGATCTTGGCGGTTAGTACATGTGGATTAAAATAGAGTAGTATCTTTGCTCCCTGAGCGCCGTCAGACTTTAAATCATCGACACTAAATTCTATCTCGGTAATTCGTTCTCCCAACTTCTCGGTATAACCCGACTCCTCTACCGGAAGTAAAAATGGTTTTGTCCTGTTTACATAAGCGGGAAGTCCAATTGTTTGGTCAATGAGCAGAGCGCTGAATTGATCTTGGACACTGGCAATAACCTCTCTCTTTAGGGCAACTGCTTGTTGGTCGCTAACTTGATCCGGATTCTGGGGATTCATTAGTTTCTTAAAACTACCCCTGTGGTCAAAGGCCAGCATTAAGAAATTGCCGTTTTTAGTAAATTGAGCAAGATCCATTATTTTAGCTCCTTCGCGATGATCTCGGGGTTCTGCTTGAGTCTGCCTATCATCTCTTCGTAGGTGAGTAAACCCGTTTGGGCCCCAATCTGTTCAACCACCGCTGCTCCATTGGCTGCCCCCCAACGCATCGCCTCCGGCAAATCCTCACCATAAAATATCCCGGCCAAGGCACCTGTGGCATAAGCATCTCCAGCTCCGGTCATCTGTTTTAGTTTGGTGGGAAAAATACCTAGCTTCCAATAATCTTCGCCGTCAAATCCAAAAGAACCCTTATGTCCGTCAGTAATTATTACCATTTTCGGTCCTAGGTCGGCGATTCCTTTGAGTAATTTTTTAGGTGCGATATCTTCCATTCGATTAAACCCTAAAATAAGTTTTGCCTCCTCCAGGTTAACAATAAACAGCGTCGTCGAGTTCAGTATTCGGGGGTATTTTTTTACCCCATGCTTAAGCTGAAAAGTACCCGGATTAAAAACCATTTTTGCACCTGTTTGATCCAAATACCTAACTAACTGTTCCATTAGAGGTGAGTCAATAAAGCTTGGTGCAAGTGAGGTCAGATAAACCCATTTCGTAGCATCGAGATTGGGTAAATTAAATTTCCAGGGTTGGTGATGGACCAAAATAGTCCGCTCACCTTTGTAATCTAAGATAATATTATGGTTAGATGGTAGGTCGTCTGTTTCTACTACATATCTTAAATCGACTTTTTCTTTTTTTAATTTTAGTTTAATTCTGTCATCATCTTTATCGTCATCCAAGCGGCCGACATTGGTATAAATTGCTGTTTTTAGCTGCAAGCGGCTGGCACCAACTGCATTATTGGCTGCATTCCCAGCTACCATCGAAACAGATTGTCCGACCGGAACCTTGTCGCCACTACGCAGTCCCAATAAAGTTTCATGCGATGTTAAAGAAGTGACAATCTCTGCGTCAGTCAAAGGCACAAAAGTATCGATAACACAATCGCCAATAGAAATTAAGTCAAACATGTTTTCCTCGTTTAGGGTCGTGGACGGTAAATACTTTTAACCCCTTCCACCAGATTGAAAATACTGCTCTAACCGGTAAGATGGAAAACAAATAGTGTATCGTGATCAGCTGCTTTAACCACCAGACCAAAAGACCTGTCATTTCTAAACCAAAGACGTTGGTCAAGGCATACTTTCCACCTACTGCTACAACAAAAGACGGGTAGGGAGGACTGTATTTTTTTAAGGGCTTGCCTTTGATAGCGAGTTCAATATTCAAAGCTGCCACCTTTCCTTCGCTAATAGCCGACCAGGCCGCCGGAGGAACGGGAGTATTTTTGGTCTCGTCAATATATTCAGCCATATCCCCAACAACATAAACTTCCGGGTGACCTGCAAGGTTCAAACAAGCTGAGGTGTGGATCTGTCCTTTTTTGGTAAATTCTACTCCTTTAATCGCCCCATTCAAATTTGCAGCGAGCACCCCGGAGGTCCAAACTAAATAATCATATCCCAGCGGTTCCTTGTCTTGGCAGTAAATTTGCTTTTCGTCAATTTTGGTAATCATATTCCCTGTCCTTACTTGAACGCCTAGTTTTTCCAGCCGATGTAACGCCTCTGCCTGTGACCATTCCGGCATGCCGGTCAAGATACTTGGCAAAGCTTCTAAAAGAACTATTTCCGAGTGCGGATGTGGGAGTAAGCTCATCTCTGCAGCCAACTCTACTCCGCTAAACCCCCCTCCCGCCACCACCACCCGGGTCGGTTTGTCAGTTTGACTAAAAACTTTTTCTAGGTCTGACCGGCAACGCAAAGCATCTTCTGTCGTTTTTAAGGGATGGGCATATTCTTTTGTGCCTTCAATTCCGAAAAAATTGGTGGTACTCCCCAAGCTGATAACTAAATAATTATAGCTTAGGCTTTTAGTTCCTGTCAGAACTGATTTTGTTTCCAGGTCAACCGAGTTAACTGAGTCAACCAGAAATGAAATATTTTTACGGGTGCCAAATATCTGCTCTAATGGTAAGTTGATAGCCGCTACCAGGGCCTCCTGACTTACCTTAGTGGCATCAAAAGAAGCCGTAGCTACTTCGTAGAGATCGGGGGAGTAGCAGTGAAAAGGAGATTGATTGATAATAGTGATCAGGGCGAAAGGAAGACGACTAGACAGGTCTAGCGCAGTACGTACCCCCCCAAAACCCGCTCCTAAAATGACAATTTCTGGCTTTTCCATTTCTTTTATCATCGTATCACAATAGGAGGGTTAGGTCGGCTTCATGCGCAAAACCGTCGTAATCGCGTGTATAATCTCTTTGGTCGTTAATCCGAATTTTTCCAGCAGTTCCTCGGACTCTCCTGATTCTCCGAAGCGGTTAGCTATCCCCACAATCTTCATAGGTACTGGAAACTTTTGGCAGACCAACTCGGCCACCGCTCCGCCTAATCCACCGGTAACCTGGTGTTCCTCAACTGTCACGATTGCTCCACATTCATCTGTCGCTTCCAGAATGGTTTTTTCGTCTAAAGGCTTTAAGGTGTGGCAATTAATTACTCGAACAGAAATATTGTGCTCTTTCATTTGTTCGGCTGCCTGCAAGGCTTGATAGACCATTTGACCACAGGCGATAATGGCTATATCCTTACCCTCAGCTAAAACTTCGGCTTTACCAATTTGAAAAGGAGTTTGTTCGGTGGAAATGACCGGAGTTTTATCTCGAGAAAGCCTGAGATAGCTAGGTTGTTTAGTGGCGGCAATAGCCATCGTTGCTTTTTTCGCTTCAATTGAATCCATCGGCACTATCACTACCATATTCGGCAGAGCCCGCATTAAAGCAATATCTTCTAGGGCCTGATGAGTAGCTCCGTCCGGACCAACAGAGATTCCAGCATGAGAACCAATGATTTTAACCGGCTGGTCGTTATAACAGATAGTCGTCCTAATTTGTTCCCAGTTTCGTCCAGGAGAGAAGGTCGCATACGAAGCACAAAAGGGGATCTTCCCGGCTGCCGCCAACCCAGAGGCGACTGTTACTAAGTTTTGTTCCGCCACACCTACTTCAATAAAACGCTCTGGGAATTTGTCTCTAAAGCTTTGCATACGGGTAGATTCGGTGAGGTCGGCACAAAGAGCGACAACATTGGGACTGCTCTCCCCTGCCAAGACTAACCCCTCTCCAAAGCCATCGCGGGTAGGTACCTTTTCGATATCTTGGTCAAATAATTTTGGATTTAAATGAGCTTGTTGATTAATCATTCATGCTCCGATCTGATCTTTCCTGCCAAAGTTCGTAGCTTGTGCAAGGCTATTTTAGCTTCTTTAGCGTTGGGGGGTTTACCGTGCCATTCAAACTTGTTTTCCATAAAGTCTACTCCCTTACCCGGGATGGTATGAGCAATAATCATGGTTGGTTTCTCAAAGATAACCTTAGCCCGCTCTACTCCGTCGATAATCTCCTGCATATTATGACCATTGATTTCGATGACGGTCCAGCCAAAGGCCTCGTATTTTGCCCTAATGTTTTCTAAAGGCATGATCTCCTCGGTAAATCCATCAATCTGGATATTATTACGATCCATAATCGCAGTCAGATTATGCAGTTTGTACTTTCCCGCCAACATCACGGCTTCCCAGGTATTTCCTTCATCATGCTCACCATCAGACATTAAGCAATAGGTATGCCAGGAGGCCTGATCCATTCGGGCGGCCAGTGCCATACCACTTGCCTGAGACAACCCAGAACCAAGCGGTCCGGAAGTAGTTTCAAGCCCTGGCAGCGACTCACGGTGGGGGTGTCCCTGCAACCTGGTACCTAGCTTGCGTAAGGTACTCAGTTCGTCAACCGGAAAAAAACCACGGTGGGCCAAGGTTGCATATAAAACTGGACAGATATGTCCATTGGATAAAACCAATCTATCCCGATCTGGTTTTTGGGGATTATTGGGATCAATCTTTAGGATATGAAAGTACAAAGCGGTGAAGATATCCGCCATCCCCAAAGGACCAGCCGAGTGACCTGATCCAGCTGCCAGCAACATTTTAATAACACTTTGACGGATTTGAGTTGCCTTTAGTTCGAGATCAATAAACTCCTGGGCAGTTAGCATATATTAAGTGTATCAAGTTTTGGTATGAATAACCTCTGGTTTAGTAGAATCAGATTCTCTGGTTGGCTCAATATTCGCGCTTTTTCCGGCTGCTAATTCTTGCTTAAACTGTTCAATAGCCTCAAGAACTTGGTCGGCGGAGCTGACAATTTTAAAGACTTTTAACTCCTCCGGCCGGAGCAGCATATTCTTGCGGAAAGCATCAGTAATTTCATGCCAGAAATCGCCATATAAAATAAGCGGCTTATGGTGACCAAAATAAAGACGCGCCAACCCCCAGGCCATGCCAAATTCCGAGATCGTGCCCGTCCCTCCATTGAAAACCACATATACCTGTCCTTGCTCCATAAGAGTCAAGGTTCGTTCGATATAAGTTGTTGTCTTGATCTCTTTGTCAAAAATATTTTTCGGATCTCGACCCTCAAAATGGGTCATGTCTCTGGGATGAAGAGTTACCGCAAGCACCTCGCCCCCACCCTGTTTGGCCCCGACGGTAGCAGCTCTCATCACTCCTGGCCCTCCGCCATCCACCACTACATAACCGGCCTCGGCTAGTCTTTTACTAACCGCAACGACGCTTTCATAAAGCTCACCATCTTCCGGAGCATCAGCATAACCAAAGATTGCTACTTGTTTGATAGTTACAGTTTCCGGAAGTTTATTAGGCCGAAAGAGTTCTGCGAATTTTTTTAAAATTTTCATCAAAATCTCCTTTCAACAATCCTGAACCTATGGCTAAGTAATCCACCCCAGCTTCTTGAAGAGCTTTGCTATTCTTCGAGTTGACCCCTCCGTCATCTCCTACTTGAATATTCCACCGTTTTTTGATCTGGCGAATTTTCTCCAAAGCAGCTACTGAAAATTCCCTACCCTGCGCACCTGGCTCAGCAGACATCACTAGCACACTATCTATTATGTCCATAAAAGGAGCCAGAGATTCAATAGGTGTTCCTAAGTTCAGAGACAACCCTACTTGTATATGCATGGCCTTGGTTTTTTGAATAAATTGACTTATCTGTCCCTCTCCAACCTCGACTGGCGCGACAATACGGTGAACCGGAATCTTTGATAGTTTTTCTACCCAGCTGGCCGGGTCTGCTACTAATAATTGAATCTCCTTTTTAAAGACGTTAGGATACTTGATTAGTATATCGGGGTCGATACTTTTATTGGAAACGAACTTTCCATCCATCAAATCGATTTGGATCCAATCTCCGTCAAAAAGCTTACTTTGTATAACTTTGGTAATCTGTTCTTGGTAAATTTCTTCTGAGGTAGCAAGTATTGCGGGAAGAATTTGCATAATTAACGCTTTTCTATATCAGATATTTTTTGAATCCTTCGAACGTGTCTCTCTGCATTATTAAAAGAGGTTGCCAGCCATAGCTTAACAGCTTGCTTGGCCTCTTCGCTGCTGACGAAACGAGCACCAATGGATAAAATATTGGCATCGTTATGCTCCCGAGATAGTCGGACAATCTCAAGCGGATCACTACTTTCCCTGCCCCCAATTTCCGGTGACTCCAGTGGAGCCTTTTCACCATAAAAGACAGCTGCCCTAACATGAGCAAATTTATTAGCCACAATTGCCTCGCCTTGACCCGATCCTCCAAAAATAATCCCTCTGGCGGATGGATCACGCGAGACTGCCTCAGCGGCTTTACTAATGAAATCGGGAAAGTCATCGTCAGCTTCGAACTGGGTTGCCCCGCAATCGGTGGTAGCAATTTCCCGTTCCTCCAGCCAGTTTTTTATTTGGTCTTTGAGCGCTAGCCCGGCGTGATCGGAAGCGAGATAAATCATATTTGTACTGTATCATGGATCAGGGGTCAGGAGTCAAGCTTGATACACTTGAATATACTTTTATCCAATTGACGACTAAATCAGTTTACTGATATAAAAGAGAGGCTTAAATTTCCGTTGGGATAAAGCACTACTTACTGCAAGGTGAGTTTACAAGAAACCCCGATACGTTCGGGGTTTTTTGTTTACAAATTATGCTAAAAACCTTAAAGACCAATCATGGAGATATTTCACTCCCAACTTTTTTTCCGGACGCTACTCGAGGTGTGGTCAAAGGAGGACTGGATACCGTTGACCTGAGCAATACTAAGGTCGAAGGGATTGTGATTAATACCTTACATCTTCGTGGTGCCATCAGGGAGCAATTTAATTGTCACCTCTTAATGAATTGGACTAAACCGATCATTACGGACTCGGGTGGGTTTCAGGTCATGTCCCTTATTCATCATCACCCTAAGTTAGGCAAGCTGACCGATAATGAGGCAATTTTTATTGATGCAAGCGGGCAGAAAATAATCTTTACTCCGGAAGCTTCCATCCAGCTTCAGCTTAAATTAGGAGCCGATATTCTAATTTGCCTGGATGACTGTACCGACCCTGAATCTCCCTTAAGTCTGCAAGAAAAATCAGTTGAGCGGACAATTAACTGGGCCAGGCGATGCAAAATAGAGTTCGATAAACTTACTAGTCAAAAAAATGCCCGACCTCTTCTCTTTGCCGTTGTCCAGGGAGGAAAAGATCGGTCACTTCGGAAAAAATGTGCTCGGGCTTTAGTTGAGCTGAATTTTGATGGATATTGCTTTGGTGGCAGACCGCTGGATGGAGAAAATAAGTTTCTTAAAAGTATTCTCCAATTCACGGCCTCTTTATTACCAAATGACAAACCAAAATATGCCATGGGAGTTGGTACTCCTCAGAATATCGTCGACTGTTTTAAAATGGGCTATAACATGTTTGACTGTGTTATCCCTACTCGGGAAGCCCGGCATAAGAAGCTCTATATCTTTAACAAACCGCTAGAGCAAATAGATATCCTAAACCAAGAGTTTTATAGCTCGATCTATCTGCAACAAAGTCGCTTTCGAGATAATCTGCAGCCTATTTCACCCTTTTGCGACTGTTTAACTTGCCAAAATTATTCACTCGGTTATCTATATCATCTCTTTAAAATTAAGGATATCTTAGCCCTCCGACTCGCGAGTATTCATAACCTACGTTTTTATACTATGCTGATGGAGAAACTCACCAGGTAATAGATGAGTAATTTTATGTAAGAATTATGTAAACTTACTTGCAGAAATGTTAGAACTAGTGTTATATTGTGTAAGCCAAGCGAAGCAAGATGGTTAATACAATATTAATAGTCGAAGACGACTCGGGTCTGCAAAAATATTTAAAAGAGCTGCTTCTGGACAATGGGTATTCTACTCAAGTGGCCTCCGATGGTATTCAAGCACTTAACTCTATTGAAAAATTAGCTCCTGATTTAATCTTGCTGGATTTAGGTTTACCCAACATGAGCGGTGAGGCTGTTTGTGCAGAACTACGCAAAAAACATTCTGAGCTACCAATTATTATTCTGACAGCCAAAGATACTACCTCAGATATTGTCCAAGGTCTAAACCTGGGAGCTGATGATTATATGACCAAACCCTTTGTCGCCGATGAGCTTTTAGCGCGCATTAAAGTCCGTTTACGAAGCAAAAATGGAACTGATCACAAGCTTCAAGTTGATGATTTAGAGTTGGATAATAATACCCTCGAAGTCCATCGTGCCAATAAACATATTCAACTAACCCCTCAGGAATTCAAACTTTTACAGTACTTAATGAGCAACAAAGGCCGCATCTTGACCCGAGAAATGATCCTCAACCGGGTCTGGCTATATTCTCCTGATATTGAAACTAGGGTGGTCGATGTCTATATGGGCTATTTACGCAAAAAAATAGATGCCGATCTCGAGAAAAAATTAATCCACTCAGTGCGTGGTTTTGGTTATATGATCAAAGACTAGTCTCTTTTACTTGATATTATAGGATACCTCAGGTAAAATCCCTCTATGCCTTTTAGACCCCCCGAAAACTTTAGCCGAGAGGCTTTGGTCACTACTGTCGCTTTTGGAGCAATTATTGTTGATCCTGCTGGTGAAAATGTTTTTACTGGACTAGAGAGTATGACCGAACGTTGGCATAGACGCAAACAACTCGGTTATCCTATCGAAACCTGGCTGACAGCAGCGGGAGCTAACAAGGTTCGAAGAAATATCGAGACTAGGGCTGAGACTGTCTTACGCCGCGCCATAGGTTATGATCGCTGGTTTAGAGTCAGTGATGGACATGGAGGACTGAGGACAGTTAAAAGGCATGTCGTAGGAGAAGAAGTAGACGGCATTCCTCTGGATCATCGGGTGCGCAGCAAATATTTAGTAAGTGTGGTATATGTCCCACCGAGTACGGAAAAGGCTAAAGTACGTGTTTGGATGGAGAACTATCTGTTTCTGGCAAAAAAGATGGTTGAACCAAAAACTCCTTCTAAACGAGACCTCACGTCTCCCGCCTGGCGGTCTTTTCGGGATCTATTAGCACCTTTTAGTGACAGTTATCCAGCGGGCAGAAGCTATTTTGCTTCTGATTTTAGCCAATTGCCACCAGAGTTAGCCGCGGACTTGGCTCTTTATTTAAATTCAAAACAAAGTCAAATAAGCTCTCGTGAACAAACAATTTATGTCGGCGATGTGATGCGTAGACCTGGTGTACTGCAAGGTTTAAGGCATACAAGAGCGTTGCTGGATAGGTTTGACGAAGAACCTGATTTTAAAATGGCTTATCTGCGTAACCCAGAGACATCCGGCTATCAACCGCCTGTCGAACCCCTGATGTTTAGTCCACCTGCGGACTTTTTTCAGGTTTTGCCCTAATACTAGTTTTGGGGAGGATAATTTCTACAGTAGTTCCTTTATTCACTTTGGATTTTATCTTTATTTCCCCATGATGTTGCTCAATAATTTCTTTAGATATATAAAGGCCCAGCCCCATTCCTTCCTTTTGGTTATTCACTCCACGATAAAAACCTTCAAGTACCTTTTGCAAGTCTTTCTTAGCAATTCCTTGACCCTGATCCTGAATAGAAACCAGCACCTCATCTTTTTTGGAATATAGCTTGATGATAATCTCCTTATCAGGAGTAGAAAATTTAGCAGCGTTATCCAAAATATTAGTAAAAACCTGCAGCAGCTTATCAAGATCACCTACTATAACATCTGAAAAATTTTGATCATCTATAAACACTGCGCTACGACTGGGATGCGTAAAAGCAAAAGCTGCGAGCGAGCGTTTAATAACCTCTCTAAGGCTACTTTCTCGCCAATGGAAGTCAAGCTTACCTGTTTTAATACGATTGACAGCTAAGAGCTCATTTACCAGTCGCAATAACCGATTTGTTTCGCCGTAAATTTCGCCAGACCATCTTTTTTCCACAGCTTGTTGGTCTGAAAACCTAAGCTTTAGCATTTGGGCATATCCACTTATTGTGGTAATTGGAGTCCTAAATTCATGAGCCGCCATGGATAAAAACATATCTCTCGCTTCAAGGGCCTCTCTCGTTTCGTTATAAAGTTGAGTTTTGCGAATTGCCAGACTGGCCATAGATCCGAAAAGCTTTAATATTTCCAACTCTTTATTACTGAATTTAGCTTCCTTCTTATGGGACATGATTGATAGTACTCCGATACTTTTATTACGGTAGGACAGCGGAATAAAAAGAGATGATCTAATTCCCATCTCGGCGGCTTCCGGATGTGCATTCAAATAATCATCTGGATAAATTACAAAAGCCTTTCTTTGGGAATATGAGGCATAGGTAAAACCCCGCCTGCGCAATTTAACAGACAACAAGGCTGCCGGGACTGCCGCGACAACCTTAAACTCTCCGTCTTCCTCCAGGGCAATCATTCCTTCGTCCCCATCAACAAGCTTTAGAGCCTCTTCAATGATTACCGCGAATGTTAACTCTGCCGTTAAAGGTTCCAGAAAACGAAGGGCGGCTTTATTTATCTTTTGCAAAATCGTTTCCGAATCCATACTTTGAAGATATTTTAGCTATTCTTACATAAAATCATACTATTATTGCACACTATTAGCAAAATAATGGCATTTTCTTACAGAATTATTACAAAGAGATGCTTTAATATATTCTCGTTGCCAAGAACCAATGATAATAAGTACTGAATTAAGAGAGATTGACTACCAAGAGAGCACGCTTACTCCAATCGCCAAAATAGGTACAGATAGTGATGATACTTTGCGCAGGTGCGAGTCGCTGTTAGTTGCCAAAGCTAGGGCTTGTCTTGGCCGAGACTTAAAATACAAAGATCTCCATCGTGAGCTAAAACATAGCACAGATCCGGAAATAAGAGATTTGCTAAGGGCGGTAACAGCTGATCCCACTTTTTTTCATCGACGAGGTTTTTACAAACGGACTGCCGCTGGACTGGCGCTACTTCATGAGTATCCTCTTAATCCGGTAGTTATTACCGGACGAAGCAAAAAAATAACTCCTCGTATCGAAAACGAGTTTGACGATTTGATGCGGCTGATCACAGATATTCACCAAATTCCCCAGGATGTTGATCTCAATGCAGCAAAAGCACAAATTCTAGTTGCAGATGGTATCAGAGACCATATTGACGATAACATCACCATATTAGTTGCCGCAGCCAAAGCTGCTACAGCACGCGGGTATGTGCTACATGGACATCTGATTCGCAGGCCATGGAATAGAACTATTACTCAAAAAGGGCTCACTAGAGAGTTTGGTTTAGGAAAAACCATCGAAATCCATCCATCCTTTTATAGAGCAGCTAAATCAATTATTAATTCAGGAAGATACCCTAGGACCCAAAGGCTACTAGGCTAGGGAAGTTTGTTTGCTACTGAACTTTTGATCATAAACAGCACCAAAACCGAAATTAACATTGACATCACTAGCGAGGTAATATCGATACTATCTAGCCAACCACCAAAAAATAAGTTGCCTGCGATTCCTCCAGATAAAGCACCCGCAATCCCAAAGATCAGACATCTTGTTAGAGATTCCCATGATTGTTTGTCTTCCAATAAATAGGCCAAAACACCCATGGTACTTCCGAGCAGTAGCCATAATAAAAAAGACATAAATAGATCTTAACTTGCTTGTTTGAGAATCTATAAAACAAGAGGTAATAAAGGAGCAAGAGTTGCGTATAAGATTTTATTTTGCTATTATCGAAACCCGAAGGAAACCCTTCTCCTTTTTATGACTCTGCCTTCCAAACTCGCTTTTGTGGATATTGAAACAACCGGTGGTAGCGTAAACTACGATCGCATTATCGAAATCGGCATAGTCCGGGTCGAAGATGGTCAGATTACCCAAGCTTACAAAACTTTAATTAACCCTTCCCGTTATCTCCCTCCTGAGATCACCAATTTAACCGGCATCAAGCCCGAAGAGTTAGAAGATGCTCCCTCTTTTTGGGATGTACATCAGGATATCCTGGAGGCGATAGGAGACTGCATCTTTGTAGCTCATAACGTCCGTTTTGATTTTGGGTTCTTAAAATCCGAATTCAAACGCCTGAATAAATCTTTTTCTCCTAAACATTTCTGTACTGTAAAACTATCCAGATCCCTTTTCCCTCAATTTCGTCATCATAACTTAGACTCCCTGATCGAACGTTTTTCTCTGAAATGCGCAAACCGTCATCGGGCATATGACGATGCTTTTTTACTCTGGGAGTTTTATCAGATAGTCCTTAAGCAATTTAGCCGGGAGGTTATCATCGCTGCCTTGTCTTCTGCACTTAAAAAACCTAGTCTGCCGATTAACTTAAGTAGCGACATTTTAGATAATCTGCCCGAGAGTCCTGGGATCTATATTTTCTATGACGCGAAAGGCTCTCCCTTGTATGTGGGTAAATCGATTAATATCAAGGAACGGGTATTGTCACATTTTTCCAGTGACTACCTCTCTTCAACCGAGATGAAAATTGCCCAGCAGATCCAAAGTATCGAAACAGTCGTTACCACGGGGGAACTGGGAGCCCTAATTAAAGAAGCTCAGTTGATTAAAAAGTTGCAACCCCTATACAACCGACGACTGCGCACACTACATAAATTAACTGTTATTAAACGAATTGAATCGACAGACACATACAAACGCGTGACTATAGAAACATTAAACAGCCTGGACCTAGAAACAATTCCGTTCATTGTCGGGATTTTTCGCTCTCAAAAACGGGCCAAGGAGTTTTTGATCAGGCAAGCCAAAAGGTATCAACTTTGCGAGAAGCTTCTGGGAGTAGAGAAAACTAATGGAAGCTGTTTTGGCTACAGACTAGGACTGTGTAAAGGTGCCTGTATAGAAAAAGAGTCTCCTACTATTTATAACTTACGCCATAGTATGGCTTTTGCTGCTAGTGAATTTCAACCTTGGCCTTTCCCCGGGCCCATTTTAATAGAAGAAAAGTCGGAACTCAGAGAGCAGAAAGAACTTTTTTTAGTTGATAAATGGTGTTTTCTGGGAAGCCTTGCTTCCGGAGATGCTCCCTTGGAGCCTGTTTTCGATCTGGATACTTACAAGATACTCCATTCTTTTATGAAAGTATCGGGTAATCTTAAAAAGATCCATCTTGTCGAAAACCAAGATATTAATCTTCTAATCCCAAGCTGATTACTCCTTTAAAGCATTCTCTACTTGCTGGATTAAGTCGTTATAGCTTGATAGTTTTACAGCTCTGCCGTTTAAGTAAAAAGTTGGGGTAGCATTTAGTCCATAGGAGTTGCCGTCATTAGTATCTTCCTGAATTAGTTGATTATATTTGTTCCCCTCAACGGCTTGTTTAACTTTTGTTCCGTCAATCCCTAAATCTGTTGCCAATTTGGCGAAATAATCACTTGGGTTAGGAAGGTTCTCCCAGTCGCTTTGTGTTTCAAAAAGCATGTCTGACATTTGCCAGAATTTACCCTGCATTGCAGCTTCTCGTCCAGCGTTGGCAGCCGCCCGGGAATTAAGGTGCTGGCTTAAAGGATAGTCTCTGTATATATATTGGATGTTTGGATTTTTTTCTGCCAAGATACTTTTAACTGTTGGATGAGCAGCTTTACAAGCTGGACATTGAAAATCCGAAAATTCCACTAATTTTACCTTGGCACTATCTGAGCCAATTTTTTGACCCTTGGTATAATCAATTTGAAAAACAGTACCGGATTTTGTAGAAGTATCCAGCTTTGGAGAAGTTTGGCTTAAGAAAAATACCCCCCCGAAAATAAGCAGCAGAGTAATCCCAAGAATAATTCCTAATATTTTGGTTTCGGCTTTCATCTTACTCTTCTATTCTACTACGATTTTTGTCTAGTTTGAATGAGCATAATTGAAGTGAGTATAAAAATGATTAACGTACAAATTGCTGAAAGTACACACCAAAAACACCAAGCATTAATCACAAAAGCTTCAAGATAACTAAAGTAAAAACTAACCAATATTCCTGTTGCTCCACCAAGAAAAAGTAGGTTCTTTAGGGCCTTACTTTCTTTTTCTATCACCGCCAAAGCCAAAGTTAACATCCCGATATAATAGCCTATCCCCCACCAGGGGACTGGGATGCCAAATATATTTGAATATATGCTCTGACGAACTGCGTCGCAGCTGGTTCCTCCGAGCGGACAATTAATTGGTGAGATTAAAGCGTATTCGTAAGCTAAAAATGAACTTATCCCCAACCCAATTAAGGAAACTAAGAAGATACCGACAAGTGTCTTTTTTATCATTTTTACTCCCAGCCAAATTCAGAATAAAACTTACTTTCATTGATTTTTTTAAAAACAAAGGGGAGTTGAGGTAAGATATTTGAGGGCAAGGAATCTACGCTAAACCAATTTAGGTCATCGCATTTTTCTGGCTCTCCATTTATGATTTCACCTTGAAAGGATTCCACCTTGAAGTAGAAGTCGATATAAACTAGACCTGAACCGGCAGATAAACGATGGCTTACATGGATCAGTTGTAAATCTTCTTTTTTAATATTTATTCCAATCTCCTCTTTGGCCTCACGGACCATTGACTGACTGATCGTTTCTCCTGTTTCGAGGTGTCCGGAAGGAACTGTATAGTTGCCGTCCTGCCAACCAGTATTTTGGCGCCTTAACATTACAATCCTACCTGCCTTTTCCAAAATTAAATAAGTCGCAGCCCGTACAGTATATCTTTCGTCAGTCATATAGTTGAGACAATTTATCCTGATATATTAATATATAATTTCGATCATCCTCCAAGAACTTCCATTCCGTATTTAGATCCTTACGATAATCCTCGATCAGCTGAGTAAGCTTATTTAAATGTAGCCCCAAAGTCTTTATTAAATCTGCAGCTTGAGACTTCATGTTATTTTGTACAACTAAATCGGTTAACTCACCTGCAGTAGTAAAATATCGCTGAGTACTAGGCAAGATTATTCCATATCTTTTATTCTCAGTTAATTTAATTACCTCTTCGAAACGTGCTTTTAATAAATTATATTGAAAATTATATTTTTCTTCAGGAGAAGACTTTAGTTTTAAAAAAAGTTTTTCCTGAAGTCGTCTCATTTGAAAAAGAAGTGGACTATCGGGTGTTGCCGAAGACGAGGCGGGGAGGATTAGGGCAAGGCCCAAAAGAGCAATTATGGTTAGGATTTTAAGTTGTCTTATCACCGGTTAATACTACCAGATACCAACCCTTACTTTCAACCTAAAGAATCATCCAGGTTATACAAAAGTTTAATACAGCTGTCCATATCTAAAACTAAATTTAAACCAAGTGCTTGTTTGGGTGTAACCCACTGATAATCTTTATGTTCATCTTTTTTTACTAAGATATTCTGTCTCTGGGATAACCTAGCTTTGTACATGTTAAAAACAAAATCGTATTCAGAATATTTTACATAGACTTTCAAAATGTGCTTGATTTTGGGTACCGTCAGTCCCGTCTCCTCTTTTAGCTCTCGACAGATGGCAATTTCAGGAGATTCATCCGAATCAACTTTACCTGCGGGAACTCCCCATTTATTGCCCTCTGACTTACCATCTTGTCTGAGTAAAAACAATATTTCCTCATTAGATTCAACGAAACAACCGACTACTTCAAAGCGAGGTGAAAATTTTGAAGGTTTAGATAGATATAACATTAGGTGTTGGAGAGCTTAAATCCAATATAGATTCTAATTATTCCACCTCTGCCTCACCAGGCGCTTTTTCGGCGAAGCGATGAACCGAAATACGGGGGACGTACTAGTCGCTATCGCTCCAGTACATCCCAACGCACACCCTCTTTTGCGAAGCGGTGCATCTGAACGTTAGTGAACGGTGCGCTGCTGCGGGACTAGGATTTGAACCTAGATAGATAGATCCAGAATCTATCGTCCTACCATTAGACGATCCCGCAAAATTAGTTATGGTTATTGGTTCATGGTTCAGGTTTAAATTTAGTTATGAGTTATTGGTTCATAGTTCTTGGTGGAACAGAAGCCATAAACTCAAGCTTTGTAATTTTAACACTCAATTACTCTATTTGTCATGCAAGATGTTTAGGGTGAGAAGAAGCCTAAGAAAAGAGTCTACACAAGGCTTAACCGAGATTGACTTTGTTAATTACAAAAACTAACTGATTTTAAAGTTGGGCAGTTTCGATTAAGCCCTGAAAAATATTAAGCTTTTTTTCGAGAATTCCGAGATACAACTTTCTTTGCTTTTACCTCGGTTTTTTTAAGTTGAGCTTTTCTTTTTTTAGCAGTATTAGCTGCTTTGACACCTTCCCTGATATCTTCTTTTACTCCCTGAGCTAACTGTCCAACAACCTGCAAAGCAACGTGTGCTCTTTTATCTAATCGTTTACCGACTTCCTTGTTATATATTGCTGCATTAGCGGTAAAAGCTGCGACTTTTACCAGCACCTTACCTACTCCAATCATTAACTGTTCAGTAATAAATGATCTTGTATTTTTTATCTTCGGCTGTCTGGACTTTTTTATAGCCTTTTTTGTATGAACACTTTTCTTAGATTTTGCAGTTACATTCTGATTAACTGCTGCTTTTTTTACGATGGTTTTTTTTGTTTGTTTTTTCAAACTTTTATTTGACACTTAAATCACCTCCCAGAGAGCAGTTACTTTGAGGTAAATATAGTACTAACCTAATAAACTTGCAAGAAGCAAAGTGAAGATATATTTTAACTATTTATCAAAACTATCAAAACGTAATATTAAATCATTAATTCTCTCTAGGGTTTTTATGTTTCCTAATATTTCAATACTTTCAAAAAGTGGTGGGGTCACAAGCTTCCCGGAAACCGCTATTCTTATCAACTGAAAACAACTGACGACTGGCAAGCTTAACTCCTCTGCAAGGTCTCTAAAAGTTTGCTCGAATAATTTTGCACTCCAAGGTTTTGGCAATGACTCCATTTTATTTTTTATTTCTATCAAAACATCCCTAATGTTTTCAATCTTTAGCTTCTTTAAAATTTCAAAATCATACTCTGGTTTCTCAAAGAAAAAATCTGTTAGGGGAATAAAGTCCGACAGTTTCTTTATCCGTTCTTTGATTAAAGGAACTATTTGCGCAATTGCTTGCTTGTCTGGATGATCGACCAAATACTCTTGTAATCTCTGTGTTAGCTCGTCATCAGTAAACTTTCGAATATACTCGCCGTTTAACCATTCTAATTTCTCCATATTAAAGGCTGCACCCGAAAGTCTCATCTTAGAAAGATCGAAAGTTTCTTCCATCTCTTGCAAGCTTATAATCTCTTGATCATCGGGCATTGTCCATCCCAGTAGTGAAAAGTAATTTAAAATCGTTTCTGGCAAAAAACCATCCTTACGGAAATCTTCGATGGATGTCGCATTAGCTCTTTTGGAAAGTTTGCCAATTCGATCTGGATTTAAAATCATTGGCCAATGAGCAAACTTAGGGATATCAGCATCTAAAGCTTCAAAAATAAGAATTTGCTTAGGGGTATTGGATATATGGTCGTCCCCCCTTAATACATGCGAAATATTCATATCGATATCATCTACCACAACAGCAAAATTATACAAAGGAACCCCGCTACCTCTCATAATCACCATATCCCCCAGCAAATTTGAGTCAAACGATATTTCTCCGTGTAATAAATCGTTAAATTTAACTACCCCTCTACCTTCGGGCACTCTTAACCGCACTACAAATTTAACATTTTCCGCTAATTTTTTGGCCACTTCTTGATTAGTTAGACTTCGACATTTTCCTGAATAAACGATGGGTCGCTTACCCTCTTGCTGCTTCTTCTTTTCTACTTCCAATTCTGCTGATGTACAAAAGCAATAATAAGCTTTACCGCTCTTAATCAATCTTTCAGATGCTGATTTGTAAGAGGGGAGGCGATCAATTTGATGAAAGGGACCTTCATCCCAGTTCAACCCTAACCACTTTAGCCCCTCAATAATATTCTTTTCAAATTCAGGATTTGATCTTGCCTGATCGGTATCTTCAATTCGTAATATAAAACTTCCGCCCATCCGGCGAGCATAGAGATAGTTAAATAGGGTAGTATACGCCGTTCCCAGATGAAGATTTCCGGTCGGAGAGGGGGCCATCCTAACCCTAACCCCTGCTTGCATCGTAGTTTCTGACATTGAGAAGTATTATATCTTAAAAAGATGCTGAAGGTATACTATACTTAAAGAAGAAACTAGATGACACTCACTGAAACTGCCCGCATAACAAAAATATCTATCTTGGCCTTAGCAATTCTAGTTGTAATTGGAATTTCTGGATGGGCAAGTTTTCAGTTCTGGTATCACCGCTACTATCTACCCAGTCGGCCAGTCCAGGTCGAGGTTCCGGAGGTAAAATTTGGTGTATTACCTAGACCTCTTTTTCCAAAGAGCAATGTATCTTCCTCCAACTTTTCGTATTCTATCGACACAGAGACAGGCGAGCTTCCTACAAAAATTACTCAACTAATGAAAGTGTACTTCATTCCCCAACTCGGAACTACCTTGCTTGCCCCTAACAAGGCCCGCATTCTGGCTGAGAGTCTAAACTTTAATACTAATCCCGAGGTAGTAAATTCTAGTACATACCAGTTTAAAAACGGGGACGGAGGAACTCTGCTGATAGATTTAAATAACAGCAACTTTACTATACGTTATCCGCAAGCTTCCAGTTCTGCCATCTTACAATCAGTACCACTCCCTGACGAAGACAGTCTGATTGATTATTTTCAGAACTTTCTAAAACAACGCGGACTTTTTAGTAACTCTTTACAAAAAGGCACCCCTCTTGTCACCTATGACAAGTTTCCCCAAAAGACAAGCCTTGTTGCTACGGTAAGCATCATACCAGCAGACCTTGATGGAACTAGGGTGGTGACTCCTTCTTTTAAAAACGGATTGGTGCAGGCAACCATTACTCAAAACAAAGACTCTCTTAAACTCCTGGACGTGATTTTTACCATCTGGGAACCAGATAACCAGAATACTTCAACTTATCCTCTGAAGACAATCCAGACAGCTTTCGATGAACTAAAAGCCGGAAAAGGAACAGTCATTGTTGAACCACCTAAACCAAGAGTTTCTTTGGCAACGGTTTATCTGGCCTACTTTGAAGCGAATGAATATGCTCAGTATATTCAACCAGTCTATGTCTTTGAAGGTGAAGAGTTTGTGGCATATGTGCCCGCAATCACTGATCAATACCTAGAAAAATAACGGAAATAAGATCTACTGGTAAATTTTCTCCCATTTATAATTTGCATAAACCCAATCCATCAGTCTTTTTGTCTCCCCAAAACGATCTCGGCTATTTAAGACAACTGTAATAACTTTATGCTCAGATCTTTCTACCAGCCCCACAAAATTTTCACCAGCCTTTTCGGTGGAACCGGTTTTAATACCGAGTACACCATCAGCTGAAAGCAGTTCATTTAAGTTCTTGAGGCTATGTAGATATGATTTATCCCAAGCAGAGACAAATGTCTCTTTTGTTGCCACTACCTTAGCCAGCTGGGGATTTTCTACAGCTAGTTTGGCAATTATTGCCAAATCATAAGCGCTACTGAAGTGATTATCCGAATCAAAACCTGCGGGATTATCAAAATGAGTATCAGCTAGCTTCATTTCCGAAACCTTACTATTCATCGCCGCTACAAAGGCAGGTAAACCTCCGGGAAAGTTGCTGGCGATCGTAAAAGCTGCATCGTTTCCAGAATTCAGTAACATCCCATAAAGCAAGCTTCTAAAGGATAGCTTCTCACCTATTTTCAGACCCATATTAGAGCCACCAACATTATCTATCGGATAAACTGTCAGGACGTCTGCTGGCCTAAAATAATTTGTGGCGATTATTCCGGTCATAATTTTGGTAGTTGAGGCCGGAGCTAACCTTTCATGAATATTTTCTTCGAAAAGGATCTGTCCTGTCTCTACATCCATCGCCAAAACGGATTGAGATTGAAAAACAGGAGCAGGAATTTTCTGATCAGTTATCTGCAGTTTTAACTGTCTGGTCTCTCCTAATATATCTGCTGTCAGCTGAGATTGGTTAGCACCATACGCAGTAACTGCGATTAGATCCCTCTCGGTTAAACGGATTAATTTAGGAAATGCCACTAGCCCTAAAGTAGTTAATCCAAAAATAGCCAATAGAAAAATAGATAAAAGAAAAACCCTCATATAAGTTTTGGCTAAGAACAGTTGTATTTTTTTACGCATAAAAGTATTCTCTCAGAAAAGGACGGTTTCGCCAAGCAGAAACTTAAGATGACTTTTTGGGTTTAAGAGTTAACCCGAGCTCATCAAGCTGCTCAGGCTCAGCCGGAGTTGGAGCATTCATAACCGCTGTCACCCCTGTTGAAGAAGCTGGGAAGGCAATCACTTCCCGGATAGTTGTTTCATGACATAAGATAGCTACCAGTCTATCCAAGCCCCAAGCGATACCTCCATGTGGAGGAGTTCCAAAAGAAAAAGCTTTAAGCATATGTCCAAAATTTTTGGAAATATCCTCTTTACTAAATCCCATTATCTCAAAGACCTTTTCGAGATCCTCGGCTTTGTGATTTCGGATACTACCTCCGCCTATTTCAAATCCATTGAGAACCACATCGTATTGAGTGGTCAGAATTTGATCAATATTTTCGCCCCTTTCTAGCCATTCTTGATGTTCTGGTTTGGCAGCAGAGAACGGATTATGAGTAAAGGTCCAACCTCCAGAATCGGCTTTTTCAAAGAAAGGAAAGTCCGTTACCCAGCAAAAAGCTAAAAGATTTGGGTCCTTCTTATCAGTGCGGATATCCGGCCTATCTGTACCGTACTTTTGCATCGCTTCTTTATAAGATATTCTCGGGAAGGGAATTTCTTGAATCTTTTTTTCTGGACAAAGTTTTTCTACCAAACTAATTAATAATTTTTCATTCAAGGCCATCACGTCTTCTTGCTCCACAAAGGATAGCTCCATGTCCAACTGAGTAAACTCTAGCTGCCTGTCCTTACGAGTATCTTCGTCTCGGAAACAGCGAGCTATTTGAAAATATCTCTCGAACCCCGCAACCATTAGTAGTTGTTTGTACTGCTGAGGGCTTTGCGGAAGGGCATAAAAATTACCGCTATGCATTCTGGAAGGGACCAAGAAGTCTCTCGCTCCCTCGGGTGTAGCTTTGGTTAAAATAGGTGTTTCTATTTCTATAAATTCATCGTCTGTTAGCCAGTTGCGTAGAAAAGAAATTATTTTGTGTCTTTGGCGAATATTACTTGTGAGTCTGTTTCGGCGAAGATCTAAATAGCGATACTCAAGTCTTGTTTCTTCTCCAATATCATAGCCTTCTCCTTCGAGAGGAAATGGAGATGTTTGAGAAGGGGAGACTAGCTCAACTTTTTGGGCAGAAAGTTCTATTTCCCCGGTGGGAATATTTGGATTAATTAATTTTTCCGGACGTTTATTTATTTGTCCGGTGATTTTGACCACACTTTCTGGGGTAATCCCTTGTAACATCTCACCGGTTACAAAAATTTGGATGAATCCTGACCTATCTCGCAGATCAATAAAGCCGATCTTGCCGTGACTACGAATAGTCTGCACCCAACCCAAAAGAGTTGCTTGCTGACCTACTTTTTGCAGACAATCAAGGGCGAGAGTACGCTCCATAAAATTATTTTGGATTAACTTTCGTTACCCAATCCGAGTATTTTTCCAATTCACCGTGTACCAATTTATAAAATAGATCTTTTAATTTTGTCCCTACTTCTCTACTCTCACCCAAAGGCCGATGGTCAATCTCGGCAATGGGAGTTACTTCTGCGGCAGTGCCAGTCAAAAAAGCTTCATCAGCACTATATATTTCAGAGCGGTCTATGCTTCTTTCTATAGCCTGTAGCCCCAGCTCTTTGGTGCAAAGCTTAATCACCGTATCCCTGGTTATACCGACTAAAGTATCGTCTGAGACGGGAGGTGTAATAACCACGCCATCTTTAATCATAAAAATATTTGATGAGCTACTTTCCACAACATGTCCTCTGTCGTCTAGTACCAGCGCGTCATCATATCCATTTAGCTGAGCTTCTGTTTTTGTTAAACAGGTATTAATGTAAGCTCCTGTAATTTTACCTCGAGGTGGTATAGCATTATCCGATACTCTTCTCCATGAGCTAATACCCAATCTTACCCCTTTTTCAGAGTCCAAATACTTACCCATCGGGACATTATACATAATGATACTATCTTGCAGAGTTGGTAGTTTAAAGTTGCCAACAGCCGGGTCGGATTTGAAAGCTAGGGGTCGAACATACATATCTGTTTCGGTGAAATTTCTTTGCAATAGTTCAACTACAAAACCGCACATCTCATCTACTGTATAGGGAATATCAATAAAAACAATTTTGGCTGATTGTTTCATTCTTTTAAAATGATCTTCCAGCCGAAAGGCGAAAAAGCACTTATCTTTCTCGCTATAATAAGCTCTAATCCCTTCAAAAACGCCCGTTCCATAATGCAGGGCATGCGCAGTTACCGGAATAACCGCTTTGGCTTCTGGTACAAATTTTCCATTTACAAAAAAGGTCCTAGTCATGTTTTGCACCCTCCTGTTCCTCTATTGTATAAGCAATACTAAAAAAAGTCATCCAGATCTTTGCAATAATCTCTTTGGTTAAGCCAAGGGCTTTTCCTTGGACAGCCAAGCTATCTATTCTTTCCTGCTCGCGAGCTGGATCTTTAATCGGTTTACCTACCAACTTTTTATATTCCCCAACTTTTTTCACCACTTCAATCCTTTGACTAATTAAGTCTAATAATTTGGCGTCTATTTGATCAATCGCTTTTCTCAGTTGATTTAAGTCTTCCATTAAATCCCTCTTAGTGCAGTTACTAAACCTGCATCTGGATTTGTAGTATATCTTGCTTGAAAGTTTAGAGCAAGATAATCCTGCTCAGAAGGCGGGAGCTGCACTCCTACAGCTCGGAATCTTTCTATACCTCTACCAAAGTTTGGATTAAGCATCACTCCCCTCCTTGTGAGCTCAGTCACACCCCTCCATGAGTCATTTAAAAAGCTTAACCCTGATCGCAGAATCTGACCATAAGCTACTACCTTGTATGCGCCTTGTTCAGTCTGTTGTGCCAAAAAAATATCCACTCCGGTGATTTTAGTCAGCCCATCAGAAAGAGGCTTATTCGTTGGAACATATAAGGCCTCCAATGCTCTAAGTAGTCCTCTAGTTGGTTCGGTTGTTGCAGTCAGGGCCTGTCTAACTTTTGAATGCCTTAAAGTATGTTCTCCTAGTTGGCTTAGATGAGCTATGGCATCACTTTGCCCTTCCAAAGCTCGGGTCACTAAACTATCTAAGAATCCTGTTAGGATTAACTGATTTTCCGGAGAGCACTGAAACCCAACACAGGCTGCTGGTTGACCTTTTCCATGAACGGTACATATAGCTCCCTCCCTTTCCATTTTCAACAAAGGACATGCTACATTTGCTGATTTATCTATCTCGTAGATCGTTAATAATTTGCAACAAAGTCCACAGTCGCAATCTCCCCCATGAATTGTTTGGCTTGATCTTTCTTGTGCAGCGCTATTTAACATTTTATACTCCTCCAATCACTTTGATTACTGGACAATATTGTTTAAGAATATTTAGTGCTTGATCCATCCGTTCATCGTTAGTAGAAACTTCTACTTCAATGAAGAAGTGGTAATCCCAAACTTTTTCTCTGCTCGGCCGGGATTCAATTTTAGATAAATTAATATTGCTGCTGGCAAAAACATTGAGAATATCTCGTAAAATACCTACCCTATTAAATACTGTTAAAAAAAGCAGTGTCCGGGAAGTGGGGATAGATAATTTATTAATATCCTTGGAGATAACATAAAACTTTGTAACGTTACTTTTATTATCCTCAATACCTTTTCGCAAAACAGGAATATTATTTAACTTGGCAGCAAGTAGTGGACTTATAAAGGCTACGCCTAGCTCATTTCTGTGCTCTTTGATACTAGAAACAGTACTAGAGGCAGTCTCCATGTTGACATTTGGTAAATGTTCCCTGAGCCAGTTTCTACATTGAGCCAAAGCCTGGGGATGAGAATATACTTTAGTAATATTTTTTAGAGATTTTTCTTCGGAAAGTAAGTTTTGTTGAATCGGTAAGTTCAGCGAACCATTTGTTCTCATATCAAAATCTATCAAAAAGTCCAGCGTTTCTCTGACGGTTCCTTCGGTGGAATTCTCTGCCGGAACTATTCCAAAATCGGCTTGTAAACTTTTGACTGCTTCAAAGATTTTTAAGAAATTCTCACAAGGGAGAAGCTGGCTCTCTTTGGCAACAGTTAAGGAAATCTGATGAGAGAATGTTCCCTGGGGACCAAGGTAAGCTATTTTTCCTTTGAGTTTCTGGGGTAGGTCTTTTTGTTTTATGCTTGTCGCTTGTTGCTTGTTGCTTGTTCCTTTAGGAGTCGAGTCGATACTCCTATGAATTTTTTCAATTAATTTATGAAGTTTTTCTCTATCACCATTTTTTAGTTCCTGAAGAAACTCTTGCTGAGTTTTGATGAAATCATTTAGTACAGATAGCCCTTCACTATTTCCCAATTGAATTTCTGTCAATAGCTCTGGTGGTTGCGAAATTACTCGACTAAGGGTAGCCATTTGCGCGAGGAAAGGTGGGGTAGAAACTTTTCCCCCCAAGTCTATTTTATTTTTCAGTAAAACCTTGGCTAAGTTTAGATTTACAAAATGAGTTAGATTTTGCAGGTGAGCCATATATAGATCATGACTTTTTGACGACATTTCAATAATTTCGGCTCCAGCATTTTTAAGCACCACTTTAAGTTTGTCCAGTAGAGTGCTTTTTTTAATAACACTTAAAACAACTTTTTGGTTTTGGATGGACGATACTGTTGGACCAAAAAGTAAATGTAAACCTGCTGCGGGTTGGGGTATTTGCGATAGGGTTTTTGCGACTGCCTGTTGAACAGAAGAAAGATCAACAATTAAAGTATTTCTTTTAGCTCTTTTAGAAATATCCAAAATTACATCTTTGGCTTTGGAAATAGGGACCGAGACAAAAATAATCTCACTAGATTTTAGAGTACTATCTTCAACACCTTTAGAACCACTGACACTAACCAAAACCCTTTGGCTTTCTAAAAAGTTTCTTAGCCAATTCCCCATCTGTCCAGTCCCTCCAATAATATGTACTTTTAGATTTCTATTCATTTTATTCTTTCTCGGCTAGCTCCTATTCCTCTTGAAAACCTGCTACATCTAACTTCTAAAAGATTGCTTTTATTTATCCTAAAGGATCCTCTTCTGGCACTGGGATCTATCGGTACCAAATAATCATGTCCATGCGGAGTATTCCCTTCTTCTTGTCCGAAGAGTGTTAACGCTTCTTGAACAGCTCTCTTTGCATCGCTGATCTGTTTTGCTAATGGGACATCTGCTGTATTCTGTATTAAAGGTGCTAATGGATCCATTTGAACAAGAGCAAAATATTGTCCATCTATTTTCATGATCCTTACACCTATCACTAAATCAGACGGAAGTCTCATTAGTCTTCCTGACCCATGGTAGCCTATCGGATCTCCAACTCGAAGACATTGCGCCGGAGCAAGATCTTTAAGAAATTGAAAGACAGATAATTTTTCACCCGTCCTTTTAGATGCTTTTCCTTCTCTGACTGTTCTATGAATTAAAATTTCCATATTTTTCCAATAAAAAACCCCGCATCTGCGGGGCCTCTTTGAGTCTTGGTCTTTTTAAAAGACTACGACAGATGCCCCTCCTTTCGGAAGTTAAAGTTAAAGTAAAACCAAAAATTATTTACAATCTGTTTCATAACTAAAGTGTAGCTTAGCAAATAAAGGATTATATGTCAAATAATACAGCATTCAAATAACTTGGCTTGCGTTGTATAATCAGTATAATGAAATTCATTAATAGCTCGAAAGCTCCAGCAGTTGTAGGACCATATTCCCATGCTATAGTTAGCAATGGAATGGTTTACCTTTCTGGGTCGATAGGAGTAGATCCACAAACTGGAGATTTGGCAGAAGGAATAGAGAATCAAACGAAACAGGTATTAGCCAATTTAAAAGCAGTCTTGAAAGATGCAGGGAGTTCTGTAGATAAAATTGTTTCAGCAAATTGCTATTTGCAAAGCATGGAAGATTATGCAAAGTTTAACCATGTATATGGTGAATTTTTCGGAAATCACAAACCCGCTCGAACAACGATTGAAGTAGCAGCATTACCAAGAAAAGCGCTTGTCGAAATATCTTTTATCGCCGAGATTTAACTAATATTTGACAAATTTAATCGCTTTGCTTAAAATACATTTTATGTTTAGAAAGATTTTAAATCTTAACCTCATTATAGAGCTCCTTAGCAGGAGCAAATCAGGGAGGTTTGTTTAAGTATTTTTAAAAATACTTAAGAAAGGAATAACCTCCCACTCGGGAGGTTTTTTTATACCAAAATGACAGCAATTATAAACGAGCGACAGGGTGCAAGACCCAGCACTCCCCAACAAAGAGCTGCAACGGTTTTTCTGAGGGATAGATTCAATGCCTTTGATGAGAGATGGCTTGTTGGACACAAAGGGGACCATGCTTCTAACCTGCATGACCTGGGAATCATTGGTCAGAGAGTTCATGTTGCCCATGTACATAGTACTCTTGGTGTTGATGCAGATCGGACTTACAAACCGCCAGAAGAAACCTCTGATTCCTATGAGGGACTCCTGACAGGAGCTAATCCCGGATTGTCCGGAGAGGTAAGCAGAGTAAGAGCTGCACAAATGAGGGTTGTAGTTCTAATGCCTTTTCCCAACTCCGACTTTGAGGGTATGATTGCAAGAGCAAAGGCAGGAAGATATTTCGTTTCAACAGCGCCGATAGAAAGTTTCGAAACTTTTGAACCAATCGAGAACAAGATATCCTTTGCCAGAATACTTCAGGCAGCTTTACAAGGAACTCCTCATACGAGAAATCTAATTCCCTGGACCATACATCAACCTCATTGGGGATTAGATGACGTTAGGCGGAATATGGGAGTAGACCCAGGGAGTGCAATTTTCTTTCAAAAAGCTATCTCAGGTGGAGGAGATGGGACAGCAAGGGTGAATGATCGATCCAACTTTAATGAACTTTTAAGTAACCCCTCTTGGATGCAGGCAGCTCGACGAGGGAAACTAAAGGCCTCAATGGCAGTAGAAGGTGCTTATCCAGCAAATGGAACCGGATGTATCGTACCTACCCCGGATGGCGGTTGCAAAGTTTTGGTTGATCCATTATCTCATAAGCCTGTTGGGTTAGAGAGTGTTGGAGCAAAACCAGGTAGCGGAGCCGGTAATGACTGGGGTACGCCTTTCCCTAGAGCTGTTACCGATCAATATATTGCAATGGTTTCTCGTCTAGGAAAGTATTTTTATACTACTTTTGGCTACACTGGTATTTTTGGTCCAGATGGATTAGTTGGAGCAGATTCAACCTATCGTATGACGGAAAGTAACTCCAGATGGCAAGGTACTACTCCATATCAAACTCAAAATGCTTTGATGAATGGACGTTTGCCGATCGAGCTGATACATTACATGGTTAAACTTTCAGTAAATGACTCTCACTTACTTGGACAAGTCAATGATATCGTTGGAGATGCAGACTCTTATAATCAAAGAGCCTTCACAGAAAGAGGAGGGTTTTATATTAAAGTTGGAGGGCCTAAAACCAAGAAGGAAGTTAGGGAGGACTTAAATGGACCATGGCGGTGGGATGGAGATCGGTTACATAGACTAAAAAGAGATGGATATTTAACACCTATGCGAATTTATACGAGAGATTACGCAGGAGCTCAAGACCTAACTAAAGATGATAAAACCGTCTGGATTAAGGCACCTAAGGTAGGCGAGGTTGTAGGAGGAGGATTAGTGGCTGTCGGATACATAACAGGTAGCGATATAAATGTCTTTGATGCAAATAAGCCAGAGGTTACTTCGGACGGGCATAAGTTATATACTCAAATGAACCAGTTGATGTATAGCCAACGGAGTTCATGGAAATAACAGAGATAAAAACCAACATTGGAAATACAGCCTCAGGGACACCTCTGCTAATCAACGGCTACCATCTTAAGGGTTCTCATCCCGGGAAAAAGATATATATACAAGGAGGTATTCATGGAGGTGAAGTTACTATTTGGATTTTTCAAGAATTATTTAAATACTTTTCTGAACATGAGATCCAGGGTGAGGTTTTTTTAATCCCCGTAGCTAACCCTGTTGCTTGGAATCAGCGTATTTACTTTAGTACTTTAGGTAAATTTGATTTCTATATGGGTAAAGACTGGAATCGAAACTTTCCAGGAAATGAAGATGGCACTCTTGGAGAAAGGATTGCTAAAAAACTTTTTGATATTGCTTCAAGAGCAGATTTTATTATCGATCTTCATACATCGAGAGATAGTTTCCCATTTGCAATATTATCTTCTAAAAATGATCTCGCATACGCGCAGAAGATTGGACTTGAATATAACCTTCTATTAGATCTCGACGATCCTAAGTTTAGTAGCTATAGAAGTACACTAACAGGTCAGGGAAGCTTATCAAATGCTCCTAGTATTGCCATAGAGTGCGGGAGGCATGACTCCTATAATGAAGAATACTGCAAAGAAGTTACCAACGGTTTACTTCGCTTAATGAGCCACCTCGGCATTATCAATGACAAAAAGATTCCTCCTACAACTAAAAAGGTAAAATATTATTCAAGGTTAAAAACCTATAGATCCCCCAATGGTGGGTTCATAAAATTCAATAAGCATGCGGGAGATGAATACAAGAAAGGGGAAATTTTATTTGAGCTTATTAACCCGTCTGATCTAGGTTCTGCAACTGTAGTGTTCGCCGAAGAAGATGGAATTCTGCAAAAGAAGTCCCCAACTTTTATCTATATGCCAGGTGATGACGTCCTTGAAGTATTACCGCTTACTAATATAAAGTTCATATAACGACCGCATCTTAACAAACTTATCTGATTTTGAAACAATTGAGTGTTAGATAGTAGCCTTTATATCTTTCAACTTTAACTGCAGAGACTCTCGACCATTAAAAGAATTAATCTCCATATAATAGGCTACATCAACAACTTGGCCTTCTTGAAGATCTTTAATCTGTTCTCCCATTCCAAAACCGATCGCATCTATGCCATCTAATTTTAATTTCAAGTGTTTACCCTCTCCGACAGTGCGAATATCCGAGGCTTGAAGATTCATTGTCGCCAAGACGGGTCGATTATTGCCATTGCCAAATGGTTCAAAGGCTTGAAGCATGAAAACTGTTTCTTTGGTCAGCTCTTTTTTATCGACTTTGGCTTCGATAGTTAGAGATGGCCCCAAATCGGCGATCTGCAAGGTCAGGAAATGGTCTTGTAGGCTTTTTTTAAATTTCGCAATTTTTTCTGTTTCAATTGTAAACCCAGCTGCTCCGGCATGACCTCCAAAAGCGATCAACAGACTAGAAAACTGTCTTATACTCTCGGTAATATTGATTCCATCAATCGAGCGAGCAGATCCTTTAGAAAATTCTTCACCCATGGAGATTGCAATTGTGGGTTTTCGGGAATCTTCACAGACTTTAGCGGCAACTAAACCAATAATTCCCGGCTGCCAAGATTTACTCGATAAGACATGAATTTTATCGGCCATGGTTATCTGCAACCTAGCCTCTTCATAAGCTGTCGCAGTTAGCCTTTGTCGAAGAGAATTAATATCACACAGCAAATGAGCCAGCTGAGTGGCTTTTAGCAAGCTTGTGGTACATAGTAAACGCAAAGCGTCAATGGCATGCTCCAACCGACCAATGGCATTCAACCGAGGAGCCAGTACAAAACCTATCTCAAAGGCTCCCAGGGTTCCCCGAGTTAGTCCTGATTCCTGAATCAGAGCCCGAAGCCCAACATTGGTAGTCGTATTTAGTTCATCGAGCCCTTCCACAACTAGCGCTCTACCTAAACCGGTTAGCGGAATCATATCCGCAATTGTGCCCAAGGCTACAAACTGCAACAATTGATGAGATAGCTTATCATCAATCAAATCTTTGACCAGCGACCAGGCAACTGCTGCTCCACACATAGCGATAGAGTGGACTATGGCAACTGCTTCTGGGCGATCCTTATCCAGCGGAGTGTGATGGTCTGTAATAATCAGGTCAAGTCCAAGCTCCTTGGCGTATAAGGCTTGTTCCAAGGCGACGATACCATGATCGACGGTGATTATTAACTGTCCACCCTGCCTTTTTATTTCATCTAAACCAATTTTAGATAATCCATATCCTTCTTTTTCCCGGTGAGGAATATAAGGCAAGATCAAGGCCCCCAAAGATTTTAGCCCGTGATAAACTACTGCCGAAGCAGTTACCCCGTCAACATCATAGTCTCCATAAACAAAAATTGTCTCTTTTTTTTCTAAAGCTTGGACAATTCTTTTTTTAGCTTGGGATTGCCCGGGTATTTTCAGAAGATTTTCGTAGTCTGAGATTTTGGGGTGAAAAAATCGTTGCTTATCTGCAGAGGTTTTGATCCCTCGGCTAAAAAGCAGCTGACTTTTAAGAATCTTAGAGTGTTCGGGCAGAAAATTCCAAAGCTTTGGCATGCGTGTCCAAAATTGTAACACAACCCCTAATGTGAGAAAATCACTATATGGAAATTTCTATCCCCAGCGAGCTTAAACCGCTGATAGGCAAATTTAAAGATTGCTCTTTCCAACTCTTTCTAGTAGGAGGAGCAGTTCGTGATCTGATTTTAGAAACAGTAGTCAAAGACTACGATTTTACAACTGACGCTAAACCCGAAGAAATCCTCAAGCTTTTTCCGGATGGATTTTATAATAATACCTTTGGAACCGTCGGGGTAAATACTCCACTGGGAGTAGTGGAGATCACCACTATGCGTAAGGAATCCGGTTACGGTGACTCCCGACATCCCCAGGAGGTTGTCTGGACCAACAAAATCGAAGAGGATCTAAAGCGCCGAGATTTTACGATTAATGCCATGGCATTAAGTAGTGAGTCGTGGGTAGTGAGTTGTGGGTCGAAGGAAAAACTACAGTTGGTTGATCCTTTTGGAGGGCAGGGAGATTTGAAACAAAAACTTATTCGGGCAGTGGGAGATCCAAGTATCCGTTTTCAGGAAGATGCTCTGCGTTTAATGAGGGCAGTTCGTTTTGCAACCCAGCTTGGGTTTGCTATCGAAGAGCAGACTGCTATGGCTATTCAAAAACATAGCCAGAAACTAAGAAACATTTCCTGGGAAAGAATCCGAGATGAGTTACTAAAAATTCTCTCCAATGATAACCCTTACGAAGGAATGGTGATGTTAAGAAGTAGTACGCTATTGCAAATTATTTTACCGGAGGTTGAGGCCTGTTTTGGAATTATCCAGGAAGGACCCAAACACGACCGAGTTTATGATATCGGAGAACACTCTTTTCTCTCGCTAAAGTTTTGCAGTTCAACCGATCCCTTTGTGCGTTTTGCTTGTCTGATACATGACACGGGTAAAGTACCGACTCATAAAATCGACGCCGAGGGGAATGTTACCTTTTATGGACATGACGTGGTGGGTGGAAAAGTCGCTGAGGTGATCTGCCAAAGATTAAAGTTTTCTAAAAAACAAACTGAGCTAGTAGTCCGATTAGTGAAATATCATCTATTTACTGTTGATGAACATCAAACAGATTCTGCCTTAAGACGATTTATTCGAAATGTTGGCGAAGATAATTTAGAGAATATGTTTATCTTAAGAGAAGCCGATAGGTTAGGTGGATCCTCCAATCCTACTTCTTGGCGAACAGAAAGTTTTAAGAAGAGAACTAAGGAACTTTTAATCAAGCCGTTTTCCATAACCGATTTAAAAGTAACCGGCAAAGATGTGATGGAGGTCTTAAATATTCCTCCAAGTCGCAAAGTAGGAGAGATATTAGATAAGCTTTTTGCCGAGGTTGAAGAAGATAAAACTAAAAATGATCGAGACTATTTATTGGATAGAATAAAGCAGATAGCTTAATAATAAATTAGTGGCCTAGCTTTTCTTCCCACCAGCAGAGCAGAGCTGTCGCGTTAAAGATAGATGAATAGGTTCCGGAAATAATACCTATTAGTAAGGCGACTACAAACCAACGAATACTCTCTCCTCCAAAAAGCACCAAGGCTAGCAGCACAATAACTACTGTCAGCGATGTATTCAAAGACCGAGCTAATGTTTGTACTATTGAAATATCTGCTATATCCGAAAACTTTACATTCAAATGTTTGGGCATATTTTCCCGAATACGATCAAAAACCACAATGGTATCATGAACCGAAAACCCAATTACCGTTAAGAGGGCTGTCACAAATAATGTGTCTATCTCGACATGTAGAAACTTTCCAAAAATCGCAAAAACCCCTACCAGCACCAGTACATCGTGTATCAAAGCTACTACTGCTGCAATTCCAAAACGAAAAGAACTGGCCGGTTTGGGAACTTTCCGGAAAGAATATGTAATATATAAAATAATCATCAGACAAGCAACCATTGTCCCAACCACAGCTTTTTGCTTGAGTTCGGCTCCGATAATAGGTCCGACATTTTCTTCTCTACTCGCTTCGAACTTACCATATTTATCCGACAGCTCCTTTTTTAAAGTATTCAGTTGGTTATGATCCTGAGGTTTTGTGCGAATAATAAAAGCGTTGTCCCCAGTTTTCGTAACTGTTCCATATTGTTGTAGTTCCTCTTTGGTTATAGTCTTTTCAAACTTATACTCAAGCAAAGACCCTCCTGTAAAATCAATCCCAAATTTTAGCCCTCCAGTCAGGAGGAAAAAAAGTCCCGGTAAAATTACCAGACTAGAGAGTATAAAAAATAATAATTTTCGACGCATTAAATGCAACATAAACTCAGACCTTTTTTAAGCCTTTCGCTTCCTTGATATCTTTATGCAGTTCTTTGGTAAGCTGTGCTGCTGCGCTTTTAATTTTATCTTCGATATTATCAACTTTTTTATTTAAAAACTCCCAAAACTTTTTGCTGTCATTTTCGGCATGTAGCTTGACAAAGATCGTCTTATCTTCTTCGTTTAGTTCCCTTAAAATGGCATCCAAGATCGTATGATGGAAAGTTGAATCTAACAAGTTGGCAAGATGAAGTTTTTCCTTGTCGGACAGATCCATTTGATCAAGTTCGATGATCAAAGACTGAACAGTTACAATATGGGAATAAAACTTAATCATATCTTTTGAGCTAGCTCCTCGTTGATGTGCACAGGACCTAAGGGAATATCTTTGCTTGAATCATCTAAAAAGTAGTACAGCACTGCCCCTTTTCGTGGTCCGGTAGCCAACCCTAATTCCTGCATCACTTCTGGAGACCCACCTAAGTGTTTACCCGTATATTCCGAAGGACCGGCATCTGCGATATCGGCAACAACCGCTTGCCCCGTCTTAGGATTAACTACTAACATCTTACGATATTTATAAAAATCCCGATACTCGGCTACTCTTTCCGAAAATCCTGGTGATAAAAAGGTTTGGACCGCGATATAATAACGCTCCCTCTGTTCGACCTCTGGGGTAAAAGCCCCTTTACTACTTGCAAAATATCCCCAGGCACCCAGTCCTGGGGCAATCCCCGCTCCTCCATACATCGCCCAGTCTGAGGCGTCTTTGGCGTGTTCGAAAACCGCATCCCCAGGATAGCGATAGAGATGCTGCTCACCTCCGATTAGTCCGAAAGTCCGGTTAAGTCGTTTATTATCTATTTCAGATTTAACCTTAATCCCTAAATCTTTCGCAATGAGCTGAATGATCTTGGTATCTTCTGCTTCCGTCAGCTTGCGTGTATCAGTTGGCATTTTATCTACCAGCTCTGCGGCAAGCAGGGCATTTTTAGACATAGCCATTTCGATATTTGTTTGGTTGCCAGCATTGGTAATTTGTATGGGTTGATGATGATTTAATCCTGGTGTCCCAAAGAGCACTAACCCTCCTAACCCCCCCAGCGCCACATGTCGCAAGTGTTTGTCCAAGACTCCCTCGACTACGCCGTTACGGCGCGCTGTCCACTTCTTGTGTAAAAATTCGAAGTGAGGCTTTTTCTTTTTGAATTGTTTCATAGCTACTTTCTAATCATCAATCTAAGCAGTGTTCTAGTAATAGTGATCGCCGTAAACATGGAAACTAATACTCCGATTGCCAGTGTCAGAGCAAAGCCACGGATTAGACCAGTTCCAAAAAAATAGAGTATGGCGGCAGTCATTAGTGATGAGATATTTGAATCCCGAATCGAAGACCAGGCTCTTTTAAACCCCAGCTCCAAGGATGTTCGTGGGCTATTACCAGCTCTTCTTTCTTCCTTCATCCGTTCAAAGATCAAAATATTTGCATCCACCGCCATACCGATCGATAAAATAAATCCGGCAATTCCCGCCAGGGTCAAAGTAATTGGAGGCAGCAAAAAGAGACCGGTTTTAAAAATCGCCAAAACAAAAAGTGAGTAGATAATCAGTGCCGCATCAGCGATTAGTCCATAGAAACCATAATAAGCGGCCATATAAATTATCACTAGCGACAGGCCAATAATTCCAGCAAAGATACTCCGATTAATGGACTCGTTCCCCAAACTAGCTCCGATCAAACGCTGTTCAATCACAGAAACTGGTACAGGTAGGGCTCCGGCATTTAGTTGAATACTTAAAGATTTCGCTTCTTCTACAGTATAATTACCCGTGATAACCGCACTACCTCCCAGAATCTCAGTTTGCACTACCGGAGCCTGAATCGGCTGGTCATCTAAAAAGATGGGCAGTGGCTTACCAATATTTCGTTTGGTCAGATCAGCAAACTTTTTTGCTCCGTCTGCAGTAAACTCCAGACTTACTTGTGGACCAGACTGATTACCTTTAGCCCCGCTGAAGGTAACTTCAGCTTTTTTAAGGTCTGCCCCAGTTAACCCGGTAGGTTGTGCAAAAAAGATAGCTGGTAGCCCAGATGCACTTGCTTCTGCGGAAAGAGTAGCTGGCATCTCCCTAAATTCCAACTGGGCAGTTTTTCCGACAAGTTCACCAGCTTTTGAAGCATCACTTACTCCCGGCAGCTCGACTAGAATTCGTCTCTGTTCGCCTAATTTTGAACTTTGGACCACTGACTCGGACACTCCATAAAGATTAACTCGTTTTTCAATTACTTGCCTGGCTGCCTCTAAGGCGCTGTCTTTTTGGGAATTATCAATTTTGGATACATCGGCGAGCAGCACTAACTCCGTCCCACCTTGTAAATCTAAGCCTAGTTTTAAGGGAAATTTGTTAAAAAGTTCGGAAAGTTTAATCTTGGTCAGTGGGACTGTCTGCTCCAGTGGTAATTTTGGCAGATCAATCCACAAGGAAACCATGATCGCCAGAATAATGACCCATAAAAATTTTCTTGATTTCATGACAGAGGTGCTAGAACTGGGACATTAAATCTGCTTCATCTCCGATTAACATAATCTTTGGCTGAGTTAGAACCCCGAGTATAAAAGGATCTCTTCTGCGGATCCGAAAATTGAACTCAGCTTCATCCATGAAGGAGTAGTTAATCTCATGCTCTCTCTTGGTTTGTTCATCTGAAACTAGCGCTTGTAATTCGGGTAGAACAATCTGTCCGATTATCAAAAGATCAACGTCCTCGGGTCCGGAAAGTTCATGTCTGGCAAAACGCAAAGCCATCATCGCATACTTAATCCGTCCGATTTTGGCTTTATTTCTAACAATCGCCCCACCCAGGTGAGTTGATTTCACTACTAACCCCAAAAGTTCATGATAGTATTTATAATCCCTGCGAAAACGGTAGAGCCTTCGGTTGGCTCTCCATTCAGAAGTCACCATATTGAATTTTTCCATCCGGGCCAGTTCACGCCGGACAGCGTTAATCTCTTCATCAACTCGGCGGACAATTTCCCGAACATGGAACATCGACTCTTCTGAGGATAAAAAGAGCTGCAATATTTTAACCCGAACTTTTGAAACAAAGAGTTCTTCCAATGTACTGTAAATGTACTCTAAACAGACAATTTGGTCAATGGGGGTAGTAGACTAAATTAACTAGTAAGTGACAGTGCTACCTTCAGGAACTGTTTGAATCCAAATCACCCCTCTGTCCAAGGCAATTTCTTTGCCCTTGGCATCCAGGAAAACTTCCCGAGACTGTCGGGTCTTTTTATTCCAGGTTCCGGTAATGACACTTCCATCCATAAAGATTAGGGCCTTGCCTTGTCCCTTGTTTCCATAAAGCAGATGGGCATTATTTTCATAGCCATCATTAGCATGAGATTCCTTCATAAACTGAACGATAATATTTTTGGCAGAGAGCTGCTCGTTTGTATTTAAATCAACTTGAGTTTGTCCACCATTGGTACGTTTATAACAGTTACAAGAGGCTTCATATTTCCAATCGACAGCATAATCTTTATACCCATCCCAAAAATTGACATTGATGGCAGTGGTGGTACCACTAGGCTGATCATCTTTAAAAGTCCACGGCACAAAACTTTTATCCCACCTTAATCCCGCCGAATCGCTAGCAGTCCAACCACGCTTTTCTCCGGCTGTCCAGAGCTTGTCGATGGTTGAATACATGGTATGTTCGGTGGCTACAGCACGACCCAGACGTTGATAATCTCGCCAATAAGTTGGAAAACCGATACCAAACTGATTTAAGTCTTTAATTTTGTAGTCAATGATCTGGCCCAAAGCATTGGCCGGACCTGGGCTGTTAGCACCTCCAACATGGGCGTAGAGAGCATCATACTCAGACAGCCAATCAAGAAAGTAGGTTCTGGCTGATCGCACAGGACCAACCTGAACATCACTTAAATGACAAAGAAAAACGGCCATAAACCGAGTAATTCCACCCTCGGCGACGACCTCATAAACTACATCTGCAGATGATAAACCAGATTGAGGTCGGGCTTCAGTATGGTTTTCGATCATTACCGCCAAAGGTCGTCTAAGCTTCCAGGCATCAAGAGCTTTTTGGGTATGCATTGACCCGTTTAAAGGGCACTCTTCGGTCTTTGGCTCTGAAGGATCTTCTCCATCTTTATTAGCAACTCCAGGAAGGGTGCTGGCTAGCTGAGAGGTGTCAGTTTTGATCGCTCGAGTCGAAAAGAGAGAGTAGCTAATACTGGTTGAAGCTGCATAAAGCAGGATCGACAAGATCGCCACAACTAGACTTTTTTGAAAGTTACTTAAATTTGCGAAAAGGTTCATTTTAAAGCGACTTTCTCTATTATTCTACATGCAGAGCGAAGAAATCAATTACCTATTTTAAAAAGCTAGGAAAGCATACTCTCTAAAAGTTGTTGCTCTTCTCCTGAAAGCTCTATTTGGGCAATGCCTTCACGAATCTCTTTGGCATAAACCCTGGTACCGGAACGGGTATGTAAACTCGTAAGAAGTATCCCCGTTTGTTTTCCATCTAACCAGATCGCAGAGAAACTTTGTTCTCCTCCTGTATCTCCATAAGGATTATAGCGCAGGAGCGAGACATTCTGAGTGCTGTTAAGTCCGGTTAGGGCAGCATCTCGAATATTTTTTTGGAGAACCTGTTCTCTTCTGGATACTTCTTGCAAAGCTTTTAAAACCTCATTGAACTTATTAACCAAGCCTTTTTTATTATCCTCACCATCCAGTTCCGGCAAGAGTGCCTTCATATACTGAATGTGCCGAAGCAGCAGAAAGGTCAACCCACCTAACCAAATAACCAGCAAACTTAATCCGACAATAAAAAAAGATTCCATAAAATATCCTTCGAGCATGATTATACTTCAAGATGGTTATTCTCGAATAGGGTGACTCGCTAAAAGATTAAAGTTTATCTGGCACATGCTTGACAGGCATAGTAATAAGTGCTAGGCTCAATTAGGCTCAAAATCTTAAGTTTAGCTTAGTCCAATGGCTCAACAAAAATCCACCGCAAAAAGACTTAGTAACATCCGTAGACAGCTTTCCGGTCGAGAATTTAGTTTGCAGGCAAAGCCAGAGGCTTTAAATTATAGCCTGTCTACTAACTTGACTCTTAAACAATCAGAAAACAACTCTGAGCTATCCTATCTTAAGACAGACCTTTTGAAAATAGCGCTTTTAATGAGTTTTGCCATTGGTTTTCAGCTGGTTCTTTTTGTCTTAAAAAATCATGGTCTAAAAGTTATGGGTTTTTAGTACTGAGTTCTGAGTAAAAAATATTTTTCTTACTCACGACACTATGCTCATAACTCAAAACTAATTTGGAAGGAGGTGAATTTATAAATGCAAATGTATTGTGTAAAATGTCGCGCCAAAAGAGACGCTAATAATGTTCAAGAAGTTACTATGAAAAATGGTAAAAAAGCTGCTAAAGGTGTTTGTTCAGTTTGCGGTACCGGAATGTACAAAATAGGTGCAGTGGTATAAAGAAAAGTTGAAATGATGGATTCACCATCTTGAGAAAAACCCCGTTTTTTTTAAAATTACGGGGTTTTTCTATGGACAAATTTTACCCATCGTCACGAATTCGATACTGCAAGGACTCAGTCACACGTTTTTCTTCGATAGCCCGATCGGCTAACCCCACAATGGTAAAAGAGGGCAGTCCTAAAGAGGCAATATCCGCTTCGATGACAACAACTGTACCCTCTAGCCCATTTAACGCTCCAGACAACACTTTCGCCAGCATAGTTTTATCTGATTAAGTCTTTGATTTTAGTAACTGCTACTACAAAACCGACTTGACTTACCTGTCTTGGTCGAGAAAAAATAATCGGAATAGATTTTTTGATAGTATTTTCGGTCATCACAATCACTCTGTCCGATAAAGATATTGCTTCTTCAATTGAGTGTGAAACCATGATCACGGTCGGCTTAAACTGGCTCCAAATCTCTAGCAGATCGGCGTGCAGGTCATCAACGGTAATAGTATCCAGCGAAGCAAAGGGTTCGTCTAGTAGCAGCACATCCGGCTTCACAGACAAGGCTCTGGCAATCCCGACTCTTTGCCGTTGCCCTCCGGAAAGCTCCCTGGGTAATTTTTGTAAGAATTTTTGCAATCCAACCAGGTGTAAATAAAAATCTGCTTGTTTTCTGGCCTCTTTAGCAGAAAGTCCTTTCATCTTCAGCGGTAAACTAACATTTTCTTCAACCGTCAGCCATGGCAGCAGTCCGGCTGATTGAAAAACCATGGCAATGTTTTCCGGCCTTTGAATCTCTCCACTGGTGGGCTTTTCTAAGCCGGCGATGATCTTTAGTAATGTAGATTTCCCACAGCCCGAAGGACCAACAATACAGACAAACTCACCGGACGAGACTTTTAAATCAATATCCTGCAAAGCCCAGATTTGGGAAAACTTCCGGCGGCGAAATAACCTACTCCCGGAATCATAGCTTTTAGTAATACTTTCAAGGATGATATCAGTCAAATTTGTACCTCTGGACTAAGTGTAATAACCTTTGCCAAATAAGTACGTTCATCAAGCTGATGATGATTATCATAACCAGGAGGGTAGCCAAAAATAGCAGGTTATTATTATAAAACGCTGAGTTAACTAGTAAACTTCCCAGTCCAAAAAGATCCTGTGATATGGTGCCACCTGGAATATAGGTATGTAGCACCTCTGCAACGATGACGATACTCCAACTCGCCCCCCAAGCGAGCAGGGCACCGGTAACAATCTGCGGAAAAATTGCCGGAAGAAGAATATACCAAATCTCATTTAAGCCGGTAATTTTATAGATCGATGCGACATTTTTGATATCGTCTGGGATAGTTTTTAAGCCTCCGATCATACTAAAGACTAATATCCAAACCATCTCCATAAATAAAATAAAGATCGCTGCACTCTCCAGCAGATTAAATTTAATGAAAAAAAGCACCAGAACCGGGAAAAAAGCCAGTGGAGGTATTGACTGTAAAATATCAAAAACAGGCAGCAGTATCTTTTCTACTTTTGGGTGACTGGTGGAGATAATCACCAGGGGCACTGCTACAATAATGGACAGGACAAAGGCCATTATCATCCGAAAAAGAGTCAAGGTTGTGGCAAGCAATATGTCGTAAATGGAAACATTCTTATAGTCTGACAGGTTCACCGGATGTAAAAAGTTAAAGATTACTAGCAGCCCAAAGGAGAGTAGCACTAAGGTAAAAATAAGAGCGCTTAAATGATGCAAGATAGAAGTTCGATAGCTAAAGTGATACCGTGAGTGGTAAGTTTTCAACATAATATTATTATACCCAAAACCTAAGTCCGAAAACTTGAGGGATTTGAGGCTAAGTGCAAATTGCGGTATAATACAGGGGCGTTTAGGAAGATGGACAGTTACCCCGCCTTTGGCGGGGAGGAAAGTCCAGACAGCGCAAAGCAGGGTGGTCGTCGTAAGGCGATACGGGTACCCTTCGGCTGGCTCAGGGTAGCCTGAGTGAAATCGAAGACCAACCGCTAGTATAGAGCAACAGAAACGATCCTATTAAGTTAGGCTGAAACGCCCTCCTACACCAAAAGGCTTCAGAGGGTCGTTCGGAGCTCGCAAGAGCGAAGGACGAGGCAATCCTCCCCGCTGCAATCCAAGAACGAGTCGAGCTGCTTGCTCTTTGACTCAAATATGGAGCATAGATAAATTACTGTCTTAAAACAGAATCTGGCTTACAAGCTTCCTAAGCGCAAATTATTTTTTATCTGAATAGGTATCCAAGTCAATATTCAAGAAATCTTCTAATATAATTTGGATAACCACAGTAATGGGTACTGCCAAAAGACCTCCGGCGATCCCTAAAAGTTTACCCCCAATAGCAATTGCCAGGATAACGATTAAAGGATTTAATCCAACTGCTCGTTTCATCACCTGCGGGACAATAAAATGATTTTCCAATTGCTGGATAGCAAAGAATCCCAGTCCTACAAAAAGAGCTAGTGCGGGAGACTCAACATAGGCAATTAAAATAGCCGGAATTGCGGAAACGATCGGACCGATTACCGGCACTACCTCCATCAGTCCGGCTAGGATAGAGAGGGGCAATGCGTACTGTATGTGAAGCAAAAAAAGTAAGGTGTAAGACATCGTGCCGATTACTAAACTCAAGATAACCTGTCCCCGTAGCCAAGCTCCAAGCTTATTTTCAATCTTTAGTACCAGTTTTTCGGTCCTTTCTTTTTGGTTCGGAGATAAAGAGATAATTAATTTATAAAGTCTGTCTCTATCTATTATTAAGTAAAATGTCAAAACGGCAATAGAGATTAAAGTTAAGAAGTTAGAAAAAACAGCCAAAGTCAAAGACAGTACATGCTGAGAAGCATTACTCAATTCCTGCTGGATAACTGCTTTATCTACCCCCAAAGTAGGTGCCAGCTTTTGAATAGTTTGCGGTAGGCTAAAAAGTAGATTCGAAGTCTCGGCGGTTAGGGGAGTGATTATTAAGGTTAAAAGTCCTACGATAATACCGATCAGTACCACATAAGCTAAGGCAATAGCCATTCCTTTTGGAACGCTTCTTTTTGTTAAACTCTCGACAATAGGATTCAGTGCAGACATAAAAATTATCGCCACAAATAATATCAGGATAACCTCTTTTATTTGGAAAAGGAGCCACAAAATTCCTAAGAAAGTGGCAATAAAAAATATGGTTTTATGGGATATATCGATACTTGTTTGTGTTTTCATTTAAGCTTTAGTATCGTACCATTTACCAACTAGTTTTTCTACCCGATCAAGATAACCTTTGCTAATATCCACCCATAAGCCTTCTTTTTCCTTTTTAAACCAAGTCTGCTGCCGTTTTACAAAATGCCTAATCTTGAGTTTCAAGATACCTTCTAGTTGGGTCGGGGTGGTAATTACCCCACTCAAATAGTCTGCCATTATCCCATATTCTAACCCCAGCTGCTTCATGCGAGGGAGGCTTAAGATCTTTTCATTTAACTCTCTTGCCTCAGCAAGCATCCCCTGTTCCATCCTGCTGGCAACTCGCTTGTCCACTCTTTCATAAAGATATGCTAAGGGTGCTGTAAGAATTATTTTAAAAACATCGTAATCTTTCTCGATACCTAAAATCTTCGTTTGAGTGTTTCCATCCAAGGCTTTTTCGATCGCACGAGCCAGCCTCCGAGGATTCTTGGAATCAGATTCATTCATTAAAACCAACGCTTCTTTATTTAGAGTTTTGAGCTTCTCTTGGAGTTGCTCTATATTTAAAGTAGCGAGATCCTGGCGAAGCTTAAGGTCTGGTGGACTACTATCTTCTATCCCGCTAAGTAAGGCTTTTAGATAAAGACCTGTTCCTCCCACTATAATAGGTAATTTATTTTTATCCGTAATATTGCGTAAAACTTTTTTAACAAAGGCTACATAACGCACAACATTATAACTTGAAGTTGGATTAATTAAGTCGTACCCATGGATAGAAACTCCATCAACTATCCATTGGCCCGGAAGTTTCTGTAGAGACTCAAATCTTTCCGGATACTTGCCAGTACCTAAGTCAAGTCCCAGGTAAACTTGTCGCGAATCGCAGGCGATCAACTCACCGTTAAATCTTTTAGCCAGCTTAATTCCTAGGTCTGTCTTACCGGTTGCCGTTGGTCCGGTGATTATTAGCAATTTAGGAGTCATATATTTGTTTGATAAATTTCATACTCCTTGCTTTCAAAAATGAGAGGAAATGTTTGTCTTATATAATTTCGGTTTATTGAGCCGTCGGTATCATACTTGGACAATAAAATGTAACGGATATTATATTCCCGAAAAAGTGGATCAGTTTCTTGTCCAGCTAACATTTTAATTAGATCAGCCTGTTGTCTTTGGTAATCTAATCCATAGCTCCATAACCAACCGTTAAAACCAACGACTACTTTTCTTCCGGCAATTGAAACAGCTGGGTTATTAAAGACGTCCTTAGATAGAAAGGTTCCGTCATTTGGTAGGGTTTTAATAAAGTTACCTGTCTTTAGTGCGTCCAATGAATATAGTTGATAACTTATTCCAGGAGTATTAAAAACCGGTTGGGTAATCAGACGCCAGTTGTCAATGAAACCAGTTATTGTGCAAAGAATTAATATTCCTCCTGCCAATATTTTTATAGAGTCCCTGGGAACTCGAAGCATTTTTACTAAAGAGGCTACAACTAAAGGCAGGGTGAAGATATACCAGTAAATAAAGATTTTTATATTATCGAAATCCCAGGGTTGAAAAATAAATAGACTCCCTACAAAAAACCAAAATAATCCAACTAACGCGAGTAGATATACATTGTCTCGTCTTTTTATATTCCATAAACAAAAAATTACAGTCAAAATCGGCAGAATATTAAAATTCTTCAGGTAAAAAAAGATTGGATTTTCTCCGTGAGCCATCCACCATGGTTGAAACTTAATTAGAGAAAACATGTTGTCTGTTTGGGCTAAAAAGGATTTGGAAAGAAAGACAATTAACAGACTCCCTATTAATCCAATGGGCGCCAGGAGGACTATCTTTTTAGGACTTTTAACTAGTAGCATTAATCCGATAAATAAAATAAACGGCGCCAGAATCATTAAAGTATGAGTATGTACAAGCGGTAGCAGAGAAATCAGTAAGCTGCCGAAGATAAATTTAGGTAACAAGAATTTAGATTTTAATTCTAAAAAAACTCCGATAATGACCAGAGCAAAAGGAAGCCCTAGCAAAAAACTTCGCTGAGGTAGAAGCATCGATATCACTACGTTAATCCACCAAAACCCGATGTCTTTGAGGGCAGTATAGTCGTGAGGGATATGCTGGATAAATTGCCAGAAATGTTCGCCGGAGGAATAATAGTCTCGGAAAAAATGTACAAACCCAAACCCCCCATTAAAGAAAAAGAGGCTCAGTCCCAAGATACTGGCTAATTTACTTTTTGTTAAGCGATATAGAAAAAAGGTCAGGATTAAAATTAAACAGATCATAAAAATAGATCCTGTCACTCCCACTGCCAAATCCACCCGTAATCCCAGGGGGTTAACAAACTGCGCCGTGATAAAATCTACCAAAAAGGGGTAGGATATCAGGGCTTTAGCCAAGTTGGGGTTTTCGACCGGAAAGTTATGACCCTCGGCAAAAGAATTAATAATCCCTAAATGTAAAAACATATCCCCATAAGCATGTAACAAGGCAATATATAAGCCGTCCTTTGCATAGGTTAAGAGTCGCCAGGCTAAACCAGAATAAAGAAGTAAGAATAAGCAGTTAAGGCCGGCGAAAAGTTGCCATGATCTTTGTCGATACCTGGCTACAAAGTCCTGCAGATCCTCTTGAAGCACCCTACGGGTAGACTTTAAAAATAAAGCAAGTAGTAGCACTTCCAAGATGAGTAAAGAAATTAAAAAACTCCCCCAATTTAGTCCGAAAAGGTATGCAAATCCTAGGTTGATATATCCTAAAAAAATAAGCGAAATGAGCAGTCCGACAGCGCATTTTTCTTCTAGGAAAAACTTTAACCTAAAAAGTGTAGTCAAGGACACCCCAATTAAGATAAGATTAATCAACAGACTTGCGACAATAACTGCAGTCATAATTTATAAGTGTATCAGATTCAATATGAACAAAGAGACAAATATATTTTTGTTTGGGTTTTCTATCAGACAGGCGCTTATTATATTATTGATAGTTACATTCTTTCTGAGATTTTTCCGAATCTCTTATCCGACAACCTTTGTTTTTGACGAAGTCTATCACGGGTTCACTGCGGTGCAATATTCTCTGGGATCTAAAGAAGCTTGGGAATGGTGGACTACCCCACCCAAAGGAGTGGCCTTTGAATGGACCCATCCTCCTCTGGCCAAAGAGATCATGGCCTCTTCCTTAGTTTTATTCCGGACGGAGGAGCCGTGGGGATGGCGAATCCCAGGGGCTTTACTTGGCACAATTTGTGTTTACCTAGTTTTTCTTCTTGGGAAAATGATCTTTAAAAACGAGTCAGTTGGACTGTTCTCTAGCTTTGCGTTTGCCTTTGACGGTTTAAATTTTGTACAGTCCAGGACAGGGATGAATGACATCTATCTCGTAACCTTTATACTGGCTAGTCTAGTACTCTTTTTGAGAAAAAAGTTTGTATTATCGGCGATCCTGTTTGGATTTGCCCTAGCATCCAAGTGGGCAGCAATTTATCTTCTCGGAGTATATGGCGTATTACTGATACTAGATTTAAAAAACTTCTGGAAGATTATATATTTTCTTATCTTTCCCATAAGTGTCTATCTTTTTTCCTATTTACCCTTCTTTTGGCTGGGACATACCTTTGATCAATTTTTAGAATTACAAAGACAGATGTGGTATTACCATACCCATCTTAAGGCTAGTCACGATTACGCCTCTCCCTGGTGGTCTTGGCCCTTTAACCTTGCTCCAGTTTGGTTTCATGTTGACTATTATAAAGATGCGATGGCCAATATCTTTACCTCGGGAAACCCGCTGCTTTTCTGGTCGGGATTTGTAAGCATGATTTTTTTGATTAAAGGTTTTATACTTTCAAAAAAAGGACAGATTATATATCTAGTCTTAACCGCCTTAACTTTTACAATTTTTGCCGGTATTCTAGTAACCCATCCCCAGATAATATATTATCTAAATTTAAATGACCCAAAAGAATCGGTGCAGGTAGTATCCAGTAAAAAACTCTCATCTTTACTCACTTACTTACTTCTAGCTTGGGGGGTGATTAGCGGCCTGTTAGCTCTTTTTTTTACTTTAAAACAAGGTGCTCATCATCAATTTTTAATTATTGCCGGGTACTTTGCTTTTTTACTTCCCTGGTCTGTATCTCCCCGGATTATGTTTCTTTATCATTATAGCGCCTGCGTACCATTTATGGCGATTGCCCTAGGCTATTTTCTTGCTCATTGGTATAAAAAGCAAAAGGATATGGTGATAGTTTTTTGTTTGATGATCTTGGTCAGTTTTTTCTGGGTCTATCCGTTCCTAACAGGTCTTCCTTTACCCAAAAACTTAATTTCGCTCTTCTTTGGAACCAATCTCACCAAAAACCCATTTTAGAGATGTCTTCTGGATAGGCTCGGTAAAAAACTTTTTTAAGGCTGAATTTTTAGCGATCTGTTTGATAGTTCTCATTACTGTATCTGTACCTACTCCAAGCTCCAAAGCGATTGATCGGACAGACATTCCATGCTGTCGTAATTTACCGATCATCACCCGACGTTGCATCATCTTAATTTCAGACTCAGAAAGTAGTTCTTTAATCAGCGAAAGAGGGATATCCACAGAAAGCTTCTGTCGGGGTTTGGACATAACCTATCTAACCAAACGTTTAATGGTCTTGCCTGCTGCAAAACTGGGTAGTTTTTTACCAGGAATCTGAATAGTTGCTCCGGTTTGGGGATTCCGTCCTCTCCGGGCTGCTCGGGAACGCACTAAAAAAGTGCCAAATCCGGTGATGATAGTTTTTTCTCCACGAGTTAAGTTGTCTCTGATAGTATCAAAAACTGCATTGACAGCATCAGCAGAGGCTCTTTTGGTCAGATTAGATTTTTTGGCAACCTTTTCGATTAATTGATTCTTTGTCATACGTCTTGTTATAGCAGACCCAATCGAGCTTGTAAAGAGACCTTTAAGATCCCGAGGTGAGAAACGAATCCGAATACCGACTTTCGCGGATGGCGGTAATTTTGACTGCTCCAGGAACCATCACTTCCCGCTGGATCTGTTCACCTATATCGTGAACTAATTTTGGTAGATCATCATCGGAGATTTTATCGGGGGTAACGATTACGCGTACCTCTCGACCAGCTTGGACGGCAAAAGCTTTTTCGACGGCATCAAAGGAAGTCGCGATTCGCTCGATGTCTTTGAGTCTTTTGATATAATCCTGGACGTTTTCGTGGCGGGCTCCGGGCCTAGCCCCAGAGATACCGTCAGCGATATAACAGATGATCGACTCCACACAAGAAAATGGCTCATCTTCATGGTGTTGGGCGATACAATCCACAACTTTTTGAGGAAAACCAAACTTTTTGGCAAATTGTACACCTCTCTCGACATGGGTACCTTCATCCCAGTCGGTTAATATTTTGCCGATATCATGCAGTAAGCAACCTAGACGAACAATATTGACATCAGCCCCCAGCTCTCTAGCTAACTCAACTCCAATTCTGGTTTCTTCCAAGGTATGTTGAATCATATTTTGCCCATAGGAATAGCGGTACTTAAACCGACCCAGCGTACACATTGCTTCTCGAGGCATATTAAAAACTTCGACATCATGACAGAGCTTTTCTCCAGCCTGACACATCAGTTTTTCAACATCTTCCTGGGATTTTTGGACGATCTCTTCAATTCTTTGGGGCTGAATACGACCATCAGCAATTAGTCTTTCCAAAGAGATCTTGGCAATCTCGCGGCGGACAGGATCGAAAGAAGAAAGAGTCAGGGTATTTGGACTTTCTTCGTCCATGACTACATCTACTCCTGTTGCTTGCTCGAATGATTTAACATTGCGGCCTTCTCTCCCGATAATGCGGCCCTTCATCTCTTCATCGGGAAGTTGAATCCGAGAGGTAGTGAATTCACTAATATAATCGGTAACTCCATGAAGCATGGCATCGGCTAGTATCTCTTTTGCTTTTTCGTCAGCGATTAACTTTATTTCGTCTTCAGATTCCCGAATTTTTTTAGAGATTTCACTGGCTAACTCATGTTCCAGATTTTCTAACAAGACTTTTTTCGCTTCTTCCCTAGACATTTCAGCAGAATTTTCTAGTTTACTGACTAAATCCTTACGCAATTTTTCTAACTGGTCAATTTTTTCGCTAGACAACTGCAGCTTTTCGGCGAGTAAACGTTCCCGTTCTTCGAGAATACCTTCTCTTTTAGCCAGCTCTGATTCTTTAGACACCACATTAATTGTTGGCTCTGAGGCCACAGGAGCAGAGGCGTTTGAGTTTATGGATCCAAAACTTTTTTTCATCTTAAGTTATAAAGGAATTAGGAATAGAACATTTTAGATGTTCTTGAAGAGGGGACGCGCTGATACAACTAATTTAATCCTCATTCTTATCCTTTGGCTTATCTTACTCTTTTTTTAGGAGATTTTCAATAACAGTCTTAGCAATATCATAACTAAAACCTCGACGCAGTAAAAACTCGATCGCCTTTTTCTTTCTTTCTATAGGAGGTAAATTATTAAACCTCGGCCATTTTTTTTCGAGTAAGGATTGGGCGATCTTGGTTTGGTCTGTCACGCCTTCTTCGCTTAAGACCTGTTCAATGATCTCTCTGCTGACGCCCTTTTTAATCAGCTCTCCTCTGACGACCATTAAACTTTTTTTACTCCCTCGAGAGAGAACCCAAGCCTTAGTAAACTCCAGGTCGTTTAAGAGTCCCTTGGTTTTCAGCCTAGCGATTAAAGCATCCTGGACTATCTCACTTAGCTGCTCCTGATCTTTAATCTTCTTTTTGAAATTAAGTCTTTTTAAATAGCCCCTGATCTCTTTTTCCGTCCTAGCCCGAAACGAGAGGAGGTTATACATCCGATCCATTAGTTTGCCAACAGCGGTTTCAAAAATGACTTTTTCTAAATCCTCTGCCGGAATCTCTTTTCCGGAAATTAATCGGAAACGGACGACGGTGTCTTCGTCCGCTCCAAAGCCAAACTGACCATCGAGAAAAACATTGAATCGCCTTTTGGACGACTTCTGGGGCTCAACCGAAGTTATTTTGGGCATCAGCTTAGCTGCTCTTCTATCACCGCAATGTCACCGTCTGGTTCCTCTTCTTTACCAATCTCCAAATCTTTTCCGGACTTACGTTTTTCCCATAGATCCCGAATCTCTTTTTCTAAACTGGCTGCTTCTTTTTTATTTTCTTTTAAGTAAATTATTGCCGCTTGTCTACCCTGACCAAGCATTTTTTCTCCCCAGCGCAGGAAAGCTCCCGCTTTATTAATAACTTCCAACTCTATTCCTACATCAAGCAACTCACCTTCGTGAACAATCCCATCCGAATTCATATCAAATTCTGCTGTTCTAAAAGGTGGTGCTACTTTGTTTTTGACTACCTTGACCCGATGTCTTGAACCAATCACCACATCCCCTTGTTTAATGTTTTCTATTTTACGAACATCCAAACGGACAGAGGCATAGAATTTTAGGGCTAAGCCTCCGGTAGTGGTTTCAGGATTTCCAAACATGACCCCAATTTTTTGGCGGAGTTGGTTGGTAAAGATAACAATGGTGTTGGTGCTGGAAATCGCCCCGGTCAGTTTACGCAAGGCCTGTGACATTAAACGAGCCTGTACTCCTATCGAAGACTCCCCCATTTCTCCCTCTAGCTCCGACTTGGGGACGAGGGCAGCCACGGAGTCTATCACAATAACATCAATACCCCCTGAACGGATTAAGGCATCGGCAATCTCCAGAGCCTGCTCGCCAGTATCCGGCTGAGAGATAAGTAGTTCATCAAGATTGACTCCAATATTTTGCGCTCTTTGGGGGTCCAGCGCATGCTCGGCATCGATAAAAGCTGCTACTCCTCCCAATTTTTGAGCTTCGGCAATAACATGCAGACAAACTGTGGTTTTACCGGACGCTTCCGGACCATAGATTTCGATAATTCGACCCTTGGGTAAACCCCCTACGCCAAGTGCTAAGTCAGTAGCCAAAGAACCTGTCGAGACTATTTCTATGGCATATTTCTCTGTTCTTTCACCGAGTTTCATAATCGAACCAGTCCCGTATTGTTTTTGAATCTGGGCCATGGCCATGGCGACTGCGGCTTTTTTAGCGTCAGTTGCATTATTTGAAGAGTCTGAGGGTTTTGCCATTATATAGATTTATTATACAGTTCCCCTTCACTTTTGCAAGTCAGAAAAATATGTATTTACGTATGGATACATGACTACAGATAATCTTTTTTACATTCATATCTGATTCGTCCTAGCTGCCTTCTTGGGGTGGGTTAAAGTAGGTTTCACGAAGTCTTCGATCATTACTTGATAGTGACTATCCTTATATAGATCTTTGGGATAAATTTCAAGCAGAGGCAGCTTATACTTCTTGACTAGATTGAGCTTAATTTCTCGCAGTTCGTCATATCGAGTGTGCTCGCCTGCTAGCCCGAAGAATTCAATTAGTTTATCACCTATTCTAAAATCAGCAGAATATTGTTTCATTGGATATTGGATAAGGAACGTTTCTTAGATGCTCAATCCCTCTTTCGCTGAGGAAGTCATCGATTACTTTTTCTGCCATTGAATCACAAATATGTCAGTCTTTAGCTATTTGATGATTCGAGAACAAAACTGGATTAGGTATAAAACCTGCTTCCTGAATGGCACTATTCCACGTACCATAAAACTTTCTCGCTGGTTTATAATATCTATTCAATTCCTTTTTTACAGGCACTCGTTGATTGTTTTTAACAAAAAGTTTAATAGCAGATATAACTCCCTCTGCTGTATGAATCGTTTGGTGCTTTTCTAAATAATCTTTACGTGAATCTTCACGGCAGTGCATCGAACAAAACTTACTTTTTCTATTGAGTATCGCCTTACTACACCAAGCACATAGTTTCGATTCTTTTCTGTTAATCCTACCTCGATTAGTTATGCTGGCTGCACAATGATGAGAGCAGAAGTTACGAGAGGACAAGTGTGAAAGTATTCTATTAAATCCTTTACCGCAATTTTCGCATTTGGTTTGAATCTGCTTACTTTTAGCTATTCTTTGACAGCTTAATGAACAATAGAATTTGTGTCCAAGTTTTATATTCTCATTAATATGGCGACTATCCTTACAGAATTTTTCTGAACAGATAAAGCAAGCAACAAAGGAGGAGGGCATTGCCAAGATAATACCCGAATAAAACCCTAATGTCAAGAAATTTAGATATATCCTATAGTCGGGGTGACTGGGCTTGAACCAGCGAAACCTCTCGACCCCCAGCCGAGCGCTCTACCACTGAGCTACACCCCGAGAACTGTTGTATTTTATCATGGTAGAATAGGTATTACCAACTAAAAAGTTGAGTTTACTTAATCTCTAAACTTTTCCAGAGAATTCGGCAGGCGTAGGTTTTAAAAGGACTCCATTTCGAAACAATCTTTTCAATCTCTTCTTTGGTTGGACTGTCTAGTTGGTATATCTTTTTAATCGCATTTTTAAGCCCTAAATCTCCATGGGAAAAAATATCTTCTCTGCCCAGAGTAAACATCAGAAACATTTCAGCAGTCCAAGGTCCAATTCCTTTGACTTTAGTTAGTTGTTCTACTACCTGGGAATTTTCCAAAGCGATGATATTCACTAAATCTAATTCCCCACTTAATACCTTCTCACTTAAATCTTTGATAAATCTGGCCTTGGCATTGGACATGCCGGTCGATCTCAGTTGTTCATGAGATAGTTTCAAGACCAGGTATGGGGTAATGACTTCCCCTTTAAACAGATTTTTAAAACGTTCGAAAATTACTGTTGCAACTTTTCCAGAAAGCTGTTGAGAAATTATTTCATCACATAAAGAAACAAAAAATTGGCTGGATTCTCGACTAAGTAAGTCTTCTATTTCACTAACTTGATCAATCAGCTTACTCAAGACTGGGTCAGCCTGAGAAAAATGCTCGCGTATTTGTTGCCGCATTCAAACAAACTAGAATGATAGCTCGCCGCAAGAAACATAGGTTGCCGGCTCTGAGGTGGACTTATGAATATTAATAGCCAAAGGAAGGGCAGCTTTTAGGGAAGCTAATGTGGTCTCGATCGTAGTCTCTGACTTTCCAGCGGAAACACTTGTTAAAGGATACTTAACCTCACCAACTCCGGGACATATACCGACATGAATATGGGCCGGCTGAGTCACTGCCGCCGGAGCACCTGTCAACATGACAGATACTTGGACCTTACCATTTACTTCTGTCAAAGTTGCAATGCCAGATTCTGACGACTCGTTTTCAGCCTGTAAGGCTACCGTCACTGGCTTTGTCATCGCAGCACCAGTGGTACTTTCCTCCGTAGCAGATACGGCAGGTGACTGTGTTGGATAACTAGTGGGTGAGGGGGTATTGGCACTCTTACCCGCCAACATAAAGTAAGCCAGAAGAGCTATAACCACTACTGCACCAATAACTAACCATTGTTTTGACACTGTATAATTATTTTCTGCTGGGGCTAGCTGTTTGTCAAGATTCCAATATTTTTCTGTTAAAATAAGGTGTGAGAAAGGCTACTCTAGTTTTTTTAATACGAGGCAAAGAGCTACTTTTAGCGATGAAAAAGACAGGCTTTGGTAAGGGTAAATGGAATGGTGTCGGAGGTAAAGTAGAACCGGGTGAATCCGTTGAGCAAGCAGCCAAGAGAGAAGCCCTCGAGGAGATTGGGGTTACGATTACAATCTCCGATCTTCTAAAAGTTGCCGATATTCAGTTTTTGTTTCCTCAAGGTTTAGATAAAAACAACAATCAACAGGTCAGTGTCTTTTTGGTTAATAATTGGCAGGGAGAACCAACAGAGTCTAGCGAAATGAAACCCAAATGGTTTAAGACCAGTGAGATCCCTTACCAACAAATGTGGTCCGATGATAAGTTATGGTTACCTGAAGTGTTAAGAGGTCGTAAGATCTCTGCGGAGTTTACTTTTGATAAAAAAGAAGAGATAAGTAAATTTCTAATTACAGATTTAGCGCTGAAGCCAGTTACTGCTTAACCACTTTTTCCCAGGAGAATTCATCGCGACCGAAATGTCCGTAAGAAGAGGTTGCAAGATAGACCGGTTTACGCAAATCTAGTCCACTTAAAATTCCTTCAACTGAAGTATCCAGAATTTTGGACATAAAGTCTTGAATCGCTTCCGACGAAACTTTGGCCGTTCCGAAGGTCTCAACCTCTTGCATTAAAGGTTTTTTAGCTCCGATAAAAAAAGCTAAGCGAACTTCGGCTTTGCTGGCTAAGCCATTGGCGACAATATTTTTAGCTAAAAACCTGGCCGCATATGCCCCGGACCGATCGACTTTGGTTGGGTCTTTACCGGAAAAACATCCACCACCAACCCGAGCATACCCGCCATACCCATCAACGACAATCTTCCTACCAGTTAGTCCTGTATCGGCCGAGGGACCACCGTTATGCCAAACTCCGGTGCCATTAACGATCAAATCCTCCATCGACACCTCAAAGCCGTATTTTTTTAGAACCTCGGTCACGATCTTTTCATAAACGTCATTTTTGACTTGCTCAAGGGTAATTTCTTCTTTATGTGGAACAGCGATCACTACTTTGGAAACGCTGACTGGCTTACCATCTTGGTAGTCAACAGTTACCTGAGTTTTACCGTCCGGACGTAAATAATCTAGGATACTTTTTTCTCTAACCTCGTCAATTCGGCGGGCTAACTGGTGGGCGATCATAATTGGCATGGGCATAAGCTCGGGGGTCTCATTACAAGCAAAACCAAACATCATCCCCTGATCTCCTGCTCCCCGCTCTTCCATCACCCCAACGGCGATCTCCGGAGACTGAGCGTGGACATAGACATCGATGGGGGACTGGTCGGTAAATTCAAATTTAGGGTCGGTATAGCCCAAGCGGACAACCTGCTCCTGGGCAGTTTTTAGAATATCTATTTTAGCAGTACTGGTAGTTTCCCCAGCAATCACCAAACGTCCATAAGTGGCAAGTGATTCGATAGCTACTCGACCCCGGGGATCTTGGGTTAAAATAGCGTCAACGACAGCGTCAGAGATGGCATCGCAGACTTTATCGGGATGACCGGCACAAACTGATTCGGATGTAAAGGTAGTGTTATTATTTGGCATTAAAAAACCTCTGATCAAGAGGCTAAAGATTTCCCGTACCATGCGATACAGGACACATCTTCCCCGCCTGGGCGAGGATCTGGCACCTTACTTAATATATTAAGAAGGTTGCCGCCATGTATCAATCAATACATGATCTCTTGATGACTTAGATATTCAAACACAATTTTACCCTGTTTGCAATAGCAAATCTCAGTTCAATTTTGATTGAAGCATTCTTTTTTGATACTATATGGCTAAACTTATGGAAGGACCTGAAACATCAGCTAATTTAGTAGAATCACTCCAGAATGGTTACATAAATATTGTCGATAGATCTCCTCAAACTCCAAAAACCCCGGTACCTGTATTTATATCTCCTGGGTGGAGCGAAACCCCGCAGGTGTTCGAAGATACAATCCAAGAATTTTTAGATGCTGGTCGCCGAGTAATAGCACTTAGCTATTCTGGCACACGCAAAAGCGACAATGAGACTAATTATCCAAACTTAGAAGTCGCTAAAGGAGAGGCAATTTTAGAGGTAATAAGACTTAAGGGCATTAAACAAGCTGACGTAGTCGGTCACTCAGAAGGAGCAATTGGAGCAGTGATCGCAGCGTCCCTGGAGCCTGGCAGCATTAGAAATCTTATTTTGGTATCGCCGGCCGGTTTTATCGGAAAAGATAGCTTTCCTAAGCTGCTAGGAAGATTCTCCAGAAAAGTTATACAAGATCATTACCGACTGCTGACAGATAGACAATCAAGAAAACCGATGTCTCGCTTCCTGAAGCAAGGTCTTCGATTTGCAGTTTCACACCCGATCCAAGGGTTAAAAGAGGCGGTAGCTATTTCTCAGGTACAGTTGGGAGAGACCTTAAAAGAGTTACACGATTTAGGGGTAGGGACAGCAATTATTGCTGGTACTAATGACCCATTGTTTCATATGGCGAAATTGCAACGAACCGTAAAGTCAAGCATGATTGATGGTTTTATATCAACTAAAGCTGGGCATGACGAGCTTCATCTCCAGCACAGCTACGCCAGAGCTATGGAACGAGTGCTAACAAGTTTAGAAAATAAAGCATCAAGGCATTAACCCCACTTAACTAGAATAATCGCCATGACTATCACGGATACAACTTGATAACCGTTATTAATAAAGTAAAGCGCCTTGGAGCGCTTCAAAAAAAGATAATCTCCCAGGCTACCCATCATCATAAACCCAACCCCAATCCATAAAGCCGTCAGAGTAGCATCAGTTAAAGTTTTGACTTGAAAAGCTACTAAAACGCGTTCTAAAACATAGGCCATTAGCAGAGATGCTCCGGCTTCGAGCAGATACATTTTCTTTGCGCTTTCTTGATTGATCTCGGACTGGCTCTTATTGATCAAAGCCATCCATTTTTTCCCAAAAAGGAGGCGAGAGTACCACAACATTCCAATGCCTATTCGAGCTATCACTGCAATAAATAAAGCTAAACTAATTTCTATTCCGTTTTCCAAATGACACACCTCCTTGATCTACATAGACTGTAATATATTCTATCTCTCAGCACAAGCCTTATTCCTATTTTGCTTGACTCAATATATATTTATCCTATAATGTTTGTTATGTTCGAGCTTTTCGGTAAATTTTATCCTAATCAAAAGTTGGCAGAGTTGCATGCGCATTCGAGTTTATCCAAAGATACGGTTAATGGTCTCAGTCCGGAACGGTTGGTAAGGATTGCTGTGGAAGTTGCAAAAATAGATGCTTTGGCTATTACTGATCACGACTCGATAGTTGGTTCACGAAGAGCTCGTAACTATGCCCGAAGGAGACAGTTACCCATAGAAATCATCCTGCTTCAGAGATTTCAACATCAGGTGGCCATGTGGTGGCTTTATATATTAAGCAAGATATCGAACCGGATCTGACTTCGGCAGAAACAGTAAAAAGAATCCATCGCCAAAGGGGTCTAGCTATTGCTCCTCATCCACTGTTTCAAAGAATACATGATTCCTTAGGGGAAGAAGGCGTATTGTCTGTTGCTAAGAGTATTGATCCCGAGGTGTACTGGGATGGTTTTGACATATTTAACGCTGGTGCAGCAGCTGTAACAAGAGGATTCCCCAACGAAAAAGCCTTAGCCTTTTATCTCCAACATCAAGATGAACTAGGAGCTCCAATTGGCAGCACTGACTCCCATGGTGGATTAATTGGTCAAGCAGTAACTTCTTATGTAGATAATTTACCAGACGCTATTAAGAGCAAGGATACCGGAATATTACTGCTTGATCCGGAAGAGTTTACTGCTCGTTTGGCTACCCTTTTAGAAACACTCTGCCCAAAAAGACTTCGTCCTGGAATTATTGCTCGAGGAGAACGGATACAAAGACTACATCGCAGTAGGATTAAACAACCACTGGGGGTGGCTGTTGTCCAAGGAGGGAGACACGAAGAAGCAGATTTATCCTTTTTGAGCCTAAGAGAATTAGGTAGATATAATTTACTAACAGAAGGTCAAAAAACCGGCTGGCTAGCATCCCGGCTTGCCTTGAAGTTAGCCTATGGTAATGTTACAGGTTTACCAGCTGATTTGTTTCCAATGATCTCTGTTGATAATAAAATACAACCTGGCTCTTACAGTGGACCTCCGTTTATTAGCGCTAACCCTAATCTTCATTACTCCTTATCTCACTCAGAAACTGTAGGGATGGGCGGTGTCTCTAGTCATCCAGTGGGCGTGGATATTGAAAAGGTTATCGCCAGAAGTCATCGATTGTTAGATTATATTGCTACACCTGGGGAGCAAGCCCAAGAAGAAGGTGGATTAGATAGACATCAACTGGTTACACGAATCTGGACCTTAAAAGAGGCTATCGCCAAGGGTACACAAATTGGTATTTCTATGCGGGATTTAGTTGTTCAACTATCGCGACAAAGAGGAGACACTTACGCTGCCAAAGTTTACTATAGAGGAAAGCACCTTTCTGATTGGAGAGCTGAAGTTTTTCACCGAGGAGATTACTACCTTAGTATAGCCCATCAGCTAGAAGATACTCCTCAGGATTTTGCAATCCATTGGCAATAAATTACCTCTTTGGAGATTGTTTCTTGGCCCGAGCTTTACCGGCTTGACCAAATTTTCGGCGTTCTTTAGCCCGAGGATCACGAGTCAGTAGTCCGGCACTTTTTAGAGACGGTCGGTATTTTTCTTTGTCTACCTGCTCCAAAGCTCTAGCAAGACCGTGAACAATTGCCCCAACTTGGGCAGCAAACCCACCACCTTCAACTTTAATAGTTCCGGTGTATTGACCGAGGGTTGCAGTAACCTCAAAAGGTCTTTGATAAAGCTTTTGCAGAAGAGGTCCGCGGAAGTATTCGGAGATAGGCTTACCATTCACTGTTAACTGCCCGTTACCTTTCAGAATACGGACTCTGGCAACGGCTTCTTTTCGTCTACCGACTGCATGAGAGAAATTTGTAACAGGAGTAGGCATTAGACTTTGGCTCCTAGCTGTTTTTCAAAAGGATGTTTCTCGCCTGAATAGATATGTAGCTTTTTAACCATCTCTTTGCCTAGCTTGGATTTCGGCAACATTCCGGACACAGCGTATTTGATTATATCGTTGGGACGGCGAAGATTTAATTTTTCAAAAGATTCTTGCTTGTCGCCTCCGGGAAATCCGGAGTGGCGGAAATATACTTTTTGCTTAGCTTTGCGACCGGTTACTTTGACAAGAGCGGAGTTCGTGACGATGACAAAATCTCCGTTGTCGAGAAATGGCACAAAGCTAGGCTTATTTTTACCCATGAGTTTAGTGGCAATATCGGTAGCTATTCGGCCAAGGATCTGACCCTTAGCGTCAACATGATGCCAATTTCTTTTAATATCTTTCGCGGACATGGAATTAGTAGACATGAATAAAATTTAAAAGTCAAAATTTAAAATTCAAAAATACAATTCAAAAGTAAAAAAGTATTTAAACTTTTGCCTTTTTACTTGCACTTTTAACTTTTGCCTTTTGAGTTTTAACCTCCTTTTGTTTTGGTAATTCTTGTGCAGCTTCCAACTTTTCTGTCTTGGTATCTTGTTTTGATTTGCTTGTCTCTTGTCCCTTGTCACTTGAGCCCAGCAGCAGGCTCATCTGCACCATCAGAGCCCCATCGCCTTGTCTGTAACCTAGCTTAACAACAGAGGTATACCCCGAGTTACGATCTTTCATTCTGGGTGTTAAGTCGTTGATTAATTTCTCGTAAACTTCTTTTCTAGTTAGAAACTGAGCAACTAAACGCTTGGTGGTGGGAGATTTTGCCTGAGTGATTAACCGATCAACGAGTCCTTTAATAGCTGCAGCTTTAGCCTGAGTTGTTTGGATTTTTTCGGAAAGAATCAAAGACGAGACTAACGCTTTGAAGAGCGCAGTTCTTTGGTTGGTGTCTCTTGAGAGTTTTTTACCATAAATACTATGCCTCACCTAAAGACAGCCCCCTCTCTGTTAACTTCTCTGAGATAAGTCCTAAGGATTTTGTACCGAGGTTTTTCGCCTTCATTAGTTGGATCTTTGGAACTGATACTAATTTGCCGATGGTATCGATTTCGATAGCTTTTAAGGCATTGGTGATACGGACAGGAAGATCTAGCTCTTCAACTGATGATTTAAGCAGGTCCTCGGAAATGGTTGAAGAGGGTTTGACTACTTCCGTTTCTTCAGCGGCCATCGGTTCGTATACTTGTTTAAAATACCCTGTTAATACTTCGGCAGCTTTATTGACAGCGTCAAGGGGAGCAATAGTTCCATCAGTGGTGATCTCCAGTAGTAATTTGTCAAAATTGGTATTTCGACCAACCCGAGTTTGATCAACGGTGTAATTTACGGATATCACTGGACTATATAAAGCATCGACTGCCAGAGTTCCAATTTCGTTAATTTTTTTCTCTTCTGAGGGAACATAGCCAACACCGGTTTCGGCAGTCAACTCAACGACAAATTTTACTTTACTATCGGTGAGTGTTGCTATATGGACATCGGGAGTAACGATCTCTGCCACACCCTGAGTATCAATATCTGAAGCCTTAACCTCTCCAGCACCGCTTTTATTGATAGTCAAACGAACAGCCTTATCTCCGTAAATTCTGACTCTAACCTTTTTTAAATTAAGGATAATTTGAATAGCATCTTCAACGACACCTTTCAAGGTAGAAAATTGATGTGATACTCCGTTAATTTTGACGGAAGTAATAGCACTTCCGGGGATAGAGCTAAGTAAGCATCGCCTTAGACTATTGCCTAAAGTGTGACCATAGCCTTGTTCCAAAGGTTCGATAGCCACAATGCTGGTGTTGCCATTCTCTTTTTCAAGTGTTACTGTAAATCTTTGCATTTTTATATTTCTATCTTGAATAGTACTCTACAATCAGCTGTTCATTAACAATCTTTTCCATCTCGTCGCGGCGTGGAATCCGGATCACTTTACCAACCGCTCCTTTTCTCTCTAACCACTCCGGAAGATCCGTGTGCGTAGCTAAATTCTTTTTAACTTGTGTATTATCTACGAATTTGGCTGAAATTGCAATCACCATTTCCGGTTTAACCCAAAATGACGGGATGGTCACTTTTTTGCCGTCGACTGTCACATGTCCATGGGAAACGACCTGGCGAGCCTCAGCCCTTGAAGAAGTTAACCCTAAACGATAAACCACATTATCCAAGCGAGTTTCCAGAATTTCCAGCATAGTTTGTCCAGTTGAACCTTTCGCTTTTGAAGCCCGCTGATAAATGCCGTTAAACTGTTTTTCAAGTAACCCAAAGAGTCGTTTGGCCTTTTGTTTCTCCCGAAGTTGAACACCATATTCAGAGCTGCGTCTTCTCATCTTAGTCCCCCTCATCCCTGGTGGAATAGCCCCTTTGCGTTCAATAGACTTAAGATCCTTGGTGGACAGGGCAACTCCTTCTCGACGGCTTAATCTTCGTTTCGGACCAGTGTATCTACTCATAAGTTTATAGTTCGCTGCGCTTATAGTTTATAGTTTATAGTTTTAATCCCATAAACCATTTACCATAAACTATCTACCAGCTATACTCTTCTCCTTTTCTTTGCTCTCGGACCATTATGGGGCACTGGAGTAATATCAGCGATCAAATTTATATTCAAACCGGCATTTTTGAGAGCTCTAATCGCGGAATCCCTACCAGGACCAGGACCTTTGATAAATAGCTCACAAGCGGTCATACCCATTAATTTAGCTTTATTAGCCACCGTTTCAACAGCACTAATCGCAGCAAAAGGAGTAGCTTTACGAGCCCCTTTAAAACCAGATGCTCCTGATGAACTCCAGGCCAGAGTATCTCCTTTGGGATTAGTCAGGGTCACTAAAGTATTGTTAAAGGTCGCAGTTACATAAACCTTTCCACTCGGAATATGTCTCTGAGAGTCGACTTTTTTCTTTGATTTAATCTCTGTTTTCTTAGCCATAATTAGTTGCTAGTGAACTACTTTGGTGGTGCGGTTTTAGCCACAACATCCTTACGTACAGTACCGACAGTTTTTCTTTTACCTTTTTTAGTCCGAGCATTAGAGCGGGTTCTCTGTCCTCTAGCAGGCAAACCTTTTTTATGTCTGCTGCCCCGGTAAGACCCGATCTCTTCCAGTCTCTTAATATTTTGACCTACTTCACGACGCAAGTCTCCCTCGACCATAAACTTATCGACTGCTTTCTGCAGGCGAGTCAACTCGTCCTCGGACAACTCCTGAAGACGCTTGGATGGATCTACTTTAGACTCTGCTAAAACTTTCAGTACATTCGATCGTCCGATACCATAAATATAGGTCAGTCCGATATCTGTTCTTTTATGTTCCGGTAAATCAACTCCTGCTATGCGTGCCATATCTAATTTAAGTATCCAAGTAACAAGTTCTAAGTATGCAAATTAAGTTTGTATCTTGTTTCTTGTATCTTGGTTATTGACCTCCTATCCCTGTCTCTGCTTGTGTTTAGGATCTCGTGAGCAGATCACAAATAACACACCCTCGCGTTTAACGAACGTGCAAAATTTACATCTAGGTTTAATACTTGCTTGTACTTTCATTTTTTTATAGTTACTAGTCTCAAGAGTCCAGAGTCAAGTAAAACTTGGCTTTATGATTCCTTGACTCTTGCCACTTGTCTCTCGTTACCTGATCCTGTAGGTGATCCTACCCTTATCTAAATCATACTTCGGGCTCATCTCTATCTTCACTTTATCTCCCGTAAATAACTTAATATAGTTACGGCGCATTTTACCAGATATATGACACAAAATAACCCGTCCGAGCAACTCTGGTACCTCTATACATCTGGTTATCTCGACCCGAAACAAGGTATTAGGTAAAACTTCGGTTATTTTACCTTCTACTTCAATTTGATCCTGCATAAGCTTTCGCGCTTTAGGTATTCTACCAGAGTCAGCTTCATTTGACAACCTATAATTTAGAAACTAGACGGTTCTCCAATCGGTCAAGACTTCGGCAGACTCTTTACCTACGATCAGCGTCATCTCGAATAATCCCCCCATTGACCCATCAGCGGTAACTAATGTCCATTTATCCGGAGCCAAGACTACTTCGGCAGATTTCTCGGCGAAAATAACCTCAATAGCTATAGTCATTCCAGCTTTTAAGACTAGTCCCGTCCCTTGCGTACCAAATCCAGGTACTTCTGGAGCCTCGTGAAGTTTACGTCCAATTCCATGCCCAATTAGGGTCCGGGAAACGGAATATCCGGACTGATTCTCTACTATTTCCTGGATAACACCGCCGATATCTCCGATCCTTCCCCCTTCTATGGCCAAGTCAACAGCCGCCCATAAAGCTCTTTCCCCAACCTCTAAAAAAGAACTTTTAGCTCCACCCACAATCACACTCCAGGCAGTATCGGTATTCCATCCCTTAAAACAAGCCCCCAGGTCAATACTGACCTTGTCTCCTTGTTTTAAAATAATGTTGCGCGGAATCCCATGGACTAGCTCGTCGTTAACCGTTAAGCAGCAGGTGTAGCTATACCCAGGAACCTTTTTAAAGGCTGCTTCGGCCCCGTGTCTTAAGATTTCAGCCTCAGCAATCCGTTCTAAATCCCAAAGACTAACCCCAACTGCTACAGCCTCAATCGTTTTTTTAAGCGCCTGAGCAGAGATCCAGCCGCTTTTACGCATTAGCTGTAACTCTTCTTCTGTCCGAATATTAACGGCTGCCATGTCTCCTCCTAAGCTCTGCTTTGATATCCTTAAAATGTTCTTCAATATTTTTGGTCACTTCTTCAACTGTTCCGGAAGCATCAATGACAGTTAATTTACCTTGATCCCGGTAATAAGTAATTACAGGTTCGGTTAATTCATGATAAACTTTTAAACGCTGCTCAATGATTTCCGGGGTGTCATCACTCCTCTCGCGACCGAGCAGACGTTCTTTCACTATTCTTTGAGGTACTTCTAAAAAAACCACCATATCATACTGAGGATCGAACTTTTCCAACTGGGAGATCCGCCTAATATACCCATCAAAAATAAATCCTTTGGCCCCGTGTTCGACTTCTGCCTGGATCTTCTTCTTGACCATAGGTATCACTATCTCATCTGGGACTAGTTGACCGGAATTGGACATCTCAAGGCAGATTCTTCCTTCTTCTGAATCTTCCAAAGCTTTTTCCCTAACCAGGTCTCCAGAGCGAATTAAACGAAGTCCCAAACTATCTGCTAAAATTTGAGCCTGAGTAGACTTACCTGAACCGATAGAGCCAAGTAGGAGAATTTTCATCGGTGCAAAAAGCCTTCGTAGTTACGCTCAATAAGTTTACTTTCAAACTGCTTAGCCGTATCCAAAATAACGGAAACTACAATCAAAATACTTGTTCCGCCAAGTACCAAAGTCGAGATGCCGGTCATCTGAGAAATAACCGATGGTAAAACCGCCATACTACCAAGAAACAAGGCTCCCGCTAAAGTAATTCTGAGCATAATGTAGTTTAAATAAGCAGCCGTGGCTGATCCAGGACGAATTCCGGGTACAAAGCTGCCATATTTCTTCATCTCGTCAGCAATTTTGGTGGGGTTAAAGATAATTGCGGTATAAAAAAAGGTAAACCCTAGTACCAATAAAAAGTAAGTGGCATTATATATCAGTGAACTTGATTGAAAATTAGCAACCAAAAATCTGCCTATAGATTGTAGGGGAAGCTGAGATAATTGGGACATAAATTGTCCTAGAAAAGCCGGGAGTAATACTAGTGACACTGCAAAGATGATCGGAATTACCCCTGCCTGATTCAGGCGAAGCGGAAGGTAGGTAAAATTGGCCGAAGCGGTCCGGTTTCCAGTGAACCTTCGGGCATACTGAACCATGATCTGCCTTCTAGCTTCATTCACAAAAACAATGCCGGCAGTGATTAATACAGCCAAAGCCGCAAAGATTACCAGCTGAAGCATCTGTTGCCTGTCAGCCACTGTAGCTGTCTGAAAAAGAACTACCGGAGCTCTGGCTACGATACCTACGAATATAAGTAGAGAGATTCCATTACCGATACCATATTCCGTTAAGAGCTCTCCTAACCACATTAGGAAAATCGTACCTGTCGCTAAACCGATCACTACTGTTAAAATCTGTAGGGGGTTAAAGGCTTGGATCAGACCTTGATTACGGAGCAGCACAAACATCGCGATCGCTTGCAAGATAGCTAGAGGTATAGCTAGTAAGCGCGTATATTGATTAATCTGCTGCTGACCCTGCTCGCCTTCTTTAGAGATCGCCTCCAGCCGAGGAAAAACCATAGTTAAAAGCTGCATAATAATTGAGGCGTTGATATATGGATTAAGACCTAGTGAAATAATCGAAAAATTAGCCAAGGTTCCTCCGGTGAAGATATCAATTAGTCCTAAAAACTGGTTACCTTGCAAAATGGAGCGTAGTTGAGTTAGATCAACTCCAGCTACGGGGACATAGGCAGCGATACGATAGATGACTATAATGAGGGCTGTGATTAAAAGTTTCAGGCGAAGCTCTGGGATTTTGAATGCGTTAAGAATGGGCTGAAAAATATTAGACAACTTTTCCTCCAGCTCGAGTGATCTTACTCTCCGCTGATTTTGAAACTGGCATTTTAATAATCAAGGCTACCGTCAACTCGCCTGTGCCCAAAATCTTGACACCAAAGATAGCCTCCCTCTTAGAGATAATTTTCGCGGCGACCATGGCGGCTTCATCAACCGCGGCATTGGCTTTAAAAACATTTAACCTAGATATACCAATTCCCACAGGTCGTCGGGACACTTTATTGTTTCCCCAACCTCTATTTAAAGGCAGTTTTTTATAAAGAGGTAACCCGCCACCACTAAAAGAAGCCGGGATTTTACCCCGAGCTTTTTGACCTTTTTGACCTCTCCCAGCGGTCTTACCTTTGCCAGAGCCTAAGCCTCTGCCTAGACGCTTAGCTGAGTTTTTCTTCAGTTTGGGTAGCTCGTTTAACTGCATTATTTTTCTCCTTTGGTGATATCTTTTGGAAATTTAAGTTGCTTTAAAGCTTCCAGAGCGGTGTATACATTCGATGCCTTATTATTGGTTCCGAGAATTTTAGAGACAATATCATGGATACCGGCCGCTTCAACAACCACCCGAACTGGTCCACCAGCAATAACACCCGTACCTTTACGGGCAGGTTTAAGTAGTATTCTGGCTGCTCCTCTTTTGACCATAATTGGATGGGGGATAGTGCGACCATCTTTAAGCGCAATTAATACCAAGTGTTTTTTAGCATAATTGGTGGCTTTAGCAACAGACGACTGCACATCAGCTGCCTTGCCTAAACCTACCCCTACCCGCCCTTTACGATCGCCAACTACTACAACCACGGAAATTGATCTTTTATCTCCACCTTTGGTCTTTTTTGAAACCCGATTAACCTGGACAACCTTTTCAAAGAACTCCGAAGGAGCCGCTTCTCGAGGACCAGTATTAGGACGCCTAAAACCACCTTGTCCATAACCTCCATGACGAAGGCTATTACGGTTTCCGCTTTGAGTATTTGTAGGTTTTGAAACGTCAGCCATTAGAAATCTAACCCTCCTTTTCTAGCTCCTTCAGCCAGAGCCGCTACTCTTCCATGATACTCTGATCCACCTCTATCGAATACGACCTTTTTAATCTTTTTTGTTAAAGCCAGGCGAGCAACAACTTCACCCACTGCTAGAGCTCTAGTCTTTTTAGGACCTGTTAGGCCAAGATCAGATCCAGCTGCCAGAGTTTTACCAGTGCTATCGTCGATAATCTGAGCATAGATATGTTGACTCGATCGAAAGACAGCTAAGCGAGGACGCTCAGTTCGACCAATTACGGTCTTACGAACTTTTTTGTGTTTTCCTATCCTTTGTGCTTTAAACATATTTAGTAATTAATTATGAGTCAAAAGCTATTTTGCTCCTGTTACTGCCTTTCCAGCTTTACCCGCTTTTCTCCGAACATACTCACCGGCAAAACGGATACCCTTCCCCTTATATGGTTCAGGTGGCTTGATCGCTCGAATATTAGCGGCTACTTGTCCGACCAAATGCTTATCAATCCCACTGACAGAGATCTTGGTATTTTCTAGTATCCCAAACGCTATGCCGGCTGGCGCTTTAACGACTACTGGATGAGAAAAACCAACCGAGAGCGTAATCATATCCGCTCCTCCCTGCACCCGATATCCCACTCCTACCATCTCCAGGTTGCGAACCCAACCTTTATCCACCCCAATGACCATGTTATTAATCAAGGAACGGGTTAGCCCATGCAAGGCTCTGGAAAGCCTCTCGTTATTTTTTCTAGTAACCTTAACTTTTCCTTCAGCCACGACTACCTTCACCTCTGGCCGTATCTCCTGGGTCAGCTCTCCCTTGGGTCCTTTAACTATTATTCCGTTTTGTTCAACAAGAACTTCGACACTAGTGGGAAGGATAATTTCAGCTCCGCCAATTCGAGACATTTACCACACGTAAGCCAGAATTTCTCCGCCTACGCCCTCCTTTCGTGCTTGTTTATCCGTTAAAATTCCTTTTGGAGTAGAGACCAAGGCAATTCCTAATCCTCCTAAAACTCGCGGTAAGTCTTTGCTGCCTTTATAAACTCTAAGTCCCGGTTTAGAAATCCGTTTAACATCGGTCAGAGCGGCGACACGTCCAGCATATTTTAAATTAACTGTAATCTTTTTTTGTTCCTCGACCTTAAATTTAGTGATGTAGCCTTCCTTTTCCAAGACAGTAACAATCGCCAGGATTAGCTTTGAATAGGACAAGTAGACCTCCTCTTTAGAAGCCATATAACCATTTTTAATTCTAATCAAACTATCTCCGATAGGATCTGTAACCATATTTTTACCAACTCGCTTTCATTACGCCGGGAAGATATCCTTTGTAGACAAATTCTCTAAAACAAATTCGACATAACCCAAAGCGGCGAATATATCCCTTACCCCGACCACACTGAATACAGCGATTCGTCTTGCGTACCTCAAATTTAAAATTTTTCTTAACCAGATTTGATGTCTTAGCCATAATTAGTTATTAGTTATGAGTTATGAGTTCATAGATTAGGACTATGAACCATGGACTATTTAACTATGAACCTCCTTTGTAAAAGGCATACCTAGTAACTCCAGTAAACGCCTTCCTTGTTGTTTGTCTTTGGCGCTGGTTGCAATAGTCACTTGCATTCCTCTCACTTTATCGATATTTCGATAATCAATCTCTGGAAAAATTGTTTGTTCCCGCAACCCCAAATTAAAATTTCCCCTGCTGTCAAATGAGGTATCAGAAATACCTCGAAAATCCCTTACCTTTGGCAAGACTGCACTAAAGAATTTATCCAGAAAAGCATACATTCTCTCTCCGCGCAGAGTGACCATTAAACCAATCGGCTGTCCTTTTGTCAATTTAAAGGCCGAGATAGATTTTTTAGCCTTAGTGACTACCGGACTTTGTCCAGCAATAGACGCTAGGTTGACTTTAGCCTTTTCTAAGACAGTATCATTGTCCTTAGCTTCGCCAATACCTATATTTAAGACAACTTTTGTGACCTGAGGTACAGCCATTTCATTGGTTACTTTAAAGTCTGTTTTCAGCTTTGGTCTTATCTCTTCTAAATATTTTTGTTTTAATCTATTCATATTTTTAGTTTCTAGTTGCTAGTGACTAGAGTCAAGGTAAGACATTTGCTTCCCTAGACTCTTGACTCTTGCTGCTTGTGGCTAGCTGATCTCCTTTTTGCACTTTTTACAGATTCTAACTTTGCCCACGGCTTTCTGAGGCGAACCCTTTTTGTGATCCGCAAAGGAAAAACCGATCCGAGCAGGCTTGCCGCAGTTAGGACAAATTAGGGCAACGTTTGCGATATTTAACGGCTTAGTGATCTCAATGATCCCACCCTCCATACCTTGTGTCGCCTTAACATGCCTTTTAGCAATATTCATACCCGTAATAAAAACCTTACCCTCTTTGATGGACACTCGTTCGACAACGCCATCTCGGCCATTGTCTTTTCCAACCATTATTTTTACTTTGTCACCTTTTCTTAATTTGTTCATAGTTTTACCATACCTCCGGAGCGAGAGACACAATCCGACTATATCCCCCATCTCGAACTTCCCTGGCAATTGGTCCAAAAATACGTGTCGCTCGCATATTGCCATCTTTGTCGATCACCACCCCAGCGTTTTCATCAAATTTAATATACGAACCATCAGCCCTTCTGACTTCTTTTCTGGTTCGGACTAAAACTACCCGGACAATTTCATGATCCTTGACCTGACCATTAGGATCAGCTCCTTTGACCACTCCTACTACTACATCCCCAAGTCGGCCAAAACGTTTCCCCGTTCCACCAAGTAATTGGATCACTTGAATCTTTTTGGCCCCTGAATTATCTGCTACCGCAAGCATTGACCTGTGCTGTACCATTTTTAGTCGTCAGTCTTCAGCTTTTAGCTTTCAGACTCTCCCTTCTTTGTAGTCTTTGCTTTTTTAACAGGACTTTTAGCTTTTACTTTTTCCCTTTTAGTTTCTTCTTTGATTTCCTTCTCTGGCTGATCGCTGACGACTGATGACTCTTCAGTCTCTTTTGCTGTTGGCATGACTTCTTCTATCGCCTCTTGGGCATGCTTTTCTAAGACTGCTTCGCCCAGAGCAACTACATCTTTACCTAAGACTTTAACTACCTGCCAATGTTTTCTTTTTGAAATGGGTCGAATCTTTTCAATCTCAACAATGTCCCCCTCGGCAACATTTAGCAAGTCGTGAGCCAAATATTTGCTTGATCTTAGATAGGTCTTGTTGTACAAAGGATGACGCTTTGATGTCTCCACCAAAACGACGGCTGTGTTAGTCATTTTTACTGATACTACTCGTCCTTTCATATTGTTCCTTTCTCTGCCCCGATTAAGTCGGGCTCTAGTTCTGCTAATAGTTGGATCTGTCTTAAAATAGTTAAGACCTGAGCTAACTCTTTTCTTTTCTTCGAGATGGATTTTAAGTTTTTAAGTTTATTCATATTCTTTTCTAAATGCAAATCGTCGATCTCTTTTTTTAGATCCTTGGCTTTGATAAGTAAAGACTTAACTTCTGTCCCTTTTAAATTATTTAGTTCGTCTTTTTTCATATCTGTAAATACTCCGATTCTTTAGTAATAAAACGGGTGATGACAGGCAATTTATGCGACGCGAGTCTCATCGCCTCTTTGGCGATCTCTTCTGTGACGGACCCCATTTCAAAAATAATACTCCCTGGCTTCACCACCGCAACATACCCTTCAACAGCTCCTTTTCCTGAACCCATTCGAGACTCTGCTGGATGCTTGGTGATCGGCTTATCCGGAAAGATTCTAATCCAGATACGTCCACCCCGCTGGGTATAGCGAGTCATCGCCCGACGAGCAGCTTCGATCTGTCGGCTAGAGATAAACCCCCGATCCTGGGATTTAAGAGCAAATTGACCAAAAGCAATGGCGTTCCCGCGGGTAGCATTACCGCCTCTTTTACCCTTAAAAACTTTGCGATATTTAGCTCGTGATGGTACAAGTAAAGCCATTAAATATTTACCTCCCCTTTGTTAATCCAAACTTTTATGCCAACATAGCCTGATTTAGTAAGAGCGGGATAAGCGCAAAAGTCGATTTCAGCTCGCAAGGTATGCAGGGGGATTGATCCCTGAAATTTCCATTCACGTCTGGCTATCTCAGCTCCACCGATACGTCCAGCCAGGGCAATCTTAACTCCCTTAGCTCCGGCCCTCATCACCCGTTCCATCGACTGGTTCATCGCCCGAGCAGCAGGAATACGGCGAATAATCTGCTCGGAGATTCCTTGAGCAACTAGGTAAGCCGAGAGATCCGGCGACTTGATGTCCATCGGGACAATTTCCAAGCTATTGCCATCTTTGATCCGGAGGTCTTTTTGCAGGGTCTTTTTCAGCTCAGTTAGGCCTGCTCCAGAACGGCCAATTAAAATACCGGGTCTAGCAACAAAGATAATAACCTTTAGCTTACCAACTGCTCTTTCGATTTCGACTTTAGTAACTCCCGCCGGACGAAGCTTCGTCATCAGCATTTTTCTAATAATCATATCTTGAGCAATAAACTCGTGATATTTTTGCACCGGAGCAAACCAGCGCGATTCCCAAGTTGCAGATGTACCTAGCCTGAATCCATTTGGATTAATTTTTTGTCCCATGATTAGTTGCTAGTTACTAGAGTCTAGTGACTAGGCAGTTACCTCCTTTGTATTTTCTTTCTTAACTCTTTTTTCTACTTTACTAAACTCTAGACTCTTGCCACTAGATTCTGGCATCTCTCCTAGCACTATCTTGATATGACTTGTTCTTTTTTTATAGGGTCGACCACGACCACGACCCGCAGTTCCTACCCGGTAACGCTTCATTTTTAGCCCCTCATTAACCTCAATGGTTTTAAAGACCACATGATCCTGATGAGCTCCGGCATTAGCTAAGGCAGTTTTTATGGCCTTTGCCAGATCAACAGCCGCTGCTCGATTAGTAAATTTAAGCACTTCTAGGGCCTGGTTTGGGCTCATTTTTCTGATCATATCAGCGACTAACCTCAATTTACGAGGCGTATGTCCTAAGTTTTTTTGTATTGTTGTAAATTCGTCCATTATGTTTTTGCAGCACTCTTTTCTGTCATTTTTCCATGACCTTTAAATGTTCTGGTTGGTGCAAATTCTCCCAGCCTATGCCCGACCATTGACTCGGTAATATAGACAGAAATGAAATTTTTGCCTTGATGCACCATAAAGGTATGTCCCACAAATTCAGGTGGGATCTGTGATCTTCTGGCCCAAGTTTTGATGGGGGATTTAGCCCCGGTCTTTTGAGCCATAATTTTTTTTAATAATTTTGCGTCCACATATGGACCTTTACTTACTGATCTAGACATAACTTGTTTATCGTAACGCTCGCTTGGTGTATCGTTTATCGTTTTTACGATTTACGATCCACGCTTAACGACTAACTATACTTTCCTCCTTTTCAAAATATACTTGCCTGTCCACTTGCCTTTTCGGCGGGTATTACCCACTGCTGGCTTACCATATTTAGTCATCGGCTTCTTGCGACCTACGCCTGATCTAGCCTCTCCTCCTCCGTGTGGATGAGAGTTAGGATCTTGAGCGGTTCCCCTGACTGTCGGACGGATACCCATATGCCGAGACCGGCCAGCTTTACCCAAATTGATATTTTTGCGCTCTTCATTGCCCAAGACTCCAATGGTGGCCAAAGCTTCCAAGCTAACCATTCTAACCTCACTACTAGGCAATTTCAAGTGTGCAAAGCCAGCCTCCCGAGCTTGCAGAGTCAAACTGGTTCCAGCACTCCTACCCATTTGTCCACCTCTGCCTGGAGTCATCTCCACATTATGCAGTACAGTACCGATTGGGATATTTTTTAACTTCAGAGCATTACCATTTCTGATCTCTGTTTTTTCTCCAGAAATAACTTTCTCTCCTACCTTTAACCCCATAGGAGCTAACATATAGCGCTTTTCTCCATCCGAATAATTGATTAAAGCGATCTCCACCGAACGATTTGGATCATATTCTAAGGCGGCAACTACACCTTCTACTCCAAATTTGTCCCTTTTAAAATCAATTAAACGGTACTGTCTCTTTTGTCTGCCACCCTGGTGACGAACAGTCATTTTTCCACCTGAACGTCCAGCATGCTTTTTTAATAAAACTTTTAAAGCTTTTGGAGCATCCGGATTGGTATGGGGCTTTTGCATCTTGGAAGCAAAGCGTCTAGTTCTGGTTTTTTCTTTATAATTAATTAACATCGGTCTCCTTTGTTTCGGCTGTTGTTTCTACCTTTTTTGCAGTAGTTCCTCTTTCGATCTTTACTTTGGTTCCTTTGAGCAGGCTCTTGGTCTCTTTAACCTGGGAGTCTGCAGTAGTTACTACTCCTTCTTCTGGAGCGACAGCCTCAAACAGAGCTATCTTTTGACCTTTTTTCACTTCCACGATCGCTTTCTTGATGGAGTCGGTAGAATAAAAACCCTTTCGGCTACGTTGGGTGCGACGTTTACCAACAGCAGAGATAGTCCGCACGGATAATACATCTACCCCAAACTTTTTGGCCACAATATGAGCAATCTGGCGTTTATTTAAAGTTTTGGCAACTTCAAAGGTATAGAAACCAATTTGAGAGAGTTTCATTGACTGTTCAGTGACAATCGGTCTTTTTAACATAGTTAATGGTTTATCGTAACGCTCGCTTGGTGTATCGTTTATCGTTTTTACGATTTACGATCCACGCTTAACGACCTACGATCTACTTATTTCCTCCTTGTTTTTGCTCTGATAACCTAGAAACGGCCAGCTCACTAAGTAGTACAGTTTGATGTCTAAGCACTTCAAAAGCATTTAATTGATTGACAGGCAGTACTGAGACATGCGATAAATTCTGGACTGCAAGATAGGCTTTACTTGGCGACTCATCAGTTACCAGAAGAGCTGATTTTTTAGCTAACTTTTGAAGCAGCGTGACGACCTGTTTGGTCTTACCGCTCGCTTTTTCTAAGTCTTTGATCGCTAAAGCTTCTTTACCAGCTAGTCTAGCGGAGAGAGCGTTAAACAGGGCAACTTTTTTCATTTTCTGGGGCATCGACAGCTCCACATTGCGAGTTCTCGGACCCATGGCAATACCCCCTCCTACAAAGATGGGCGCGCGAATGCCACCATGACGAGCCCGACCAGTGCCTTTTTGCTGAAAGATCTTACGAGTCGAACCCTCTACTTCACCTCGGGTTTTGGTATTTCCGTAGTGACCAGTTTGATTGCTCATATATACCCGCATGGCTTGAGCCAAGAGCTGTTTGTTGACCTTCGCTCCAAAAACTAATTCCGAAACGGTTACCTGACCACTAGCTTCACCAGTTAAAGTGACCATCGGGATACTCAAGTTAACTTTGGTAGTCTTCTTAGTCTTTGGAGAGCTATCAGTCTTCAGACTCGCTTCGCCCGTCTTTGACGTGGCTTCGCTGTCAGCTTTCAGACTTTCTGACGACTGACGACTGACGACTGACGACTTCTTTGTACTTGTTACTTTTTTACTTGGCATTTTGATCTGCTCCTTCTGTTTTTTCTTCTATTTTCTGTTCTTCGACCGCAGGTGCTTCTTCACTTGACTCTGGACTCTTGCCACTAGTTACTAAAGGCTCTGGAGTAGCGGCAGTTTCCACAGCTTGATCTGCTGGAACGTCACGATTTTCTGCTTGTTTGGCCTCTGCCTCTTCATCTTCCTTTTCTTCCGGTGGGGGAGTATATCCTTTAATTCGACCTTGTTTTTCAATGCGCACTAATCCACCCATTGGTCCGGGGATCCCCCCTTTTAGAGTAAGTAAATTGTGTGCAGGGTCTAAGGCAATTACCTCTACTCCGGTTAAGCTGACTTGAGCAACTCCCATATGTCCGGCCATATGCTTTCCCTTATAAACTCGTCCGGGTGTTGTGGTTTGTCCAATGGAACCAGGAGCACGGTGACGATCGGATTGCCCATGGGTTTTTGGTCCACCGCGAAAGTTATAACGTTTGACTCCTCCTTGAAAACCTCGGCCCTTGGAAATACCGGTCACTTTGACTGAATCACCCTTTGAAAAAACCTGGCGGAGTGTTATCTCTTGACCAGGTTCTACGTCTACTTCTTTGACCCTTATTTCTCGCATAAAGCGCAGTGGGGTTTCAATTTTGGCTTTTTTGAGGTGGCCAAGTTGGGGTTTACCCACGCTTTTTTTACTTCCCGTCCCAATCTGGACAGCGTTATAGCCATCTTTACCATCGACTTGTTTAATTTGGGTGACCAGGTTCGGAATAACTTGCAGTATGGTAGCGCCTACTCGCCTGCCGCGAGCATCATAAGTAGAGGTCATCCCTTTTTTAGTACCGAGTAGTGTATTAATCATTTTTTGCAAAGAAAAAAGTGGGGTCACACAAGGTGACTCCCACTCAGTATTTCGCTTTTCAATCGCCGTATCACTTCTTCGATATCCGACTTGTCCCTCCGTAGCTTTAGCGAAGGGGGACGCGCGATCTACTGAAATCTAACAAATTGTTAAATTACCCTGACGTAATCATCAAGCTTTAGAGATTCTAGCAGAGATTAGCTTCAAATGCAACATTACATCTTAACTTCGATGTCGACGCCTGCAGGAAGCTCCAGGTGCATCAATGAGTCGATCGTTTTATCGGTTGGTTCGACAATATCAATTACACGCTTATGAACCTTGATCACAAATGTTTCTTGGGAATCTTTATCAGTAAAAGGGGATTTATTAACCGTAATTCGAGAAGTTTTAGTTGGAAGTGGAACTGGACCAACGATTTTGGCACCAGTACGAAGCGCTGTATCCAGCAGCTGTTCACAGGTCGCGTCTAGCACCCTGTGGTCATATGATTTTAATCTAACTCTAATTCTACCTTTTGCCATTTTGTTTTACTTTCAATGTGCGTATTCTAACACAAATCAGATCAAGCTACAAAAAAGAGGCTTTCGCCTCTTATGTTCACTGTAACCTGTACCCCGTCAACTATTTACTGACCTTAGTAATCACTCCGGCTCCCACTGTCTTACCACCCTCTCGGATAGCAAAACGGACACCTTCTTCCATAGCGACTGGGTTGATCAATTTTACATTCATCTTGGTTGTATCTCCAGGCATAACCATTTCTACGCCTTCCGGAAGAACTACTTCTCCGGTTACATCGGTCGTACGCACATAAAACTGTGGTCGGTATCCTTTAAAGAATGGTGTATGTCGACCGCCCTCTTCTTTACTTAGCACATAAACCTCGGCTTCAAAATCAGTGTGCGGGGTAATTGAACCGGATTTAGCGAGTACCTGGCCTCTTTCAACGTCATCTTTTTCGATACCTCGAAGTAAAACACCGGCATTGTCTCCGGCTTGACCCTGGTCAAGTAATTTGTGGAACATTTCGATGCCAGTGACAACACTTTTCTTGGTTGGGCGAATACCGACAATTTCGATCTCTTCGTTTACTTTAACAACTCCTCGTTCGATTCTTCCGGTTACCACTGTACCTCGACCTTTGATCGAGAAGACGTCTTCGACAGCCATCAAGAACGGCTTGTCAACATCCCGAACTGGAGTAGGGATCCAAGTATCAACAGCTTCCATTAACTTATTGATTGATTCAACAGCCTCTGGATCACCCTCCAAAGCTTTGCGTGCTGACCCTCTGATGATCGGAGACTGAGGATCGTATTCATATTTTTTAAGCAGATCACGGATCTCTTCTTCAACCAGATCAAGTAGCTCAGCATCATCGACCATGTCACATTTATTGAGATAAACCACAATAGCTGGGACGCCAACTTGACGAGCAAGTAACAGATGCTCTCTAGTTTGAGGCATTGGACCATCTGGAGCGGAAACTACCAAAATCGCACCATCCGTTTGTGCAGCACCTGTGATCATGTTCTTGATGTAATCTGCATGACCTGGCATATCAATATGAGCATAGTGCCGGGTAGCTGTTTCGTATTCTTGGTGGGAGATGTTAATAGTGATTCCCCGAGCTTTTTCTTCTGGAGCAGAATCAATCTGGTCATAGGCCCTATATTCAGCCATACCTTTGTCAGAGAGCACTTTAGTAATTGCTGCGGTAAGGGTGGTTTTTCCATGGTCAACGTGACCCATGGTTCCTACGTTTACGTGTGGTTTTGATCTGTCAAATTTTCCTGCCATATATTTGTTCTTTACGGACTTGATTAATTTAGCTTATCTGAGCGAAAAAATCAAGTATTAATTTCGTAACAAAGTTTTGCCCAAAAAAACCAGCCCTTAGGCTGATGTAGAAGAATCTTAGCAAAGCTAACACAAAAATGCAAGATTAAGCTCGATTGTACCTATCGGCGAGTCTAACAATATCTTCTTCAGTCGACAGATTCTCCGGATCGACATGGCCCCAAATCTCGGCGATAATCCCCCAGCTTTCGTGCCCACCGCCTCTATGTCTTACACCATTCGGGATCTCAATAATTTCACCCATTTGATAAATATCTGGACTTTCAGGTTGCTGATCGGTCTCACTTAAAAAAGTTACCACCGGCCCGGCCACTACTTTCCAATGTTCCTCCCGTTTATTGTGATACTGCCAAGACAAAATCTCTCCTGGTGCCCAGAGCATGACTTTCGGACTTAAATATTTGTCTTTTAACCAGCTTGGTAGCTCTTTATCGGCAAAGAAAGTTTCTAAAAATAACGGCGTATGAGCAGGCTCAATGACTAAATAACCTCCCCAGGGACGCTTGTCATTTACTTCAGTGACACTAAACCCCATTTGAGTGAGGGTATGTTTAACCTTAGAAAAAGCATCTGAGCGAGAAGTGTTAGGACCAAGAATATCCTTTAATTTGGCTTTAGGCATCAACTTTTAAAGAGTAAAGATAATTAAGATAATCGTCAGCACGATATGCTGACCGGCCCAGGTTAAAAGTCCTTGGGCACCAGAAACCCCAAATAGAGTTAGGAGCCAGGCGATAAATAAAGCAACCAACATAAATTAACCTTTACTCTTTAAGTCACCTCTGATTGTGGCAATGGCCTCTTGGACAGTATTCATAAACTGGGCCGGGAAGATAATGGTTGAGTTTTTTTCGGTGGCAATCTCGGACATGGTTTGTAAGGTGCGCAGTTGCAAAGCGACCGGATGAGCCGCAATCAGATCTGCCGCTGCTCCCAGCTGTTTAGCCGCCTGGAATTCACCTTCGGCAGCGATAAACTTGGCCCGCTTTTCCCGCTCGGCTTCGGCTTCTTTGGCCATGGCCCGCTGCATATTTTCGGGCAGTTGAATATCTTTAATCTCTACCGCTGCCACCTGTACTCCCCAAGGCTCGGTATGAGAATCAATCACTTTACTGATTTTGGTATTAATATCGGAGGTTTGAGATAATAGTTGATCCAGGCTAAATTGACCAATGATATTACGGACTGTAGTCTGAGAGATTTGATTAACTGCCGAGTAGACATCTTCGATGGCGATGACAGACTTTTGGGGATCGATGATTTTGTAGTAAGCCACAGCGGCGATATCGATGGAAACATTATCTTTGGTAATGATCTTTTGAGAGGGGATATCCATAGTTACTGTTCGCAAAGAGACCTTTTGCATCCGCTCGAAAATAGGCATCAGGATTATTAAGCCAGGACCCCGGACTCCGGTACAACGACCCAAAAAAAAGATCACTCCCCGCTCATATTCTTGAACAACCTTGAGTGAAGAAAAAAGTAAGAAGATAATAAAGATGATTATTGGAATAGTCAAGAGTTCCATGGCTTGAGTATAGATCGGCTCTACTTCTATTGCAATATATGCTATATTCTACTCCTAATATGCTCGATATCGCTAGACAGATTCGTTTTGAGGCTGCACAAGAGATTCGTTTTGATAGAGAGTTGCCAGTAACGACTTGGGCTAGACCGGCTGTTTTTGTTGATCTTCCCAGCTTGATGGGGTTATTTAGCCAGGAGGTTCCTAACCAACCACCACAAGCTTTTCCAGATCTTTTAGTGATGCGCCTATCCGGATACCCAGAACAGGCTGGGCATGCCTGGCTTCGTAGAGATGTCTATCGACCAGAGTCTTTAAGAGAACTTTCGATCTGCTTGAATCCAGGGCACAAAGCTAACGATGATTTTCGACAAAGGTATACGGAACTCGCTACCAAGCTTGATCTTGACACTTTGGTAGCTAATCATATGCTTTTATACGGATGGCCATATATTCAAAGGGGGTTACGCAAACTTGAACCAAGACATAGATTTGCACCTGTTAACCCAACAAGATCTCACCAGACATATGAGCAGTTTATGCAAGGCATAATGCAAAAAATAATAAGAGGAGAACGCCCGCCCATCATAGACACCCGATCTCTAACTAGGATTCTACTCGACCGGTAAAGCCGGATGTCGAGATAACTTTTTCGGCAATATTGCTTGGCACCGGTTCATAGTGAGACGGTTCAATATATGCCGAAGCCCTGCCCTGAGACATTGACCGGATAGTGGTGATATATCCACCTAGTTCGGCCAAAGGCACCAGCGCGTTGATCACATCCGAATTACCCCGTTTTTCAGTTCCGAGAATCTGAGCTCTTTTAGAGGACAGATCTCCGATCAGATCCCCCATGAACTCGGAGGGGGTGGAGACCTCGACCTTCATAATCGGCTCCAGCAAAATCATATCCGCTTTTTGAGCAGCATCGGTTAAACCTAGTGATCCGGCGATCTTAAAGGACATCTCACTGGAGTCAACATCATGAAATGAGCCATCGTAGACGGCGACTTTGATATCGACCATCGGATAACCCGCCAGAATCCCGGTATCTTCTTTTTCCACCACTCCTTTTTCAATTGGAGCAATAAATTCTCGGGGGATTGCTCCTCCGACAATCTCCGAGACAAACTCCCGGCCTTGTCCCCGAGGAAGAGGTTCTATACGCAGTAAACAATGTCCGTATTGTCCACGACCACCGGTCTGGCGAATATATTTTCCCTCACCATTGGCGATCTTGGTGATCGTCTCTTTATAAGCGACCTGGGGTTGACCAACATTAGCGTCAACTTTAAATTCCCTCTTCATCCGATCGACGATAATTTCCAAATGTAATTCTCCCATTCCGGAGATAATAGTTTGGCCGGTTTCGACATTAGATTTTACTCGAAAAGTTGGGTCTTCTTCAGATAATCGCTGTAGAGCTTGAGCTAGCTTTTCCTGATCAGATTTGGTTTTTGGCTCAATCGCCAAAGAAATAACTGGCTCAGCAAAATTAATTGACTCGAGTTGAATCTGATTATCTTCATCGCAAAGAGTATTTCCAGTGACGGTATCTTTAAGTCCCACGACCGCAATAATTTCTCCGGCATAAGCCTCCTCGATCTCTTCTCTTTCATTGGCATGCATCAAAAGCACTCGGCCAACCCGCTCTTTAACCTGTTTATTGGAGTTATAGATATATGAGCCGCTTTTCAAAGTCCCTGAGTAGACTCGGACATAAGTCAGTCTTCCCACATGAGGATCTATCTGGATTTTAAAGGCCAAAGCCCCTAAGGGAGCATCTTTGGTATTAGAAAAAGATTTTTCTTCCTCGGTTTGAGGATCCTTCCCGGCCAGTTGAGGGATATCCAGAGGAGAAGGCAAGTATTCAATCACGGCATCTAGCATTGGCTGCACTCCTTTATTGCGCAGAGAAGATCCCGCCATAACTGGGACAATCTTTTTGGTAATAACTGCCTGACGAAGGACTCGTTTTAGATCATCCACCGGGATTTCTTCGCCGTTGAGATATTTTTCCATCAAGACATCATCTGTGCCTGCGATCTCTTCAATCAGCTTGTCCCGATGGATCTTGACTTCATCAAGCATCTCTGCAGGGATTGCTTCTTCGACAAATTTAGCCCCAGTTTCGTCACCTTGCCAAATAATAGCTTTTTGAGTCAGCAGATCTACAATCCCTTTAAAAGAGTTTTCTGATCCAATTGGTAGGTTATAGGCCAGAGCATTAGCTCCCAGTCGATCCCTAGCTGATTGGATAGTCCCCAGAAAATCTGCTCCGACCACATCCATCTTATTAGCAAAAGCAATCAGAGGCACCCCATATTTATCTGCCTGTCTCCAGACAGTTTCCGTTTGAGACTGCACACCGGAAGCCGAATCCAAAACGATAACCCCACCGTCAAGGACTCGTAGCGAACGTTCGACTTCAACTGTAAAGTCGACGTGACCAGGAGTATCAATTAAGTTAATTCGAGTTTCTTGTCCGGCAAAGGGACCTGAGCTAGGCGTCCAAGCAGTAGTAATCGCCGCTGAAACAATGGTTATACCCCGCTCTTTTTCCTGCTCCATCCAGTCGGTGGTGGTATTGCCTTCGTCAATATCCCCGATTTTATAAGTTCGCCCGGTATAAAAAAGGATTCGCTCGGTGGTCGTAGTTTTTCCAGCGTCAATATGGGCAATAATCCCCATGTTGCGGATGCGGTCAAGGGGAAAGTCTCGCTTGGTTTTAGTCGCAACAGCCATATGTTTATCGTCTATCGTAACGCTTCGCTTTTCGTGTATCGACTCTTTCGATCTACGATTAACGACCTACGATCTACTTACTTCCTCCTTCTAGCTCTTCTTCTATCTTTTTAATGATTTTGATAACTTCCGCCATACGCGTCCGATAGATATCGGCATCTTCGGTCGCCATCTGATAAGCAGCATTTTCAGATAAATCCCCCATGGAGGCCGCTTCACCCTTACGGTGCATGATTGCAGCATATTCCTGCTCTAAACCGACCAGCTTACCTTGCCACATTTTAAGTTTTCCTTCGAGTAATTTTTTGTCAGCCATATTAAAAAAGACCCCTTCAAAAGCTTGTGGGAGTCTGAGGCAATCTTAGCGGAAGTGGGTCAAAAAGTCAATGTTAGAAGGAAGCTTACCAGCGAAAATGACTGAAGGCGCGGTTGGCTTCGGCTTGTTTTAGAGTGTCTTCCTTTTTCTTAATAGCAGCACCGGCTCCGGTAGCAGCATCCATCAGCTCAGCGGCCAATTTGGCGGCAAAACCTTTATATTCCTTCGTCGAACGACTAGTTGCAGCAGCGATGATCCAGCGAATGGCCAGGGCTTCTTTGCGGTCTCCCCGCACCTCTGTAGGCACTTGATAAGAGGCTCCTCCTACCCGTCTGGGGCGGACTTCCATTTTAGGTGCAACATTAGAGATCGCAGCATCAAAGATAGAAACAGGGTTTTTACCTTTTTTCTCAATCTCTTCTAGGGCTGCGTACACTACCCTTTGGGCTGTACTCTTTTTACCAGACATCATGATTTTATTAATAAACCGGGTCACCAGCCTGGAATTATAAATTGGGTCGGGGAGTAATATTCGTCTTTCTGCTTTTTTACCGCGCATAGTTTAGTTTTTTATAGTAACGCTTCGCTCTTCGTGTATCGTTTATCGTTTTTTTCAACAACCTACGACCAACGATAACCATTTAAGCGCTAGCCGTTTTACCTCCTCCTGATGGTTTCTTGGCTCCATATTTGGAACGTGAACTCATCCGTTTTTGAACACCAGCCAAATCCAACTTTCCTCGGACCAGATGATATTTTACACCCGGTAAGTCTTTCACCCGACCACCTCTTACCATTACTATACCGTGCTCAGCCAGATCGTGACCTTCACCCTGAATATAGGCTGTAACTTCGGTTTTATTAGAGAGTCTGACCCGGGCGACCTTGCGTAGTGCGGAGTTTGGTTTTTTAGGAGTCATAGTTTTAACCAAAACCACCACACCTCTTTTTTGAGGGTTAAAGTTGGTGACATATTTTCGGTCCTTAGCGTTAAAGCTGCGGCGCAAGGCTGTAGCTTTAATTTTGCTAGACTTACTTTTTCGACCTTTGCGGACTAACTGATTAATAGTTGGCATAATTTATTTTGATAATAGAGGATCGAAAATAGAGGATGGATTTTGATTTCTATCTTCAATCTTCAACGATTCTACCATCAATCTTCTATGATCTATCGTCTAAGATTTACTCTAATACCGCACGATCTTCACTTGTCGGTATCAGTCGGCCAATAATAACATTTTCTTTCATACCAAGCAACTTATCGACCTTACCACACGCAGCTGCGTCAGCTAAGACTGTCGTTGTCTCCTGGAAGGAGGCAGCCGACAAGAAGCTTTCGGTCAAAAGTGAGGCCCTGGTAATACCCAGGATTACCACACCAGCTGTAGCTGGTTCTCCACCTTCCGATAAAACTTTAGCATTTTCATCTTCAAAGCGAACCCGATCAACTACTTCACCAGGTAGTAAAGCAGTGTCTCCTTGAGTTTCGACTCGAACTTTATCCGACATCTTCCGCACAATTACTTCAAAATGTTTTTCGTTAATCGAGACTCCTTGGGATTCGTAAACCTTTTTGACTTCGGCCACAATATGTCTTTGCGCTTCCCGGAGGCCTTTTACCCGCAAAATCTCTTTGACATCCGATGGTCCGCCAGTCAGTTGAGTTCCCGCAGCAATTAGATCACCCTCTTCAACCAGCACCTGAGCTGATAGAGGCACAATATATTCCCTCTCATCATGAGGCTTGGTAGTAGTCCGAACCCTGATTTCTCGACCATCTTCTTTTTCAGTAATAGTTACTTTTCCGGCAATTTCGGAAATAGGAGCGACAATCTTGGGGGTACGAGCTTCAAAGAGCTCTTCGACCCGAGGTAAACCAGCCGTAATATCTGCACCCAAAATACCTCCGGTATGAAAAGTTCTCATAGTCAACTGAGTACCTGGTTCTCCAATTGACTGAGCGGCAATAACTCCCACTGGCACTCCAATAGCTACAGCGTGTCGTGTCGAGAGGTCAATTCCATAACACATCGAACACATGCCATATTTGGCGTCACAAGTTAGCGGAGATCTAACTACAATCTCAGTTACTCCGGCGCTACATAGAGCCTGGATTTGGTCTTCTTCAATATAATCTCCAGGGCTGACGACCACTTTTTTGGTCTTAGGATCAGTTACTTTAGAAAGCACCGTTCGTCCCAAAAGAGTTGGGATATTCACGGCAAAAGCGGACGGATCAACTGGCAGGGTGAGGCCATTGGTCGTCCCACAATCAGGAGTTCTAATAATTACATCATGTGATACATCGACCAAGCGACGAGTCAAATATCCAGCATCAGCCGTACGTAAACCTTTATCGACTAATCCTTTACGGGCACCTCGACAAGAGTTAAAGTATTCAAAAACTCCCAAACCTTCACGGTAGTTGGATTTGGTAGGTAGTTCAACAATTTTACCGGTTGCATCGACAGAGAATCCTCTCATACCGGAAACCTGCTTGATCTGCTCGACAGTTGCCCGAGCACCACCAGATTGCATAATGACTTTAATCGGATTATCTGGTTCGATCTCTGAGATGGTTTTGCGCGCGATATCTTCACCAATTCGGGTCCAAACCTCTTGCGCTAACTCTCGTCTTTCCTCGACAGTAATCAAACCTTTTTTAAAGTTTTCTTCGATCTCAAAAATCTCTTTATCTCCGGCAGCGATCATGGCCGGTTTATTGGGCAGAATTTTGTTATCGGAGATGGCTAAAGATAACCCCGAAATAGTGGCTCCCCAGAACCCAAGAGCTTTTATGGCATCAACCAGTTCAGCCAATTTATCCCTATCGAACCTACGGAAAGCGGCCATAATGATTTTACGAATACCGATACCGTTGATGGTATCGTTAATAAATTGCAGCTCTGGGGGCAAAATATTATTAAACAACACCCGTCCGACTGTCGTTTCGATAATCTTGTCTCCGACTTCGCACCTAATTAATTGACGTAGGTTGACATGACCTGTTTGATAAGCAAATACAGCTTCTTCTGTGGTAAAAGTTTTAGCTGTTAGGGCCGGAATTTTTTGATTAATCGAGGTCACATAATAAGAGCCCAAAGCCATTTCTCGGTTAGGAACGTTGATCGGTGAGCCGTCTGAACCCCGCAAGATGTTTTCTTTGGCCATCATCAACCGTTTTGCTTCTTCACGGGCTCTGTCCGACAAAGGCACATGCACGGCCATCTGGTCACCATCAAAGTCAGCATTGAATCCAGCGCAGATACATGGATGAATCTGGATAGAGTTTCCATCGACTAAAATTGGAAAGAAAGCTTGAATACCCAATCGATGTAAAGTTGGTGCCCTGTTAATCAACACGGGGTGATCCTGAATCACTTCTTCCAAGATATCCCATACTTCCGGAGGTCTGAGTTCCAAGATATTTTTCGCTCCCTTAACATTGGCGGCTAGACCCCGGGTCATCATTTCGCGTAGTACAAACGGCTTGAACATTTCCAGCGCCATCTCCTTGGGCAAACCGACTTGATTTAGTTTAAGCTTTGGACCAACGATAATAACTGACCGGCCAGAGTAATCAACCCTCTTGCCCAACAGATTCTGTCGGAAACGACCCTGTTTTCCGCGCAACATATCCGAGAGAGAGCGCAGTTGATGCGTTCCAGCGGCAATCCTCCTTGATGTACGAGCCGAGGTGTCGATCAAAGAATCAACTGCCTCTTGAAGCATCCTTTTTTCGTTACGGAGAATAATCTCCGGAGCTCCGAGATCAATTAGTCTCTTTAAGCGGTTATTACGATTAATCACCCGACGATACAAATCATTTAAGTCTGATGTGGCAAATCTACCTCCCGGAAGCTGGACCATTGGACGAAGATCAGGAGGTAGTACCGGAAGGATGGTCAACACCATCCACTCAGGGCGGATTTTTGCTCCTCTCATCCCCTCGATAATCCGCAGTCTCTTGGTTGCTTTAATATGTCTTTGTCCAGAAGTTTTGGTTACCTCTATCCGCAAATCTGCGGCTAGTTTGTCAAGGTCAATCTTGCGAAGCACTTCGAGTAGCGCTTCTGCACCCATTCCTACCTTTAAAAAATCTCCAGCGCCGTACTCTTCGAGTTTATAATACTCATCTTCAGAGAGTAAGCGTAGGGGAGTGATGGATTTGGCTAAATCAGAGACTGTTTTGTAGATCTGGTCTAACTGAGACATCTCGGTGGCTAGATTCTCTCGTTGTTTAGCAATGGTCTGTCGATTGGCCAGCTCTAACTCCTGAGAAAAAAGCTCTCTTTTCTCACTCTCTTTTTCCTTTGACTTAAGCTCACTGATCTGTTTTTTGAGGGAATTTTCGATCTCTTCAATCGCTTTATCAGAAACGGCCTTAGCGGCCTCTTTTTTGGTAGTCAGTTGCTTTTCCAATCCCTCAATAGCCGCTGTTTTACCTTCTACGTCAACGTCAATTACCAAGTAAGATGCAAAGTAGATCACCGCTTCGAGGTTCTTCATCGTTAGATCAAGAATCAAAGACAACTTACTAGGAGCTCCTTTAACGTACCAGTTGTGGGCCACCGGTGCAGATAATGTGATATGACCCATTCGCTCACGTCGCACCTTGGACTGGGTTACTTCAACACCACACTTATCACAAATGACACCTCGGTAACGGATTCTTTTGTATTTTCCGCAGTAACATTCGTAGTCTTTGGTTGGGCCAAAGATGTTTTCAGAAAATAATCCATCTTTTTCGGCTTTCAGAGTTCGATAATTGATAGTCTCAGGTTTGATAACTTCACCAAAGCTCCATGAGCGAATAAGCTCTGGGGAAGCGATCGCTACCCTTAAAGATTCAAAATCTAATAGATCGTTATTCATTTGTTTCTTTCTCCGTTTCGGTATTATCCATCTCTTCAGCGGCTAAATCAAGGTCAGTCGGTTCAGCAATTTCATCAACCCCGACTGAATCAGGGTCAACCGTCTCGACTGCATCCCCAGTGGTATCGGGACTGGTTGATGGATTCACTTCGATTAAATCAGGCGCAGCTTCTACCAGGTCATCAGTGCCTTCCGTTGTCACTACCTCACCCTCGTCTGTAGCGGTTTCTACTCCTAAGGCTTCCTGCATTTCGGCAACCTGTTCTTTAAGTCCGAGGTCTTCGGTTTCTTTTTCTTCAACAACCTTTGCCCCCAAGGTTTCGACTGCCACTACCAGGCTTTGCAGCTCCTTGCCCAAGACTTTAAATGATTCTGGGATCAAAGCCTGTGGGATCTCCGTGCCTTTCACGATCGCTTCAAAAGCTTTTGCCCGGCCGACCACATCATCTGATTTGATAGTTAGCATCTCCTGCAGAATATGGGCCGCGCCATACGCTTCGAGAGCCCAAACTTCCATTTCTCCAAGTCTTTGACCTCCCATTTGAGCTTTTCCTCCTAGGGGCTGCTGTGTAACCAGAGAATACGGACCCGTTGATCGAGCATGGGTCTTGTCTTCGACCATATGGATCAACTTTAGAAAGTACGCTTTACCAACTACTACTTCCTGATTAAAATATTCTCCGGTTCGAGAATCGATTAATTTGGATTTTCCACCAACTGGCAACCCGGCTTTAAGCAGTTGTTCGGTGATTATGGATTCAGGGATCTTTTCAAAAACAGGAGCAGCTACTTTGAAACCTAATTTATCGGCGGCAAATCCTAGATGGGCTTCAAGCAGCTGACCTAGATTCATACGAGATAGAATCGAAACAGGGGAGATGATAATATCTATAATACTGCCATCTTCTAGTCGAGGCATGTCATAACTAGGCACAATTTTAGAGATAACCCCTTTATTCCCATGTCGGCCGGCCAACTTGTCTCCAGCCGTAACTTTACGAAGTTGAGCTACTTTAACCTTGATTCTCTGTAAGGTTCCTGGATCTAAATCATCGCCTTGGGCTCGATCCAAAATTTGTACGCCAATCACAGTTCCTCTTTCGCCGTGAGGCATGCGTAGGGATGTATCTCTGACCTCTTTGGCTTTTTCTCCAAAGATCGCCCTCAGTAATCTCTCTTCTGCAGTTAGCTCAGTCTCGCCTTTGGGTTGAACCTTTCCAACAAGAATATCATTTGGTCCAACCTCAGCCCCAATCCTCACAATACCTGTCTCGTCTAAATTGCTTAAGTTTTCTTCAGAGACATTCGGAATATCCCGAGTCACTTCATCAGGACCAAGTTTGGTTTCTACCACATCAGTGGAATATTCCTCGATATGGATGGAGGACAAGATATCCTGCTTGACTAAACGATCAGAGATAACGATCGCGTCTTCATATCCCAACCCATCAAAGCTCATGTAGGCAATGGTCAGATTCTGCCCTAGCGATAACTCGCCTCCGTCAGTTGAAGTTCCTTCAAGTAGTAAATCTCCCTCTTTGACCTCTTGATTTAAGCTAACTACCGGCATCTGAGAATAACAGGTCTTAGCCGGGGAATTCATAAATTTGGCAACTTTAAACTCGGCAGTAGAATCTTTGCCGTGTAAGACAATATGCTCCCCGTCTACTTCAGTGATTTTTCCAGCAAAAGGCGCTCTGACTACCCGAGCCAAGTTGTCAGCCACGATTCTTTCCATACCAGTTCCCACTAAAGGAGCCTGGGGAATTAAAAGAGGGACTGCCTGACACTGCATATGCGAACCCATCAAGGCCCTATTTGCATCATCATGAGACAGGAAGGGAATGAGTGAAGCAGAAGTTCCAATAATCTCTTGCGGACCAATATCGATTAGATTCACCAAGCTCGCTTCGCCTTCAAAAAAGCTTCCGTGAAATCGAAGAGGGATCCGTTTAGCATTAATAAAACCCTTTTCGTCAATTAAAACATTAGCTTCGGTAATATACATCTCTTCCTCATCATCAGCAGACAAGTAAACAACTTCATCCGTAACTCGCAGCTTACTGCCTTCTTTAACAACTTTTTTATAAGGGGCTTCCAGAAAACCGTATTCATTAATCCGCGCAAAAAGAGCCAGATATGTAACCAAACCAATATTTTGTCCTTCAGGAGACCTCACTGGATCAATTCGGCCGTACTGACTATGATGGACGTCTCGGATGGAAAAAGAGGCCCTATCCCTGGCAATACCACCAGTACCCATGACTGTTAAACGACGTAAATGATCAGCCTCGGCCAAAGGATTGATCTGATCAAGAATTTGCGATAGTTGAGACGACCTAAAGAATTCGTTAATCGCGGCAATTACCACCCGAGCATTGACTAAAGAAGCGGCAGAGATCTCTTGGTCTTGAGAAAGCAAACTCATCCGCTCCTTGATTGCTCTTTCCAAGCGCAGCAATCCCACCCGGAAAGCATTTTGGGCAACCAGCTCTCCAACCGAACGAACTCGGCGATTAGCTAAATGGTCTATTTCATCGATCCGACCGTTGCCGTTTGCTAAACCTATCAGGTATTTTAGAGAGGCGATAATATCGTCTTTGGTCAACACCTGATTTTCTGGAGTATTTGGAACATTTAATCCCAGTTTTTTATTGATCTTGAAACGACCAACCCGAGTGAGGTCGTAGCGTCGGGGATTGAAAAACATATTTTCAATCAAAGACTTGGCGGTATCTAAAACGACCGGGTCTCCCGGTCGCATTTTACGAAATATTTCGAGCAGTGCCTCGTTTTGATTGTGAGTGAGGTCTTTATTGAGGGTTGCTCGTAGATAAGTATGATCAGCGTTGGTATCGACCTCTTTGAACATCTCGACCATTTCTTCTTCGGTATATCCCAAGGCCCTAAGGAGGGTGCTGGCTACAAATTTACGACGACGATCGATCTTGACGGTAACTACATCTGACCGGGAAATTGAAAACTCCAGCCATGATCCATGAGAAGGACGGATTTCCGCTCCGTACAAGCGTCTGCCAGAGATAGGATCTTCGGATAAAGAAAAGAATACACCCGGAGAACGCACAAGCTGATTAATAATCACCCTTTCTATACCATTGATCACAAAGGTTCCTTTGTCCGTCATCTGAGGAATATCACCCATAAAAGCTTCTTGATTAATCTGCTCGTTAGTCTGTAAATTAGTCAAGGTAACTTTGACCCTTAAAGGCGCATCAAAAGAGATACCTTTAATGACACACTGGGCGGGGGTAAAACGAGGAGAGCCAAAACTATGTTCTTTAAATTCTAATTTCCAGTTCTTGCCAGTAAAATCGGTGACCGGAGATATTTCTTTGAGAGATTCGCTAATGCCTTCGCGAATAAACCATTCATAAGATTCTTTTTGGATTTGTAGTAGATCTAGTGTCTGAGGTAGTGAGTATTTCTCCCCCCAATACAATCGTCCGTTTATTGTACTTACTTTTTGTTTATCAGGCATAAAAAAGGGCTCCTCCCGAAGTCAGGTTCGGGATATGGGCAGATATCGACAAAAACAAGCGTACATACGTTCAAGTACGCTTGTTAAGCTTTCAGGCTATTAAGATACGGAAACTTTATCATACATTCTCCATATCCGTCAATCCCCTAAATAACCTATCATATTTCGGAGATTAAACCTGGCTTTACCTAGAACACTACGCTGCGAATCGCGTTGACATCCAGATGGCTCAATCGCTCCAATCCTTCTCGTTCCTTGATCGTTAACCTCAATCTGAAGTAGACAAGAACCATCTCTCACTTTTCTGTCAGGACGAAAACTAGGATCATTATATGAACGGGGAGGGGTCAAGTCACTGCGCTCACTGGCCCCACAAGCCATTGCCAAGGGAAGACAGGCCAGAGCTAAAATAGAGATTAATCTACGGGGACGCAGCTGTGTTCTGTTTTCTGGAGTCGAGCGATGTTCCACAAGACCGAAGAATAGCATATACTAGTCCTATAGTCAACAATTAATTCTTCATCACTTCCAGGATGGCAGAGATATCCTGGCTGGCCAGCCCTTTATTCTGAGCCTGTTTATACATACTTGCCACTCTGGTCAAAAATGGTAATTTAGGCGAACCGGAATTAATTTCAGATCTCGCTAGTTTAAGATCTTTGGCCATATTAGCAACTGAAAAAAGAGTTGGATGTTTTTTATTGACCATGTTGGAAAGTTTGAGTTTTTGGAAAGGGGAGAGGGCTGGCACATTTTCCAGAACCTCAGCCACCTTGGATCTAGGTAATTTTTCGGCGTCAGCTAGCAGCATTCCTTCGGCTAAAGCAGCCATGGATATAGCCACTATCATATTATTTACCATCTTGATCGCCTGACCCTGGCCGGACTTGCCAATAAAAAGGGGATCGCCGAGGCTAGCTAAAACTGGCCGGACTTTTTGGAAAACTTCCGGTTTTCCACCTATAAAAATGGTTAACTCTCCGGTTATTGCTTTTGGTGTACTGCCAGTGACCGGGGCATCCAAAAAGTCCACATCCCTCTTCCCTAGTTGTGAAAATATTTTCACGGCAGCTTGTGGGCCGATAGTGCTCATATCAACCACAACTTTAGGGGTGGAACCCCTATTACTATTTGTAGAGGATTTTATTCCTGCTACTATCCCCTGTTTCCCAAAGATTAGCCCTTCTACCTCTTTAGGTCCTGTGACCATGGTGATGATGACATCTACATCTTTGGCCAGTTCTGATGGATTTTGAGCCACTTTTGCCCCAAGCCCCTCCAGTTCTTTGGTTTTCGATCTGGTACGGTTGTAGACAACCAGCGGAAATCCGGCCTTGAGGATATTCTTGGCCATCGGCAAACCCATTAGTCCCAGCCCAATAAATCCAACTTTTAACTTTTTCATTTTAGTTTCATATTTTTTTAAGTTTTTTCCCCTAAATATTTAAAACGCAGTATACGCTTACCATTGACCTCGATATTTTCCAGAAACATTTTTTTGGGACGGGCCCAAAGTCTATTTTTACCGGACTCTTGATCAATATGCCAATAGACAATCAGCGGTTCTTCGGTTTCGGTCTGTGTTGCCTCGCCGATCACCTTACAGAGATGACCTTTATAGTGTTTGTATTTTCCAGGTTTAACTACCGTCTTCATTGTTCCAGAAACTTGAGGGCTTTTTTGGATTTTAGGTAAAAGTATCCTACGATCGTAAAGGTAGCAACTGGCGAGATCCATTCCGGAATATGAACTTCAAAACTATCTAAAACCATCACCAGTCCCAGTATTAAAACCGAATACATCGCCCCATTTTCTAAATAAAGATATTTCTTGATACTGGAGATATTTCCAACTGTTAGTTGTCGCACCACAATCGCCCCAACCCCACACCCCAGCAAAATCAGCGGAATAGACAGGGTAAATGCGAAGGCTCCGAGTACTCCATCAATAGAGAAGGTGGCATCGATCACCTCTAGGTATAGTACCTTACTCCAATCTGACCTTGAAGAAGAAGCTAATTCACTCTCAGTTTGGGCGGCGGATTCTTTAAAACCATGGGTAATAAAGTATGTCGTTGACCCAAAAACCGCAGCAAAAGCCATCAACGGATCTTTATTTAAAGCAAACCAGACAATCGCCAAAAGCATAATCGAGGCGATCGCAAAAAACCAAACATTATGTCTCAGAAAGAATTTTTCGCCCCTGACGGCGAAGTTTTTCGGTTCGGTAAAAAGCCAACTAAAAAACAAAAAGAGTAGAAATGTCCCACCTCCCACTAAAAGAAGTGGCGAGGACTTGGCGATAGCTTCATGAACACTGGGATCCGAAGAGAAGGTAGCAGTTAAGGCACCGATCGGACCAAGGCTTGGACTAGTGGCCCAGATAATCAGCCAGGGTAAAAGGCCGCGAATAAGGAATACGCCGATAAAAAGACCCCAGGTCAAAAACCACTTTTTGGCTTTAGCTCCAACCCCATGCAGCACCTCAGCATTGATAATGGCATTATCGATGGAGCTAACGACTTCAAACAGAGCCAGCCCAGCAATGGTTAAAAAAGCGGAGAAGATATTCATGGGACTAGTGTAGCAATTTTAGAAGAAATTAAAAGGGTATAAAAATTAATGCCCCGAAGAAACAGTGGTATCGGTCTTGATATGTTGGTTAATTAGATTTACAACCTCTTTGGTAGTCTTTTCCATTTTGGCTTGATCTACCCCTTCGACATTTAATCTAATTAAAGGAATGCCAGTATTAGAGACTCTTAAATTAAACCTGACATCCGGATAGGTAATCGTTACCCCGTCTAGGTGTGAGATTTCGGAATCTGAGTATTTTTCCTTGATAATTTCTAGCACTTCAGGCGCATTGGTTAGCTCAAAGTTAATCTCTCCCGATTCATGAGAATGTTTGAGTTCTCCGACAATTTGCGAGATCGGCTGATTGAGCTGACTCATAGCAGCTAAAACAATGGCAATCACTGTGACCCCTGACTCACACCCCCCGGTATCTCTAAAAAAAGTATGCCCCGAGGATTCTCCGGCAAAAACTCCCTTTACTTCATTTAATTTTTCGGTAATATAGGCATGGCCCACTCTGACTATTTCAAATTTTCCTCCGTACTGTTCGATAACCTTTTTACTATTGAGAATGTAGCGGATATCGATTACCACTGTCTCTCCAGGGTTTTTAGCGAGCATCTCTTTAGCGATCAAAGCAATAATCAAAGAGGCGGGGATAATCTCTCCTTTTTCGTCCGTAAAAAAGATCCGATCTCCGTCTCCATCAGTAGCAATTCCTAAATCAGCCTTTTCGCTCTTGACCAGCCTTTGTAAATCAGCCATATTTTCTTTGATCAGCGGATCGGCTGGATGAGAGGGAAAGGTTCCATCCAAATCAAAGTTTAGTTTAACCAGCTCGCCGGGGATTTGGTTAAAGAGCTCTTGAATATATACCGAGCCCATGGCGTTCGCGGTATCTGCGGCTACTTTAAACTGTTTAATCTTGGGGTTTCCGGCAATACGCAAAGCATTTTCCACCTCGTCTTTGACTACTCCCTCCTTTTTAGTGATTGTGCCTCCAGGTTTTTCTGGTAAATCTATTCCCTCGATACTCCATTTTTTGATTTTGTCCATTCCGGTATTGGCCCCAATTTTCATCAACCCATTATCTGACCTTTGGACCATTTTTAAGCCATTAAAATGTCCTGGGTTATGCGAAGCACTAATCATAATCCCCCCATCGGCCTTTAATTTATCCGTGGCAAAATAAAGGGTCGGGGTAGAAACGAGTCCAATATCTAAAACCTGCGCTCCTAAATTAACTAAAGTTTCGGAGACGGCTTTAAATATTTGGGGAGAAGATAAACGCATATCTTGCCCAACTACAATCACTAAGTCTTCGGTTTGAAGGTTGTCTTGGTAAAGTTTGTATATTGCTTTAGTAATAGCGACCGCTGAGTCCTCGCTGATATCTTTGGGGTAGACTCCTCGAATATCATAAGCTTTAAAAATATGTTCGGGTATATTCATTTAATTAGTATCAAGTTTCAAGCGACAAGAGTCAAGTAATAGAGCGGGAGTCCCCTTCCTTGAATTCCTTGTCTCTTGACTCTGGCGACTTGTCTCTAAATTTCTTGGATAAATATTCAATGATCTTGTCGTCATCATCGGGGATGATGGTTTTAGTTTCTTCGTCAATTAAAGTAGGGACAAAGACCTGACCGGATATTTCCTTGAGTTTGATCCGCTCGGACCTATCATGCGGTACAGAGATAAAGACTAGCGGGATGTCATTGAGGTTTTCAGCGATCCAGTCCCTTACATGTTTGCAGTACGGACACCACTCCCCCTGATAAATTGTAACCACGAGACAAATTGTAGCACACTAATCAAGCTCTCCTTGACAGGAAGCGGACAATCAAGGAGCAAAGAGGACATCTGTAGAGAGTAGGACCATCTTCTTCTCTTCTAGTTCTCTTAAGTATTCCTGTCTTTTTTCCGACTTGCAGGCCCGACAAAAAGATCTTTCACAAAAACTGACGGACTTGTTATTCAAAATAATCTCAATTTTTTGCTTAATTTGCTTTACTACTTCACCCAGATCGTCTAGGTCAAAATCTGTAAAAAGTGTCGTGTTTGACGGATCAGTCCATTGGCGAATAATAAACCTGGCCCGATTATAGCCCATTTTCTTAAGCTGCTCAGATGATAGCAGTGTATATAACTTGGGAGTTAGATCCATATCCAGTCTCTCGGCTCCCTTTTGGGGATCTTCGTGATATTTATAATCCACTACTTCCGGAACCCCATCATCTCCCATCTCAAACGTATCTGGACCTCCCCAGAGTTTAAATTTGGCTCTAGGAGATTCAATAATATATTCACAAAAACCCACCTTTCCGAGAGACTTTTTTATTTTTCCATTAAGTCCTGCATAATAATTTTTAAAGATATCAATGGCTTGTTCAATAAGAGCCTCGTTTATAAATTCACCGTGTTTGAAGTAAAAGGACTTCTCTCCTTTTTCAGCAATGCTGGTTTTGATATGTCGGACTGCACCTCGGACAATAAAACTTAAATACTCGGGATCATTGGTCGCGGTCGAGAGATGATAAAGCTTGATCGTTTCATCCAGAATTGTCCCTAGAGCCATCTTCGGACTAGAGTCGTCGATTTCGAATTTTCTTTCTAAATCGTGTCGCACCAAAAAACGAAAAACGCATTGGTCAAAATCATGAATATCTGTCAGCGAAAAACAATGAGTGCGAGGGATTCCGTCTCCGTAAGGCATGGAACTAGTGACCTCCTTTCATCTGTAATTGGCAACGTTGGCGTTATGTTCTTCCAGGGTCTTAGCATAGTATGAGTTTCCCTGACTGTCATGGAAATAATAAAGATACGGAGTTGATGAGGCATTGGCGACCGCTTGAAGTGAAGATAATGAAGGGTTGCAGATCGGAGTTGGCGGTAGACCGGCATGAATATAGGTGTTATAGGGAGAGTCAACCTTCAGGTCGTCTCTGGTTAAACCTTTCTTCCACCAGGATTTCTCACTGGCTTGATAGCCAAGCGCATATTGAATCGCAGCATCGACATTTAAACCCATTCCGATCTTAAATCTTTTAAGTAAAATGCTGGCGACCTGGGTTCGCACCTTATCTGAGCGAGCTTCGCGCTCTACAATCGAAGCCAAAATCACCCCTTGGTCGGGGGTTAGACCGTTTGCTCGAACTTTTGCTTGCAGCTCATCTGAATATCTTTGATTGAAGGTATTTTTTAGCGTGGAGATGATGGTTTCAATTGTTGCATCTTTGTTAAATAAATAGGTATCTGGAAAAAGGTATCCTTCGTACTTTTTGGCCTGTTTGATAAATTCTGCACTCTGAATTCCCAATTCTGAACTCAGTTTCTCCCCCATCTCCTCTACCCTCCAACCCTCAAGCAGGGTTACCCAACGGTCAACTGCTCCTTTGGTTAAGGCATCAATTATTTGGTCTAGGGTCATCGATTGAGAAAGTTTATAGTCACCCGCTTGGATTTTTGAATCAAGATTTTTTTTCTTTAACTCCGACTTAAATACTTCGGCTGACCTGATAAGCCTGGGACGTGGAGTCTCGCCTATGTTTGCCGTATCTTGAGCTAAATCTGAAGCAATACTATCAATTGACTCTCCTATGGTAATTACAAAAACAGATTCTGTCGTGCTTTTTGGATCGACAGGCTCTTTAAGTGAGTTTAGATATGAGTAGTACCCTAAAAATATGACGATCACTAAAGTGATGACTAGGCTTATCCAATTGCGTAGAAAGTTTCTGTTTTTCATTTAAATTGAGTCCAGGTAATCTTGGAGGATCAGCGCTGCTGCCATACTGTCATCTTGTTGTCTTTTTTTTCGACTAACCCCTAACTGCTGCAAATTTCTTTTAGCCGTTTGCGTAGATAAAGTTTCTGATACTCCGATAATCTTTACTAACGAGTTCTTTTTAAACTCTGCAATGAAAGCTTCCGTTATCTGCCGAGAGCTGCCACTATCTGGTAATCCAATAGCTACCGTCTCTATCCCCTCTTTAGTCATTATCTCTTGGACCTTGGATAAAGCGTCGCTTAGGCTGGAGGTATTTAAAGTAGTCAGGGGGGAGGCGATCATTCCTTCAGACAGAGCCAAGCCGATCTTTTTTAAGCCGTAGTCGATTCCGAGATACTTCATAGTGTTAGATAATACACTATTGTTGTAGTTTGCTCAAAACTATTAACCGCTTGGTATTAAGTCCTGGAGGAACACACGTCATCAGTGTTAAATACCTACCCATGGCATCAGGTGGGTTGATGACACTTATTTCCTTAGGGTCGACGATCCGCAAACCTTCGACAATATATGTAAACTCTTGTCCTCCGGCATTAACAAAAATCTGATCTCCTCTTTTAATCTTTGGCAGAACGGAAAATGGTGGCTTAACTTGACGTAGGGAAAGCTGTGGTAAGGATGAATGACCGCTGACAAAAATATTTCCTCTTTCTCCGGGAAAAGCAGTGCCCGGCAGTTGGGCTGGTCCTGCTTCAACATCGTTACTGCTGACTTTAATCTTTAGATCGTCTATCCGCAGTGAAGGGATACTAATATTAAAAAAACTGTAGGAAATATAGTCAGGTGCGGCGTTATCGGAGATAAAAGCTGAGAAGTCACCGGTGTCTTTAATGGAGACCCCCTTCACTTCCCCTAAAGCTTGCGGACTAACTAAGAGTGAATTTTTATCGATGGCTTGGACTTCCCAGGTTTGATATTCGATAAAAGGAAGTGCAACTTGCATTAGGACAAAAACACCTAAGCCGAGTAGTATTAATGATAGTAATTTAGGAAGCATCGGTCATTTAGCGATCACTTCAATCGAGATATTTTTAGTAAGGAGTGGAGTCCTAAGCAATGGATTTGGCAAAATTAGTGAAGTTTTAACTTCTGAGCCAATGACAGTATCGTTATTTCTACGCACTAATTCTGCTACCTCCGCTGGTGTTTTACCCCGAAGCTCTTGTTTCAATTTTTCCAGATCCATCTTGGGCATTAACTTGGCTTTGAATTTCGCGGAGAAGACTAATTTATTGTCTTTTTCGAGCTTTAAGACATCTGATTGAGTCTCGGTATCATTTAAGTTAAGCTCATATCCATCCGGAACAGTGGTTTGAACCAGTTTGGAAACAATTAGCTTAAGGTCGTTTTCCGAATAGGCAGTGCCTTTATAGTGCACTGAAAGGTTAAGAGTAAAATCGCTGGCCTGGTCGTTGACTCCCTTGGAATAAACTGTCTTACCGATTGTTTCAGCTAAAGCTTCCTGAAGGATTTTCATATCCCCGGTTAGCTTGCCCTGCAGGTCATCTTGAGCTTTTTTACGCAGGGTTGAGGTCACAGTCGCTAGTAATTTTTTCTGATCATCCGCGGTCACTACAGTCACATCTTGACTGGTGCCTCCGGTCAGGTCTTCTGCTACTTGAGCGGTATAGTTTGAAGCGGACTCACCCTTGACGGTTAATCCTTTGAGAGCAGCTAAATTCCCCTCCGGTCCAATCTCCATGGCTGTAGCCGTGGTATAAGCTTTTCCAAAAGTTGTGCCTTGAAACGGAATGGTAGCAGAAGATGTGGCGGTTACCGCTGAATCAGTTTTATAACTAATCCCATTTGATGCTGTTAAAATAGTTCCGGATGGAAAAGTTTTGGGGCTTGTTGTCTGATTAATTAAGGCAACCTTACCCTTAGCTGGACTACCAATCTTTTTCTTGCCAGTGGCTTGCCCTGTATCAGAGCCAGACTCATCAGTTTCAACGATCTTACCAGGGATCTTTTTGCCTGCTTCATCGACTTGGGTGATAGATGGATCGGCCACTACTTCCGCCTGATTTTCCAAAACCTTTTGGTCAATGAAGATCGTGATCTTGGCTTTTGGCAGCAAAATATAGCTCGAGGCGGCAGCTCCCAGTACAAAAATCCCAATCAGAAAAAATTTATTAAGTATCAGACCAGACCCTATTCCGGATCGTCCCATACCTCTAGCTTGACCGCTAGATTCATCCCTGTGGAAAATTCCAAGAAGCATGGTCGGCAGCGAGATGATCTTTTCCAGTATGTTTGGTGCAGAATTTCTGGATGCTGAGCTAAAGGGAGGCCGGGGTAAACCTCCGGATTGACGCCGGCCAACCGATACAGGAGCTGTTGGATAATCGTCTTCATGGTCAAACATCTCTTCTGCTTGTAAGTTCTCTGCAGTCTCAGGAGTTACCATACTTTGATCAGTCTCTACTTCTTCATTTTCGTCGTCTAGTTCTTTAACATCACCGGCTACAAACCCCATTTCTGCAAGTCCTTTATTTGATGAGGTCAGGTTGTCAGATGAGTCAATTTTGGCAGGCATAGGCAATGACGGGGATCCAGATTTTGCCTTGATGGTCGGTAAAATAATATGTTCAAATTCTGACGGATGATAATTTAAAGTCGGATCCAGTTCTGAGGCCCCCGACAAGCAGAGAGCTTCAATCTCTACCGTCTGAGGGAGGACCTCCAGTTTTGGCATATGCAAAAAGGGAAGATTATTCATCCATCCGAATGACTGCATTTCATCTTTATATGCCTCAAGCTTATCTGTCGGAAGGTAAGAGCTAAAAACCAGGATTTTGGAAGGAAGAACTTCGATATCAGTAAAGGTAAGCAGGGCTTTTTCGACATCCATAGCCACTTCGCTGCTTAGTTGCACTGTCTTGGTGCCAACGATCTTACCAGCTTTGACGACGGTTACGCTAAGCAAGCTCGCTAAATCAACCAGGATACTAGTTAATGGTACTCCATTTTGTTTTTGCTGTAAGTGAGCTAGGGCAAAGCTCGAAGAGACATAAGCTAAGGGGCTTAGATCCACCCCCTTGGTGATCTCTTTGAGAGTTTTCATATACTCATCTTTAAGATTGTCTTCATGCAGCCAGGAATCTGGTACGCCAAAAAGTACCTTAGTGGGCTCTATTTCAAAATCGGCTAACGCTTCGTCTATGACTCGGTTAGCAGATTCAACCAGATCTTCCTCTGTTGTGTATTCAATCTGGGCACTGCGGACTATATCTAGCTTTTGATCAAGTACCCCCCAAAGGGCTGCAGTGATCACATTCGGGGTAATATTCAGGGCAAAAAAGTATTCAGCTTGCGATTTCTTCGCACGAGCAGTAAACTTTTTGGGCAGCAGATCCTTAAGGTTCATGGGTATTACTCATATTATCACAACACACACCTTGAGGACAGCATCTTGATTTACATTTCCTCTTCCTATTTAATGAGCTCATCGAATCTCTTGATCCACAATTATTTTTGCCACGTTTTCTGGACTTTTACGAAGTCATTGGTCCGGCTAAATTGGGGTTTGAAAACTGTAACTTCTTCGTGGCATCTGCTGGTAAAAAATATGTCTTGCGGATCTATTCGACCGAGCATCGTCGCCCACGAACTAAAGAAAATATTTTATTTGAAATAAATACTATGAAGTTTTTTGCAAGGTACGGTATTCCTATCCCTGCTGTCGTTGTTAATAAAAAAGGTGAGGTAGTAACAGAGATCGGCGGCCGTTTTGCAGCAATGTTTGAATTCATAGAAGGAGACCATCGATATGGAAGGATAAAAGCTAATCACTTTTCTCAAATCGGCCAGATGATCGCCACAATCCACAACCTGACTGAAAAAGAAAAAATAGTTTGTGACAATATTTGGGAGACTAATTTTGTAGATTTTGTATTACAAAAAGTTGCTCAGAATCAGAATATTTTAACCAACGAAGAGCTACATATCGCCGCATTGATTAAACAAAAACAGACTGAACTCTCCACCCTACCCCAATGGTTTATTCATAGTGATTATTACTTCGGAAATTTGCTATTTCGAGAAGATAAGCTAGTTGCAGTGTTAGATTTTGATGATTATTGTTTAGGGAATTTTTTAGAAGACATCACCAGGTTTTTTGTAGCCGAGCTGGCCTATTCAGAGAGTTCCTATTTTATCTTGACTCAAGAATTTGTGAATGCTTTTTGGGATGGCTATCTCAAGGCTAGGCCACTTATAGATCGGGAGCGAGGTTTAATTGAAGATTACCTAAAGATTCATTACCTTAATCAGCTAATCAGACTAGCTAGCGCTAATCCCAAAAAAATTCCGGGGTTTAAAAAACAGGTAAAGGAATTAAAGGAGTTTACAGGAAAGTATTTCAAATTTCAGGTATAATCTGACCATATGGATTCAAGATTAATTCGGGAAAAATATTTTAGATTCTTTGAAAGACAGGGACATAAACGTATTGACCCCGCTCCCCTTGTTTTAGAAAACGACCCAACTACTCTATTTACCTCCGCCGGTATGCAACCCTTAGTTCCATATCTTAAAGGTTTACGCACCCACCCCGGGGGTGGAAGGCTAGTTAATTCCCAACCCAGTTTCAGATCTCAAGATATTGAAGAAGTTGGTGATAATCGTCATATTACTTTTTTTGAAATGTTAGGCAATTGGAGCTTAGGGGATTATTTTAAAAAAGAACAGCTCTCCTGGGTCTGGGAGTTTCTGACCAAAGAGCTAGAGATTGTTCCGGAAAAATTATATGTTTCGATTTATGAAGGGTCTGATGTTGTGCCTGGAGACACTGAGAGCTTGGAACTCTGGAAAAGTTTGGGAGTTGAGGATTCTCATATTTATAAATACCCTGGCAAGAAAAACTGGTGGTCTCTCTCTGGCACTCCCGAGACAATGATTCCGGAAGATATAGGAGGACCAGACTCCGAGGTTTTTTATGAATTTGATTCTGTCACACATAATCCAAAATTTGGAGATCAGTGCCACCCAAATTGTGATTGTGGAAGATTTTTGGAAATTGGGAACTCTGTGTTTATTCAATATCAAAAACAAGCTGATGGATCACTAAAGGAATTGCCCAATAAAAACGTTGATTTTGGCGGGGGGTTAGAAAGATTAGTCGCCGCCACAGAAAATCAACCAGACATTTTTTTGACCTCAACTTTTAAACCAATCATGGATAGAATGGATGAAGAAATTGTTGGACCTATTTATCAAGACCCAGCACGACTTTCTGAAGCTAGGATAGTAGTAGACCATATTCGGTCAGCAGCTTTTCTTATCAAAGATGGCGTACATCCTGGTAATAAGATGCATGCTTATATCGTGCGAAGGCTATTGCGTCGGGCCGCTGTCAAAACCATTCAGCTGGGAAAGGGGACTAGCTTTCACTTAGACTGGGTAACAGAGGTTGGATGGTCAGTTGCTCAACAGTTAATAAAACAATACGACGAGATTGGTTACTTTACGATCGCAGATGGTGCTTTAGTTGAATCAACAATTGGAGAAGAAATGGTTAAATTTAAAAAAGCATTTGATGCTGGGATGAAAATAATAGAAACGGAAAAGAATATTGGCGGGAAGGAGGCTTTTGATCTTTATCAAACATATGGGTTTCCTATAGAAATAACAGCTGAGCTAATTCAGAAAAGAGGTGAAACTATAAACCTAGAAGACTTCTATATGGAGTTTGAGAAACATAAGACACTGTCGAGGACAGCATCAGTTGGGATGTTTAAGGGAGGATTGGCTTCCACTGGTCAACAGGAAACTAAATACCATACTGCCACTCACCTACTTCATCGAGCGCTGCGAACTATTTTAGGAGATCATGTCATCCAACGAGGGTCAAATATAACGGCCGAAAGAATGAGATTTGATTTTGCCCATAATGAAAAATTAACAGCAGAACAGATAAAAAGTGTTGAGGATTTGGTTAACCAGAAGATTGTGAAAGACTTGCCGGTTAGCTTTTATGAAACAACCCCCGACCAAGCCCGAACAGCCGGAGCTATCGGTGCTTTCGGAGAGAGGTATGGAGACAAGGTAAAAGTGTATTCTATTGGAGAATTTTCCAAAGAGATCTGTGGAGGGCCACATGTGGAGCATACCGGAATCTTAGGCCATTTTAAAATCGAAAAACAAGAGTCTGCCAGCTCTGGCATTCGCAGGATCTATGCCAGCTTATCTTAAGTCTCTGCGTTGTATTTTTTAGGAAAATAGCTTATATTGCAGGCCAGAATGGCTCAACAAAGAAGAGAAGGTTATTCCGACATATTTGATGCAATAAACAAATGGGCTTCCCCGCATCCTGGTGAGTATAGAAGACTAAGAACCTCATCAGGAGAATTTGATCGACAATTTACTCTTGAAACCCGAGCTGCCGTCTTGGACATATTCCCATCCGTTCACCAGGCAATAGCACAATTGAGAGAAAGAGAGCAGCTAGTCTTTTCAGATAATCCTCTTGCATCTTATCCTAATAGTCCATTTGCTCAACTATATACAGGCTCTGCCAGACTTCGAAAGACCTTGATAGAGGAAGCATTTGCTAGAGCAGAATACTTTGTAGATCTGCCCGTAGAGATCGCAGATGGACTACCCCAAGCATGGACAGAAATTAGAGCTATAGAAAAGCCCCAGGCCCCACAGCTGCTGGACGAGACGGTTGTTAATCTCTCTCAAATCCATGATATTTTAGACCCCCTGACATTCTTAAGAGCAGTTACAGGTTTGACTGCTAGTCATGACCTAATTCAGCGAACTTTGGCCGAAAAATATCAATTTACTAGCTCTCTATCTCTAGGGTACAACAGAAACGCTGTGCAGTTTTGTGAATTTACTTTAGTCTTACTGGATACATTAGCCGGGTGTACCCCTTGGCAATTGAAATGGGATCAAGCTCAGTATCAGGCAAGAGTTAACCATACTGCTTTCGATTTCTTAAATAAACAGACATCAATAGCAAGGTTAACCCAACCTGGTAGAATGTGGTCTCGTGAGAGACTTCAAGAACCTGAGGCTAGAGAATGGATGACTGCTTTAGAAACAGGAGTTATTCCCTCCAGATAAATAGGGCTACTCGCTAGGCGGGAGGTATTCTTCGCCAGCTGAAGAAAGTTCTTCCGATGACCCAGGAGCTTTAGGATATTCGCCAGGTTTCAGCCAATAGACATAAGCACATCCGGTCGCTTCTTTTTTATCTCGGTCCCACCCAGCTGTCAAACACTTTTTCATTTTCTTACCAGAAGAGGTCGTAAATAAAACAAGCTTTGATCCACAATCCGGGCAATCTTCCTCCAGAGGCTCGGTCGTGCCGTTAATCCATTCTATATAATCACACCCGGTCGCTTTTTTGGCATCTTTGTCCCAACCTCCAGTTGAACATTTCTTCATCTTTTTGCCAAAACGAGTAGTCGACAGGACTAAAGACGCTCCGCATTTAGGACATTTTTCATCCAGAACCTCGGCGGGAACTTCCAGCCATTTAACATAGTCACAGCCTTCGTTTTGGCGGGTTTCTTTATTCCAAGACCCGGCTGAACAGCGTTGCAACCTTCGACCGGTCGCAGTTTCGGTCACAGGACTTAAGGGGCTGCCGCATTTAGGACATGTGTCTGAAGTTTGATCCATTGCTTGTTATCTTACTGGTTTTTTTGAATTTTTGCTACTAACAATTTTCTTGACGAAATTGGTTACTATATTCCTGGTCACTAAACCGGCCATTCCCGAGGCGGCGTTTTTCAGTGAATTACCGACATCTTGAGTGACCTCTTCTGCTGTCTCTATCATCTGGTTTACTTTATCCAGAGCTTTTTTAAGCTGGATTAGTACAAAAACCAGAGCCACTCCAAAAGCAATAAAGACCAGGGTCCAAATAGTTATTATGATGATTAAAAATATTTCGATCGGTGTCATGGTTAGTTATCGGTTCTTAGTTCACGGTTCACTGTGATCTGTGAACTACTTTTTTACAAACACTGCTCTTTCTATTAAAACAGTTTTTCCAAACTTGCTTGTGGCAGCTATTATAACCTTATTTGAACTAGAGGACAACTTAATCTCTTCACTAAATTTGCCCTCCTGGTCAACGGAGATGTCCTGATCATTTACTTTGATCTTGACCTCTGGATCAGTCTTACCCTCTACCAGTACTTGGGGGATATCGACAGTCTGCTGATCTTGAGGGGAGGTAACAGTTAGCGGTGGGGCCGAAACAAACTGTCGGTATTCAAACCATAGATAAGCAAAAAAAGTAATTATAACCAAGCTAATCACTGCTCCCAAAATACGAGCGGGAGTTATTCTAAACTTAGTTTGATGCATTGGGTTAGCAAATGTTTCTAAAACGACCGGCGGGTGTTTATGAGTTTCGTAATCCCGGCGGAGTACTGCCAGCAGTTTTTCGGTATCTAACCCTAAAAACTTCCCGTAATTTTTGATAAATCCTTGAATAAAGGTCAGGGGGGGTAATTTGGAAAAATCGTCTTTTTCTAGGGCAGTGAGGAGCTCTTTACGGATCTTGGTATGTTTCTCTATCTCTTCGAGAGTATAAAATTTAGCCTCCCTGGCATCTTTAAGAAGTTGTCCGACAGATTTCATTGTGTGAATTATACCTAGTTCCTAGTAACTAGTCACTAGCGGCTAATTTTGATCCTTTGACCCTGATTAGATATGTCCCGACTTAGTCGGGATCGGGGTTGATCTTTGATCTTTGATCTACTATTATACTAGCAATGTCTGACACTGCCCCAATAGACGAACAGATAGTCCAAACTCCTCCACCAGCTGGAGATCCTCAAAAAGCCCAGCGGTATTTAGATACTTTAATGGATCTCCTGGGTGTCGATAAACTAATGGTGAACCACTCTGATCTGCGTAAATATGACCCAACCTCGCTGCAAGACCACTACCGAGTCCGCCTCGAGGACTATGAGGTTGAAATAAGCCATAGTAAACAACCCGAAACTGGCAAAAACTCATATGTGATGGTTTTTTCTAATGCTAAATTGGTTCAGGATGGACAGTCCAAGCGAATCATTTTAGCCTTTATGTATTTGACCGAAGAACAGTTTCAAACATTTAAACAAGTGGCTGATGATCAGCTTGAGAGAGAACGGATTAGGGTTGAGGAGGTCAGGTTCAAGGAAGCCATGTTGCCGATTGACAAGGCTCTGGAAAAACTTTTAAGTCAGCAGTTTACAGATATTCCCGAATCCCAAACTGAAGCTTTGCAAGATGAAGTTACTAACGACTTACCTGCGGAAACCAACTTAGGAGAACCTAAAGCTGACGAGGAATTAAAGGAAATAAAACCAGATTCAACAGATCTAAACCCTTATTCCACTTCCCCATCTCTCTAAGGGCTCGTCCGCAAATAACTTCATAGGAATTTGTGGCTACGGCCCTTTGTGTCGCGGTCGAACATGATCAATTTATCAGTAGAGGCGACTTAAATTATTGATGATTAGAGCGTTTGAGGGCGATTGGGAAATGAATTACAAAAAGAATCAATCCGACTATAGTAAAGGAAAGAGCAGTGCGCAGATCTTCGATTTGCTGTTTCTTGCGATCCTGTTCTTTGGTTTTTAGACATTCTTCTTTTTGGGTTTCTAATTCTTGGGCTGTGGGAGAGGCTTGGTTTGGACTATCTGGAAGATAGGGTTTTGCTGGTACAGGACCGTACATGGTCTCGCAGGGCTGTTCATATCTTAAGGGATATTTGTCATACTGAGTAACATTGACCAGGTAATTAACAGATGAGAAAACTCCGACTACTAAAAGAATTAGGGCTCCTAAAGAAACGATATAAAAATAAGCAAGGCTAATCGTCCGTCCAGTCATAGAGTTATTATACATCTTGTGTCTTAAGAGTGTTGCTGTACAATCAAACTATGAAAGACCTGACCTTGGCAGTATCAGTAGTCAGCAATATGAGTCACGGAGATTTTGCCCAAGCCACTACTACTTTCGAGGCTCTGGAAGGAGCTGGAATGTCTCCCTACCTTGCCCATAAATGTTTGGTGCAGAGAAACTTAAATCCAGTCTATGCTAAGGACTACTATCAAACACTTCTGCCGAACGCAACCCCAGCTTTAAAGACTCTTTTTGAATTTGAAAAAATCTCGGAAAGTTGTTATGGCAGTGAAGCTTTAGGGTATATTGAAAAAATCGGCCAAACCCAAGTGAGATTTAGCGTAATTACCAAAGAAGATCAATCTAGTTTCCTAACAGACCAAAAAGTTAAAACTGTTCGCTAGGAGTTTCTCCACCAGAGGAAGCCGCAAAGTATTCATCAGGATTTCGTACTAATACATCTCTTGGTTTTGCTCCATCTCCGGGTCCAACTACTCCGGCTGATTCTAGCTCATCCAAGATTCGGGCCGCCCGGGCATAGCCAACGCGCAACCGACGCTGCAGCAGCGATGCCGAAGCTCTATCGTACTGGCAAACAGTCCGCACGGCCTCCTCGAAGAGGTCATCTTGGTCATCTGCACCCCCACTGTTCATTCCACCTTTTCCGACTTTGCCGATTGGCATTTCGGTAACCTCCTGAGCGTATTGCGGCGGTATACCCATCTCTTTTAAGTATTTTACCAAGAAGTTAACCTCTGTATCGGTAACAAAAACCCCTTGAATACGCATCGGTTTTGAGGCATCCGGTGGCATAAACAACATATCCCCACGTCCCAGAAGCTTTTCTGCTCCTGGACCATCGAGAATTACCCGAGAGTCAATCATTGACGAAACATTAAAAGCAATTCGACAAGGGATATTAGCTTTCATTAAACCGGTAATTACGTCCACTGACGGACGCTGAGTAGCAATTACCAGATGGATTCCCACCGCCCGAGCCAACTGAGCAATACGGGTAATGGCGTCTTCGACTTCGACCGGGGCAAACATCATCAAATCAGCCAGTTCGTCAATAAAGATTGCAATATATGGCAGAGCTTGAAATCCAGACATCTCGTTATAAGATTGGATATTACGCACACCAACCGATTGGAATAGCTTGTAGCGACGATCCATTTCGGCAGTGGCCCATTTAAGGGCGGAGAGAATTTTCTCTGGTTCAACAATCACCGGGGCCAAAAGATGTGGGATGTCATTGTAATTGGACATCTCCACCCTCTTTGGATCAATCAAGATCATCTTCAACTCATCCGGGGAGTTCCGAAACATCAGCGAGGTAATAAAAGAATGCATCAGCACTGACTTACCCGAACCGGTAGTTCCGGCAATCAGAATATGGGGCATTCTGGCAATATCCATAATCACCGGCTTGGACGCGGTATCTTTGCCTAGAGCTACGGTTAATTTGGATTTGTTTTTGGACATTTCGTCTGAGCCCATGACTGATTTTAGAGTCACGACTTCAAGAGAGTGATTCGGCACCTCAATACCTACCAAAGATTTTCCGGGGATAGGCGCTTCAATTCGGACGGTTCCTGTGCGGGTGGCCAGGGAGAGGGCGATATCGTTTTGGAGATTAGCAATTTTGGTAATCTTGGTTCCCGCAGGAATTTCCAGCGCATATTGAGTGACAGCCGGACCTCCATTAACTTCGGCTACCCGGGCCTGGATCCCAAAAGAATCAAGAGTTTTTTCAATAATCGAGGCGTTCTTTTTTACATCTCCTCTGTCAGCAGCCGTACCTGATTTATCCGACAGCATATTCAATCCTGGATATTTCCAAATCTTACCTTGACCAGCAACATTAGCGACAACTGTATCTGTAATTATCGCGCCATCTTTCATTAGAGCCTGCGGCCTAACCTTGGCACGAGTAGGCAGTGGGGCGACATAATCGTCCATCCCTGTCACTTTCATGTCGGTATCTCTAACCTGGAAGCTTGGTTTACGGGCAAAGATCGAACCAATCCTGGCTAAACCCGCAAAAACAGCACTAAACACGCCCAGTATTTGATCAAGGGAGGTATTGAACAAAACCACCAGACCGATGGTAAAAATTAGAATCAGGGCAACAATTCCACCTAACGGTGTCACCAGCTGAGCAAGCTCTTTCCAAATAAAAATACCGATACTTCCGGCGTAAGTTGGATCAAGCGAGGCGGTGAGAGCCTCGGCCGAGATGACGGCAGTAAACAGCCCTAAAAACACATTCAGCTGAGCGATCCTCCATTTGAGCTTTTGAATCACCAAACCGATTAAGGCAAAAAGTATCGGCGAGAAAATAAAGGTCCAGCCCATGCTTTCAAAGAGAAACTGCTTCCAGAATAGTAATCTATCAGATGCTCCAACAATGGAGACAATGGAGAATAGAGATAAAATAAAGGCGATAATTGTACCGACAGTGATGATGGTTTTGGGTTTTAGCTTAAGTTTTGGCAGTTTATAAACAGATCGTCTTCGGGACATATTTTCGACTTTGAATTATTATACCACACTCTACTATAGGTCTACGACTACTGGTAAGATCATCGGCTTACGATTCATCTCTTGATAGAAGAATTTTTCCAGATTTTCTTCAATATTGCGCCTAATATAGCGCCAGTCAACGGAGATCTGTTCTTTAGAGTGATCCTTCAAACAGCTCTTCACCACGGATCTGGCTGCTTCAAGCAGATCTTCGGAGGCTTTTTCATAGACAAATCCCCTGGAAACTAAATCTGGTTCTCCAATAATATTGCCGGTCTTTTTATCAATACTGACTACCACAACGACTACCCCGTCTTCGGCCAAAACCTGCCTGTCCCTTAGTACCACCTGTCCAATATCTCCGACACCTAAGCCATCTACATACACATTATGTACCTCTATCGACCCATTAACGACAGCACCCTTCTTATTCACATCAATCACATCGCCATTTTTCAGAAGCAGCACCTCTTCAGGTTTAAATCCCAGGCTTTGAGCCATGGTATCAAAAGCCTTCATATGCCTGAAAGTACCTCCAATAGGCACGACATATTTAGGTTTAGCCAGATTAAGCATCAGCTTGAGCTCTTCCTGAGCAGCATGTCCAGATACATGCAGATCAGAAGTTAAAGCTGAGTAGTAAACATTACACCCTTTTTCGGTTAAAGTATCAATGAGGGCACTCTGAGCTGACTCGGTCGAAGGGATAGGATCCGCACTAAAGACCACACTATCTCCCTTACCTAAAAAGACCGCTTTATGATCACCATTGGCTGCTCGAGACAGGGCTGATCCAGGCTGTCCTTGGGAACCGGCAATCAGGATCATAAGCTTTTCCGGAGGGAAACGTCTAATCTCTTCTTGGGCTATTACCAAGCCAGATGGAACTTCTAGGTACCCTAAGTCTCTGGCGACCTGAAAATTACTCTCTAGGGATCTCCCAGCTAAGGCTAGCTTGCGGCCGGATTTATTGGCCACATTAATAGCCTGCTGCACCCGGGTGACATTGGATGAAGTCATGGTAATCAGTATCTTACCGGAGGTTTTTTGTTCTACTTCGGCAAAGGTTGGTTCAATAGTTCGCTCAGACAAGGTATATCCTTGTTTCTCCACTCGTAAACAATCTATGGTCATGAGCAGTACCCCTTCGCTGCCTACTTTGGCAATGGTGGCAACATCCGGAACTTGACCATTTACTGGTGTCCAGTCGATCTTAAAGTCTGATTGGTGAATAATCGTCCCTACTGGTGTCCGCAGCACAATTCCAGTTGAATCAGGAACAGAGTGAGAAACTCGGTAGAAACTAGCACTAAAGCCTCCTAGCCTGACAGTATCCGTGATTTTTAGTTCATGAATTTTGTCTTTGGGTAAGTTGTGTTCCGTAAACTTGGCTTTAATCATGCCACAGGTTAACCTTTGGGAGTAGATTGGCACATCCAATTCCGGCCAGAGATAGGGCAGTCCACCAATATGATCATCGTGGCCATGAGTAATAATAATCCCTCTGATTTTGGATTTTTTGTCCCTCAAATAAGATATATCGGGAATAACCAAGTCTATCCCCAGCATACCTTCATCTGGAAAACCCACTCCACAGTCAATGATGACAATATCATCGCCGTACTCATAAACATACATATTTTTGGTTACATCCCCCACCCCTCCTAGAGGTATGAGTTTAAGAGTGCCGGAAGGGAGAACATCCTTGGTGTAGTTTAAATTCGGCTTAGCGAACCTTTCAATCATTTTTGGCTTAAATTGTTTAATATTTGACATACAAGTATCCTATCACCGCTAGCCCTGCCCCACAACTTATTAACTAAGATATTGTGCGAGAGTCTGACTATTAATTACAAATGGTCCCCCTTGTCCCTCAACAATCTGACGGGCAACTTTACGAATCATTCCCTCGAGGGTCCTTTTCAGGGATCTGATACCTCCGTCAAATCCCAAAGGTCTGACTAAATCCAGCCAAACATTTGGGTCAATCTGCAAACTACTAGATTCTACGCCAGCTTGTTTCAAAACCTCAGGCAGCAAAAAGTGTTGGGCAATTTGAATCTTCTGGTCGTCACTATAAAAAGGCATTTCAATAATCTCTAATCTATCTAACACTGCCGTCGAGACGTTCTTTAAATTATTTGCAGTAGCCACAAACAAAACTTCGGAGAGGTTAAACGCCACCTCTGTATAATGGTCCAAAAAATTTGTATTTTGTTCGGGGTCTAAAATCTCCACCAGTACCCCCGAAATGTCGGTGCGGGCTTCTTCAGCTACCCGATCCAGCTCATCAAGTAATATGACCGGATTTTTCACCTGAGCTTTAAGCAAAGCTTTAATAATGAGTCCCGGTTCAGATTCAGGCCTAATTCGTGATTCTCCGCGGAGTTGAGCCGCTGATCCTAAGCCCCCAAAGGGGATGCGTACAATTGGCCGGCCCAAGCTTTCGGCAATAGAATAAGCTAAAGACGTTTTTCCCGAACCTACCAAACCGACAAAGGCTAGGCTCATGGAATGTGCTGGCAGTCTTTTTTGGCGATTTAAAACTAGAACTGACAAATATTCTAAAATCTTTCCTTTAACACTTGCCAGGCCAAAATGATTTTTATCTAAAATCTGTTGAGCCCGCTTAAGATCTAAGATATCTTGATTCTCTTTAAACCAAGGAAGGCTAACCACTAGATCAAAATACTTCATTAACCGATCGGCTTCAAGAGAATACCCGGAAGTTTTAATTAACAGTTCAATCCGGGCCAGTTCTGAGGTTAGTTTGGCCATCACATCCGAAGGAATCTGATTGGGATCTAAACGGGCTTTAAGCGTAGCTAATTGTTGGGCAGAATCCATAATAGTTCAGAGTTATGAGTGAGAAAACTCTACATTCGGCACTCTTCACTCTTATTGTACCTATTATCTGCCCCAACCGCCACCACCCCGACCACTTCCTCCACTACTTCGATCTTTATTACCAAATGGTCGCCTTTTGCTAGGGTCTCGAGGAGCACTGTTGTCTCTTCTTGGACCACGGTCCCTATCAAATCCACCTGATGAAGGTCGACTATCTCCCCGGGCATCCCGGGCTGCGGCATCAGCTCCAAAAAGCATCGATAGCGCAATCTTACCCTGAGAATCAACATCGATGACTCGGGTTTTAACCATCTGACCTTCGGAGACCACATCTTCAGGTTTCTCGACTCGCTGTGCGGCCATTTGGGAAACATGCACCAAGCCATCTTTACCAGGAAGAATCTCGACAAAAGCCCCGAAGGGTGCAATCCGGACTACTTTACCCTCATAGATCTCTCCAACTTGGACTTTTTTAAACATACCTTCGATCGCTGACAGTGCCGCCTCAATCGCTTCCTGATCCATTGAAGAGACCATCACCGTTCCATCGTCTTCAATATCAATCTGGGCACCAGTTCTAGCAATGATCCCATTGATATTTTTCCCCCCAGGACCAATCAACATTCCGATTTCTTCTGGCTTGATATGAGTCACTTCAATCTTTGGAGCATATTTTGAGATCCCTCCAGCTTTTGGCAAAGCGGTATTCATCTTAGCTAAGATAACCTCTCTAGCCAGCTTTCCTTGACGCAGAGCTTCTTTAATGATTTCAAAGGTCAATCCATGTAACTTAGTGTCCATCTGAATAGCGGTAACTCCATTTTTGGTTCCCGCAACCTTAAAATCCATTTCTCCGTAAAAATCTTCGACAGCTCGCATATCGGTGATGACTTGGAATTTTGATACGTCATCATGATCAGTCAACAAGCCTAAAGCAATACCGGCAACCGGTTCAATCTCCACACCGGCGTTAAGTAAAGCTAAACTAGCGGCACAGACCGAAGCTTGAGAGGTCGAAGCATTAGCAGCCAAAACTTCGGAAACTACCCGGATGGCATAGGGAAATTTCTCGGTCGAAGGAAGGACATTTTCTAAGCTTCGCTCGACCAAATCTCCATGACCGATATCTCGACGACTGGGACCAGTGATTCTTTTTACTTCGCCGACCGAAAAAGGATTAATACCCATATTGTAATGATGCATAAACCGCTTATGGGACTCTCCTTCCATGCCTTCAAGAGTCTGGGAGAGCGATAATGGACCAAGAGTAGTCACCGACAGAACCTGACTATCTCCTCTTTTAAAAACGGCTGAACCATGAGCTCTGTGTAAAAGATCAGTTTCTATTTCGATCTCTCTAACCTCTTCCATCGTGCGGCCGTCAACCCGTTTGCCTTTATTCAGAATCGTATCATTCATGATCTCTTTGCAAACTTGATCAAAAATCTCACCGACTGATAAGGAGTTTAAACTCTCCGAAAACTTAGTCACTAATTCGTTTTTAATTAAGTCGCCGGTAGCTTCGTGCCAAGCGTGTTCTTTATCAAACAGGGCGGTGGAGATTCGCTCGTGGGCAACTTTTTTAACATCTTGTAAAATAGTTGGATCAATTTCGGCAACGGCAGGAATGTATGTAGCTTTAGGTTTAGCTGCTTCTTTAGCAAATTCTTCGATTAACCCTAAGACAGCTTGGGAAGCCTCGTGTCCTTTTTCGATAGCCTTAAAGATCAGGTCATCTGCAATCTGTTTAGCCTCGGCTTCAATCATGGCTACTTTAGTCGCAGTAGAGGCCACCATTAAATCCAAGTCGAGGCCTTCAATCTCGGTAAGTAATGGATTGATAATCACGTCTTCCCCTTTCATTCCCACCCGAGTCGGACCTAAAGGACCAGCCCAAGGTATGGTAGAGATAGACAGTGCCGCCGATGTGCCAATCAGGCCTAAAGTCACTGGGTCGTTTAGTCCATCATAAGAAAGGACGTTAATTATGACCTGGACTTCATTATGAAAATCTTTCGGAAAAAGAGGCCTAATAGACCGATCAATCGCCCGACCAGATAAAACAGCTTTTTCAGTTGGGCGGGTTTCTTTTTTGATAAACTTTTGTCCGGTAATCCGACCGCCTGCATAATATTTTTCAACATACTCTACAGAAAGAGGAAAATAGCCTATGGAGACAGCCAGCGGTTTGGTAGCGACAGTTACTAAAACAATGGTATCTCCCCAAGTTGCGAGAACCGCGGCGTCAGCCAGCTGAGCTAGCTTTCCAGTTTCAAGTATTAATTTACGACCATTCAGATCGAGTTCTTTGGTGATAACTTTTTGTTTCATGAAAAAACTTTGGAGGTTTGGAAACTGGGTAACTGGTGACAAGCTAACTTGTCCTCAATTTACAATTTCCGCTAACCTCTACTTACTTTTTTATTCTACTCTCTTACAATGAGAAATGCAAATTCTCTCCAGAATTGCCTATTTAGTTAAGCCTAACTTTTCAATCACAACTTTGTAACGATCAGCATCTTTTTTGAGTAAATATTGCAATAATCGGCGGCGTTTATTGACCATAGAAAGCAGTCCTCTTCGGGAATGGATATCGTGTGGATGTTCTTTTAGATGATTGGTCAGGTTTTTAATCTGCTCTGTAACTAAAGCTGCTTGAACTTCAGGGGAACCAGTATCGCCTTTGTGGGTGGCAAACTCTTCGATGATTTGTTGTTTTGATTTAATGTCTAATGGCATCTTTTGTCCTTTCTGGAGAAACCTCGGTGCCATGAAGTAACTCCTAATAAACTAAGGGGTATTCTAACAAAACTTATGCGGATACGCAAGGCTCATCTAGGGCTCGTTGGGTCAGAATGGATAGGGAATTTAATTCGCTGAGCGCTCCGATATAGTTTATAAGCACCTACAGCTACCGCTAGAGAGACTGCTTCGCGAAAAAGAGTCTCATATCGTTGAGTAATTAGGTTGGTGGTCATTTCTATGCCTGCTAAAACACCAAAGAGGAAGGGTGTCGGATGTTTGGAAAGATTATCTAAGATACGTTCGCTTCTTCTATACAACCTGGCAGCGGTTTGCCAACATGGTTCTGGAACATGTGATAATAGTGTGGATGTAGCCAGACTAGGCATATGGATAGTAGTTTTTTGATCGGAATGAGCTGGAGCTATATCAACAAAACCAGTGGGCGTTTCAGCTAGGTAACGCATAATTTTATTCTAAGTTACTTTTGAAGATCTTGGGGGTTAACCAGTCCGGAGCTGGATTATCAGTCTCGGAACTTGGACTAGAAGCGGCCTCACCAATGGGCATTTCTTCTGGTGTCGGAATGGGGTTTGAGTTTACAACCGGTGGAGTAGTAAATTGTTCAGTGACTGGAGAGGGTTGAGAAGGGGCAACCTGAGCTGATGATTGAGGCTGAGCAAAGTTTAACCATTGAGGAAGATTATTGGAATCGATCAAAGGAGTGGTGTTATTAATAGTTTGAGCTGGCGGAGTGGGGGTGGAGACTGGAACATTCTGAGTAACCGCGGCCTCGGGAACAGCCGTAACAGCAGCTTGGGGTTGGTTTACCCCAGGCATTCGTCCACCGGCTTGCATAGCCTGACCAACGACAATAAAAGTATCCGGCTTCATATTGGTGGTCATATTATTGGTTGCCATATATAGACCTGCCAAAACATTGCTGGCAATATCTGCATCCACCGGAAACCCTAAGTCAGGTAGAAGCTGAAAAACAATTTCACTGACAGAGGCAACATTTGGATCAACAACATTTACTTGTCCAAACTGAGTATTCACAACGGAGTTATCAATATTTACTACCATGACATTAGAAAAGCTTTGTTGGTTATTCACATAAAGCGTTCCTAGCTCATTTAAGCTACTTGCTCCGACAACAAAGATCATATCAAAAGCCCCCCCTTGGTATTTAGGGGTAATCCGAGCGGGTTGAAAAGTCTGTCCGGGAAGAACATGGAAGACTAAGTTTAAGTTCGTACCTTCAGGATACCAATCAAGTTTTTCCAGGGCGGGAACTGTCCCGTCGGAGGCAACCACATTTTCCAGGCTAATGGTCAGATTGCCACCAGATACTTGTGGCAAAGTGCTCGAGATCTGTCCAACTCCGAAAAGAGTAGTATGGCTGACTTTGATAATATTTTCTGTAACAATAGCTGTTTCTTTACCAGATTGTTCTAAGGATAAGTAGAGGGCTAGTCCGGCTGCCAGTTCATCAACCGTTGCTTCCAGGGGAAGGACAACTAAAATGTTTTTCGTTGAAGGAAGTTTATTCTTTAATTCTGTAAGCAGAGAACTGTATCTCATGATGGTGGCAATTTTAGCAAATTATCCTATAAAAATCAAGCTAGATCAGATGACTCGGAAGGATTGGACCACATCGCCAACTTGAAAAGCTATATCGGCGTCAAACATTAGTCCGCATTCATCACCTTTTTCTACTTTAGCGACTTCTTCACGGAGTTTTTTAATCGATTTAAGTTTGGTCTCGGCAATTAATTCGTCTCCCCTGGTCACTTTAACCCTTGGGCCCTTAGAGATATGTCCATCCAGAACTTTGCAGCCGGCAATGCGTTGGTTTTTGCCATAAGGGAATTCTGCTAAAATTTGGGCGGTGCCAAAGATTTCTTCAAGTTGAGTGACTTTGAGCATGGCCTCGACAACTTCCCCGATTTCATCAAGAAGTTCATAAATAATATTGTAGGTACGGATCAAGACATGCTCAGTTTCAGCCTGTTTACTGGCAATAGGAGCTACTTTGACATTAAAACCAATTACAATCGCCCGGGTAGCTGCTGCCAGTTTGACATCTGCTTCGCTAACGTCTCCGGTGGAGGCTGCGATAACTTTAACATGTTCTACCTCTGCATTTAGCCCACTAAGAGCATCTTCAATGGCCTCCAGTGACCCTTGTTTGTCGGCTTTGACTACTACACCCAGTGTCTTGGTATCTTGGGACTTCAATTTTTCAATCAGAGATTGGACCTCTTTGGAGGCTATCGGAGTAGCTTGCTCGCCAAGTAAAGCTCCAACTGCTGGAACCTGTTCCAGTCCTAAAACTTCTACTGGAGTGGACGGACCCGCTTGATCGATGTTCTGACCAGAATAATCAATCAATCCCCTGATTTTGCCAGTAGAACCTCCTAAAACAATCTGCATCCCTTTTCTTAAAGTACCACTCCGGACTAGGATCGTGGCTACCGGACCTTTAAATTTATCCAGATTAGCTTCGACAACCACTCCAGTTGGTTTAACGTCCGGGTCAGCTTGTAGCTCACTCATCTCGGCTACCAAGATAATCATCTCCAGTAGTTTATCGACACCTAAACCACTTTTAGCAGACAGGGGAATAATCGGCACGTCTCCGCCGTATTCCTCAACCAATACTTTATTATCTGATAGCTGCCGTTTTATTTTCTCCAGCTGAACTTGTAAATTAAGCCCGGGGATGTCTATCTTGTTCACCGCCACAATCAAGGCTACTTTAGCCGCTTGAATATGTTTGATTGCCTCGACAGTTTGGGGCATTACACCATCATCAGCAGCCACCACTAATACCGCGATGTCGGCAACCTGGGCCCCTCTCGAGCGCATTTTTTCAAAAGCAGCGTGTCCTGGGGTATCGATAAAAGTGATTAATTTACCATCATGCATTGCTTGGTAAGCTCCGATATGCTGAGTAATTCCACCATGTTCTTTGGCAGCCACACTGGCTTTACGGATAAAATCCAGTAAGGTAGTTTTTCCATGATCAACATGGCCTAAAATAGTGACTATTGATGGTCTGGGTTGATTCATGCTCCCCCTTCCGTGGTTGTTTTCAAGAATATCCTTTTTATAAATCTGCCTCTCCTAGCATCTTTTTGATCTTTAATTACTTCCAGCTCTACCCGGGAACTATTATTTAAATCTAGCAGCGCATCAATGACCGTCTCAATATCCCCTAACTCCTCTAAGAGGTGTGTTTCGTCAGCGACGGCTGCTTCTCTAGCCTCTTCAATTAATTTGCGACAAAGCAAGCGCTTGTAAGCCTGGTCATTTTTGACAATTTGGGCATCGGCTTCTATTCCCTTTTGCTTCAAGATAGTTGGTATGTTATCCCGAACTAGTTTGTTATAAACTTTGATTGTCATAGTATTAAAAAACCGCCTGGATCCGGCGGCTTTGAAGCTTTAAGCTAAATGAATGAAGCTACTAGAATTTTATCATGCTTATTCTTTATTCTTATCGCTGGCCGCTTGATCTGTATCTGCAACCACTGGTGTCTCTTCGACTTTTGATTCTTCATTAGGTTCTGCCTCTTTATCTGCTCCCGCTGCTTCGGCTTCGTCAGTTAATTTTTTGGCCTCGGCCTCAGTACCAACAATATCAATCTTCCAGCCAGTTAATTTGGCTGCTAGTCGGACATTCTGTCCCCCTTTACCGATCGCCAAGGATAACTGGGCTTCGGGGATGCTAACCCTCGCCGTATGCTCTGCTTCATTTAAAATGACTTCTACATCTTTAGCAGGAGACAAGGCTGAAGCGATAAAACGAGCTGGATCCTCAGAGAAAGAAACAATATCGATTTTTTCTTCACCAATTTCATTAATGACCGCCTGAACGCGAACTCCTTTTTGACCGACTAATGAACCAACCGGATCAACACCATCTTGAGTAGAGATAGCAGCTAGTTTGGTTCGCCCTCCGGCCTCTCTAGCGATCGCTTTAATCTCGACAGAGCCTGATTGAATCTCGGGAACTTCGATGGCAAATAGACCGGTAATCAAGGCTGGATCAGAGCGGGATAAAATAACACTCGGACCCCGACCCTCCTCCCGGATCTCTTTAATCAAAAACTTCATACGCTGATTTTGGAGGTATACTTCACCGCGGGTTTGCTCGGATGGGGGCAGGATTCCTTCAGCCCGACCGAGATCGATAAAATAAGTGTTTCCTTCCTGCCGTTGAATAGATCCAGAAGTAATGGTTCCCACTTTTTGATTGAATTCATCAAGGATTGCACCCTTTTCTGCCTCATGTAATCTTTGGGTAATTACCTGTTTGGCAGTTTGGGCAGCAATCCTCGCAAATCCCGGCGGAGTGATATTGATGGCCCCTCTAAAAATCCCAATTTCACCAGTCGACGGATTGATTTTGGAAGTTAGCTCTTCAAAATCTTCAGGGATTGGCTCGTTACGCAGCGATAAATCCTTGCGATAGGCGGCCAGGGCTGCATTTTCGATAGCGTCAATCACCACAGAGACATCGACCCCTTTCTCAGAGGCTATTTGGTTTAGAGCTGCAGCAAATTCTGTCCTAGCTTGTATTGGCATAACTAATTTAAAAGGCGGGACAAGCCCACCTTTGCAAACCTAGTATAGTCTCCGAGGTCAGATTAGTCAACCCCGACAGGAGAGGTCTTGACTTCATCAGGGAAGCGTCCTACAGTATCAATGTATGGATCAGAAAAAGTTTACTATTCAGGAAGCGATTGGCTTTGGCTTCCAAAAGGCAAAAGAAAATTTAGGGTTCTTTATTACATTGGGGGTGATCAGTTTGCTAATGAATATTGTTCCTATGATTATCCTGAGCATGATCGATAAAGACGCTACCTGGCTCAGGCTTTTGATCCAACTGGCTGTAAACGCAGTTTCTCTTATTGTCGGCATCGGATCTTTGAAGCTTACGCTTGATGTAGTTGATGGTAGAAAACCCGAAATCTCTACACTTTTATCCTACACCAAATATTTTTGGCCTACATTAGGCGCGGGAATTCTGGTGGGCTTACTGGTAATTCTCGGATTTATTTTACTGATTATTCCCGGGATTATCCTGGGGCTGGGGCTGCAGTTTTATAATTATTTTGTGATCGATAAAGACGCCGGCGCTGTGGAGTCCTTGCGCATGAGCTGGAACGCAACCAAAGGTTATAAACTATACCTAACCTGGTTTGGGTTGGTGCTCTTGGGGGTTAATCTTTTAGGAATATTGCTACTGATTGTTGGATTAATTTGGACTGTGCCGACATCAATGATTGCCACAGCTTATGTTTATCGCAAACTCTCTACTTAGACGTAACTCTGCTTTAGGTGAAGACGCAAGCTTTGCTTAAAACCAACCTTTTTTCTTGGATGAGCTCTCCTTTAATTCCTGGTAAGCTTGTCTCTCTTTGGCTGTCAGGGATTTGGGGATTTCTATTTTAACTCTTACATAATGGTCGCCTTTACCAGCTTCGCCGCGAGGCGAGCCCCCACGAAGAGAGGCGGCTCCTTTACCTTTGATCTTAATCAAAGTCCCTGGTTCTGTACCTGCTGGAACCTTGAGGCTAACAGGGCCTTCGACTGTTTTAACGCTGATAATATCTCCCAGCACTACTTGCGGAATAGAAAGTTTTACCTCTGAAAAGACATTTGCTCCCTCTCGGGCAAATTCAGGATGTGGAGTAACCCTAAAAATAAGGTCAACTTCGCCAAATCGCATTTTAGTGCCGTTGTCCACACCGGCGGGGATCTTGACGTTCATCCGTTCTCTTTTGGTTTGACCATTTTTCTCGCGGTGTTCGACTTCAACCTCTTTGGTCGTGCCATGAATCGCTTCATCAAAACTAATCTGCATCTGATAAGTTGGGCGGCGGCGAAAGACATCGCCAAAGCCAGATCCACCAAAAAGCTGTTCAAAAAGTGCAAAAGGGTCTTCAAACCCCTGTCCGCCACCATCAGAACTCCAGGAATAGCTAAATCCACCAAATGGCCCACCCTGAGCATTGCCGAATGGGTTACCCTGACCAAAGGGACTACCTCCCCCTGCCCCCGGTTCAAAGGCACTGGAGCCAAACTGGTCGTAGGTCTGACGTTTCCTTGGATCGGATAAGATCTGATAAGCGTCGGAAACCTCTTTGAATCTTTCGGCTGCTTCGGGGGTTTTATTAACGTCGGGGTGAAACTGGCGAGCCAGTTTGCGATAAGCTGACTTTAATTCAGTATCAGTCGCAGCTTTAGAAACCCCCAATATTTCGTAGTAGTCTTTTTTGGTAGCCATAATTTAAAAAAGCCCCGGTCTCCCGAGGCCATGAGTATACTCCTTATTTAGTTATTACCATTCCACCAAGGACCTTTGGACTCTTTTCTTCGCAAAGTAGGCGCTGGCGGAGGAGCAACTGATCGCCTAGCCTCTTGAGCTGGCTGACTGGACTGGCCACTTGGGAGGCTGTCCAATCGAGGCAGAAACGAAGTTTGCCTAGCCCCTGTGCTACTTTCCGTCTTTGGGCCCCTCATCGATCACCTCTCCTTCAACCGCGCTGTCGGTTTTCTCTTCTCCCTCAGACTTTTCTGGCTCTGGACCTGACTCTTCGCTAGGCTCTTGACTCTTGCCACTTGATCCTGGCTGTTGGTACATCGCTGCCCCTAGCTTTTGTAAACTCTCAGACAACTCATCCATTTTGGGTTTTAGATCCTCGGGAGTAGCAGTTTGGACTATTTCTTTTAGGGCTTTGGCCTTTTCCTCCACATCTTTTTTTAGATCCTCGGAAACTTTGTCTCCAGCATCTTTAAGAGTTTTCTCGGCTGTGTAAACCAGATTGTCGGCCAAGTTTTTGACTTCAATCTCTTCTTTTTTCTTGCGGTCGGCTTCGGCATTGGCTTCGGCCTCTTTGGTCATCCGCTCTACTTCGGCTTTGTCCAGACCGGTAGTTCCAGTAATGGTAATCTTTTGCTCTTTGCTGGTCGCTTTGTCTTTGGCGGAAACATTTAGAATTCCGTTGGCGTCAATATCAAAAGTCACTTCGACCTGAGGCACCCCCCGAGGAGCCGGTGGAATACCGTCAAGAATGAACCGACCCAATGATTTATTGTCTCCAGCCATCTCTCTTTCTCCTTGTAAAACATTAATCTCGACCGAAGTTTGATTATCTGCAGCAGTTGAGAAAACTTCGGTTTTAGAAGAAGGGATGGTGGTATTGCGGTTAATCAAAGGTGTTCTAATCCCACCCATAGTCTCTATCCCTAAAGTTAACGGAGTGACGTCCAGTAGTAACACATCTTTAACTTCTCCACCCAAGACCCCACCTTGGATCGCTGCTCCGATCGCTACAACCTCATCCGGATTAATCCCTTTATTAGGGTCTTTGCCAAAAAAGCTCTTGACCGCTACTTGGACTGCCGGCATGCGAGTCATGCCACCTACTAGCACGACTTCACCAATGTCTTTGGGATCTACTTTGGCGTCTTTTAACGCAGCTTTAACCGCTTCAAAGGATTTGTCAATTAGATCAGAGACCAAAGATTCTAGTTTCGAGCGGGAGAGCTTGGTGTCTAAATGTTTGGGTCCGGAGGCATCTGCTGTCACAAAGGGGATGGAGATATCTGTTTCCACTCCCGAAGAAAGCTCGACTTTGGCTTTTTCGGCTGCGTCCCGCAACCTCTGCAGTGCCTGGCGGTCTTTTTTAAGATCAATTCCATCTGATTTTTGAAATTCTTCGGCTAACCAATCGATAATCCGCTGATCAAAGTCATCCCCCCCTAGGTGGGTATCGCCATTGGTAGATTTAACTTCAAAAACTCCCTCTCCAAGCTCGAGTACCGAGATATCAAAGGTACCTCCTCCGAGGTCATAAACGGCTATTGTATGCGCGTGAGCTTTGTCTAAACCGTATGCCAAGGCGGCCGCCGTTGGTTCATTAATAATTCGGGAGACATTTAAGCCTGCTATCTCACCGGCCTGTTTGGTTGCCTGACGCTGGGCATCATCAAAATATGCAGGGACGGTGATAACTGCTTCTGTAACCTTGTCGCCTAAATAAGCCTCGGCATCAGCTTTAATCTTTTGGAGGATTTGGGCGGAGATCTCTTGGGGTGTGTATTCATGGCCTTCTACAACTACTACAGCCATCCCATTTTTACCTTCTTTAACGTCATAAGGTAACCACTTCAGGTCCCTCTGGACTTCCGGGTCAGAGAATTTGCGACCCATTAAACGCTTGACTGAAAAGATAGTTTCTTTAGGATTAACGATCGCTTGACGCTTGGCTACTCTTCCGACAATATTTTTAACCGGGTTCACCACTGAGGGAACGGTGTTTTCGCCTTCGGCAGAATGAATGACTTTGGGCTTACCGCCCTCCATCACTGCTACACAGCTATTAGTTGTTCCTAAATCTATTCCAATAATTTTTGCCATATATTTGGTTTGTCGTAACCCTTGCTCTTCGTGTATCGTTTATCGATTCACGATTAACGCCCTACGAACTTGCTCCTTTCTTACCAACTACTACTTTGGCCGGTTTTAGAACTTTGCCGTTTAGAGTATATCCCTTCTCGGCCACTTCCACAATTGTATTTTCTTCTCCTGTAGCGGTATCTACCGCCTCATGTTGGCTTGGGTCAAATTGTCCGTCTGCTACAATTTCACTCAAACCCTCTTCTTTGAGAGTATTTTTTAGCTGTGCAACAGCCATTGCTACTCCCTTAAACCAACCTGATCTTTTTTCTTCTTCTGATGCTCCGGTCAGCGCTTTATCCAGATGGTCCAAAACCGGTAGCAGCTTAGTCAAAATCCCGGCACTAACCCAAGTCTTTAACTCCGAGCGACCCTCGGCTACCCTTTTCTCTAAATTCTGATAGTCAGCGACTGCTCTTTTTAGCTGAGAGTTTTGTAACTCAAACTGCTCTTTGAGCTCCGTTAACTCTTTACCTAACTGATCTAGCTGCGCGTTTTCTGTTGTAGCCTGAGAAACTACATCATCTTGTTGTTTTTTATCATCCTTTTTCATCTTAATTCTTCATTCTGAACTCTGCATTCGCTACCAACTTCTGCTTGCTTCCTCTATTAATCTACTGGTGTACTTAACATAGGGCATGACTACCGGAAAGTTCAAGCGAGCTGGTCCGATTACTCCCACTACCCCGCCGTGCTCTCCTCTGCTTTTGAATCTACAAAAGACAAAGCTGGTAGGCCCCATATCTTCAAACCCTGTTTCTTCACCAAATAAAACATGTAAAAATTCTTCGCCTTTGGCCTTACCAATGATCTCCTGCAGAGTTGGAAACTCATCAAACAGCGATAAGACAAATCTAGCGACATCAATATCCTCAAACTCAGGAAAGTCCAAAATATTGGCTGCTCCTGAATAATAGATATCTCCTTCATCGTCAACTGCTAGAGCCAAGACTCGAAGCTTGTTGGCTAAAGCTTTGACCGCCTCTTTGAGCAGACGCTGCTGATGATACCGCTGCTGCCACATTGACTCTTTCATCGAGACTTCCGCTGAGACGGGCATGTCCTTTTCTTTCATCAATTCGGCAATATACAGCCTATAGCCCATTGACGTTGGTGACCGACCAGCACTGGTATGCAGCTGCTTTAGATATCCCATCTCGGTTAGCCTGACCATCTCGTGACGAATGGTTGCCGGCGAGACTCCTAGGTTATGTTCTTTTTCAACGTTCTCGGATCCGACAGGCTCTCCGCTTTTAACGTAGATCTCTACGACCGCTTTTAGTAATTGGCGTTGCCTTTCTGAAAGATCCATTAATTTACAAACTGCTTGTGGTGAGCTTGTCGAACCGTTAGCAATAGAAACTCTCCATTGCTAGCACTAATTTACCACGAGTGCTAACTACTGTCAAGAGGGATATTTATTTAAATAGTTAGGTAAGTCTGTCAAGCCATTGAGGATCTTCTTCTCACTTAGTCCTGCCTCTATAAACTGCTCCTTGGTAGCAAATCCTGAAAGTAATCCGACAAAATCAATTCCTCTGGCTTTGGCGGCTAGAAGATCACTCATTCCATCTCCGATAAACAAAACGTCATTTTCCTCAATCCCCTTCTTGTCCAGCTCGGAAAAGGCAGGGTCAAAAACTCTTGGGTCAGGTTTATGAAACTGACAGTCATCAGCCATGCAGATAAAAGTAAAGACTTCTGGAGCATCGGAAAAAAAGCGGCTGACAGTTTTATTAAAACCTCGACGAGGAGAGGAGCTAACCACTCCCATAACCTTATACTGCCGACTAATTTTCTTGAGAATTTCTATTGCATAAGGAAAGGGCTTAACTACAAAGTCGGCTTGATCGATAAATTTATAGTATTCCTCTTCTATCTTTTCTACTTGGTCTTCGGGATGAATATCTGCTAAAACTTTTCTTAAAGGATTACCCCAGAGTTGCCTTAACTGATCTTCAATATTCTCCTCTCTGCCTCTAGCTTTCAAGAATTGATGGTGGAGAGCTAAGACATCTTTAAATGTCGCCACGATCGTATCATCCCAATCAAAAATCAAAGCCCTGGGTTTGGTCATAAAAGTAGTATACCCTCCAGGAAATAATTATCAAAGAGTTAAACTAGAACCGGTAAAGGTGATGCCCTTGGGTCGAATAACAACTTGCTTTGGCCCTTTTTCGACATAGCCTGCTCTTAAGAGTGGATAACCTGGGTGCCTTCGGCAATTTCAGAGGCGGTCTGGGCATCCGATTCTGGCATAAAAAGCGCATAGCCAGCACCCATATTAAAAGTGCTATACATCTCGAGAAGGGTTTCCGTTTGGGGATAATGCCTCTCAATAAAATCAAATACTGGCTGAGGCTGGGGAACTTGATCAATGATATACCTTAAATCATTTCGCTGAGCCCGCATCAGCTTTCTCCAGCCATGTCCGGTAATATGAGCTAGGTAATGAATGTCTACCTTCCCGAGTAACTCTTGAACTAAGGGTGAGTATTGCCTCGAAGCCACGAGTAACGCCTCACCATACATCATTCCGTCCGATAGTTTTGTGCGATAGCCTTGCGGTAAAGATCTAGCGATCTGGCGAGAAAGAGTTAATCCGTTATCATGAATGCCCGTTGAGGGAGCTAAGAGTATACAGTCTCCATCCTCTAACATATGACCATCTCCTGGATAATCATCCTTTGGATGAATAATTCCAGTTGCGCTCCCAGCCAGAACAGCTGTTTTAGCATTCACTTGCCCAAATAATGTTTGGCTTTCTCCTCCGCCCCATCTGGCTCCTGTATCTAAACAAGCATCAGCCCAACCCTTAGCCAGATCTCTTTGCTTTTCTTCGTCGGCAAACCAAGCAGAACGTCCACTCGCCCAAAAAGCATTAACCGTTAGAGGACACGCAGTGGAAGTTGCCAGATCATTTAAAATTGTTGCTACCGTTGAGTAGCCCATGGCATCATAATAAGTTCTTCCAGTGACCCGCCTCATGGCATCGGCAACTTGATTGCGAGTTCCTAATCCTTCGGTTAATGTCGCCAGATAAAATGGTCCTACATCTATTACATATGCAGATTCGCCCCGACTCTCTGGTAGCTCTCGAAATCCACCGGGATGAGGCCTAGCAGCAGTGAGTCTCTGCTCAACGCTTGAGCATGCAGTTTGGCCGGATCCATTTGGCCATAGTCAACCCCCGATAGTGTATATGCATCTTTACGCCCACCGCTTGCCATGTGATCAGTATACAAGCTGATAGTATTATTTCAAGAGAGTAATAGTTCGAATTGGACGGGCTGTTTGATTTGCTTGATCCTTTCCCCAAATAGCGACTTGAGTCACCGGAAAGCTCCAATTTATCCCTGCGCACATCTCTCTTAATTTTTGTTCATTTCTTCTAAAAGTCCTTTTTTGCTCCTGTCTCGGCATGAAAGCAAACCTGAGATGTGGATGATACTCTAAACGTTCGTCTCGGCAGAAGGTAGAGAGATCCGCTCTTGTAGCCGTTCGAAAATCTACTAACTGGGGAGGAACTCGAGCCTCCAGATAGGCCATAAAAGGATTGTCTGGTAGCAGATAGCCTAGCCCCGATACCATAATAGAAGCGCCTCTCAACATTTCCCTATGTCGTTCCAGAGTATTTTGCATTGGCTCCAAGGATCTTTCCCTTATATCTACTGAATTCCAAACTGTTATCCTGGGCGCGTCCTGAGAATAGCCCAGTCCCGGAACCGCCTGTCTAACTTTATTCTTAAATCTTTCGTAGGCTATAGCTACATCGTCGGGCACAAGCACGCCGATGAAACAATCGTAAATAATCTTTTCTGGCATAGGCCGATTATAATAACTACTAGGTCTAATTACTAGGGGTGAGCCGAGATGACTGAGGATTATCTTTTGGTGGATTTTTCTGGAGTGGAATCTTGTTTAGCTGAACTTTCATCTTTTTCAAAGCTTTCTCGGACATTATTGATTGCCTCTTGAATAAATTCATCAGTAAAGACTCTATCGGTAAAGATACCTTTATAGACTTGGTCCCCTTTACTGCAGTATTTATCGGAAATCTCGCCCGTTAAATTAGTATGCATAATTTTGCGAATGAACTCTAACCGTTCTCGACCATCCATCTTTTTTTGCTGAGAAGCAATTCCGAGTGCAAAACATAATTTTTGATATGCACTCTCTTTAATCATATCCCCTAGAGCTATTCCTCCAGCTTTGATAAACTCTCCCCTCCTTTTATCTAAGGCGATCTCTGCTACTCCATTGTCGGTGGTAGCGATAATACAGATCGGTTTATGGTAGGAGTTGACTGCTGTGGCGATATAATATTTCATCTGCATCGGCATATTCGCCTCGTCGTAACCTCCAACTAAGATAGCGGAGATATCATCTGACTCGACATAACTTTCAAATTGCTTAATATCCACGGCACTAATACATTCAAAATAAGCCACTTTTTGGTTGAAACCAGTAAACAAATTAAAGGGTCTCTTTTTAACTCCATCCAAAATATCAATAATCTCCACATGATGGCTCAGGGTTCCCGCCAAGGGATGTTTTTCAATCGGAGCAAAGGCATTAATACCGTGTTCATCTTCTTTGACTACCGTCGTTCCGATCATCAGCTTATCCCCAAAAGCCACTTTGACCCCAGCCTTAGCACGGCTTTCTTTGGGCTGCTCTAATCTGGCAAAGATCGCTTTAATCGATTTAACAAAATTGCGATCAAAGTCGGAAGATCCAAATCCGGGTTTTTGAGCTCCAGTTAAAATGACATCTTTATCAATACCCACCAACATGTAGGAGATCGCAGCGGCAGTATAGGCTAGAGTGTCAGTACCATGCAAAACAACTACTCCATCATATTTATCGATGTTTTTAGCTATCACTCTTGCTAGCTGAGCTCTATAGCGATGCTCCATATTCGAGCTATCAATATTAACTAGCTCTAGATAATCTAGGGAGGTTAGCCGATCAATTCCCTTAAGTTTGACGTCAAACAGCTCTTGGAGAGTTTTCTTGGTAGGAGCGAGCACGCCTTCAAGGTTAGGTTCTTGGAAAAAAGTTCCCCCAAGCGAGATCGTTAAAATCTTATATTTACTAGTCTTAGATTTACAATAAGTTTTTATATCATTACTAAACGCCTGGTCTTCTTGGGGTTTAAAGAAGCTATCTAAAGTCGGGGCCGTTTTAATAAATTGATCCCTGGTGTTATTGACCATATGCCGAGAAAAGGTATCGGGGATCTCTTCAGCCACTGCTGTCAGTAAAAGACGGCTGGCGTCTTGGAGTTTTCTAAACTTATCCTCCCCTTGAGCATTGCTTAGGGCATATCTCATTTTTTCGATAGCGGCTGGTTTAACCATTGGCCCCAAAGAGATTGCTCCAGCTTTAACAGCCACCGCCCCCACATCATAAAGCCCCATGTCCGAGGAACCCTTTTTACAATTAGTGATTACTCCGATTAGTTTGGCTTTTTCATAAACTGCTCTATAGATTAAAGGAATTAACTTAGCTGGACAGTTTCCAGCCCCAAAAGCTCCGATAATAATCCCTTGGATTGTGTCGTCCGTAACCAGCTGTTCAAAGCTGCCTAAATGAGTTTCCGAGACCAGGTCAAAATAGGCGACATTTACGTTGGTGTTATAGGAGTAGTTGACCTGAGACGGTTTACGAGGTACTGCATGAGAGCTAATCTTGACGGTCCATCCAACATCCCCAATTTTTGGAACTCGAGGAGAGAGGATTGGATTATTGGAACGAGTTCCCCGGTTAGTTGCTACCGTCGCTCGAGTTAAAGAGTCATCGAAAAGGATCGCTACTTCTCCAACTGATGGAGCGTTGACATCTTTAGCGCCCATTAAAGAAACTTTGATGGCGTTAGGTAAGTTGAGCCGAAAGTCTGAGTCTGGATCCCGGGCACTTTGGGTTGCTCCGGTAAAAATAACCGGTGCCCCTAAACCTCGTAGAGCAAAGGCCGTCGCGCAAGTGTAATAGGCTGCCACATCCATCCCTCCGATAACTACAAAACCATCATAGTCATTTTGGTAATCTTTAATGGTTTTAGCGATATCGGCAATTTCAAAAGAGGTGAGATCTGCACTATCTTTTTGACTAAGAGCCAAACAGTCAATCCGACCCGCTTCGTCTTTGAGATACGGAACCAAATCTAAGGACTCTCGGAGATTAAAGTTAAGATCTTCGGTCGGACGTTCTATCCCCAAGCCTCCCAGAGAAAGAACCAATACCTTGCCGTCTTTATGCGGATTCTCCGAATAAGTAAAAATTTTATTAGTCATAACTGGGTTGTGAGTACTAAAATTAAAAAGTCCCATTAATTCTAGGTTATCCTAAAATACTGGAAATTTCTAGTTGTACTCTCCTTTCATTTATAAGACTCATCTAAGCCTAGATTTTCTTCTATAACTCGGTCAATTAAAGCTTCCCCAGGGGAGAAGAGGATTAACCTTCTTCTTTGGGACAGAGTTGTTTCGAAATAAGGTTCGGTAAATTTTTTAGCGATAAACTCTGGATCAGCTGAGGCTACTGGAGCCCAGAGAGACGGGGCTTTCGATCGATTCTTTTTCCACTCCTCAACCATCTTAGCAAGTTCAGTTGCACCATTGACAACCACAACCGTAGGTTTTCTTAAAGCCTCTCTACCCTCTTCGGGCTCCCCCCAAACTAGATCGTCAAATTTATCTCGTAAATGGCGTCTTAATATCACCTCAACGAGCTGAAAGTAGCGAGCAATGTCTGGAAGGGTAGTTTTAGCGTCCTTAATTAGACCTTCCATGGTTTTTTGTGTTTCATTAGAAACAGGAACGGCTCTGTCTAAGATTCTCCCAGCAAAAGCCGATGTTTTAGGATCGTAATTGGAAGAAAGACCAAGCAAAACGACCTGTGCAACCTTTATGTCGTAATCGGTTAGTCCTTTTAGAAACTTTTCTGTCGTCTCTCTTCTTCCTCTATAGTGAATGCCCTCAACCCCTCTTAAGGTGTCGCCTAATACTCCATCTCCAGCTGTAGAAGAGACAACCCAGGTTTCATTAGACCCTGCATGCTGGGCCGCCTTTTTAGCTATCTGCTGCTGCAGTAGTAAACCATATTCTCCAGTATCAATGGTTCTTGCCATAAATGGAATTGACTCTGAAATAACTGCTAAATCTGATCTATCTCCATAATATTCACCCACCTCTATTAGCCTCTCCCGAGATCTATCTTTTAGTTTTAAGGCTAGTTCGTCTGGATCTTTGGCATTGTCTCCTCCTAAAATTCTAATCGCTGAACGCCGGTAAATCCTTCTTTTCTCTGAACCAGGTTGACTGATTAGAAATGTAGGTGGTTGATCGACTCCGTAATAGCTTCTTAAATAGCTTCTGATATCAAACTCCACATACATCCGCGGATCTCCTGAGCTGGTTAAGACAAAGTCGTCTCGAGGATAATCTGCACCTTGCACTAAGTCCATATCAAAAATATGATGGGGTTCAACTCTTATAGAGGATCCTGCGGCGGTTACTTTCTCTACTTCAGCAATGAATGGATTAATAGTACCGTATTGAAGACTGAACTCTTCTAGGTTAGCTAAAGCTAAACCTTCTGGGTCTATCCCAAGCTCCAGGGCAAGCTTTTTAACGTCTACTTTACGATCTTGTCTTAAGTGAGCAATGACCAGCTCCTCTTGTGGGGTTGTATAGGCAATAGATTTGATAGGACGCCAGGGTTCCACTCCCTCTTGTCTTAAGTAAACTGCCCGTTTTTGATTATCTTTACCGGAACTTGATTCACCTTGATACTGACCAAAAAAATAATGGATCCGGTGTTGAAGTCTTAAAGCGAAAAAAGCTGCAGACACTTTGTGGAATTTGTCTACTATTTTATTATCGGGTGTTAAACCGATTTTCTCCGGTCGAAAATTTCCGGTTGGTAAATATTGCTCAGTGATTTCCCTTTGCATAAAATTAAAAACAAGTCCTGACGACTTGTGGCAGAAATCTTATAGTTTTCTTGACTTAATGTAAAATTTATTGTATTATCTTGCAGATTGTAATATTTACTTACGTTTATCCAAGTTAGCAATAGTTATATTTGGATTTAATGTAATAATATGCAACTAGATATATAAATCTAACAAATGATTAAAGCGGCTGATGCGGTATTACAACTCCTTAAAAACGACGAGATCGCCCTGGAATCTTTTCGGGAAAGTATTCTTAACTTAAGTGCTTATGCAACTAAGATTCAGAAAAGTGTTGAGAAATTAACTTATAAACCGGTTAAAAAGGGAACTATTGTGGTAGCCTTATCCCGGCTTTCCAAATCAGACTTAAAGGCTTCCCAAAAACCCGAGATAAAAATTAATCATTTAAGCACCCGCTCGCCGGTCATCTCTTATACTTACCAAAAAACTTTCGACACTCAAAGACGGGTTTCTACGCTTAACCCTTATCTCGTGACTCCAACGGACTTATTTGGAATTATCGAAGGAGAAAGTGAGATCATCATCATTGTGTCCGAGAAAGCGGTCGATTTAGTTAAAGACCATATCGGAGTTATCCCAAAAAGAGAAGTTGCCAATCTGGTTGGGCTAACAGTCCAGTTCTCCGATAAAATACCCAGCCAAAAGGTTTTACAATCGCTTTTAAGCTTACTCTCAACACATCAGGTTAATATTGAAAATATTCTACCAGGAATGAACGAGATCTCCTTTATCATTGCTCAAAACAGCCTGGAGCAGGCAATCTCAGCTCTAAATTTATATACTATTAAAAAGGAGTCAGCTGGTGGTTAATCCTAAGACGCCTGATTCAATATTAGTGATATTAACCGGAGGACGGATTGATTCTGTTTGGGACGGCGGGATTGATGAAATTGTGGTGGCCAAACATTCAGTGATCCCGGAGTATTTTAAGGAACTAAAGACTGAGGGATTAGAGTTTAAAGAAGTTTGTATGAAAGATTCTAGAGCCCTAGTGCTGGAAGATCGTATAGCTATTTTGCAGGCAATTGAACAAAGTCATACTAATAAGATCCTGATTACTCATGGAACTCATACGCTACCAGACACTATTGAGTTTCTAAACAAACATCTCAAAGATAAGTCAAAGACTATTGTCTTTACCGGATCATCAACACCATTAAAAGACTTTAAATCCTCTGATGCAGCTTTGAATCTAGGATATGCCCTAGCTAAAGTTGAAGATTTACCGGCTGGACTGTACTTTTGTGCAAATAACCAGACTACTCCTGCTGAAAGAATCTGATTGCTAGATTAAATCTTTTGTCCTATAATCCTGAACATGGCGTATTCCGGAGAAAGCTTGGTTAAAACTTCAAAACAAGTTGTCGCTCAATTAAGATCTTTAGGGATATCCACACCGAGCTTGGAAGAACCAGTCGGACAGTTCCTCTGCTCTATTGCCGCTGATGCTGCCAACTCAACCCTGGCATTTTACTTTAGAGTCAACCAAGATGGTACAAGACCTAACTTTTTAGTAGCAATATCCGACCCACCTGTTGATATATCTAACTGGAGTCAGTGGATTAATAAGTATCGTAGGGACAGATCCCAGCTTCTACTCGCATCTCATGCCCAGCTGAGATATAGCTTGCAACCTCACCTACTCTGTAGCTTGGACACTCCTCGTGGAGGAGAGCTTGATAGTATCAGACAGGCTATGCAAAGAATACAACCTGGAGGAATCTATCGAGCTTGGCCATATACTAGATACGAGCTCCTTGCTTTCCTAGACCTTCACCCTTCTCAAAAGATTCACTGAAATCCTTGGTTGATTTTCATATCAAATCACTAGTAGAAGAGGGGTTAGCTTTTTAAAATACTTAAGAAAGCTTCTTGGGGGATCTCCACTCGACCGATCATTTTCATCTTTTTCTTACCCTTTTTCTGCTTATCTAATAACTTGTCTTTTCTCGTTCTATCTCCGCCATACATTCCAGCAGTGACATCTTTTCTAAAGGGACTGACCGTTTCTCTGGCGATAATACTCCCCCCAATGGCAGCTTGAACAGCGATCGCAAAGTTTTGTCTGGGTAAAACCTCTTTTAGTTTCTCTACCATCCTTCTGCCGGTCGCTTCTGCCCGTTCTTTGACTAAAATCATCGAAAGCGCATCGACTTTTTCTCCGCCGACCATAATATCTACCCTGACTGCCTCAACATCTCTAAACTCTAAAAAGTCCCAGTCTAATGAGGCAAACCCGGAAGACACTGATTTGAGCTTGTCATAAAAGTCGGTGATCATTTCCGACAGAGGCATTTCATATAGCAGCTCAACCTGCATTCCGTAATGTTGCATATTCACAAATTTTCCTCTTTTGTCCTGAATCAATTCCATGATTGTCCCGATATATGGCTGAGGGGTAAAGACCGTCAGTTTAACCCAGGGCTCTTTAAGGTCTTTAATTCCACTGCTCACATCCAACTCTGAAGGGCTATGAATAGATACACCAGCTTGCATATATTCAACTGAGGGAGCGGTGGCCAATAGATCGACATTAAATTCTCCGGATAGCCTCTCCTGCACCACTTCAGCATGAAGCAGCCCCAAAAACCCACAGCGAAACCCAGACCCCAGCGCAGCTGATTGTTCGGCGACATAAGAAAAAGCTGGGTCATTGAGTTTAAACCTAGACAGAGCTTCTTTTAATTCAAAATATTCCGAAGAATCCAGCGGATAAAGCCCCACATAAACCATCGGCTTTACTTCTTTATACCCAGGCAAAGGTTCAACTTCGTTTATGGTTAATGGTTTATGGTTTATGGTTCCTGTTTCTGCCGATACACCATCTACCATATACGATAAACTAGTAATAGTGTCGCCTACCCTAACCAAATCAGAAGTCTTAATTCCGGTGGCGATATATCCGATATCACCGGCTTTTAACCCATCATTAGGGGTCAGTTTAGGCGAGAAAAACCCGGTTTCTAAGACCTGCCCTGTGGCTTTAGTTCCCAAAAAAGTGAGGGGGGTTTGATTGGGTGGCGTTTGGCCCTCGACAATTTTGACCTGGGCTACTACTCCTTTATAAGTATCAAAAAAAGAATCGAAGATCAAAGCCCTTAGAGGTTTGTCTACCTCCTGTTTGGGGGCTGGAACTCTTTCGATAATCGCCCGCAGAATCTCTGCTACCCCTAGACCGCTTTTGCCAGAGGCTAAAATAATCTCTGATTCCAGAAATCCGAAAGTATCCACTAATTCTTTGGTACATTTTTCAACATTGGCATTAACCAAATCGACTTTGTTAATCACCGGAATAATCACTAAGTTTTGCTCCAGGGCAGCTAAACCATGCGACAGAGTCTGGGCCTGAATACCTTGGGTCGCATCAACCAGCATGATCGCTCCCTCTACGGCGGCCAGCGCCCGGGAGACTTCGTAGGAAAAATCGACATGGCCGGGAGTATCTATTAAGTTTAGAGTGTAGAGTTCGGAGTTCAGAGTGTACGATAATCTGACTGGGGCGAGCTTGATGGTAATTCCTCGCTCTCTTTCAAGATCTAGCGAATCGAGCATCTGTTCCCCCATTTTATCTTTGTTGATAGCCCCTGTAATTTCGAGAAACCGATCAGCCAAGGTTGACTTACCGTGATCGACATGAGCAATGATCGAAAAATTTCGGATATTAGCCATGCGGGTATTGTAGCTTAAGTAAACGTGGTGAAGCAATTTAAAAGTCAGACAGAGGTTGTCTCTTTGGAAATCTCCTCAGTCTTCACCCGAACCCGGAGCTTAGTAAACTTATTAATCAGATCCCAAAAAGTATATAGTTCACGAACTTTTAACCACCAAACGACCCATATATAGATTCCTAATCCAAAGATAGAAGCAACTCCGGTCAGGAAAATTAAATTAAGCGTATGGGTGGTATCGACTACTTGCTGATCCAAAGCCTTTACTGGCAAATAGAGGGCGATTGCCGCAATGACCGCAGCAAGAAGCATCTTGATCGCCGGATAAAAAAGTAACGGCATCGAAAAATGGTCGACTTTTTTATGTAATAAATGAAGCAGTAAAATCATAGACACGATACTGGTAATGGCATAGGATAAGCCTAGGCTCCAGACATCTAAATGGAAAAACAGCACAAAAGTACTACTCAGCGCAATATTCAGAATTACTGTCCCAACCGAGATAAACACCGGAGATTTGGTATCCTTTAGGGCATAAAACCCTCTCACCAGCAGCAAAATGACCGACTGAGCGCTGAGTCCAAGCGCCAATAAGGCCACTGTTCGACCGGTTAACACGGTATCGTCCCAAGTAAATTGAGAAGCCCCAAAAACCAAGCGGACTAAGGGAATCCGGAGCACTACCAACATCGCGGTAGCTGGTAATGTCAAAAAAAGAATCTGATGAAAAGTGGTCAGGAGTGTTCGTTTAAAAGCTTCTTTGTCAGTTTCAGCCTGCTCCTTAGAAAGAACCGGTAAGGCAGCCTGGGCGATAGTTGCCCCAAAAAGCCCAATCGGTACTGTTTGTAAATGTTGGGCAAAAGTCAAAATAGTAATCGCCGAGCTGTTATTAATCACCAACGAGGCCAACGCCGTACCTACTACCTCATTAAGCTGCTCAACTGCCAAACCTATATTTCGAAAACTCATTAATCTAACTACTTCTCTAACCCCGGAATTAAAAAAATTAAAGGAGAATTTATAGCGATATCCAAGCGAGCTGACCAGGGGAATTTGGATTAAAACATGCAATAAGGCTCCTATGACCACTCCAAAAGCTGGTCCGGTGATCCCTAATACCGGCGAGAGTAAAATACCAATAATCATCCCTAAGTTATAAAAAAGTGGGGCAATTGACGGAACAATAAATCGCTGGTGAGACTGTGCGATGCCCACAAAAAATGCCCCAACTACTAAAATGATTTGCCCTAGCAAGATGATGCGGGTCAGGTCGTCCGTCAGGGCTTTTTGAGAACCACTAAATCCGGGAACAATCAAAGAATTGATGGGTCCAATAAAGATAAAGGCGAAAAGGGCAACCACCCCAAAGAGAGTTAGGGAAAGGTTTAGAATATTATTAGCAAAACACATGGCGTCTTTTTCACCGTTTTTGCTTAAATGCTCTGTGAAAACTGGAATAAAAGCTACCGATAAAGCTCCGAAGATCAAAAGCTGAAAAAGCAGATCAGGCAACCTAAAGGCTGCAAAAAAAAGCGATGCCTCGGCCGAAGAAAAATTGTGAACCAGGAGTCTATCCCTAATCAGGCCCAGAAATTTTGAGGCAAATACTGCCATCATCAAAATAGATGCTCCGGATAAAATACTGCTTTGTCGGGAAGAAAGTATCGCTAGAAGATTTTTGACCATTTAATTGCTAATTATACGCGGCAAAGAGATTTACAACAATGTGTGAAAAAAGGATGGAAATTTGTAGATTGCCTAAAGACGTCACTCATGGTAAACTTCTCCTCATGCCTATCATCAAAAGTGCAAAAAAGAAAATGCGCAAAGACAAAAAGCGCACCTTACTAAACGACCTGATCCAAAAAGATCTCAAGAGTCTGCTAAAAAATGCTCGTCGAGAGCCATCTGTCAAAACTTTTTCGGCAGTTTTTAGCAAACTTGATAAAGCAGTCAAAACCCACTTAGTCCACGCCAACACGGCTGCTCGTTTAAAAAGCCGTTTAGCTAAATCGGCGGCGACTAAGTCAGCTTAAAACTAGTACAGACCTTTTAATTTTGCTATGCTTAGGGTATGGCTGCCCCTAAAAAAGACAATCTGCACCGTCTTAAGGTTAACCTGCTTTATCCCCAGGGTTCACCAAGTAAAATTTACGTTAAATTTATTAAGTGGCTTCTCTCCTATGGACGGTTTATTGTGATGGGTGTAGAGCTGTTGGTAATTGGGGCTTTTGTACTTCGGTTTCAACTGGATGCAAAGCTCTCGGATCTTAACACCCAAATTGGGAGACAAGTGCCCTTTATAGAAAACCTTCGAGAAGACGAGGCCTTAGTCCGCAGAGCCCAATTCAAATTACAAACTATCAAAACTAACTTTGCCCAAACACCGCTGTGGAGTTCCCTGCTGGGCAAGATCTCAAGTCAGCTGCCTCCAAGTATTGTACTAGAAGGTTTTAACTTAGATTCCAAGGAAAAGATCTGGGAATTTAGAATCACTGGTAGTGCTGTCTCTAATAAAGATTTAGCACTCTTGCTATCCGGTTTACGAAATGACCCTTCGCTAGTTGGGGTTACATTAATATCTTTAAATTTTGATCGAGGGAATATCTCTTTTGTTATCACTGGGAGTTTTGAATGAATCCATATTATTCTCGTTACTATACTTTTGTAAAACCACTCTTGCGTAATAAATACGTTCAGAGTTATTCCTCAATTACCTTTAGTTTGGTGCTTATTATCGTTTTTGTTATCTTTGCTATCAAACCAACCCTGGTTACGATCATCGCCCTAGAGAGGAGTATTGATCAACAAACCCAAGTCCTGCAAGAGCTCAAAGATAAAGGAGTCAATTTATCTCGGGGCAAAGATAATTATTTAAGCCTAGACCGAGATCTACGAAATACCATGGAGAATCTAATTCCCAATACAACAGATGTTACAGGAATTATCAGCTCTTTGAATAACTTGAGTCTCGCCGGTCAAGCCTCGGTTTCTGGAATACAGGTTCAGCCTACGGAATTAACCATCAAAGGAAAAGTTCTGAAAAAAAATAGTACTTTAGCAGAAGTGTTTTTTACTCTTAATATTTTAACGACTTACCAGCAAGCTGTCTCTTTCTTAGATGCATTGGTTACATCCCCTCGACTTTTTGCGATTGATTCCATCTCGATGGGTGCGCGCAAAGACACAGATGGATTGCTGGTTACAATTAATGGCAGGGCCTTTGTTCTACCTTAATTTATGAATAAAAACCGTTTAATTATTTTAATCGTTACGACTATAGCTGTGGTGACATGGGTCGCTTCGCAAGTCATTTTTGCCAAACCAAGCACCCCGGTCCCTGCTAACCTGCAGTCAGCTCTTGAACCAGTCTCTCCTGATTTTGACCAAGAAACTCTGGCTAAAATTGCCAAAACTATCAAGCCTCTACTGGTTCAACAAGTGCAAGTTATCCGCAGTAGTCCATCACCCACCCCATCAATCAAACCAGCCACTCCCAGCGCTAAACCGACCGCATCAAACGCGGCTTTGCCTGGAGGTGGGCAATGAAACTCACTTCTCCTACTCGAATTCCCACTATTCTTGGATTAGGCTTACTCTTTACCGCCCTTTTCCTCGGAATATCTATCTATCTTTATAACCTTGAGCTGGCGAAACGCACTAATGTTGCTTTTCAGCCAAAAGATATCCAGGTTATAAACCTAACTGATAACTCTTCAACTATTATCTGGCAAACCGGTGCCGAGACGACAGGAAGTTTACTTTGGGGACAAAATAATTTTGATTCGATGCAGGAAGATGATCGAGACGATAAGTTGCCTTCGCCTCATCAAATCCATATCGTCACTCTCAAACATCTCTTGCCGGAAACAACTTATACTTACAAGATAAAGAGCAGTCAATCGATCTATCCGGGGAAATATAGTTTCAAAACTCTAGGCAAGATAAACCACCCAAGTGAAGATTCAATTAACAAACCCCTTACCGGCAAGATCCTGGGTGGCGATCTTGAACCCGTGACCGAGGCCCTGGTGTTGCTACAGCTGGAAAATTCCTCTCCTCTGGGGGTAGTTACTTCAACCGCCGGAAATTTTATTCTACCCTTAGCTGACCTTCGCACCCAAGATTATGCGCAGTTTATTGTTATACCTCCCACCACGGAGGCTACCCTCGCCATACTCAAAGGTAACACAGAAACAAAGGTCAAAGTCGTTCTTCCCAGAGAGAAAACTCTTCCGCCAATTATCCTAGGTCAGCTTAACGATTTTAGCCAGATAGCAACGAGCAGTGCCTTGATGGCCCCCAAAAACCCGTTTGATCTGAACAGTGATGGCAAAATAAATTCAGTCGATCTTTCAATCATTTTCACCAATTTCGGGAGGAAAAATTCTCCGGCCGATGTCAGTGGAGACGGTTTCGTTGACCAGAAAGATGTCGATTTAATTAAGAAATCTCTGGAGGATTTGCCCTAAGAAATTTCTCTATCAAAGAAACAAGTCCGATATCTTCCCGGACTCTTCCCTGTTTGATTTTGAAATCAGTCTCCAGGATCTCTTGATAGTAAAATGGCAACGCCGCTACAGGAAAAAGTTTCTTTTGAACAGCCAATTTTTGAAGCATAAAGTCGGACTGCTTACCGGATAAGATCAGGCGGCGACAACCATAACCTATCATTGCTAACACATACTGGGCTCCAAACTGTTTTAACAATTTTTCGAGTTCTATATAAGCTTGCGGATTTTTCGTAAATAAAAAGTCCAGAAAGGGAAAGGCTGTCACAGTCTGGCGGGTAGATAAATTCAAAATTTGAGGTTTGAAAGGTTTCGAGGAGATAACTAAGGTTGACTCGGAGGAAAGCTCCTTCTCAGCAATAAAAACTAGATTTACTCCTTCAAAAACCAGACCGGTCAGATCTAGTTCTGCGGCAGGCTCCTTGACTATAATCAATCTATCCAAACCAAATAGACCTTGCACCCCTAACGCCTCTTTTAATTCTTGAATCGTCAGACAAGATCCGTCCAGCTCCAGAATCTCCGCAGCAGGGTGTTCTTTCTTAAGTTGCATCAAGGCACCGGCAATTTTAGTCTCATCAGTTCCGTAAAGAAAGGTAAGTTTCATAAAGAGGGCTTCGCCGATCGAGTTGCTTCCTGGTCTGCCTGAATTAGGGTTTGGTGGACAAAGTCGGCAATTTTAGAAAAATCCCTATCTTTTGGGATCAAAACCCAAGCTCCTCCATAATCTGCCGGAGAAGGATTAATAAATAATGAGCCACCATTTCCTAGATCGCCTAAGACCACACTGACAGTCTTCTTGTTGTTTTTGGCCAGGTTATAAAACTCAAGAAATTTGTCTCTGGGAATATCCGTCTCTACGCTTTTACTAAAGGTCGTATACAAATCAATCAGTTTAGATGGATTAATTAAAGTTGGCAGCGACAGAGCTTTTTTACCAAATGCTTCAATTACCAATTGTTGACGTCGTGACCGGGCGAAATCTGACCCCTCACCGTTCGTGCCATGCCTCGACCTGACAAAAGTCAGGGCGATCGGACCATTTAAGTGATTGCTGCCTTTATCAAAATGAATATGCTCAAAACGGCAAGCAAAGTCCGCTGAAGTTGAGGCAATTTTTCCTTGATCATTAACCAGCACTTTGGCCTTACCTACCTCGCGATTCAAAGCTTTGGCTTGATCTTCGTTTAAATCCACTTCTTGTTCATGTAGTCCGCAGAGATTATCTTCCTCGCCGGTGATCGGATACTCATAATCGTCAAACGTAGTCGGCACCTCTATATCTATCCCATCTACCAAATCAATCGCCTTTCCGAATCCATCAAAATTAATTAACACTCCATAATGAATAGTCAGACCTAGGATATCGTCGATTTTATCTTCAGCAAAGCTTAAGCCTGAACCTGTTTTTTTACCAATTTCATATGTCGCATTAATCCTTTGTTTTATATTATCCATCCATAGATCCCGCGGGATAGAAAACATCACTGTTTGCTTAGTTTTAAGATTTAAAGAGGCAACAATAATTGAATCAGTAAGATCGGGTCCTTCATGCGTGCCTCCTCCTATTCCAAAAAGCAAGATATTTACTCTTCCTTCAGTTGACTTAATTGGATCAGCGACCGGTAACCCAGGAAAAGAGATCCCTCCTGGCTTAAGAGGCGCAAAAATAGACCAAAACAAAGAGAGACCAATCAGTAGACCCACTATGCTTAAAACAAAGAAGATTCGTTTAAAATTTCTGACTTTTTTGGATTCTCTTTCGCTAACTGCATCAGATAGATCAATTTTTCTAATCTTCATAAACAATCTTTACAATCTTGACGAACTCTCTGGCGTCTAAAGAAGCTCCTCCTATCAGCACACCCGAAATATCTGGTTGTTTAATAAAACTTCCCACGTTCCTACTCTCCACACTACCACCATAAAGTACGGTTAAATCTGGACCATACCTCTCCTTTAAGGAAGTTGCCACCTCCTCTGCATCCTTTGGGGTATCAGGCTGGCCTGAACCAATAGCCTCAATCGGCTCAAAGGCAACAAGCCTGCAACCATCAGGAACTGGTGTCTGCGTACTTTGGACACAAACTAGGGGAGTGATCCCCGCTTTATCAGCTTGTTTGACTTTTTGGGCGATCATCTCATCGGTTTCGGCAAAATTTAAACGGCGTTCAGAGTGACCCAAGATCGCAAGCTGCACCAACCCCACCAGTTCTTGAGCTGATTCTTCTCCGGTATATGCTCCGGGTGGAAAGGGTGAGAGGTCCTGAGAACCAACCATTATTGGAAAGTTTCCGGTCAGCACTGATTTATGCACCTCTTCTAGTTCAGTGAAGCCCGGACAGACAACAATTTGAATATCTTCTCTAGGCCTGAGATGAGGCCCTACTTCAGAAATCCACGTCAAGGCTTCTGTGATATTTTTATTTGACTTCCAATTAGCAATAATCCAAATTTTCTTCATTTTGACTCACCAAACCAACCGTATATCGTCAAGTCTACCATGAAGGCGGGACTGACCACTACACCTTCCTGCTCTAACAGGGCTTTTTGCAACTGCTTGGGGTGATCCATACAGTTAATCGAGAGATAGCCTTCTCGATTAATCACTCGATGCCAGGGTAGCGGAGTTTTTTCATTGGTGTAGTGTAAGATTCCACCTACCAACCGGGCTCCTCTAGGCACCCCAGACAAAGTTGCTAATGTTCCATAGGTTGTAACTTTGCCGTAGGGAACTTTTTTGACTAAGTTTATGACACGCTCTTTAAAAGCTAACATCACCTAAATAAATTGAAAATTATTGCTGTAGCAATGCGAGTAGGTCTGCTTTTGAAGTTACTCCAATTTTTCGTCCGACTTCTTTACCATCTTTTTCGATGACAAAAGTGGGGATACTCATTACCCCATATTTTTGAGAAACCTCCCCTTCTTCATCGACGTTAATTCTCTTAAACTCGACCTCAGGAGACGCTTTTTCGATTTCATCAAGAACTGGGTTCATCATTTTACAAGGTCCACACCAGGGAGCCCAAAAGTCTAAAAGAGTAACCTTTGCCATAGACATCTATTCTACCTTTAGATCTTTCAAAAGGCAATATTTATGATACCATACATCCATTCCATGCCCCCGACTGATTTCCTAAATGATCTAAATCCTATCCAACAACAAGCCTGTCAGGCGACCGATGGACCATCCTTAATTTTGGCCGGAGCTGGCTCAGGTAAAACTCGGGTTTTAACTTACCGAGTAGCTTATTTAATGTCTCAAAAAAATATTTTGCCCGAGAATATCTTGGTAGTAACCTTTACCAATAAGGCCGCTCAGGAGATGAAAGATCGGATTAAGCTATTAATTGGGCGAGCGGAGCAGCCGATCATGGGTACCTTTCACTCGATTTGCGCCCGGTTACTCCGCAAGGAAGGGTATCAGGTTGGACTTAAACCTGGGTTTTCTATCTATGACGAAAACGACGCCCTCGATGCGATCAAGGAAGCCATGGCCACTTTGGCGATTGATGTTAAGAAAACTTCACCCTCTTCTATTCGCTACACTATCTCTGGAGCTAAAAACGAAAATATTGCAGATACTGAATACCCTCAATTCGCCAGAGGGTATTTTCAGGAAACTGTGGCCAAAGTTTACTTGGAATATCAGAAGATTCTGCGGCGTAATCAGGCCTTAGATTTTGATGACCTGATTATGTACACCATCCGGCTTTTTCAATCTGTACCAGAGGTTTTGCATAAATACCAAACTCAGTTTAGATATATCTTGGTTGACGAATACCAGGATACTAACGCTACTCAGTACCTATTAATAAAACTGCTCGCCGCGCGCAATCGGAATGTTTGTGTCATCGGCGATGCAGCACAGAGTATTTATTCATTTAGAGGCGCTGACTTTCGAAATATCATCAACTTTCAGAAAGATTATAAAGAGGCTAAAGTCTTTAATCTAGAACAAAACTACCGCTCGACTCAAATCATCTTAGACGCTGCTCATGCTGTAGTTAGCACCAACAAGTCCCACCCAATCTTAAATCTCTGGACCAATAAAAAAGAAGGTGCAAAAATTACTGTCTATCAAGCACGGTCAGAAGTTGATGAAGCTAATTTCGTCATCGATGAAACAAAAAAATCCAAACTTCCCTATGCTCATTTTGCCATTCTTTATCGAACTAATGCTCAGTCCCGTTCATTGGAGGAGGCTTTCTTAAAAAACGCTATCCCCTACACTTTGGTTGGAGGACTGAAGTTTTATGAACGCAAAGAGATTAAGGATGTGCTGTCGTATCTTCGACTAATTGCTAATCCAGAGGACAGCATTGCTCGTAAGAGGATCGAGAAAATTGGCTTAAAAAGAGCCTTGAAATTTGATCAGCTACTCACCGAGATCCTATCTACTATCACTCAGTTTTCCACCTTAGAGTTAATGGAGCTTCTGTTGCAAGCCACCGATTACTTAGCCACTATTGACGATGGCACCGAGCAGGGTATGGCCCGAGCAGAGAATGTTAAGGAGCTAAAGTCGGTGGCGGAAGAATTTCCAGACCTGTTGGCCTTTTTGGAAAATGTAGCTTTGGTTCAAGACAATACTATGCCCGACGGTAAACTCAGTGAAGACAAAAAAAATGCTGTAACGCTGATGACTATTCATGCTTCCAAGGGCTTGGAGTTTCCAGTAATATTTTTGGTAGGGATGGAGGAAGGACTGTTTCCTCATTCTCGGTCGATGCTTGACCCAGAAGCAATGGAGGAAGAACGGCGCTTGGCGTATGTGGGTATTACCAGAGCCAAAGAACGGCTGTATTTCATCTATACCCGCTCAAGGTTGTATTTTGGAACCCGTTCCAATAACCTGGTCTCTCGTTTCCTAGCCTCTATCCCAGAATCTTTACTGGACGGAAGCAAAGGTTATAGTGATGCTGTTGACGATGACATCTATCCTACGCAAGAAGATGAGTGGCTAAATTAGTACATAGTTGTCAGTTCTCAGTTCACGGCCGAAGAAGTGGAATATCTGATATTATATCCATGTGACCTCATTACTAGCTGGAATCTTACTTATTGGGCTAACCTTACTTTCCATTAATCAAACTCTTCCTGTTCCTAGAGTATCTGCTCAGGAAATTGCCCCGGTCGAAACTTTAACTCTTCCCCAGCCCATCGAAACTAAAACTGAGTTTAGTACCAAATTAATGACTGAGGTCATCTCTATTGACAAACCTATTCAAACCCAGGACGACCCTGAAAAAGAAGTGGGTGAGGAAACTGTCCTAAATGATGGCGCTGATGGCAAGCTGACCAAGGTTATTAGAGTTACTTATCATTTGGACCAAGAATACGAGAGGGAGTTAATCTCTTCCGAAACTATTGCTCCCAAGCCAAAGGTCATCTCTAAAGGTACAAAAATCGTTTGGAGAACTCTGGAAACTGTAGAGGGACCAATTCGCTACTGGAGAAAAATCCGGGTTTGGGCTACTCACTACGATTCACATTGCCTGGGATGCAATGACTGGACTGCTATTGGTATGCGTCAGGGCAAGGGTGTCATCGCTGTTGACCCAAAAGTAATTAAACTCCGCAGCCAGGTTTATATTCCTGGATATGGCAAGGCTGTAGCTGGGGATACAGGTGGCGCGATTAAAGGAAATATCATCGATCTGGGTTTTGAAGATGCTCGAACAGCTGGCTGGAGTGCAAGATTCGTGGATATCTATCTACTTTAGGAGCCGCCGCCGAAGCTTAAAGAAGAGATCATCTGTTCAACCTGAGTGGAATAATCGTCTTTGCTAGTTGCTCTTGATCCAGTTGAAGAAACTCGATGAGTTACATCTAAACTGGCTGTTGCTCCGTTGACACACCAGCGGTAATTAATATCACCATTTGCCTTAGTGGTTTTACTGCGCAGAACTGCTAGGTTGCCGAGTTGAATAGTCTCTCCGGTACAAGACAATTGAATATTGCTAACCAGAAATGTAATTGGTTTAACTGCATAATCACACTTGACACCCAACTGTTCGGTTGGGTTGGTCGGATCAAATTCAAAATTCTGAGTATTGTTGCACTTAAGTAATCCCCAGGCTTCTGGATAATGCAGACTAAATCCTTCACCTGTGTAGGTTTTTGTACCGACAACATTTTGAGGTGACTGTGTAGATGAATCTGTACCAGGCTCTGGAGAAGCAACTGGAACAGTTAATGATCCAGCCGAGGAAGGACTGGGGGTGGGTTTTCGAACTTGAGGTTTTTTGGCATTTTGGGAAGAGAAGTAAGCTACCCCAAAAACTATTGCCAGCAGTAAAATAATGATCCCACCAATTGCCATCAAGGCTCGCCTTTGGTCCATATCCACAATTTACCATAAACAGCCCATAATATCAAGTGAGGGGATGCCCTTTTATCTTGGGGGTCGGAAGTTCTCCGAAAAGGTTATAATACAGTCATGGATTTGCGACTTCTGGAGGAAAAAGACCAAACTACCTACGATAAACTGGTGACACATGTGATCCAATCTTGGCAGTGGGGAGAGTTCCGTAAAAGCCTAGGTTTACCCCTACTCCGTTTTGGCATCTTCGAAGAAGGTAAGATGGTGACCGCTTTTCAAATGACTCTGCATAAAATCCCTTTGACTAACTCTTTTGTAGGATACCTCCCCAAGGGTCCTCGTCCAGATAAAGAACTTTCCAAAGCCCTGCAACAAATAGCTCAGGATTATCACTGCGCGTTTATTAAAATTGAACCAAACATTATTGATGACGGAGAGCCATTCCGGGTCTATCCTACTTTCCTACCTTCCCCTAAACCGCTTTTTACCAAATTTAACTTTGTGCTAGATCTTAGTCCTTCGGAAGACCAATTAATGGCTAATCTTCATCAAAAAACCCGCTATAACATTAGGTTAGCTCAGAAAAAAGGAGTCATTGTCGAAGAACGAACTGATGATCAAGCCTTAGAGATCTATTTAAAGCTATATTTTGAAACCACGACCAGGCAGGGCTATCATGGGCACAGTCCTGATTACCACCGCAAGGTCTGGCAGACTATGAAAGCCGCCGGCATGGCTCGGTTTTTGATTGCATTTTACAGCGAACCGGGAACTGATAACAGGCAACCTCTTACAGCCTGGATGCTTTTAAACTTTAAAGATACTTTGTATTATCCCTATGGAGGATCACTTCCTATTTATAGAGAGCTGATGCATTCTAATTTGGTTGCCTGGAAAGCGATTGAACTAGGGAAAAAACTCAAACTAAAACAGTTTGATATGTGGGGAGCCTTGGGACCTAACCCTAACCCCAAAAATCCTTGGTATGGATTTCATCGATTTAAGCAAGGATACGGCGGTAAACTAGTTGAATATATCGGAACTTATGACTTGGTTGTTGACCGATCGCTCTATTTTGCTTTTAATATTATTGATCGGCTAACCACGGTGAAAATATTTCTACTCAAACTTCTTAAAAAAGCCTAATTCATGGAATTCACTATACTCACCTTTTTAATAGTGCTTTGTTTACTGGGCTTGTCCTGGTTTGCCGGCTCGGGTGCTCCTTATATACCCACTAAATATCCCAAACTAAAAGAACTCTTTAAACTAGCCGGCTTAAAACCTGATGATGACTTTTATGAACTGGGGTCGGGAGATGGTCGGGTGGTTTTGGTCGCCGCTCAAATGGGCGCGGAGAGTTTTGGTATCGAAGAATCTTGGCTACGGGTGTGGTGGTCTCGCTGGAAGGCCTATCAATTAAAATTATCTAACGCCCATTTTTTCCATGGCAGCATTTTTACCAGGCATTATTTCAGCGCAGAGGTAGTTTACATTTATATGCTTCCGGTTACAGTGGATCGATTAGAGCCGATTTTAAAAGAAGAGCTTAAGCCAGGAGCCAAAGTTATTACCCAAAAGTATCATTTCAAAAACTGGAAACCCACCAAAACTATCGATGACTTTTATATATACACTAAAACTTAAAGATCAATGATGTACCGGCTTACGTTACTTACAACATCCTTACTTCTTTATCACACTAACCCATAAGCAAAACAAGTAATATACGCTTGTGTCAACTTTAGTAACGCTTGTATTATTTGGAATACTTAGTGCTCTATTTGCCAATCAAAATACGGGCACAGCCACGTTACATTTAGGGTATATTACTCTCGCTAATATTCCTCTGTATTTAATAATTCTTGGGTCAATGTTATTTGGACTGCTGATGGCTTGGGTAATTAATATTATTGAATCGGTACTAGTTTCTTTTCAAATTATGGGTAAAAATAGAGCGATCAAAGCTACCCAACAAGAGGTCGATGAGCTTTCGAAAAAGTTGCAAGAAGTGGAGATTGAAAATGCCCGGCTCAAAGGCGAGGATACAATGATCGTTAAAAAAACTATCGAAGATCAAACAGCCTTAAGCTAAACCGCCTTCAGATCATCAATCCTCGTAGCTCACAATATTCGCAGGTCGGTTCTTGACACCGACGATCCCAGAAATCGAGATTAATAATTTCTTTAGCTACTTGCAAAATCATGGTTTCTAAAGTTGCGACCTGCTCGGAGGTTATCTCAAAACTTTCACTACGAATTTTACCCTTGACATCCGACTCGACAAAATCTATTACCCCTTCTTTCATCTCCATTTTCCCTTGATAGTATTTATCAATTAGTAATTTATAAAAAACCAGCTGTCTTAAATAGTCTCCATTACTATCTCCAGTTTTTCCCTCTATCTCTCCTCTTGACCGAGGCTTACCTGTTTTAAAATCAAAGACTCTGACATGTCCTTTGGAATCTATTTTTTCAATCATATCGACAACTCCATTAATTATGACGTCGTCAGTTAGTCTAACTCCTTTAATTACCACTTCACTTTGCACTCCTTTATTCCAACGGGTAATTCTTTGGTCAAAGTAATTTTGTAATACTTTTTGACCCTTCTTAAGCAGATCTTCAAAATCTTTTTCAGCTAGAGGCTCCCTTGCTAGGGCGTCGATAAATCCTTGAATGAGCAAGGTGTTGGAAGCGTCACCCTGGTTGAGATGATTAATATAGTTTTGCAGGGCTTTATGAATGGCTGTACCGAACATTCTGCTACGATCTTTAATCTCTGGTAAGAGCAGCAGGTTTCGATAAAAAAATCTCCATGGGCATTTTAAATAATTATTTAATCCACTAACTGACAAGCCTCTTTCCAGAAAAATCTCCTTAAAGAACTCCATATCCTTGACTCTTGACTCTTGACTCTTGACTCTTGGTCTGAAAATTTGCTCTTTCCGAGAAGAAAAATCTTCTTGAAACGAAGTTGTATCCTCTATTCTCTTATACTTATCCTCTATTTCTCCTATAAACTGTGCGGGTAGCTGCTCTTTTCCCTCTAGGGATTTCGAGGAATAGGAGATAGTTACTCCCTTTTTGGCTCGAGTTAAGGCCACATAAAACAACCGTCTCTCATCTTCATTTTGTTCAATGTCTATTCCTAATTTAAGCTTGACTCCAAAATATTCCCAGGGAATAGCAATACCCGAAGACCTTCTTCTCATGTTTCCCCAGTGACCATTAAAGCAATTAATAATATATACATATTCAAACTCCAAGCCTTTGGATTTATGAGCAGTCATCAGTCTGACGTAATCTTGTCGAGGGGTTTGGGTGGGACATTTAATTAAGATATCGTGTTCTTTGAGCAAATTTAAGTAAGCCAAAAAGTCTGTTAAATTAAACTGAGGATTTCTCATCACTTGTAACTTAATCTCTTCAAAAAGAATAGTTAGCTTTTCGATAATCTCTATGGAACTAGGTTGAGTTAAAATGTAATCAAGAAGTTTTGAATCATTGAGCACCGATACAAATAGAGTTTCGAGGTTATCGTTTTTACTTTGAATCTGCCAATTTTCCAGCAACTTATAAAACGTGGTTATTCCTTCTTTTTCTATCCCAACCAAATTCAAAATCTCGGATTTAGTAACTATTTCAAAAACAGATAGCTTACTCGCTCTGGCATACTTCATTAATTTATACAGATCTAGGGGTTTAATTCCTAAAAAATCAAGATGCAGCGCTGGTATAAGATAGGCATCTTCGCCGTAAAAAGCCACTGCTTCAAGAAGCATTAAAAACTTTCTAACAGATGCGTCAGCAAAAATATTTTGGTCGGCTTCAACACTATACTTGACTCCTGCCTGCTCTAAGACACTGGCTAAAATAATTAAATCCCGGTTATTTCGGGCTAGTACTGCGATCTCTTTTGGAGCAATTCCAGCAGTTATTTTTTCTCCAATATCTTTGGCATAAAAGTAATACTCGCTGTAATAGTCGGTAAACTCTATAAGTCTGATTGGCTCTTCCGGGTACTTGCTACTTGACTGCAAGGCAACTCTTTCCGGCATTAAATCTGAGATAATATTTATTTTTATAACCGATCCCGCAGCATCCAGAATAGTCTGAGTAGAACGATAATTAAAGTTTAGATTAATTAAGATTGCTTTAGGATAGAGCTTTTTGAAATATAAAAAATTCTCTAGGGATGCTCCTTGAAATCTGTAGATCGCTTGTTTTTCATCTCCCACTACAAAGAGATTAGGATTTTCATAAAAGTTGCACAGTAGCTCAACCAATTTATTTTGAGCAGTGTTGGTATCTTGATGTTCGTCGACTAAAATATATTGATATCTCTCCTGCAGACGAAGCAGCAATTCTTTGTTAGTAGATAGAGCTTTAACTACTTCCAGTAACATATCATTAAAGTCGTAGAGTTTTTTTGTTTGCAGTGCTTGTTGATATGCTGTATATATAATAAGTAGCTCTTTTTGTTTATTTATATCTCGCAAAGTCTCTGAGTACTTGCCTTTCATCTGCCCTTTGTAGGCCCCCTTTTCGTGATACAGATCTTTGATAATTGCGAAATCTTTTTCTTGAGCGATAATCCCCTCAGCAAAATCCGTCACCGAGACTCCTTCTTTTTTTAAATCATTAATCGCCGATAAACTATATTTTAGATAATAGAGAGGATCTCCGAAGGGTTTAAGTAGCTCTAGCGAAGATTGATTGATGATCTCTTCTAGTAGTTGGATCTGTTCGATCTCCGTCATACTAGTAGCGGAAATCAGGTGCGGGAAATCTTCAGGATTATGTTTGATTACCTCACTTCCAAAAGAATGAAAGGTGGTAATCTCCACTTTGTAGGCCAAAGTACCAATAATTTCGGCTAAACGCTTGCGCATGGCTAGCACCGCTGAATCAGTAAAGGTTAGAGCTAAAATATTATCTGGATTAACCTGAGTTTGCAGTAATATATTGGCAATCCGCAGCGTCAGGATCTGAGTTTTGCCAGTCCCCGGACCAGCTATCACCATTACTGGACCTTCGATAGAGTCAACTGCCTGTTTCTGTTGTGGGTTCAAGTTCCTGTAAGCTTTTCTGAATTCAAAGGTTTCCATCTGTTTGGGGGTCTTCAATCACTAATTCAATTTCTTCAAACTCTAAACTTTTTATATCTGCCATTGGTTCATCAATAAGTCCTGACAAAGATCCGTGCATTGAAAGAGTATTATTTTTTAACCTTTCAATTTCTTTGTCTCTTTGGGCCCAAATTTTCTGCATGACCATTTTTTCTTTATCTAAGGTCTGCTGCATTTTAGAATAGGTTTCCAGCATTGAGTCTATTCTTTGAGCAAATTCAGAACTGGTTATATATCTATAAAGAGATTCTATTTTTTCATTTTTTCCTACAGACAGAGCTTTTGTTTGTGCTATATCCAGTAAACTTTTGCGTAAGATGAACGCAACCTGTAGCACACAATCGAAACTTGTTATATACACGCCATCTTTTTGAGTAAAGAACTTAGCACCAGAGGGCAAAATTGTTGAGACAATTACCGATACATCTGCTTTTGCCTCTCTCATATCTTCTTTTAATTTAACAATCCATTCCTCCGTAAATGCCTTTGTCCTTTTGCTCTCCCAGATAATCTTGCCCGCATCTCTTCCGATCTGATCTTTTACAAGTTGCACTAAATCCGCGCCTCTTACACCTTTCCCAACTTCGCTTAATTCATCAATAGGGAATTCGCGTTTTAATATTTCCATAAGCTCCAGCTCCATTACCTCACCTTGAAGCTGTTGAGAACCAACTGAGGCTTTTCTTTGAGCCTCATCCAAGGATTTTTTTAGAGATTCTATCAGCTGATCTTTTTCTTTCTCCTTTAAATGAAACTTTTCAGTGACCTCCGTTTCTGTTTTCTCCTGGATTTTTTTTCTTTCTTCATCGATTTGCCTTTGCATTTCCAGCTCCAAATTTTTTTCTTTTTCTTCTAATTCCTGAGCTTTCTTTCTTAAAATTAACTCGTTTTCTCTAAACGTCTCAATCTCTTTCTTGTTTTTTGATAATTGCTCCTGAAGTTCTAATTTTTCTTTTTGGGATTGCTCCGATAGTTGTAGTTTTAGAGATATGTATTTTTGATTATATTCATCCCGCAGGTCTCCTTTGACCGATTCCTCAATCTGATGACGTAGCACCTCGTCAACTGAGATTTGAGTATGGCACTTTGGGCACTGAATAGATGAAACGCTCATGGGAAATAGTACCCCATTCTAAGCTTTACGCCCGCTTAAAACAACCATCCAAATCTTCCTTTAATTAGGTACAATTAAGCTATGCGGGTACTGAAGAATTTTCTGTTAGTCGTGATCTCTTTGATCTCATTTCTGCTGGTAATCTGGAGAGTGCCAGCCCCTAACTCTTGGACTGAGGCTAGCATCTGGCAAATTGTAATCTTTATGATTCCTTTGCTGGCCTTAATCTTTTCGTTAATATATTTGATTCTTAAAAAATTCACTGTTTGTTTCTTGATTAGTTTGGGGGTGCTGCTGACTTTGGTTTTAAAAATTATTGATCAGTTAAGCTGGCTTACCGGAATCCTCACTTGGATGATCTTTACCCTGCTACTTGTCTATTTTTTCAAACAACGTTTGACATCTGATAAAAGAATTCCTAAACTATCTACATCAGAAGGGAGCCGCCGTGAATAAATTTTATATAACATCAACACTTCCATACGTCAATTCAGATCCCCATCTCGGATTTGCTTTGGAAATTATTCTTGCAGATTTTATTGCACGATACCATCGACTTCTTGGGGAAGAAGTAGTATTTAATACCGGCACCGATGAACACGGGATTAAGATCTATCGGGCCGCACAGGCTCAAGGAAAGGAGCCACAAGCCTATGTGGATGAATACGCAGCCAAATTTAGTCAACTTAAGGAAGCTTTAAACTTAAGCTATACAAACTTCATTAGAACATCCAGTATAAACCATAAAAAGGCCGCGCAAGAGTTCTGGAAAAGATGTAAAGAGAGTGGAGATATTTATAAACAAGCTTATAAGATAAAGTACTGCGTGGGGTGCGAGCTAGAGAAAACAGCTTCAGAATTAGACAATGAAAGATGTCCAATTCACCCAAACTTAGAAGTAGAAACGATTGAGGAGGAGAATTATTTCTTTAAATGGTCCAAATATCAACAGCCACTTTTAGATTTTTACGAAAAGAATCCCGATTTTGTTGTACCAGATTTCCGTTTTGATGAAATTAAGAAATTTGTTAAAGAGGGTCTTCATGATTTCAGCATCTCAAGATTAAAAGAGAAGATGCCCTGGGGGGTGCCTGTTCCTCATGATCCTGACCATGTAATGTTTGTCTGGTTTGACGCCCTCGTTAGTTATATATCTACACTGGAATGGCCCGATGATGAGAAAAATTTCAACGATTTCTGGCCTGGAATGCAAATAGCAGGAAAGGATAATTTAAGACAACAATCCGCAATGTGGCAAGCAATGCTCCTGTCTGCTGAATTACCTAATTCAACACAAATAGTTATTCATGGTTTTATTACCAGCAATGGTCAGAAGATGAGTAAGAGTCTCGGAAATGTAGTTAATCCCTATGAGGTTGTGGAAAAATATGGGACTGATGCCCTGAGATATTGGGTTGCAGCACAAGCAAATCCTTTTGAAGATAGTGACTTTACCTGGGAAAAATTTCGGGAAGATTATAACGCAAACCTTGCTAATGGGTTAGGCAACTTAGTGTCGAGAGTCGCCAAGCTCTGTGAGAAAAATAGTGTCAGCGCTCCACCACCACCAACTCAGTTTGATCCCCAATTAGAAGCACCCTTAAAAGAGTTTAAATTTAATGAGTGTTTGGCACATCTTTGGGGAGAAATTAGTGAGGCAGATAAAAGAGTCAACGAAACCAAACCCTGGGAGCTATCTGCTAAAGAGTCTCAACCGGTTCTTAAAGAATTAGTGGAGAAAATCCAACATATTGCTTTTAATTTGCAGCCATTCTTACCAGAAACTGCTGAGAAAATCCTCAAACAATTTTCCGGAGAGATTAAATCGAGTGCTCCACTTTTTCCGCGAGTAGAGAATGTTTAAAAACCTACAACAAGACGAGAACGAGATTTTTTACATTGGGGTCAAGGCTCTCATTAAAAACTCATTGGGTCAAATTCTGGTAGTCCACGATACACCTCGTATAAAAGTTGATGGTCGGTCGGAAACCTACTGGGATATTCCGGGAGGACGAGTACAACTTGACGAAAGAGCTTTAGTGAACACTCTCAAAAGAGAGATCGAAGAAGAGCTCGGTATTACAAATTTAAAAGTCGGCAAACTTTTTGATTGCACTATCTCTAATCACTACTCCGAGTTTGATGAGAAGAGACGGGTGGCTCTTTGTTTAGTAGTCTATCTTTGTCAGATTCCCGATTACACAAAGATCATTTTAAGCACGGAGCACGACGACTTCGAATGGGTCTCTACCCCGGATGCTGCCATCAGACTCGAGAATAAATACTCAAAAGAATTTACCAAAAAAGTGGCTTCTCTACATGAATAGTTATACTGTACATAAACTAACTGACTCACACGCCCATTTATACTTTGATAAACTCAGAGATCAACTAGATTTGGTCTTAGAAAATGCTGTGGCAAATGGCTTGGGAATAATCATTAATGTTGGGGTTGATGTTGAGACATCGAAGGAAGCAGTTAGACAAACAATAGATTTCCGCCTTCGCGGGAATGACAAGGAAAGCGGGAATAACAGTTTAAAAATTTATTCAACAATCGGGATTCATCCCCATGAAGGAGTTAACTACCCGACAAAAGAATCGGAGATCCAAAATGATCTTGAAGCATTAAAGGATCTTTACTTGAATAACCAGTCACTAGTTGTAGGAATTGGAGAATGTGGTTTAGACTTTTTCTTTGAACATAATGCAGGTTTTGTTGAGTCTGGGTTGATAGTTGAAGAAAAGAAAAAATCTCAGATGAGGCTTTTTGAAGCTCAAATTGTCTTGGTTAACGAACTTCAGCTGCCTTTAATAGTCCATTGTCGTGATGCTTGGACAGAGATGCTACCTTATTTAAATCAATTTAATGGAGTTTTGCATTGCTATAGCGGGAATACCAAAATTACCAAACAAGTTTTAGAGACTAACCTGTATATCTCTTTTGCTGGAAATATAACTTATCCTAAAAATGACTGGTTAAGAGAGTCTTTAAAAATGATTCCCCTAGAGCGCGTACTGATTGAAACTGATTCTCCCTTTTTGGCTCCTCAATCAAAAAGAGGTCAGCCTAATGAACCGGCTAATATTAGAGAAGTAGCCGAACGTGTTGCCCAAGTTAAAGGAATTTCTGTTGAGGAAGTGGCTAGACAAACTACTCAGAATGTAATAAAGGTTTTCAACTTGAATGCGTAAAAACTATATTCCTGCCTTTAATTTTGACTTTTTAACACCATTCTATGATTTACTCTTAGAGTTAATCGGTTACGGATACACTCAACGAATAAAGGTAGTTAAATTACTAAAGCTAAGAGGTGGCGAGAAGTTACTAGATGTTGGATGTGGTACTGGCACACTTCTTCAAGTTGCTAAACAGTTACACCCTGAAGTTAACATGTTTGGAGTTGACATAGATAATAATGTTTTAAGTTTGGCTAGAAAAAAGGTAAACAAAAATAAACTCCAAATAGCGTTTACTCAAGCCAGCGCTAATAATCTTCCCTTTAAAGACCGGACCTTTGATATTGTAGTTAGTACCTTAATTTTTCATCATTTACCCACACAAGTTAAGATTCAAGCAATCTCTGAAATTTATAGAGTTCTTAAACCAAAAGGGAGATTTCTACTGGCCGATTTCGGGAGAAATAATAGTTTTAGCATAAAGCTTTGGAGCGCCCTAGCTCATTTAATCAAGTTACCTGAGGCAATTACCATAGAAGATAATCTTTCAGGATTTATACCTAATTATTTAGAGAAGGCTGGATTCAAGATCATGGAAGTAGCACCAGTTTATAAAGGAATTCAGTTTTTACTGTGTACTAAGTAACTAAGTCTTTTTTTTAGACGCTGTTTAGCTGTATCGGTCTGGCCGGTTACCTTAGTTAATTTGAAAGCTTTACCCAAACCTAGTGTTGGAGTATTAATATAAATTGATTCTACGTCTTTTGGATCAATAAGATAAGTTTCATGCCAAATTCCTACATCCTGACTATTTCTGGCATAGTAATTTCTTCTGGATTTGACATGTTCATCCTTGGGGTTGTTAGCAAACTTGTGCAACTCATCAAAGGAACGCCAATACTGAATAACTCCAAATCCCCCCAGGTAGATAAAGACTTCGTAGTGAAGTAGCCCTTTTTCTCTGTGGATGCTCAAATTTCTAATCATCGAGGCCATTGCTAAAAATATGACTGGCCAGAACCATATTTTCCAGAACGCGTTAATACGCATCCCGATAATAAATAGTACGAATGGTTTATCAATGACGGATGTGTACCTACCTGTATTGATTTTCATTTATAAAATGAGTATACCAGAGATATCTCAATTTGATTTCTGAGCTCAGTTTGAGCTACACTTGAGGGTACTTATGAGGATTCTTCTGGTCTTTGTGTTTGGTCTGTTGGGTTTTTTTTACCTGGGTGAGATATTAAGTCGCTTACTTAAAAAGCCCCTCCATAGTATCCCTGGGTTATTTATGATTTTAATTGGGCTAGTGATTGGCCTGTCGGGACACTTTTGGATGCCTGCTGCGATCAGTATTATGGTTTCCTCATTTCTGATGGGTTCCGGAATTGGTCTAACAGCTCACCATCTGCTGTCTCGTCGCTTTATTGTTAGTGAGCGGATCGAACAAGAATTTATTTCTCGCCATCAAACTTTTTTCGAAAGACTGATTGAGATCATGCCCGGAGCTTTGACCTGGATTGCTCTCACCTCACCTTTCTGGCTCTCTTTTACCCTACCTTTTGCCGTGGCTTATATTATTATTTTTGCTGATGTTTATTGGCTTTTAAACTCAATGAAGATCGCTGTGTTGATTTATCTTGGATATCACAAGATGCAGTGGGCTAAAAAACAAGACTGGGCCGAACTTTTAAAGAGTGATTTTCCGAATGCTTGGCAGGATTACTACCACCTGATTATGCTCCCCACCTATAAAGAGCCGCTATACGTTTTAAAAACGTCTTTTGAAGGAATTTTGAAATCTAACTACCCTAAGGAAAAAATAATCTTGGTGGTGGGTTTCGAAAGTCGGGATAACGAAGAGAAGATCGCCGAAACAAAAAGGTACCTTAAGTCCATCGAGAAACAGCTCGGCGGAATTTATATTACGACTCATCCCTTTGGCCTGTCGGGAGAAGTTCCCGGACAAGGATCCAATAAAAACTGGATGATTAATCAGACGGTGGCTGCTCTTACGAAACGCGGCTTGGATTTCAGTAAAATCTTTGTCACTACATTAGATGCAGATTTTATTATTCATCCCAATTTTTTAGCCGGAGCGCTACATAAATACCTCTCCACGCCAGAACCAGAGAGGGATAGGCGAAGCTATACCGGCGTCTTTTTATATCACAATAATTATTGGCAAGCCCCCACCCCAATGCGCCTAATCGCTTCTGGGACAGCTTTTTGGCAAATGGCCGAGATGGTCGGATCGGATAAATATATCAACTATTCCTCTTTGTCGATTACCTTAAAGTCTCTGATAGAGATTGGTCTGTGGATTCCTAATAAGGTAAACGATGATTCAGGATTTTTCTGGAAAGCATATTTTCATTACCGAGGCAACTATAAGGTTATCCCACATTTTTTACCGATTAGCGCCGATGCTGTTTTAGATGTATCGCTTTTTAAAACTTTTCAAAACCAGTATTTACAACTGAAGCGTTGGGCATACGGAGTAGAACACCTGCCCTATATTGTGCGGGAATATTTCAAGCGCACTGATATTGATTTTTGGGATAAAACAGATAAATTAATTTTTGTTATTTGGGCAAATTTGAAATGGGGGACACTGGCTCTGTTTATCACTTTCGGCGGAATCTTAATCCCGTATATCAACCCCGACTACCGAGAATCGGTACTATCAATTAATCTGCCTATCATCTCTTCGTGGATTTTGACGGCAGCCTTTTTTGGACTTTTTGCGACGATCTATGTCCACGAAAAAACTGCTCCTCCCAGACCTAAAAACTGGGGAGTAATCACCCGAGCTTGGTCGTACATCCAGTGGCTTTTGGTCCCAGTAGTCTTGGTTACTATCTCTACCTTACCCGCCATCGATGCTCAGACTTCTTTAATGTTTGGTAGGTACTTGGAGTTTCGAGTAACGAACAAGGCAAGGGTAACTGAAACTTAATATGTCTTTTTTATCTATTTTCCAAAAGTTCCTAAAATTTTACGAGATCTCGGATAAGATAGTCTTTTACGCTATTTCGACCAGCCTCATACTTGTCCTATTCCAAGGAATTTTTATCGCTATTCAGTTTAGTAAATTACCCCTATCCGTACCACTTTTTTTCTCCATTCCGTGGGGAGACGCACAGCTAGCAGCGACTTCTCAAATTCTAGTTCTACCTGCCCTCAGCTTGTTATTTACTCTGACTAATATTATTTTCGCCTGGTATTTACATGATTCCCAAAAGAATCTAAAACGGATGCTTGCTGTTACTAATATTGTGATTGTTTTTATGTTTCTGATTACTGCCGTCGGTATAATTTCAATTTTTACATAAAGGATATGGATATTTTATTTGTGTTCGCACTTGCCTGCCTTTTAACTGCAGCTTTCGTTCCCGTAACCATTAAGATCGCCGAACGTTTTGGTTTGATTGATAACCCTAGTATTAGACCCCATCCTGCTCATGTTCACACCAAGATAACACCTCGAGCCGGCGGCTTAGCCATTTATGTAGGCATTGTTGTCACCTCTTTGCTGCTACTCCCGTTAACTAAGTACCTGGTTGGAATTGTGATTGGCTCAACTATCCTGCTGATTCTGGGACTAATTGATGACCGAGTCAGAACTTTTAACCCTTATCTTCGCTTGTGTTTGCTTTTTTTAGCCGCTGGTGCAGCTGTCATTTCGGGAATTGGCATTACTTATGTGAATAATCCTCTGATTGGCTTTCTTCAACTAGGTCCTCCCTTTAATGAACAGATCCTCCGTTTGGATCAAATAATTATCCCTATCAATATTTTTGGGTCTCATAATATCGTACTCTTTGCCGATATCTTTGCCTTTTTATGGATTGTTACCCTGACTCAAGTCATTAACTGGTCAAAAGGCGTTGATGGACAGATGCCAAGTATTACTCTCACCTCGGCTGTGATACTGGGTCTTTTGTCCCTTAAACTATTTTTGGCGGGAGACCCGAACCAACTCAATGTTGGCAAATTAGCCTTTATAGTGGCTGGTAGTTCTCTGGGATTTTTATTTTTTAATTGGTACCCGGCCAAAATACAACCAGGCTTTTCTGCTTCAACTATCCTGGCCTTTCTTTTGGCTATCCTATCTATACTTTCGGGGGCCAAACTAGCTACGGCTTTACTGGTCATGGCCATTCCGATCATTGATTTTCTATATACTTTTTTTCGGCGGATTATGCAGGGACGCTCCCCTGTTTGGGGAGACCGTGGACATCTGCATCATAAGTTACTGGCTCTAGGGTGGAGTCCTCAGAGGATTAGTTTGTTTTATATGGCAACATCTTTTATCTTGGGTGGCATTTCTTTGTTTGCAAATGCGGAGGGTAAGTTTTTTGCTCTTTTATCTGTTACTATAGTGGTGCTACTATTCATTGTATGGATAAACTCGTTTGGGGACTTATCAAAGAGGCCAGGCCTAGACAATGGATCAAAAACTTAAGCCTTTTTGCCGGGTTAATTTTTTCAGGATATTTAGATAACCCCCTATATTTATTTACTGTAATTCAAGCTTTTCTAATTTTTTGCGCGGCTGCCTCTAGTGTCTATTTATTAAATGACATCTTTGATATCGAAAGAGACAAGCTCCACCCGTTCAAGAAACTCCGTCCAATAGCCTCCGGTGTCGTTCCGATTCCTCTCGCCTTAGGTTTGAGTTTACTAATAATGGTGGTGGTGATTCCTCTGGCTTATCAAATTAGTACCACTTTTTTTATCGCAATACTAGCTTATCTTTTTTTGCAGTTTGCTTATTCGGCCTATCTTAAATCGGTAATTTTGCTTGATGTCATGACCATTGCTGCCGGGTTTGTTCTACGAATCTATGCCGGAGTTTGGGCTATTGATGCACATTTAAATGTTTGGTTTTTGCTGACCGTGACATCTTTTGCGCTTTTCTTGGCGATAGGCAAACGTCGCTCAGAACTAACTCTCCTCGAAGGCCAGGCCGCCAAACATCGAGAAACTCTACTTCACTATCCCGAAAGCTTACTGGACATTCTAACTTCGATGTTTGCTAATTCGACATGGCTAGCTTATGCTATTTTTACTTTTTTCCAACCAACTATCGCTGCCAAATCGAAATTTGCCGGAATACTGAATAACTTTACCCTGTCTGTCGGACAAGCAAAATACTTAATGATTACTGTTCCCATCGTGATTTATGGGGTAATGAGGTATCTATATATTATTTATGAGAAAAAACAGGGAGAATCCCCGGAGAGAGTCCTCCTGACTGATCGACCGCTATTAATCAGTGTCCTGCTCTGGCTAACTATGGTCATTGGGCTGATTTATTATCTCGGTGTATAATCGCTTCATGCGAAAGAACAACCCTCCTCCCTTTAGAGCCTTTAAGAAGTTCCGCTTAAAACAGGCCTTACAATTTAGTAGTTTTATCTACCAACTAGGAGAGTCTTCGCTGCTCCGGCAAAAATCGACTCCAGTTAATTTAATAGCCCTGAAGACTGTCTCCCAGCAAAAAAAGATTGAGCATCTAAAAAACTATCTGCTGCGCTACCGAGAAATTACCGGGCAAGGCCGGGGAATTACTGGTGTCCAGGTAGGAATACTGGAGAGGATTTCGGTAGTCTTTACTCCGGAAAACGAACTGCTGGTGATCATAAATCCCGTGATTACTAAGACTGCAAATAAAAAATATAAATATCCGGAGATGTGTATGAGCGCTTGGCCAATTATCGCCCCGGTTATTCGCCCGGCTTGGATTGAGTTTGAATATTTCGATGAGAACGGTCAGCAAAAAATCTGGAATGAAAAATCGGATACTGAGCGAGGTCGGATGTTAAATAGAGTTTTTCAACACGAATTTGATCACCTGGAGGGAGTTTTAAATATTGATTACTGCAAAGGCGAGGATCTGATCCTTGAATCCGATCCTGACTTTTATAAAACAGCTACTTTTCAGGAGGTTTAGGGGAGTTTTTCAACATATTGGGCAGATACATACCCTTCTTTTCCATCAGATAACTTAACCTTTTTCCAATTCGGAACCTCATCTAGTAAAGTCAGAACATCTCCGGGGGCAACCCTGCTGATTTCTACACTTGACTGATTAGCTTTACTACGGACCCGCAAGAATCCAGTAGGAGTATCCAGTACCTTAACTGAAGAGTTACTGCTGATCGGGTCAGTTGGAATCTGGGTAAGGTCAATCTCGGACACAGCCAAGTCCACTGCTAAGTTAAGTCTAAACCCGGCCGTGACCACTGATCGAATACTCCGAGTTAAAAAATTGCCTTTGGTAAGCACAAATTGGTGTTCACCAGGAGTAATGTCTACTAGAGTGGGCGTTTTACCCTTTATTATTCCGTCAATGCTAACCTCGGCCCCAGATGGAGAGGAAATAATACTCACTCCTTCGCCTTTTTCCAAGGTAATTATCTCACCAGATGCTTCGGTTGAGCTTTTAGACAACTCTCGATTGACGACAGTCAGAGTACCCGGATTAAGCTTGACATAGCCTTGCCAGGAAAGAGCAGAGTCTCCTTTGATCTCCACCAGATGATCTCCTTTTTTAAGATCTTCTTTTTGGTAAGGAGTCTTACCCCCAGCCTGAGAATCAATAAAAACTTCACCAGCTGGATTACTTTCTACTCTGATTCCGGCCCGAGAAGAGCTCTCTAGAAAATCGCTGATATGTTTGCTGCTTAACCTAATCACAATAAAGAGGGCGCTTAAGGCCACAAAAAAAATAAAGACAGTTTTACGCATATCTATTATTATAACCAAAGGTTGCGCCTAAAGTCTAAGCCAAATAGATCATTAAACGAAGCTCTTAGTTTGACTTCCAGATAGATTTTTGCTATGATGCTTCCTTGTTCAGCTTAAAGCTTGCTTTAGCCGAGCGATATGTTTACAGCTAGACCATCATTCGGCCTGCCCAAGCTAACAAACTTCGCTAGAATTCCTGCTCGAATTGCGTTAGGGGTTTTCCTATTGGTTTTTTTCCTGGGGTATCAACCATACTTTGGCTATCCACCTCTTAAACATTCTGTAGTTTACGCTGAAGCTACTCAAGAACAAACTATTAGTTCACAAGCCTTACCTTTTGCTTTTCAATTACCTCATCTTGGCTATGTCAGTACCCATTTTTCTGTATATCACCCAGCGATCGACATTGCTGCCGGATTAGGCATGCCTATCCATCCCATCACCGGGGGAACTGTAGTCGATACTGGCTATAATCTCTGGGGGCTAGGGCTGGTAGTCACCCTTGACCATGGTCAAGGGTACCATTCACTTTATGCCCATTTGGGCAAAATTTATGTTAAAACAGGTCAAAAAGTGAGTATGACCGATACCTTAGGTGAAGTCGGACTAACTGGAAATACTTCCGGTCCCCATACTCATCTTGAACTAAGCAAAGCTGGAGTCAATATTAATCCCCTGCCTTTTCTGCCTCCCCTGCAAGATCTGGCCAGTGTCTATCCTCAACCGACCACTACTCCTTTAACCTCTCCCGCACCTTTGGATTTGAAAAAAGCTATAAAAGCTAGCTTGTAGCTCGTAATGTCCACCCGGGCGGGCTCTTCGTATATCGTTTATCGATCGACCAGCTCCCCTTCTATTTCTTCTAGCACCTCGGGGTTACGGCGAAAGTATTCTCTCTCCTGATGAATCAGCCTTTCGAGCACATTCTTAAACTCCAAGGGGTATTCAACATACTTAAGTATTAGCTCATCTTTATTCGCTCCGGCAGTATTTACGATAATGGTGCCATGGTGGAGGAGGAAGCGATCAATCAAGCCCTGGTCAACCTCAATATGGGTGATTTTGTCGTACAGGGCTGACGAGAGCCTGACTCTAAAAAAACCATGTTTAACCATCACGCGCCTGGTGGTCAGTAAATATCTATTTGATTGATAGATAATCCAAGTTTGCAAAGTGGAAGAAGCTACGGCCAAAATTATTCCTCCAATAAAACCATAGAGCAGATCAAATTTTTGGAAGTAAGCCAAGAGAATTCCAGCAAGCATATAAACTGCCCCCGGTAGCATGATCTGAATCATAAATTTCTGTCTCAAGTAAGTATGTCCGTAGCCTGTAGCCACGATTAGCTCTTCGTCCTCAGACAAGTATTTAGCAAACTTTTGGGTCTCAGACTCAGGAATTTCTTTAGCGTAGTGAGGTTTTTGGGACATCTATATTCATTCTACGAGTGTTGCAGCACTTGTGCAAATGAGGAAGTTTACATATCCATACCCGGCATACCCCCAGGCTGGGGTTTCTCTTTTTCCGGAGCGTCCGTAATAAGCACGTTAGTTGTCATCACCATGATCGCCACCGAGGCCGCATTTTGCAAAGCAGTTCTGGTTACCTTTACCGGATCAATAACTCCGGCCTTTACTAAATCTTTAATCAAACCATCGCTAACATCTAAACCCATATTACCGCTAACTTCCAGAATCTTAGAGAGCATTAGCCCGGCATCGAATCCGGCGTTTTCTACTAGTCTTCTAAACGGTTGTTCAATTGCTCTTTTTACAATCTCTACACCAACTTTTTCTTCGCCTTCTAGTTTCAGGCTTGTTAAAGATTTTGCTACTCGTAATAATGCGACTTCTCCTCCTGGAACTATACCTTCTTCAATCGCCGCCTTGGTAGCTGCGACCGCATCGATTACTCTTTCTTTCTTCTCTTTCATCTCCACTTCTGTGGCTGCTCCCACATTAATTACTGCTACCCCGCCAGTAAGCTTTGCTAAACGCTCCTGAAGCTTCTCTTTATCAAACTCAGACTCGGTATTTTCCATTTCACGACGAATTTGGGTAATTCGGGCGGCAATCCGTTTTGGCTCACCCTTTCCATCAACGATCAAAGTCGAGTCTTTGGTAGATCTAATTCTAGCAGCCCTACCCAAATCCGAAACCTCTACCGATTCAATCTTCGTTCCCATATCCGCCGAGATTACTTTACCGCCAGTTAAAATAGCAATATCCTCGAGCATGGCTTTACGTCTGTCTCCAAATCCGGGAGCTGACAAGGCTAATACCTGGAATGTGCCTCGTAATTTATTCACTATTAATGTCGCTAAAGCATCACCTTCAACTTCATCAGCAATAATTACTAAAGTTTTAGATACGGCAACAAATTTCTCTAAGAAGGGTAGTAGATCTTGCTGCATTGAGGAGATCTTTTTGTCGGTAATCAATATATACGGATCCTCTAGGCTGGCTTCCATATGTTCCGTATCAGTCACAAAGTATGGTGAAGCATAACCTTTTTCAAACTCCATCCCTTCTTTATAGTCGATAGACATAGCCGTCGCTCTACCCTCTTCCACTGTAATCACTCCGTCTTTACCAATTTTGGTAATTGCTTCAGAGATGAGCGCCCCTATCTCTTCATTTTGAGCAGAGATAGTCGCAACCTGAGTAGTTTCTCCTGGGGTAGTGATTTTTTTAGCCATTTTACTCAGAGCCTGAACCAATACAGTCACCGCCTGGTCAATGCCTTTACGCAAGATCATTGGATTAGATCCTGCCTGGATATTTTTCAGTCCTTCAGACACAATTGCCTGCGCTAAAATAGTCGCTGTAGTTGTACCATCTCCCGCGATATCGTTGGTTCTGGAAGCAGCTTCTTTGATAAGTTGAGCACCCATATTCTCGAAAGGATCTGCCAGTTCAATCTCTTTGGCAACAGTTACTCCATCATGGACCACTGCCGGAGCTCCCCATTTTTTGTCGATCGCTACGTTACGCCCTTTTGGACCTAGGGTGGAAGCCACTGCCTCGCTAAGGAGATTAATCCCTTTCAATAATTTCTCTCTAGCCTCTGTGTCGAATTTTAAAATTTTTGGCATAATTTTTATCTCGTTTTAAATAACTACGGCTCGAAAACAGCCATGACATCATCAAATCTGACTAGCTTGTAATCTACTCCACCAACCTTGATCTCATCTCCACCCCATTTTTTGTAAATAATTTTATCCCCAAGAGCGACCGGCGGCATAATTTCTCGACCTAAATCGTACAGAGGTCCGCCTACTGCTATAACTGTCCCTTGAGCAGGTTTTTCCTGAACCGTTTCGGGTAGCACAATCCCTGATGCTGTTTTTGTCTCAGCTTGGCTCGGTTCAACTAAAAGATACCCTGATAACGGACGGAGTCCTATTTTTTTTATATTTGTATTGACCATAAATTAAAAAGTCGCTTCTCGAATGGGCAGAAGATTTTAGAGTCGTCTAAATATATACCTTAAATTAGCACTGTTTGTCAAGAGGTGCTAATAAACAATTACCCAACTTCTGTTTGGAGCCAAAAGTTAAGGTGTCGTCTTTGAATATGTAGGCGGCTCTCCAGAGAGCAGTTCATTGATGTTTCCAGGGTTGTAACTCTCTTGCTGATACCCTTTAGTACTAAGCATCCTCCCAAAGAACCTAGCTTACCGATTTGAGGATCCGTTTTGGCACCAGGCGAACGAGGAATTATCCCTGCTTTACTTCTCATCCCACATATTTTAGGATTTTTATTGACCTTTATCCCTTGAAGACTGATCCAGTCTAAAAATTTATAGCATAGCTCAAAGATCTGTGGATCGGCTGACCCGTCTCCTGTTTCGTAGATATAAGCTCCTAGGTTTTGTTGATCAATATCTTCATGCATATCCAGATGATGGTTAAAAAGACAATTTTTAAGATACCTTAAGACTATTTCGTTCTCCGGAAAACAGTCAACTTTACCAAAATACCGATTTAAATCCTTATTTCCCGATCCTCTTCTGGTCTTTTTTTCGAAGCCGGTTGGGTTGATAATTGGAATAATTGTAAAGGTATACTCTTTAAGATAATGCTTTAAATCATGCTTTAGAAACTCTGCTAAGGCTAGCGGTGCCGCTTGTTCCTCACCATGTGTTCCGGCCGTTATTAGAATTTGTCTGGGACCATTACCAGCTTTAGCTGCATATAGGGGAACCTTTGTCGTATCCGAATAAAAACTACCAATTTGAGTGAGGGTAGATTTTAGATCTTCAAAGACTGGCTGGAGTGTTTTTATTAAAGCAAAATAACCAGGAAGAGTGTTAAGCATTTGGGGAAGGATATAGAATCCATGCCCTTAAATTTTAAAGATTGATAGAAGAGCTGTCAATGCTTTTGCGCTTGAAAAATGAAAAGTACCTTACTTCTTTTAAATGTCTCGACTCTGAAACAACCTGCCGATAAATAAAAGCAAGAGCGACCCACCTACCGCAATTAAAAATGAGGTTAAGTTAAAGCCACTTATAGTCAGGCCAAGTAAGACATTTGCCAGAAAGCCTCCTACTAAAGCACCTATGATTCCTAAGACAATCGAGCCGAGAACTCCACCTCGAGAAGGTTCTGGATCAAGTAAATTAGCAATACTTCCGGCAATAAGACCGAAGAGTACCCAAGTTAAAATATTCATCCGCTATTTTCTCACCCCCTTTTATTAAATACATTAGTACCAACCTTTTGCTTGACCCCCCTTACGGCCAGCTTCTCTGGCTCTTTGGGGATCATTTTTAAAGTTTCCGGGACTCATTCGCCCACCCTTTCGACCAATCGTGCTATAGAATCTTTCTCCATGAGTTTTGGCAGTCGCCTGACCTCCCTTACGGCCAGCACGGGCATGTCCGATGGAATCTCCCCTCCAACCTCGACCGCTATCCGTTTTAGTTTTAGACATCCTAAGCATTTGAGTTTACCTCACCTCCTACTTGTTATAATAGCTTTCTTTGGTAAGACCCCCCTGTGAGGCCTGTAAGAGCTTGGAAAGACTTAGATTTGCTTCTGAGGACTTAAATGTTACAATCATAGAAATCGTGACGAGATCTAGTATTATAGAAGCACAGTATCCAAATAACTTCAGGGAGAAGGATGCTTTAGCTCTGTCTTCAAATCTGGCGTCTGATCAGTCCTTGGTGCTGATTGGCATAAAAAGGGTGGGGATTAGTAACTTCCTGCGCTTTTATTTAAATCACCCGCATATCATTTCTCAGCTAGAAAGAGGTGGTAGAAAATACCTCTTTATCAAAGTAGATCTCAATGACTTGGTAGAAAAAGAGATTTATCCTTTTTGGGTACTCACCTTTAAGCGGATTGTTGACGCAACAGAAGAATCATCCCTGGACACCGAAACTCAAAAAAAGATCGCGGAACTCTTTTTGGATAGTATTCAATCTAAGCACTTGGTTTTACTGCTTGATGGAATTCGAAAAAGTTTACAGCTGCTGGTTGAGGAGAGGATAACTCCAACAATTTTTTTTGTACGGTTTGATCGTATGCGCGAATCTGTAACCCCAGATTTTTTTGCTAATTTACAAAGCTTAAAGGATGTCGCACATCGGTTACTGACTCTCATTTTTACTAGTTTTCGTAGCTTAGATCAGCTTGCTCCTTTGGTCTTCTCTAAAGCGTCCCTTTCTATGTTTGCTAAAAACATGTACCTAAAACCAGTACACGAGGAGGACTTAGAGATTATTTATAATGTTTATCAAAAAAACTATGATTTAAGTTTCAGTTTAGAAATTAAAAAAAAGCTTTTTGAAAGTGTTGGAGGATATATCCAATTCTTGCAGTTAGCACTAATTTTACTTCACGAAAATCGATTGGTAGTTACTCCTGATCAACTGTTTGATGCTCTTTGTAAAGATGAGCGAATTATTTTGCAGTGTGAAGAACTATGGGAAAGTTTAACTCCTGATGAAAAACAGATCTTGCTTAAGATTCACCATAAACAACCTTTGCGTCCAGAAGACAAGGAGAAGGGAGCTTATCTCTGGGATACTGGTATGGTCCATAGTAAAGGCAAACTCTTCTCTCCTCTTTTTAGTTATTTTCTCGAATCTAATATGAAACACAAAAGCCATACATCGGTAGATTTTACAAAAAAGGAGCTACTATTTTTTCATTACCTAGAGAATAATAAGTTAGGGATTTGCGATAGAGAAAGTATTATCACCGCTGTTTGGCCAGAAGAAGAAGATTTAGGAGTGTCTGACTGGGCGATTGATAGGTTGGTTTCCAGAGTCCGCAGTAAACTTAAAAAGCAAAAAAGCCGTTACCAAATAGTCACCATTAAAACCCGCGGCTTTAGATTGGTAGAAAGTTAACCAAAGGTAAAAGCGTAGAGTTTGGGCTACGAAGAATCAAACTCTAGTTTTGTTGAAGTATTGCTTGAAAATCTTCCAGAAACTTTACTGACTAATCCCATCATATCAAAAAAACTAGAGATTAAAGCTTGTGACTTCTGTGACCTGATTACCAAGTTGCTGATAAACTTTCTTCAGATCCTCTCCTCTAGCTTGGATTGTTTGAGTAGGATAGAGCGGACTAAAGAGTAGCCATTCTTGTTCATAGATTTGTGGATCAATATAAATTGGATATTGTTCATTAAAACCAAAGGGATAAGCACAACCCGGTTCAGCTCCAAAATTGTCCATTAACTCCTCCTGAGTAGCCAGTCTTACTTTAGTAGCATTTAAGACTTCCTTCATATTTTCAAAATTTACTTTTTGTCCTTGGATGGTAATATAGACCAGAAAGTTATCATCAGCTTTTAGAACTAGACATTTCCCCTCTGTTCCAATGAACCCTGTTTCTTTTTGGACTGCTGCTAAATCTTCATACGTCAAAGCTGCGCGATGCTTAAGTAGTTTATATTCCACTACTGAGTCGTTCATTAGTTGAATAATTCTTTGATAGATTGCCTGTTGATCAACCATTTTTCTTTAACCTTTTGAGATTAAGTTTAGTAATTATGGATAAAGGTTGGGGTAAGTTATCTAAGCCAAACCATCCAATGGCGTCGCATTTATGTGGTTCCATAATTTTGGGGGCTTGCCCTGATTTTAGTTTAGCAAGATAAGTCACGGCAATCCAGTGCTGCTTTTCTTCCGGGATAACATGATCCTCTGCAGAAAGTTGTTTGATTATCTCGATTTCAATGCCGTATTCTTCGAGCATCTCCCTTCTAACAGTTTCCTCCATTGTTTCATCAAAATGCATTGATCCTCCCGGAACTTCCCAGCATCCCCTTTCGTTACTGGCGTTTTCGGAACGCTTAGCCAAAAATAAGTCTCCTTGGTCATTGAAGGTAGCCGCTCCAATACCAACTCCGATATAATCTAGGCCTTGTTTCATAAAATATTTTTTTCGACTACCTTTTCAAAGTTTTTGAAGTCAGTATAAAGATGCGCTTTCCATCCAACATTTTTTGCTCCCTGCACATTCTCTAGACCATCATCAAAAAACAAAATTTCTTCGGGCTTTAATTTTATCTCTTGACGAATGGTATTAAAAAATTCTGGAGATGGCTTTTTTTGACCGAGGTGTGCAGAGATAAAAACTTTATCCACCGCCAGACCAAGCCCTAAAACTTCTGTTAAATACTCTCCACGATACTTTTCTTGATTACTGGCTACAAAGATTTTTACTCCTTTCAGTTTTAAATCGTTTATAACGGCCATTACTTTGGGGTCTAAGGTAGTATCCGATTCAAACCAGTAGCCAAGCAGCTCGTCGACAGATTTATCCCAGCCCCATTTTTTTAGATGATTTTTTAAAACCTCTTTTAGGTCGGCTCTGCCTAAGATACACTGTTCAAAGTCGGAATGGAAAAAATAAGCAAGATGATCACTGGCTAGACCATGCTCTTTGGTATACCTATTACTAAAACGGAACAACTCGGGAAGGAGTACTCCATCTATATCAAAAACAATTGCTTTAATCATCTTGTCTATTATATCAGCTGTTGTTACAATCTCTTTTACACTCTTGATGAACCTTGACTCCTTTAACTCTGGTATGCTCCTAATCCTAACTGGTGTGACCAGCGCAGCTGGTAAAGATACAGTGATGCGCAGGCTACTGGAGATCTTTCCGCAGATGGAACGGATCGTAACGGTAAATACTCGGCCGATGAGACAGGGAGAGATTGAGGGAGTTGATCACTACTTTCGTTCCAAAGAGCACTTTGCAGATATGTTACAAGCTAACGAATTTTTTGAATGGAAAGAATTCGCTGGAAATTTTTATGGCACTCCCAAATCGGAGATAGAAAAAGTTTTGTCTGGCAGAGTGGTTATTTGGCGAATCGATCCAATCATGGCGTTAAAAATGCAGGTAGCATTAACCGATTTCTTTGGCGAGGATAAAGGCAAGGAGATATGGAACCATACTCTAACTATTTTTCTCGATGCCCCAAATAAACAAACTCTTTTACAACGGATGCTCAGACGCGGAGCCAACGAACAAGAGATCTCGGCGCGTCTGGAAGATGTCTGGAATGAGCGGAACAAGGTCGTTGGAAAATTTAAAAATGTAATTGTAAATACAGATGGTAGATTAGAAGAAGCGGTTGAAAGGGTAACGAAGTTAATGTCGGAATTCCGACCAAGTTAGAACATATCTATACGACTATTACTTAAAAATTTAAGCTTTTTGTCTTAATATACTTACCACAGCTATTGCCTGAATAGCCAACATTATTAGGTTGACGCTTTCGGTTGAGGGGGACGTCCAGCCGGCGGCCAAGAAAAATATTAGATTTAAAATTACCCCAACCAACAGCCCTAGAACCAAAATTATACGAGCAAAGTCAGGCGTTTTTACTTTTAGCAAAAGACTCAAGCTGACCAAAGTTAAAGCAAGCGCTGCAAAAGCTTCTCCCCATAAAACCAGCGTCCCCAAAAAAGATGCATTGGGTAAAGCGACTTGATTTAAAAAGCTCTTCTCCCAAGGGTAGGGATTTTTACTGGCAAATTTTTCCAGCGTACCCCCAAGATTTTGGACAAAATTACCCGAAGCAAATTTTCCATAGCTGCTTTTCAGCCAAATCAGGCCAGTAGCCAACAGTATTGCAAGCAAGGTGTTATCGATTTTTTTAATTCTAATCTCACCCCCTTCCTCTATTCATTCTGGCAGGGGTATCGAAAAAAGACAAGACTTCAGAATCTATTAGTAGCCGAGGTTTTCTTTGACAAAGATTAAAGTAATCCGGGAAGGGTTGATTTCTTTGTTGATGATTAATAATTTATTAATAGCACTTCCCTCTACTCCGTAAGCTTTACGAGCCCTTTCGCTCTCTAAAGGCAGAGTATACTCTTCTAATCTCTTCATCGCAGCATTTACGTCTTTGACAATCTTTTGAGTTCCCACAACCCAAACGACATGAGGCGAGCCATAAGCATAAGCCGGGAGTTGACTACCGGTATTTGAGGCAACTAGGACCCTTCCGTCTTCTGTCACCGCATGCACACTACCTAAGCAAAAGTCGGGAGCAGCACCCAATTTTTGTTTTTCCGATGTATCTACTTCCGGGTCCATTAGTTTAGTTCTGGCCAGGCTATATTTGTCCGAGTGGTTAATTTCATTGGTTATTCCAATGGTCTCCAGAGTAACTGAGGTCATGGTCATCACTTCTGCACCTTTGGGAACAAGGGAAAAAACTTTTTCTTTGGCTTCTGCAGCATTTTCGACAACTACTGTGGTAATCCCATGATCCTTTAGGGCAGCGATAGTTTTATCCAGAGATTCCTGAGTGGCGAGGGTCTTCCAGTTAGACATGACTTATATTGTATACACTAATCTAACTTTGTAAAGTAAGTATTGTGCGTGAGAAGCCCTAAGGAGAGTCGGTTGAGCTTATTTTTTCTAGGATTGCACTTGTGGAGTATTCCTCTGCTAGTTCCATAACTTCTACAACCTGCGCAGCAACTAAATCGGCAATCCTGGTTTTATGGTGAATTTGGCTGTCTCCTTTGGTGGTCGCTATCACCTGAGGAGAGATCTGAAAAATTATTTTCTCGTAATCTGAGTCCCTCATCACAGAGGGGAGACAGATTACAAAATCAACTGAACGCAGAGCGTTTAAAACTAAGGCCCTATCGGATTGAAGATGAAGCGGCCGGTGTGCTCCCTTTAGCTCTTTGATCCTCAGGTCACTTTCTAATAAAACTACCAGGACTTCTCCTTGTTCCTTAGCTTTTTCTAAAAACAAGATATGGCCCTTATGCAAAACATCAAAACACCCCCCGACTAAAACGATTTTCTTATTCTCTAACTGATACTGCTGACGGAAGTTGGGTAACTCTAAGTTAGTGAGAATAGGCATTTTAATAAACCTTAACTAATCCCTTCTTTAAAACCTGATTAAAACTAGTCCTTAAAAAGGCTAGTGATAACCCTAAATAAACAATATTTAAAAGTAGCGAGAGCAGGAGGGGAAAAATATCAAATTGGCCATTGTTAACAATCGCCCTGGCCCCTTCAAAAATATAGGTCGTGGGGATAAACCAGGCTACAAACTGAGCCCACTGGGGTAAAACCGAGACCGGATAATAAATTGCCGAAAAAGGGGAGATCACTGCCACAAAAGCCCAAGCTAGTGTTTGAATCTTGGTACCAAAGCGCAAGATTAGCCCCCCGACCAAAAAGCCAATCCACCAACCAGTCAGGATTAGTGAAATAATATAGGGAATCAGGTAGAATCCATAAATAAAAATACTGATTTTATAAAGCAAAAAAGCTATTAAAGAGGCGAAGCTAACGCTTAAAGCGGCCTTAATAACACCAATAATAATAAAAGAGGTTACCCACTCCCAAAAACTTAGAGGGGAGACAAAAATATTGACCAGATTTTTATTCCATAAATCCTCTAAGATATTCACCGTAATCTCGTATTGACCCCGCCAAACAATTAGCCAAAAGAGGATTCCGGTGACAATAATAACCATAAAATTAGTGTCTCCCGGGTTGCGGGCTTGGAAATAGGCACTCATTAGCCCCCAAACCAGCAGATCAATTGTTGGCCAATAAAAAGCATCAGTTAACCTGTCGTAACTGCGCCGGAATAAAAATAGATAGCGCAGGACTATCGCTTTAACTCGATGGGCTCTCATTTGATCTCCTTGGCGGTCACTTGTAAAAAGAAATCCTCCAGGGTTGGTTTATCAATACTAATTTCTTTATAAAAAATCTTTTCCTCCATCAGCAGTTGTAAGAATTTGGGGATTTCCCGCTCTTTAACACTGATCTTTAGTCTCTTGCCCTGTTTGGCAAAAGAGATTGATTGGCTATTTAAGTAGGAGAGGGCCGTTTCAAGACTACTCTCAATTAACAGCTCTACATGAACCAATTCAATGGTCTTGGCTAAATTATCAGGAGTATCATCGGCGATGGTTTTGCCGCTACTAATAATTATCACCCGGTCACAAAGCTCTTCCACCTCAGCCATATTATGGGAGGTGATGATGATTGACAGATCAAAATCCGCTCTTTGCTCAAGTAAGTATTTGCGAATCGTCATCGCCACATCTGGGTCAAGTGAGGCAGTTGGCTCATCCAGCAGCAGCACTTTTGGGCTATTGATAAAAGCTTTGGCTAAATTAACCCGAGTTAGCTGTCCGGCCGACAGGTCCTGCATTCGTTCATTCAAAAGCTGTTTTAAATTAAAGATTTCGCTAAGCTCGGAGAGTTTAGCCCCCCTGTCAGACAAATCATAAAGATAAGAGATAAAAGTTAAGTTTTCTTTAACAGTCAGGCTCCAAGGCAAATTGGTATAGGTTGAGGAAAAATTAACCTTTTCCATAATTTCCTGACGATGAGTAGCTAGATCTTTGCCAAAATAGCTGACCTGGCCTGAGGTGGCAGTCAGCACCCCTAAAAGCATTTGGATGGTAGTGGTTTTACCCGCTCCATTTGGACCAAGTAACCCCAAGATTTCCCGCTCTTGCAGAGCAAAGGAAATATCATCAACAGCCCTAAAATCACCAAATTTTTTTGTTAAGTTTTTAGCTTCCAAAACGATCATGAGAAGATTTTATCACTAAAGAGTCTTCAGCACGACCTGTTAAAATAACTTAAGTGGAAAATAAAGATATAGCAACTTTTGCCGGGGGATGTTTTTGGTGTACCGAGGCGATCTTTAAAAGATTAAAAGGCGTTGAAGCTGTTACTCCTGGATATACCGGAGGAACTATAGAAAGCCCAACTTATTGGGATGTGGCAAGCCGACAAAGCGGACACGCTGAAGCAATCCAGTTAACTTTCAACCCTCGGGTGATTTCTTATGAGCAATTACTCGATGTGTTTTGGCATATGCATAATCCAACCACTCTTAATCAACAAGGCGTAGATAGAGGAACAGAGTACCGGTCAGAGATCTTTTATCACTCAGATGAACAACAAAGGTTAGCCGAAAAATCTAAGCAAGATATTGAAGATTCGGGAATGTATAAAGAAGGCGTTGTGACTAAAATCTCGCCTGCCGTAACTTTTTACCCAGCTGAGGAAGATCATAAAGATTTCTATGAAAAGAATCGATACTCCCCGTACTGTATGATCGTGATCGACCCTAAAATCCAGAAGTTGTATAAAGATTACAAACCACTACTTAAGAAATCTTAATCTTTTAAAACTTCAGCGAGAGCTAATCGGGTACTTTCGAAAAGACTCAAAGCCTCGGCTTCTTCTCGGGTAAACCAGTCGATGTTATGTGACTCATCATTGATAGTTAAGGACTGCTCTGGTACCTCGACTCGGTAGATTACATCCAGGTGATAATGTTCTGGTTCGTCCCCTCTTTCCGGAATGAGAAACTCTCTCATCGAATACGGTAAGGGAAGCTCTGTGCCTGTTTCTGTTACATTACTAATTGGACGGGCTGGAATATCTATGACTAAACCAGTTTCTTCTTTTACTTCACGGATGGCGGCCTGAGCTGGGTTTTCATGCCTTTCTATATGTCCGCCCGGAGGCAGCCAAAAGTTATATTTTTTATGATGGAGTAGTAAAACTTTTTTAGGAGAATCGTTGGTTACTATCCAGACCGTAGCGGTAAAATGTTTATCTCCCTGTTGTATAGACATATACCTTAAGAGAAAAACCCGAGGAAATAAAGATTGGCCAGGCCAGCTAATAATCCTATGGCTATAATTACCCACCAACGTGGGGTAACAAGCTGAAACCCCTTGAGGTTACTCAGGTCTTCTCCTTTGGCCAGGCGTTCTTCTCGATACGTGGGAAAAAGAATCATTGCTATTCCGAGTACTACGGCGGCTGGGCCTACTCCCGCAGCCTGAACTAAGTAACGTCCAGTATCCTGGGCCGATGACCAGATCATCCGGGTAATAAATATTCCCCCGATCATAATTAGCAGTCCAACTAGTTGATGTTTGATTTTAGTACTCATGGGGTTTTTTATGCCTAGGAACAAAAACTAAGGTTGTGGCTAAGGTAGCTAAGATAGCTGCCACCCAAGCTAAAGAGATTTGAGCCAGCAGCTGCTCTTCGCGCTTTTCGACTTCCCGAAGAGACCTACCGGCTAAGACATAGCCTGAACTTTTACCGACAAATCTAGTAACGACTGTCGCACTTCTGACTCCGGTTTTGGGCTGCCAAGTTAATCGCTCCTGGCCATGAGTTTTAACAAAGTCCAATACCCCGGAAGGCAAGGTGGGTGTTGCCCCATCCAGCTTTGCAGTCGAAGCAACTATTTGACCCGAGTCATCGTAAACAATCATAAAAGTGGCCAGACTGGTGGAGAGATCGACAGTTTCTGTTGGCACTAGTTTTGCTATATCTTCTCCTGTAGAGAGCGCTCGACTTAAGTCCTCGGAGACTTGAATCTGCGGGTCATTGGCGGATTGTCGGTAGTCTTGTTGAACGGCTAGATAGACCAGTCCGCAAAGGACGGTAGTAGCTACTACCAGAGGAATCCAAGTTCTTAGTTTACTCAGCACAAGATCTATTATACACCTTAGGTAGTGACGAGTCGTCTACTTACTCAACATCTTTTCTAATAATAGGGGGAATCTAGTATAACCGGATTCGGCGTTAAGATGACCGGCGTCGGGAATAAAGTTAAATTCTCCTCCTAAGTGTCTCGCCAGTTCTTCCCCATTCTCAAGTGAGATATATGGATCATTGTCTGAATGAAAAACTTTAAAGTGAGCAGCATTAGATTTGATCTTACGCCAGTCAAAGCTAAATCCCGGACTGAAGGCGTCATCTCCGGCGTAGTTTTGAATCGGGAGGATTCCGACCGGTGCTGCCACAAAAAAGGCGGTTTTAATCGGAGAATCTAATCTTTCTAACACCCGGAGCAAAAACAAACCACCCAAACTATGACCAATTATAACTGTATCTTGATTGATATATTTCTGATATTTTTTAAGGACTTTGAGCCAGGACTCCAAGGACTGATTCTCGGGAGTAGGAAGCTGAGGGACTTCTACTTTGTATCCCTCGTCTTCTAGTTTTTCCTTAAGCCAGGGAAACCAGTTTTCTTTAGGATGTCCGCCTGTTCCATGAAAGATTAGGACATGACGCTGCATAATAATATTGTATCAGAAGAAATGGTTATTCGGTTTTGCCGGTGAGGAGAGCATCGATAATATCATGTGGCAGGGCGGCAGCATTCAGCAAAGCTTTGCGGACAACTCCAGCTGCTTCACTCCCCAATTCATCTGCTGCACTGATTGCCCCCAAGGCGGCATCTTTAGCTAGTTCCCCAGAATCCTCCCCAATATTGCGAGCTGCTGAGATTGCTCCTTCCACTGCTGAAACGGCTGCTTCTCCGACATCTCCACCAACATCCTGTGCACCCTTAACAGCTCCTTTAGCGGCTTCTGTGGCTGTAGCGCCCACATCACCACCGACTACTTTGACTCCTTTAATCGACCCTGTCACTAGTCCAGTGACAGCTTGGGCCGTAGAAGCACCAGTAGACGAGGCAGCTCTGACTCCTTCAGAAACAAGTGACCCGACTACAGCTACACCAGTTGCAGCCACTTCTCCACCAGCTTGGAGAGTTTTAACAATTGTATCTTTGGTAACATTTTCCGTTGTGGAAACAACGTCACCAACACCAGACACTACAGCAGAGAGAGCGTTTTTGAGATCATCAGTAATGGACATCTATTTTAACGTATCATTTTTATTTTAGACTGTCAAGTGGGGTTACTTCGAGAGCGCTGCATCGATGACAGTTTGGATAGAAGCATAAGGCTGTGCTCCAACAATCCTGGTCGCGGTAATAGTGCCGCTTGAGTCAGATTTACCGATGAAGAATGTCGGAGTCCCGTTGGCTCCAACTGTCGATGCATAAGCCAGATCTTTATCTACATAATCTTTATATTTACCAGAATCAAGGCAGGATTGGACTTTAGCACCATCCACACCCACTTCACTAGCAATTTTAGCCAATTGATCCAATGCTAAACCGGTTCCATTTGAGGTTGTTTTAGTAAACATCGCATCGTGATATTTGTAGTAAACACTATCTCCGCCCTGGTCACGCACACAGAGAGCAGCTTGGGCTTCTTTGTGAGCGTTTTGATGAAAGCTTAAAGGTAGATTTCTAAAAACCACCTTGACCTTTCCCTTATCGACATAATTTTCCTTAATCTGGGGATAAGTACTGGTAAAGTAACTCTTACAGAAAGGACATTCATAGTCGGAAAACTCAATCATTGTGACTGGAGCATTTTTATCTCCCAAAACAGGAGCATCGGCCAGTGCAACTTGCACCGGTGTAGTGTCCTCAGGAGGAGCAGCAGAGGGGGCGGTAGGTTGGGTCGGAACGACAGCTGATGGAGTACCAAGTCCTCCTGATGAATTCAATCCTTTGATTTTGATAATCCCTCCACTGAGTAAAATTGAAACAGAAATGATAATTGACCCGACAATAATTGCCCCTGACTGACTACCGAATAATGAATCAAAAAAGGATTTACCGCTCTCTCTAAGTGCCATATATCTTTTCTAGTCTAATATGAAATATTCAAATAGTCAAACCCTATTTTAAGAAAGTTCACTGAAAAAGAGAGAATTTACCGGTAAATTCTCGAATCTCCATAGTCGAACCAAACAAACATATTCCGTAATATTCTAGCTTTAGTTCTGATGTATCCTTAGTTCTTGCTTGCTTACTTATGAGATTTGAAGAGTAAGGTTAAAACAAAAATAGTTAGAACTACCAGTACTGTGGAACCTCCAGTCGGCAGATTCAGATAAAAAGCCGCAAAGATACCCGCTACCACCGATACTACAGAGATAACTTCAGCCCAAATAATCGTGGTCAAAAAACTCTTTTGCAGCTGCAAGGCAGTTACTGCCGGAATCACCACCAAAGCAGAGATCAAAAGGATGCCCACTACTGGAATAGACATGGTAATGGCGATCGCCGTAATAATAATAAACAGCGTATTAATAAACCCAACCGGCAAACCAGACACTCTGGCTGCTTCCTCGTCAAAAGCAATGAAAAATAACTCTTTGAAAAAAAGTGAGATAACCGCAAATACCACAAGGCCGAGTAGAGCGATTAAATAGATCTCCGTCTGCTTCACCGTGACCAGACTACCAAACAGATAATTAAAAAGGTTAACGTTAAAACCCCGACCTACGCTAATCAGTAAGATAGCCAGAGCCAGACTTCCTGAGAGAAAGATGGATAACGCACTTTCTCCATAAACTTTTTTGGCAAGCCTCAATCGGTCGATAATCAAAGAAGATAAAACGGTGGTGATCAGCGCGGTAATCAATGGATCGATCTTGGTGATTAACCCAATAGCAATCCCTGTCAGTGAAACATGAGAGAGCGTGTCGGCAATTAGCGAATAACGTCTTAGGACCAAAAACAGACCGATTAAAGGACAAATCAGAGCAACAATCATACCTGCTTCTAATCCTCTGACGATAAAGCTGTAATTAAAAAGCTGTAACATTAGTGTTGGTGAGCCAGGTGGCTGATCCCCTCCCCATAAAAAATATCTAGCAGATGTTTTTTGCGCAGCTCCTGGAGCTGACCATAATAGATTAATTTTTTATTGATACAAGCGACTTCCGTTACTTCACTGGCGATAACCCCAATATCATGGGAGACCAGCACTAAAGTTAATCCTAAATCTTTATTCAGTTTTTTTAACAGAGCGTAGAACTCCTCTTGAGTTTGAAAATCTATTCCAGCCGTCGGCTCATCAAGAAAAAGAATCTGCGGTTCTCCTGCCAAAGCCCGGGCGATAAAAACCCGTTGCTGTTGTCCACCAGAGAGGTCCGAAATCAAACGATCCTGGTACTCAGTCATGTTCACAGCTGCCAGCGCCCGTTTAATATGCCTCGAATCTTCAGAATTTAAAGCTTTAAATAGACCCCTCTTGCCAAATCTGCCCATAGAAACAACTTCTTTAACTGTCGCCGGAAACTTGACTTGAAAGTCCACATGTTTTTGGGGAACATAACCGATTTTCGACCAGTCTTTAAAGTTTTTGATATCCTGACCAAAAAGTCTGATCTGACCACACTGGGGTTTAATTAAGCCAAGTACAATCCGCAGAAGAGTCGTTTTGCCGCCACCATTGGGACCAATAATGCCCAGATAGTCTCCTCGGTGAATATTAAAGCTAATATCATGCAAGACTTCTTCTTTGCCGTAATTAAAACAGACATTATCGATCTCTAATATATTGGCAGTGTGATCTACAGACATTCTAAGGCCACCTTTAAATTAGCTAGATTATCTTTCATGACAGTCAGGTAGTTTTTCCCACTGGCCAGATCTTCTGGGGTCAGACCTTCCAGCGGATTTAGGACCAGGGTTTTAGTACCAGTTTCGGAGGCAATAGTTTCGGCCAGTTTCGGACTAACTAAACTTTCAAAGAAGATATATTTAATCTGACGAACTTTAACAAACTGCGCCACTTCGGCAAGCTTAGCGGGGGAGGGTTCTTCGTCCGGAGACAGTCCGGCGATAGCGATCTGATTTAAGCCATAAGCTTCGGCCAGATAGCCAAATGCCACATGGGCGGTCACAATATCTCTCCTCTGACAACTACTTAAACCCTGTTTATACATCATATCTAGCTCATCTAGTTTAAGTTTAAGTTGGCTGGAGCGATCTGTATAGTAAGCCATATTTTGAGGATCTATTTTTTGCATAATCTGGGTAATTTTATCTGCTTCTATCTTCGCTAGAGGCGGACTAAGCCAAATATGAGGATCTAGAAAGACGACTTCACCATCCTCGGTCAGCTGTCTTGTTAACAGCCCTTCCGCCGCTTCCAGGACTACTATTGGCTTGTCTTTGAGAGTATCTTTAATTTTATCCCCCCAGGGTTCTACTCCTCCATTTAAAACCAGCAGCTGACTATCTTCGATACGAGCTAAATCTTGGGTGGTTGGCTCGTAGTCATGGGGCTCTGCTCCAGCCGGAGTAATATTGGTCACACTTCCCTTATCTGCTACAACCTCTGAGGTAAAAAAGTAGAGTGGATAAAAAGAGGTAGTGATATTAACTTTTCCGACAGCAGATTGCTTAAAAGAAGAAGTTTTATCAACATTACTTTTAATAAAGTAGCCTAAAATTACAGCGACAATTATGATGATAAAGACGATAAAAATTAGTCTGTTATTCATACTTGCTGGCAAGTTTTACACAACCCAAAAAATTCCAGTGAATGATTTAAAACTTTAAAGTGGGTATTTTTGGTAATTTTTTGCTCTTCTTCGTCTAATTCTCTTTCTAGTTCATAATCTAGGATATCTTCGCATTTGATACAGACTAAATGGTGATGATGAGTCTCTCCTTCTATCTCAAACCGCTTCTTATCTTCCCCTAGCTGAATCTCCTTGATAATTCCTTGCTCTTTAAGAAAGGTTATTTCTCTATAGAGGGTGGATTTGTTGGCTTTGAGTCCTTGATTAGAAAGATTTAGCTCTAGCTCTGGTACAGATAGAGGAGTCCTGGTTTGCAGGAGGGACTTAAGTAAGGCGCTTCGTACTTTAGTCTGTTTAAAGCCAGCTTGTTTAATCTTGGCAACTATCTCGGATAATTTATTCACTTTCAGAGCATAATGCAACTTAGTTGCATTTGTCAAGATAAGATTTTAGAACCCAGCCCAGATTTGCACAGCCTATAAAAATGAAGTATACTTCATTTTTACTATGCTTCAAGAAACTACTATTGTTACTATTGGACATATTACCAATGACCTGGGCCAAGACGAGGTCCCTGATCATCTCGGAGGCGGTGCTGCTTATTCGGCTGTAGCTGCCAAGAATCTGGGGCTTGATGTACATATTGTCACTAAATGTCCGCCGGATCACCCCTATGTCGAAGAGCTTCGTCATAGGGGCATCCATGTACACGTTCTACCCTCTCCACTGGATCGAATTACCACTTTCCGCAATAATTATAACCAATGGGGACATAGACAACAGAAATCTCCAGAACAGCAAGAGCCGATATCTATAGCTGACTGGGAAGCTTTTCCGCATCAGGCCATGGGAGGTGCAAGTATCCTAGTTGCTCCGGTGGTGGGAGAAGTCGATCCCCAACTTTTTCCCATGCTCGCGAGCATGGGTTCTTTAAGTGTTACTCCTCAGGGATATTTTAGAAAGATTAATGAAGAAGGCGCAGTTTCACAACAGCCCTGGGCAGAATCTTCTGCTCTTGGGACTGTCGGGCTTACAATCTTAAGTGATGAGGACTTAGGTAATGCAGGTAGGATTGATTTAGCTCAGCTTAGAACAATTCGAGCCACTAAAACGACAGTAGTTTTGACCCAAGGCTCAAGTGGAGCGACCATCTATGAACCTGGCCACCAACCGATCTCAACGGACTGTTTCCGCCTTCAGCCAGAAGAGGGTCGAAATTTTACCGGAGCCGGAGATATCTTTGCCGCTGCAATGTTGGTTTGTCGAGCGAGAGGATCAATCGTCAGGAAGGCCGTCACTAATGCACATCTTTTTGCAGCCCTCAAGATTGCTGGGCCGGGCGGTGACGGGATCGAGTCAATACCCACCAGGCAACACTTTGACGACTTTATGGCTGACCAGGCACCAAGAGTAAGAACGTTTATGACTAGATCAGGCGTGCGTAGACTTAATTTGTTTAAGTAGAGTTGAGTCTTGTTGGGTTTTTGAAGATTTTGCCATGGCCGGGAATGATTGGGTCAGCCTTTTCTAAAACAAGATCTCGAGATTTCATCAAAGCTTTTTCATCGGTAGCATATGGATCCTTGAAGCTTAATAAATCCTCTTTCGTTTCTGACTTTTGTTGACCATCTTCCCACCAGAAGACATCACCAGCGATACAAATTACTCCTTCTTTGGTACTTACCAACAGTGAGGAATGATCAGAAGTATGTCCGGGGGTGGGTAAAATAGCGATATCTGTCCCAGGAATAAAATCCGAATGAAAGTATTCTTTGTCTTTTCGCCACTTAATAGTCCCCTCATAGATGTCTAAATTGGGAAAGAGGTTGATATTTAAGAAATGATCCGGGTGGTAGTGGCTAATGTAGATCAAGCTGATCTCCTCTGGTTTGATATTCAGTTTAGCTAAGCCTGCCAGAAGCAACTCCTTATTAGCCCCTGGGTCGACTAGGATCTTTTTATCCGATGTCTCGATGAGCGAGGTAGTTGAACTGGCTAAGAATGAGTCGTTCGGTCCAGGACGAGCATAACCTTCTACTAAAACTGTCACCTTATTCATTAGAAGGATTATACCAGAAGATATTTTAGCTACTTTTTAAAACTTTGTCAGATGAATTGGATCCTCACCCAAAAAGCATATCAGGTGAAGCTATAAGCTCCCCTTTTTTTCGAGATGAGAGAAAACGGAGTTTGCGGCGAGCCAATAGATAAAGCAGCCGAGACCTGACCGAGCGGTTTTTATTAAGATATAGCGAAAGATATGTTTTCATAATTAATTAAACAAAGATACAAGAAGGTTTTTCCATCTAGGGTGGCCCTTTGTTCATTTTGAGCACTCCTGGCATTTGGCGGCGGTGGCAATAATCCGCAGCCTCTGGGCGTCAATCTGCTGACCACACTTTTCGCACCGCCCATAGCTGCCTTGTTCTAACCTTTGCAAAGAGTGCTGAATCTCTTTGAGCAGATTGCCAGAGTGAGCTTTGACTTCCATACGAAGAGGTGCTACCTCTGTTAACCACATTTGATGTTCAGCCGAAGAGACTTCAGAAACTGAATCTCTTAAGAATAGGTCTTCTGTTGCGAAGGAATCTAACCTCTGGAGAAGCTGTTTTTTCTGCTCTTCTAAGGACTGTTTTATTTGGTTTAAATTGCTCATATTAAATGAGTTTATGTTAAAGACATAGAGTCACACAGTAATAGTGCTCACAATTAGCCTGTGAGAATTCTTACAAGATGGATTGTTTAAATCTCTGGCTTGGGGTAAAATTGATCTGATGCAAGAAGGTGCCTTGATGGAGACATTTTATGGTGGTTTCAAATTAATCCACTACAAAAAAGGGGAGGTTATTTTGCATGCCGGAGATATCCCTAGAGGAGTGTTTTCTTTGGTTAAAGGCTACGTTCGCCAATATTCTATTTCTCCGGAAGGTGAGGAATTTACTTCCATTATTTTTATGCCGGGAGATTTTTTTCCGAGTATCTGGGCTGTGCATGGCAGCGAATTTCTTTATTATCTGGAAACTCTAACTCCCGTTGAGCTAAGATGTGTCCCCCGTGATGAGTTTTTGTCATCTATAAAGTCTCACCATGAGATGTGTTTTAACTTATCCAGCAAGATTCTGGTTAGAATGGGTGGCTTGATGACCCGGATGGAACATCTGGTGTTCGGTAACGCGGCAGACAAGGTAACCTCTATCTTGATTCTTTGTGCAGAAAGATTTGGACAAAAAAGCGGTCAGGGAGTCGAGCTGCCGATGGTCTTATCTCATAAACAGATTGCTAGTTTAGTAGGGGTTAGCCGGGAGACGGCCAGTGTCGAAATTAAAAACCTAGAAAGAGAGGGATTTGTGGGGTATAAGAAGCGGCGAATTGTGATAAAAAACATTGAGGAACTAAAATCACACTCACTGCTAAGATAGTCTTCCTAATTTACGAGTAGTTAATTTGTGTTTAAGAATTACCAGCGCGATCGTTAAATTTACAAAAAACAAGGCTGTGGGAAAAAGAAAAGTGGCCAGGTTTAACCTTTCCAAAGCCAGAATAGATAATCCATGACGGAAGATATTTAGAAAATAGGTCATAAATGTTTCACTACGGGGAGATTTGATAGTCTTGCGCAGAGTTGGGACAGCGGCTGAGACGTCGATTAAGGTAATAATTATTACCGAGAGCGTGGGGTCTTTAGTGAGTATCCAGGGGATAATCGCCAGCAAGGCCCCTCCAAAAAAGAACTTATCTGATCTGGTGATATCTTTGCTGCCTTTTTTGAAGGCGAGTATGGCAATAAGGATGGTCATTAGACCGGTGGCGGCAGTGGTCCAGGAACCGGCTCCCCCACCTTTTTGCCATTGACCTAAAAAGGCGATTATCGTCATTACTGCCCAAATGATCCAGGAAAAGACATGTGGCTTGGTTTTGTTTTTGAGGATATCTAAGATGTAGAAGCCGTGGCCGATAATAGTTAAGATAACGGCGATAATTCCGATAAGCTCTTTCATGAGTCTGCAGAGATTATACTCGTGAAATTAGAATAATTAAAGGACATCAAGGGATGGCATCCAGATTTGCATATTGCTATAAGACATGTTATGATCTGGTGGTATTTACAACTATGGCCTCAGAAACAGATGGACCAACTATTATTCATCGAGCCAAAGAACAAGGACCACCCGGATGGCCAGTTCGTTTGGTAGCTATGGCGGTGAGACACGGCGAAAAACAGGGCGAGGGGTTAACCTTAAGAGGAGAATTGGCTGCTGCCACTAAAGGTGTCCTCCTCAGAAACTCTGGTGACTTCGCAGGGCTAACCACTAAACCCTACGTAAGCCCAAAGGATAGGACTGTCCACACCATTACCCGGATTATGAGACAGGTAGACCCAATGTTTGATGAAACACAACCAATGCGAGCAAAGGGCTTACTGCTTGGATTTGGCTCAGCTGGAGAAAGAAACCCGGAAGATAATTTTTGGGGTGTAGAAGGACAGAGAACGGATGCTGTAGTTACCAGAGATCAAGAGATTCGAGATCCTGCTTTACTTGGCAGATCTCGTGATGAGCTTGAAGAAGAAGTTATTAAAGAATGGCTGAGGGGTGAGGACAGGGAGTTGGTCGGACTTCATAACCCAGTGGATGCTGCAGCCGATACTTCAGTTGCCGTGGCGAGAGCGATTGGCTCACTTAGTCTAGTTACATCTTCCCTATTCCCCCAAGTAAACAATTTGAGACTTGCAGGTTATGATACTGATACTTTGCCGGTGACAGATATCGTAGGTGAGCTATGGGCAAGCAGACCCTTAGTTAGAGAGAACGCTGGTCTGATCGGCGGAACGCATCGAGGGGTTTGGGAACCATGGATGACTTCGGGAGTTTTACTTCATGAAAGCGGCAAACCGGTTACCGATATCGAAGCGGTCGGAGGGGTATTAGGCTTTTTGGATAGTGTCAGATTGGAAGCTCAACGAGATGCGGAAGGTCTTATTACGGCTAGTTTTAGAGTAGACAAGCTATCTGGAGAAGAAGGAGACTCCTTCGATGTTGATTTTAACAAACTCAATGAACTCTATACGCTTGGAGTCTGGCGAATACGTCAAAGAAGGGCTGGCAAAATCTCCTAACTACAACTTTACTGATATAATTTCTCCATGAAAGAATTAGTCCTTGAAGGTACTCCAGCTAGTCAGGGTTCCGCTACAGGCCCAGCCAAAATACTATTTCCCCGGCAAGACATCTCAGGATTTAAGGAAGGCGACATTTTAGTCACGAATATGACTGATCCCTCTATGGTCCTGGTGATGAGTATGGCCTCGGCGATTGTGACTGATATTGGTGGAGTGACGGCTCATGCTGCTATATTGAGCCGGGAATTAGGTATTCCCTGTGTAGTCGCGACAAAGCTTGGAACCAAGACTTTAAAAAATGGCGATCAAGTATATGTCGATGGCACCCAGGGTAAGGTTTATAAATTAAAATGAAGAAAAACGGACAGCTATTTGAAGAGTTTATCACTGGGATATCAGCCAACGCTTTAGGTACCTCAGCCGAGGCCGAAAAACCGTTTCCGATGACTGACTCTTTGCCCCTGTGGTATGACCTGTTTGTGATTAAAGTCGCGGAGGCTTTACAAAAAAATAAGCTTCAACCAGAACTACTCCCCACTGTTTCTAACCTGCGCTTTATTTTGTATAAAATTATGCGCTCGTATGTGGGACTGTCTGAGGAGAGAAAACGGCAGGTTCAAAAGCCTTACCAGAAAGTTTTTAATCTCTTGCTAGAAACCATTCGCAAGCTTGTGCCGATTGATTCGTTTTGTGTGCACTCTAACCTGTACTGGAGTCAGGAAGAGGTAGAAGACAGACTCAGTCAGTTAGAATTAAGCCCAGTTCAAGATCGAGAGGAATCTAGGTTGATTGCCAAGCTCAACTTAGGGCTAACGAGCTTGGTCCACGGATTGTATAACGATATCGTCACCGATTTTGGGATCGATGTTTACGGACCGTACCAGGTAGCTATCGATGGTCAGGAGTATGCGCTGCTGGTGAAAAACTTTCCTGATCTAAACCCCCTAGCTCTTAGCTGGCCCCAGCAGTTTTTACCCAAGATCAAGCAGGTTTATATGTACTTATTATATGCAGGAACCAAATGGGAGATTAAAGGTGTCGGGTGTCACACTAACTTACTCTCCGGAAACCCAATTGATGATTTAAGAAAAGTAGCCGTGGTGGCTGATGGAGAGATATTAGATCAAAAAGAGATAGAGGCCCTAACTAAAGAAACTCTCCTTAAATCTCAAGACCTCTACATTCATATTATTGACTCTGGATTTGAGGAACAAAAGAAACAAGCCCTTTTCCAAGAGTGTTTTCAGTTTAAAAAGCTATTTGATAAAGCTGGGATAGATTGGAAACCCAGCCAGGAGATGATAGCAAGAGTGGCTGGAAAAGAGATTATCCCCACTCCGGGAGTAATCCAGGATATGACCGAATACCGCCAAAAACTTGGAGTAGATAGGTTTAAAGAAGAGGTCGTTTTATAGACTCTGGATTATGCTTTTGAATTAGCTTTGACTACAAAATAATAGATTAAAGCTCCCGCAAAATGGGTAAAGACAATCACCAGTACCCAGACTAAACGCTCTGATTGATCCTTGAACTTTCTCTGGATCGCATCTACTAACATCCAAATCCAAAAGACAGTGGCAGCTAGGCCAAATAGCCCCATGAAAGTTCCAATCGCGAGTGGGATGCCCAACCACCAAAACATAAGATAAATTATAGCAGCTTAAATAATTACTTGATTGTTTCGGATATGAGTATATAATATCTATAGATGTTGAATTTTACTGAAAGAGCCGGACGGTCATTAATAAATATAGTCGAGGTGGCTAAGACAACGATTCAAAAAGCGCCAACTTATGCAATGCAACTTCGAGAGAGTCTCCACAAGCACCTGCCGATAACTGAAATACTGTCAGGATTTGGAGCTATGTATTTGGGCTTTGTAGGAGCAGTCTTCTTGGCCACTCATCGGGCTCCAGATTTGGTAGTTGGAGCTGCCATAGCCGCAAGTCTAGGAGGTTTAGGTCTGGCCTTTGATGGCATTTCTCGGAAAAGCAAAGGCCGAGGTTTAACCGAAAGAACGGTGAGCGATCTATCGGGTAGGCGCTCTTTTACTGGAAGCAACCTTCCTTAGCTGCTAGTTGAACTCAGGAATTTTAGCTTTAGTTTACTCTTTGTCCCTTGGTATTACTGGCCAAACCCTGACCCCAGATAGGCCTTGGTTCCCAGGAAGCCCCCCAGTTCTTTGGCGGGCCAGAAACAAAATCTCTTTTTCTGCTCTGATCTGCCCTTTCTCTATGTGGTAACACTTGACCTGCTAAGTCATCCATTGCTGCTTGACGTTCTTTTGGAGTTCCTCCCGAGCCTTGAACAATTACTTCTGGGCCATGTACTGGACATATTCCAGCAGCAACTACCTTTGCTATAACCGGACTGTTTCTTTTCTTTGTTGGTCTCTCTGCCATATTAAATCAGATAATAATTTCTATCTTATAAAAAGTCAATAAGGGTTACTTAAGGAGGGTAGAGAGCTCGCTATTTGATCTCGGAGATGGATCTGCCCGAGTGGGCGGAGAAGTCGTAGTCTTTAGCGTCAAACCCCACCTTTATATATTCGTCCTTATGTTTAATCAAGAGCCAAGCATTTTTGACCCCAGGCGGAAAACCTTTGGTTTTGACTAAGGCAAAAGAGCCCTTCAGTTTGCTGCCCTCCAGAAAGAATTTAATCTCTCCTTTGGTCAATTCCTCCTGAATGACTTCCTGACCTTCCTCAAAGCCTTCGACTCTAACTCTTTCTCCCTTAGCGACTTCCACCTCTGGAAGATATGTCCCCTCGTCCCAGATCATGACCGGGCCGGCACCATATTTACCCTCATCGATGACTCCTTCAAAGTCTTTATAGCTCAAGTCGTGGTCGTCAACTTTCATAGCCAGTCTTTTAAACTGAGGGTCCAGAGTCGGGCCTTTGGGAATAGCCCAAGAAGGCATGGTGTCCCCGATCTGCAACCTAAAATCGTAGTGCAGTTGGGTGGCGTCATGTTTATGAACTACAAAGACTAGTTTTCCCATTTAGAAATTAAGCTCGTAAGTTTGTGGAGGCTTTGATCCAAAGTCCATAAAGCGGATCCAGGATGGCTTGACGATAAAATATCTTTGATCTTCTCTATCCTTAAAGGATGCGGAAGAAGGATTCTTGGCTATTTGCAAAAGAGCATATTTTTCTGATTCTTCTTTAGATAGCTCACTCGCTTGACCCTCGTATTGAATAGTTCCGGTTTCGCTACTCCAGCCGATCACTAAAGCTACTCTATTATCGGCTTGGATGTTTTTGTATTTACGGGAGATATTGGAGGTTCCAAAAACTATTTCCAGATTATCTGTTTCTACAAAGGCGACCACTGCACTTTCCGGGCCATGACCATCGGCGTGAATTGTCGAGATCACACAAAGCGTGTGCTCCTTTAAAAAGGCCAGGATCTTATGCTTGACGGCTTGGTCGTTCATTTTGGATTATTTATCTCCGTCAAACTGCAGCATCCATTCGGTGCCAAATTTGTCTGTAAACTGAGCAAACCACCCAAATGATTGTTTATCAAGCTCCATAAAGACTTTTCCACCCTCAGATAGCTTGTTATAGAGATCTTCGATCTCTTCTTTACTTTCGCAAACTAAGCAAAGATCCACATTGTCTCCTTTGGTAAAACTGGAAGGGTCCATCATATCTGAGGCTAAGATTGTCCAGGCTTCCTTTTTAAGACTCGAGTGCATAATCTTTTCGGGATCTGGTTTAGGCATATTGTCGGGCCAATCTCCCATCATGCCGGACTCCCCAACGGTTGTAAACTCTAATTCTCCACCCAAAACTTCTTTATAAAAGTTCATTGCTTCACGGGCTGTTCCATCAAAATGTAGATAAGGATTAAGTTGTGCCATTTTCTCCTCCTTTCTTTGTCTAGCTGATTTTAGCATCTTAAGTGAAGATTTTAAAGGAATTTTTCCTAAATTAATTTTACGGGGAGGGGGCAGGTGCTGCCTCTGCAGGAGGTGGTGCTTGTTGTGTTTGTTGTGTCTCTTGAACTGGGGCAGGCTCAGATGGAGAGGAGGTTGTTGTTGGAGGTTGTTGAGTAGTATTCTCCGGCGAAGGTGACGTGCTTCCCCCTCCACTACTACAATTACAGCTTGATCCATTCCAGCTACATCCAGCGGCTCTTCCACACGCTGCCTCAGGGCTATCGTTTGTTCCTCCAGATCCTGAGGTTTGGTTAGAAGTTGAGCTCGTACAGCCTGAACCATTCCAATATAAACCAGCCCCACAAGACCCATAACCAGACGGGGGCGTGTTGCCTCCTGTTGTGCCCGAATTGGGGCGTTCACAGCCGCAGGCTCCATTGACCCAGCTACGACAAATCCCTCCACCGGCACGACAAGCTGCTTCTTGCGACTCCCGAGAAGGACTTACTCCACTTGATCCAGAAACAGGAGTGGGATTCGTGTTGGTATTGGTGTTTGGATTTGGATAAGTATTAGTCGTGCCCGAATTGGGGCGTTCACAGCCGCAGGCTCCATTGACCCAGCTACGACAAATCCCTCCACCGGCACGACAAGCTGCTTCTTGCGACTCCCGAGAAGGACCGCTGTTGGCGTTATTATTCGACCCTGAATCATTGCCCTGATAGCTGCTCGGAGCACAATATCCACCCCTTGGATTAATTGGTTCCGGAACCCAGTTAGCACCTTGGCCACATTGCCCAGAGCCAGTATAATAGGCTCCTCCTGGGGTTGAAGTTATCGGAGATAAGGCAGAGTTAAAAGAACCACTATTGCCGGAGCTACTATTATAATCGGGGATACATGGGCCTCCTGAATAGCTCCTATGATAGCCTGCCGGACAAGCACTATCAGTTAAACCAGTAGTGGAGTCGTTACCGACTCTGGTGTAGTTAGGAATACAATAACCGCCATTTGGATCATAGGGTACAGATACGAAATGAGCATTTGATGGACAAGTAATGATTTTCCCACTTCCGGTAGACCCCTCTGCAGTCGAGGTCGGAGTCTGAACACAGCTTGAAACTATACTCCAACCTGGAGGAACACAATCGCTGGTATAACTGCCACAGGCTCCAGTCGGACCCTTCGCCGAAATAGCCAAACCGTTACAACTTTTGCCGGCAGGAAGATTTCTAAAAGACGAGGTGTCGATATTTGAACCATCTGGTAAACAAAACCCGCCTCCTTGACCTTCGGATTGCCAGTGTTGTCCTGCTCCACACTGCGCACCGTATTGTTTTGCCAAGTTGTACATTCTCTGATATTCAGGAGGTAGCGATGAAACATCCGCATTGTTTTTTTGGATAAAGTCGCTAACATAGGCGATATCTTCCGGCCTGGGTTTGAATCTTTCCACCACTTCGGTAAACTTTTTAGCTTCTGACGAATCATTTCTGAATAGAGTGGCGTCAATTAGATCTGGTCTTAAGGTGTTTTGGAGCTCTTCCAACCTTACTACCGACACCCAATACCTTCTGAGAGGTGAGGGTACGGAGTCACCTTGTTTGTAGGTTTTTGCGAAATCCTGAATTTTAGCTAAAGTACTATCGTCAGGTTTTTGCTGTTCAAGTTTTTGCATTTCCAAGAAACGTTTTGTCTCGTGGATTTTATAAAACTCATCAGGAAAGAAGGCTTTGACATTTTCATTCATTCGGCTAAAGTCCGCCCCCGAGACAACCCCCTCCTTAACAAATTTTTTCAGCTCTTCCCTGGCTTCAGTCCTGGTCTTGACACTAACTATTTTAGTGACCTCTTCATCAGAGAGTAGCCCTTGGGACTGTAGGGCCTTTAGTCGATCTACCACATCTGGAGGAACTGCTACCCTACCGCTTAAATCAGCCGCCAGATCAGTGCTTTTCCAAGCCGCCTCTATCGCGCCTTGCATTTCGTCTTTAGCACCTTCCGGGGCTTTGACTGCCGCTTCTTCCAGTACAATATTATGCTTGGCGGTTTCCTGCTCTACCTCTTTGATTAAAACGTCTAAACCAGATGTGTTTTGCTGTTGCAGTTGGTTCAATCCTGATGTAGCACTTTCCATCGAGGATTTATAGTTATTGACAGCATTGTTGATCGCTCCCGCATTGGCAGAACTCACTAGTTTTTGCATTTCCTCTAGTCTCTCACCGGCAATTTCCAGTCTTAAGCTTTCTTTTTGTTTGGGGTCTGTAGTGAATGTCAAAACTAAATTCTCTTGGAAAGGTTTGATAAAGTAAAAGAAGCTTCCTGGTGTTAAATTCGCTCCCAGTAGATACCTATTATATTGTTTAAAACTGTCAACCGTGGTTTCAACATTTGCTGAGCCACTAGCTTCTTGAGCAAAAACAGTAATGCCTAGAACTTTTGAATCTCTGGTATCCACGGTCGAACTCCAGTCATAGAAGCGGGCGGTAGTTTGAGCGGAAACAGAGGAAACGGTAAGAGCAAGATAAGCAACTAAGCCAATCACCGATGCTAATAAAATCTTGGGCATTTAAAGTTAGTACTACCTTAAGATTAGATTTAAGTCTATGTTGTTGTCAAGCATTTACTTTTAAACTGCTCCAAGGTTCCGCGGTCTTTCATCCTTAAGACATCCAACACAAGCTCATTACCCCAATATTTATCCGAGAGGACAATATCGATAAACTCCTCGAAGGTACGCTCCATTACTTCGATCTGTTCTCCAGCATCCAACCGGGGAGCTGCAACCTGCTTACAATCTTTGGCGATATAGACATAAATACTCCAGTCGATCTTATGCAGCGGTTGGTATTCTTTGAATAACTCCCAGTTGTCTGAGGATAGACCAGACTCTTCCAGCAGCTCGCGCTTGGCAGTATCCAAAGGGTCTTCCTCTTCTTCACCTCTTCCTCCGAAGACAGAATAAAAGTCTGCCTTATTGGGCTGAGACTGGTGGGTGAGACAAAGCTTGCCGTCTTTAACGGCGATGATTTCGGCAGTGTTGACTCGCTTGAGCATTTCAAAGGTAGTCTCTGTCCCATCAAAGAGTTTTTGTGGCCATTGATAGACGTCAAAGATGATCCCTTTAAATACTCTCTTGGCCTCCGGCGGAATCCTCATCAACAGATTATACACTAGTAAAATCCAGGGTGAGGTATAATTTCATTAATGAGAGATGAGACATCTAAGCAGCCTTCAAAACGCATACTTCATGAACTTCAAAATAAATACCCAGATAAAAACTGTTTTTATCTTGACACTTATAATTAGTTAAATTACCATCTTTAATAAAACTTATGCAAAAAATCACACCACATTTATGGTTTAACACAGAAGCCAAGGCGGCAGCCGAGTTTTACACTTCTCTATTCTCGGACTCAAAAATCACAAATCTCACGACTCTGCACAATACCCCGTCTGGCGATTGTGATGTTGTGTCCTTTATCCTTTCGGGGCAACCGTTCATGGCGATTAGCGCAGGTCCACTCTTTAAATTCAATCCATCCATTTCATTCCAGGTTAAGTGCCAAACTAAGGCTGAGGTCGATGCCATATGGGAAAAGCTCTCAGAGGGAGGTACTATACTTATGGAACTTGACGAATATCCGTTTAGCGAAAGGTACGGATGGTTACAAGACAAATACGGTCTTTCGTGGCAGATAATTTTTGTGGGAGAGAGTGAGATAAAGCAGAAAATTACTCCTATGCTTATGTTTGTCGGTGACGTATGCGGTAAGGCAGAAGAAGCGGTCAACTTTTATACATCAATATTCCCAAATGGTAGGGCGGACATTCTTGCCCGTTACGGTAAAGGTGAGGAACCAGACCAAGAAGGCACTGTAAAGTATGCCACTTTAACTCTTGAAGATCAGGAGTTTGGAGCTATGGATAGCGCACACGCGCATCGCTTCACTTTCAATGAAGCAATTTCGTTTAGGGTATGCTGCAATACCCAAAAGGAGATCGACTATTACTGGGAAAGACTCTCTGCTGTGCCTGAATCAGAACAATGTGGCTGGCTCAAGGACAAGTACGGTGTCTCCTGGCAGATCGTTCCAACGGTAATAGATGAGATGGTGAAAAATAAAGACGAAAAGAAAATCGCAAGGATAACAGAAGCGTTTCTTAAAATGAAAAAGTTTGATATAGCAGAATTAAAAAGAGCCTACAAGGAAACGGGCCAAAGGGATTCCAAATCTTAAATGGCTGACTAAACCTGTTTTATACACTATTCTTACCACTTTTTAATGCTATCTGAGGATTAAAGTCATATCATTGGCCAAAGGGGGTGAGGCAGATGGCATCCAGAAAAAAGCCCGGTGAGGCTGGAGCAGGTAATTATTACCGCATTGTGGTTAGGCCAACCGAGGAATTTACTATCTTTAGGTACCATGACATTGGAGAAAATGATGGAGACCTTCAAAGACTGGCTGGCAAAAGACCGAGCGGCTCTTGGGATACTCAAGCCTGGTTGATTAACAAAGAATCAGCCCACATGGAAGGTGAAAGATTAGTTCCTGACACAGCTGATGCCGGAGAGTTACTGGCAAAACTTTCAGAACCCAAACATATTAAGGGAGATCTCTTTGAGGCAAAAGACCGAGCAGATATCCCTCAAAGAGAAAAACCAACTGAGGCCCAGCAAAGAGCTTATGCTCACAACATAAACTTGCTCGGAAAGCAAAGAACAGGATCCTCTTGAGGTAAGGAGTCGTGTATGTTGGTTGGGTCTTGATACAAATCTTTTGACCAGAAAACTTTTTTATAACTACTGATCAATAATTTTATGTAAGTAATCAGCCACTAGTTGGTCTCCTTTGTAATTCCAGTGGCCATCGCAGATAAAATATTCTGGAATTTTATCCTCGGGCAAGTTCGCAAAGGCATCAATCGTATCGATCACTTGCCAGCCCTGACTAGTTAAAGAGTCCTTGAACTCTTCAAACTGAGGGACTTTAGCTTTGCCGGTCTTGAGGTAATAAAACACATCTGAGGCGGCGGGAATAACAAAAATGTATTTCTTTTTGTCCCCAATCAGCTGCGCAAACTTATCATAAGCGATGAGAGTCGCTTGCTTGGCGTCCTCAGAGACTTCTAGGTTGTAGGCAAATTGGGTCGCGCTTTGTTTGGAGAGGCTGATTTTATAATTCTGCAGCACTACTAATAGGTTTAAAAAAGCACTAAATTCCCTTGCGCCTTGGTAGATTTTAAAATGTGGTGTTCTGTTCTCGGGCTCTAGTCCGGGCAGAAATTTTCCTTCCTCTTGTTTGGCAAAATAAACAATCTCTATATCTTGTTTATCCTCGGTTAACTTCCAGAACGGACGATAATAAACTGTTGTTGACCCTCCCCAAGCTACAGGATCATTATCTTTAAAATCGTTACCAGGATAAAACCCAACTAGGACTGCATCATGCTCGAATTCACTGGCAAAATCTCGGTATAAAACATACTCATTTAAGGGGCCTGTGCCTGAGCCAGACACACCAAAATTTAAGTATTCTTTGCCCGAGAGTTTTTCTAGGTCCGCGGCTAAAATTTTATCTTGCGGCACTCCCCAACCTTCCGTGAAAGAATCCCCCAGGACTATGGTTCTATTTTGGCCTTCTTTGGACCTCTCTTTGTCTCTGGCCCCATAAGAGTTAAAATTATATTTAATGTCAAAGCAGTTATTGGCGATCCTCCCAGAATAATTGGAGACGTTCCAAGACCCCCAAGAGTGGTATTCGGTTCTGCCTCCAACGAGATTTGAGGAAGTATATCCTTTGATTATTCGAAGATATGCCGGTTCATAATTCCAACCTAATTTTTTGATTAGTAAAACTGAAAAAAGTTCAACGATCAAGAATAAGACGACAGCAAAGAGGAGGATTAAGGCGATAATCAATTTAAGCTTTCTTCGGATAGTTAAGAGGACTGTTTTAATATTTCCCCAAACCTTTTTGGCAAGCTTCTTGAGCTTTTTCTGATTCAAACGTGACATTTGTATTCTGATAATAGCAATAATACCAGCAATAAAACAGGGTCTAAAGAGAGGAGAGAAGGTATATACTGGAAGTAATGTCTCCACTGTTTATCGAGACTGTTTTGGAGTATTCATGCTCAATTATTCCATGGCTTTTCTGACTATTTCTCCCATGCTGTTTTCTCTGTTGTTGTAGCTTTATTCGCCAGCCCCCCTCTTCTGACAGTTTTATATGCCTGGATATAGTTTTCTACCATTTTCTCGATAGTAAAATGTTTTTCTACGCGACTCAGACAGGCTTTTCGCATAGCAAGATACTTGTCTTCAGGCATCGAATAAATCCTTTCCACCGCTTCTATCAATCCTTCAACGCCTGTTTTTTTTATAATCCAGTCTCCCCGAATATCCTCGTTTGACGAATTAACAATAAATCCTGTTTCACCATCTTTAATAATTTCAGGTATCGAACCTTTGGCGAAGGTCACAACTGGCGTACCGCAGCTCATGGCTTCAATCAGCACAAGTCCGAACGATTCTTCGTAAGATACGGGGAAAAGAAATAGTTTGCTGGTTTGAAAATACTCTACCAGCTGGAGTCTCTGCAGACCCATTTCAAGAGAAATTGGCACAGGACGATTGGTAACATTGATTTTATCCAGTACGGTTTTTTTTAACCAAGCCTGATGTTCTTTTCTGTGAATTCCAAATAACTTAGTCTCTTGTTTTACTCTATCTGCTACTTCAACTACAAGGTCTAGGCCTTTTTCAGGAATTGCCCTGCCAGCCCACATAATACTTGCTCCACCTGTTGAGTTAAATTGAAAAATGTTCGTGTCTACTCCGTGATAAATGGTAGTTAGATAATTGAGATCTGGTAGAAGTTTCCGCTGCGCATTGCTGGCTGAGATAAAGAAGACATTTGGACTTTGCTGATAGAGAGAGAAATATCTTCTGATAAACTCTTTGTCCAGAATGTGGTGAAGGGTAATCAGAATTGGCTTCTTGACGAAGGGATAAAATGGTAAGGCCAAATCTCCATCCCCAATATTAATATGAAACAGATCAAACTGCTCTTGCAGAGAAAAAGCTTTTGAGAGAAGTGCCAATTCGTATAAAACATTTTTGCCGGTGACAATAAGGTCTTCATTTGACGATGAAGGATTTACATCAACGCTTTCAACCTTGACAGGCAGTTGCGAAGCACCAGAAGCGAAGGCGGTTATCGTCAGGTTTTTAGTCTTGGTATGTTTGACCAAATTGGTTATTAAACTATAATCAAAGATTGCGGTGCCATTGGCTGTTTCTTGGCTAATATTAAAATAATTTGAGCACACAATAGCAATTTTCATCTAAATCTACCCTCGACTAACCATTGTTTTTAAGAATTCGGCGGACCAGCGATAAATATTGTTATTTCTGATAGAACTTCGTAACTTTTTCATGCGTTTGGTCTGTTCAGAGGAGCTCATGTTGAGCGCAGTATAGATTGCCTCTGCGGTCTGTTCTCCGCTATATGGATTTACAATAAGAGCATCTTTTAATTCTTTTGCCGCCCCGGTAAACTGGCTTAAGATCAGGACGCCTTTTTCATCATTTCTGGCAGCGACAAATTCTTTGGCAACAAGGTTCATGCCATCATGAAGAGACGTTACTAAACATAAATCGGCAATTCTATAATACTGATTCAACTCATCGTGTGTATGGAGTTTTTCGATGAGTACAATTGGCTTCCAGTTTTTGATCCCAAATTGGGAATTGACCCTATCTACTTCTTGCTCGACAGCCTGGGCAAATTCCTGATATTTTTTAATCTTACTTTTTGAGGGTGGGGCAATCTGAATAAAGGTCACTTCTCCTCGAAACGCAGGATACTTTGCCAAAAACAGCTCGATTCCTTTTATACGCTCCAGGATTCCCTTTGTATAGTCTAATCGGTCAACGCCAATACCAATATATTTTGTATCAATACCCAAGGTTTTGAGAAGCTTTTTACGCCCCAATATTTCTTCTTCAGTAACAGACACCTGTTCGGTATTGTTGGAGAACGCAATACCCACAGGAAAGGGCTTGATCAGGGAGACGTGTTCGTTTCTGGTAACAGTAAACTGCTCAAAATCAATAAGAGATTCCAGCTCCCGTCCAACAGTCTCAATGAAATTATTACAGTGCAGTTGGGTATGAAATCCTATCAGATCTGCTCCTAGCATCCCATCTAAAATTTCTTTTTTCTGGGGACAAATACTGAATGATTCCGCACTGACCCAGGGAATATGCCAAAAAAGACCGATTGTCGCATCTGGCCTGGCATTTTTGATCATCCGTGGCAGTAGGGCAAAATGAAAATCTTGGACAAAAACAATTGGCTTTTTAAGATATTTTATCTCTGCAAGAATAGTTTGCGCGAATTTTCTATTTACTTTTTTATACTGTTCATAATCTTCCTGGCTGAAAATTGGCCTGGTGTGGGCCATCAGACAGAGCGGATATAACGCTTCATTGGAAAAACCATAATAATAGCCTTGTTCTTCCTCTTCTGTCAGCCATACCCGTTTAAGCGTGTATTTCGAGTCGTTCGGCGGAACCTGAATCGTATCGTTTTTATCTACGACCAGTCTGTCCGCATCTCCGCTTCCGTGGGCAACCCATGTTCCACCGGTTGCCTGCATGACCGGCTCAATTGCCGTTACCATCCCGCTGGCCGGAAAATAGTAGCCAATTTTATTACCATTTTTGGTATGGATGTACGGCTCCCGGTTGGAAACAACAACAATTGTCCGGTCTTTCAGAATATCTTTTGTAAATTGCTTCAACCGTTCGGCTGTCCAGGGGGAATCAAGTTTTTCTAAACTGACTCGCGCCTCTTCGCTTACTGCAATTCGGGCCTCACGAAGACTTCTCTGGATATTGGAAATTTCCTTGGTCAGCGGTTGAAAAAGTAAAGAATTGGCGAGAAATTTATTGGAAGCACTATTCCCTGTTCTGGCAGACTTCAATGATTCTGCTAAATTTCTGATTGGTTTAAAGATTAGCCAACGGATGACAAGCATGACGGCAATAGCAATCAGAAAGATTTGAATAAAAAGTCGGATCAAATTATTTTGCCATATTTCAGTAAGTCTGCTGTCGATATATCCTGCATTCTGTACAATCATCAGGGACCCGACTACGCTTTTTTCGCCGTGAAGAGGAATTGCTAAAAGATATGTTTTCTTGTCATTGAAATCAACGAAGTCGCCATTTGCCTTATCTCCATCCATAGCATCTGTCGCAATTTGCTGAGCTTCGTGTATTTCTTTTGGAAGACTGGAGGACATAGCAATGATATTTCCCTTATGATCATATACTGCAATTCCTCCGAAGCGTTCTCTGTTGGCAAATTTCTCTACAACAGCCTGCAGAGATTCGTTTGATTTACTGAGAAAATTCGGCTCAACTGTTTCACGGAAACTTTCAGCCAGAAGAGTAGAGCGATATTGTAAGTCAGTGGTCAGTCTTTGCTCCTCGTTATTTGTTTGATTGATAGTAAAAACAATGACGATCAGACTGACGGTTAAGGCAACTGCTGAAATGGCTGCAATTATCTGTTTCAGAGGACTCTATTGTATCAAATTAATTCAAGTTTGCTCTGAAAGACAGATTTTACTTCTTTGCCACCATCTTAACTACTTCCCTAGTGGTACTTAATTAAGATACAGTAAAATATGTGATAGGTTTCCTGCAAAACATTGAACAACTCACCCTTAAAAACACCTTCTTTCGCCAGGTTCTTTATACTAGTCAATATGTCCAATTAGTAGTGATGTCACTCAATCCTGGTGAAGAAATCGGCATGGAGGTTCATGAGATTGTTGATCAGTTTTTACGGGTGGAAGCTGGTGAAGGTATGGTGGTTATGGATGATGAAGAACATGTGATTCAAGATGGCGATGCAATTGTGGTACCAGCGGGCACTCAGCATAATGTCATTAATACTTCACCCGATAAACCACTCCAGCTCTATACTATCTACTCGCCACCTAACCACAAGGATGAAACTGTTCATAAGACAAAACAGGAGGCCGAGATGGATAAAGAAGATCACTTGTAAGTATAAATGAAAAACCTGCCTAAACTTATTATTTCTGTAATTAGCTGTGAATTAGTCGGGTTTCTGGGAACTTCATTTACCATTTCAGCTATTCCCACTTGGTACGCCACCTTGAGCAAACCCTTCTTTGCTCCCCCTAACTGGATCTTTGGACCGGTCTGGACACTTTTATACCTAATGATGGGCGTGGCTTTTTATCTGATTTGGAAACAGGGCTGGAAGAAAAAGAAAGTCAAAACGGCTGGTAACTACTTCTTGGCCCAGCTAGTACTTAACTTTATCTGGTCCCCGATTTTCTTTGGGCTTAGATCGCCGCTTATTGCACTCTTGGTGATTGTCGCCATGTGGGCATTGATTGTTCTGACCATGAAGAAATTCTACCCATTATCAAGGCTGGCGTCTTATCTGCTTATCCCATATATGCTGTGGGTTAGTTTTGCCATCCTGCTCAATGCGGCGATTGTGGTGTTGAATTGAAAAGGTTAGCAGAAAAGTTTTCAGTGACAGTGAAAACTTTACCTACAATTACCTACATTTAGCTACAGTTACCTACAAACCACTTGATGAATGTCAACTATTCGGCGGTTTTGTCGACATTGGAGAAGAAGATGTCAAGACTTACGCATTTCCATTCTCTAGCCTTGAAAGAAACTCCGAGAAGTGGGAGCTGTTTACCACCAAAATATCCATTCTGTTGCCGAAATCTTTGTTACCTGTCTTGAGTACTTTTACTCTGTCTAAAGGCGCTGAGTGAAAGTGGACAGGCAGTGGGTATTCACAGAGCAGTATGGCTGTTCTTCTAGCGAGGCTTTAGTAAAAGGCACTTCACCAGTCTTGTGATCGATATCTTTGGGGTCAAATTTATAGAGTGTCTGCTGCCTGGTTGGGCTAGTTTTGGTACCCTGGAGACAAAATTTGGAGAAATAGTATGTATTGATCAACGATAACAATATATTGACAAACGATAAATAGCGTATTAGAATACTCTTATGGTTATGAAAAAGGTTCAACCCCGATGAAATCGGGGTCAACAGTATTCTTAAAGTTTGTCATCTGTCTTATCGCAATCGGAGCCTTTCTGGGGATGATTTGGTTTCCTCAAACTGAAGGAAGAGCTGCTAGCTTAAGTTTAATCAGTATTTATACAGATCCGTTTATTATCTATATTTACATAGCTTCTATCCCATTTTTTATTGGGCTTAACCAAGCATTCAAATTATTAAGCTTCATTGATACAGGTAAGTCCTTTTCCCAAGGAGCTGTTAATACACTGCGGAATATGAAATTCGCTTCCCTTAGTATGATAGGTTTTATTGGGTTAGCACTGCTTTACATCCGTTTCTTTGCTAAAGGTGATGACCCAGCCGGCCCGACGGCCATAGGAATTCTAGCAGCTTTCGCAGCCGCTGTTATTGCAACCGCCGCTGCTGTTTTTCAAAAACTTCTCCAAAATGCTGTAGATATAAAATCAGAGAATGATTTAACAGTCTAAGAGCATATTTATGGCAATAATAATAAACATCGATGTGATGCTGGCAAAGCGAAAAATGAGCGTCACGGTGCTTTCAGAAAAGGTTGGTATTACCATGGCTAATCTTTCCATCTTGAAAAATGGAAAGGCCAAAGCTATCCGGTTCTCTACCCTAGAAGCGATCTGCAGAGCCTTGGATTGTCAACCTGGAGATATCCTGGAATATAAAATGAGATAGAGCATATCATGTAAAATTTAATTATGAATCTTAAAGACGACAGCTATGTGATTTATATGGGCACTCAGAACTTCACGGAGAAACACTACAAAGATAATGAAGGGTGGTTGAAAATTTCAGCAAGAGGCAAAGAATTCCGAATGACTGCTGAGCAAGTCTTGAATCATCTTTTGCCAGCACTGGCTGGTATTAAACCAAACCTCACCATAAAAGTAGAACACAACAAAGAAGACAACTAGCTCCACTTGCAACCCACTTCTAAATCTACTAGTATGAGAGTAGGAGAACCTATGGCCAAAAATGGGAAACCTTTTACCGTCAATCTGGGATTGTCTGAGTCTTTAATCGTTGTTTTTATTACGTTGCTTTTCGCTTTCCTTATTACTTGGATCATTGGATGGTTATAAATAAACAATGACTGACACCTCTAGCGAAAAAAGACACGAGACCTGTTGTTATCGCCTGCGCGTGGTTGACGGTGTGACTACAAATATGAGCGGAGCTGTTGTTGCAGCAGAGAAGGCTGATCTGGAGAAAAAACTAAAGTGGCTTAAAAAGTTCCCCGGCAAGCTAGGTGTTGGCATTATGTATGTCGAGATAACGCGCGTGGAAACAGGTGAAAGTCACACCTTTGTATTTGTAGGCTTAGGACTAGGTGCCGGACTTTCCGTCACTGAGAGTACCAGGGGGGAAGGTGTTACGGTCTGCTGCTCAATGACTAATTGTCCTACTTTCGATAACTTTGTTGGTTGGGGCAGAATGACAATGGCCTCTCTGCAGGCTGCCTTTGGAGGAATGATCGCTTACTTTGATTTCGGAACCTCTGGAGATTGTCGATTGTACTTTGAAAACGTGATGTTCACAACACGAGGTTTAGGCGCAGATATAGGAACATATATCGGATACTATATAAAGATTCAGTAAGCTGGGTGGGGGAACTTTTAGGAGAGCGGCTTCGTGTTTTAAGTCAGTTCTCTATCCTTCTACTTCAACTTGAAAACCACCGTAAGCCATTCGTTTCATGTCAAAAGGCATGGACATATCTTTGTTTCCTTCCATCTGCTTGTTCATTTCTTCCATCACTTTAGCATTAACTTCATCTCGATGTTCTTTGGATTTAAAGACGATAAAAGAAAACCAAACCGTCTCGTCACTTTTTGCTTCAGCCATTTCAGTGAATGCACGTGCCTTTTCACCCCCCATTTCTTGAGGAACAAGATCATTACCACGGCACTCATAGTATTCAAGCGCGCCATACTTTATCCACATATCGCGGCCACCTTCTGCCATTTTTTTATATTCATCAACTTTATCTTTTGGAACTACAAGAACAAACCCGTCTACATATTTTGCCATAATTTATTCACCACCTTTCTAATAGCTATTTTAGCTATTATTATGTTATGCCATTTACCAAAATCAACGCAATGCATATTTCTTTGAAATAGCAGCGGAACAAAACAAGATATAACCCTGGATTTTGAGGTTATCTTGCTCCCCAAGCCTAGGATTACTATACCAGAAAATAAGCCTAATTTTGATAGTATTATTCAAACTTTTCAAAATCTAAGCTATATGGGGGAAATGAGACAAAGGTGGGAAGAAATTAAGAAATTGCAATAGTATGTTTTATTTTTTTCTTCAACTTGTCAATGTATTTACCTTTACTAATAGTCTGACCAATCGATAGAAACTCAAAGTAAATAGAACTCTTTCCTCCAATTTGATAACGATCCTTTGCCTCATCGAGAGCCTTCATCCTTGCCATTTTTTTCGGATCTACCTCATAATGTGCGCCACCTAACTTATTTGCTATGAACTTAATCAACTCAATCCTATTAAACACGTTTCCTTCATAAATAATGCTCGGAGCAAGCAAGTATGAATCCATTGTGTATTTTTGAAGTGGTGGTTTAGTTTGTTTACCGAATCTTCTCTTAACTTCCTCAGGACTTAGAGCACGACTCAGCTCAATCATTTCTTGAATCCGCATCCCATCGTATTCAGCACCCCCGGCAGAATAGAAACGCACCTCTTCAACCTTATTTTGCACTAATGGATTTGGTGATGCTTGGACATAACATCTCGTTCCAAGCCAATCTTGAACCTTTTGAATCAGACCACCTTCGTCAATTAAAAGTTGTCGTAGAGTTGAAGAAAACCTTCTCAAATTATCATCATCAGCTTCTGCGCTCCACTCTTTTTTTATAAACTCAAGGTCAGCGACAACAATTCTCATTGCTTCTATCTGAGACTTTGAAAAATTCATAGGAGGCTATAATAACAGATTTTGACTCCGTAATCCTAGTTTTAATCGATCTGATCATTTATCCAGTCTGGGATGAGCAAGCAAGAGAAAGATTAGAACAAATAAGAAAGCTAAGTTCGTGTGTAAAGTTATTAGTTAATTATTTAGAACTCGTTTTTTATCTATTTCTTTAAGAGTTGGGGCATTATATACAACTGGCTCTCTACTTAGTAATTTATTATAAGGGCTTGCTTCGAGCTCAATAGTTAAGATCTCACAAATTTTATCATTTTGGCTAGCTACATATAATTGTGCTGTCTTGATAAGTAAATGCAACTTGTTTATATTTTTTTTAGTAAGTGTTTCTAATAATGCAGAGAAACAAATAATTTTTTCTATTTTATAAGATTTATCCCCTTTATTAAGTATTGCTCCAGGAAGGCTTTGTGAATAAGAATTCTCATCATGAACAATATATTTATTACGAAGATTACTAAAATAATTGAAAACTTTTACCGCTTTTGGGTCATTTTTATATATGACTCTTTCGCTCAGCTGGGAGCGTGATGCATTGTTACCAAAACATTTTATATAGAAAATAATTGCTGATCGCCATAATGCTTCGTTTATAAGTTCTTGTGCATTTGTTGCTTGATTAATACAATTCAAGCACTCGTCCGCAAAATCCAAATCTCTTTTATGAAGTACTAAATCGGAGAACCTTTGTGCCTTACGACCCTTCACTCTTATAACTTTTACTCCATCAGGAAAACCTTCTATGTGAAATTCTTTTTGTATTTTGTTTACCTTAAGATATTGCACAATGTTTTTTCTATAGAAATAAATATAGGTTAGATTAAGAAAATTCGGCTCCCCCGCCTAGACTCGAACTAGGAACCTGGCGATTAACAGTCGCACGCTCTACCATTGAGCTACAGGGGAATAATATTAAGTATCCACTGCAACAAGATGTAGGTAGAGCGAGCTCTTCCTGGGTTAACTTTTGTCTTTATTCTGACAGGAGTCAAAAATGTAGTTAACCCGTTCACGATCCGCCTAGGCGGATCGGAACCCATTTTGCTACAGGGGAATATTTAGTTGTTAAAGCACTGAGGAATTTTAGCATTCTCTGACGTAATTTTCTAGCCGAACTAACAAAGCCATTAGCCATTAGCCATTAGCCATTAGCCATTAGCCATTAGCCATTAGCCATTAGCCATTAGCCATTAGCCATTAGCCATTAGCCATTAGCCATTAGCCATTAGCCATTAGCCATTAGCCATTAGCCATCTTAAGACGCCTGAGGCGTTTGGAGTATTCCTTAACAATAGCTAGCTGAGCCAGGTCAGAAAATGGCTGGTCAGTCCCCTTTTGAACTTGTTTAGCCCAGATTTCCAGTCGTAAAAACACTGGATCAGTGAGTTTCTGTAAGCGATTTCTCTTGAAATTAACTTTACAGCTCTGATCGTTTAACTTAAGGAACTTAAACCTACCGTCAGTTCGTCTAGTTCCATAATCCACTTGAGTAATCCAGTTGGGAAGCAGGTCGAAGACCCAGGAATTAGCATACAAATACTTGCGGTACATTTCGTTTCGCTGCCAGACGACCTTCATCTGCAAGATCTGATGAGCAACATAGATATCCTTTTGGGAACCTTCCAAAGCTTCAATGCTAATAAAGTAAGGTGCGCACTTTTTCTTGGCTCCAAATAAATCAAGCAGCCCCAGAGCGAGTAGTCGGCTAACCCATAACCGATTCTTCGAAGTCAGGACCAGTAGTTCGATTCTATCCTTTTTCCCGGAGTTCATCAGGCTTAAATCTCCAGTAATCCCTACCAGTTGAATCCAGGGGATAATTAGTAAAATCCGGGAGAGAAAATAGGCAGTAGAGAGAAGCTTCTCGGAGAGAACCAACTTACGAAGCCGCCTGGAGACGAGAACTTCTCTATTTTTTAGAAATATTAGCCCATGGCGATGAGCAATTTTTTTTTGAGCGATTAGGGTACGTAAACCTTGATCGAGTTCATTTAGATCCGATTTCCGAGCAATTAGCCATTTTTGGATCTCCCAAGCTTTGAGAGGAAAATCAAAAAGGTCAAAATAGATCAGGGTTTTTAAAATGGCTATTTCCATATATTTCTTGAGGCAGATCGAGTAAAAATGAATGTACCATAAGTAGGAGTATAATTAACAGCATGCTAGATGAATATTTGAAGATTTTACACAATGAGTTTAGTGAATTGGAGACAGATAAAAGCTTTCGAGAACTGACCACGGTCGAGATCGGTGGACCGGCTAAAGCTTTTTTAGAAGTTAAATCCAGCGAAGAGTTGGTCAAAGCGTTAATAGTGGTTAAAACCCACTCTATTCCCTATTTTGTGATCGGAGGTGGGAGTAACCTCTTGGTTTCGGACCAGGGGGTAGATAAGTTAGTGATAAAAGTCGCTACTCGAAGCATAGTAGTCGAAGAGGGTTTAGTCCGAGCCCAGGCGGGAACTAGTTTACAAGAATTGGTGGATTTTAGTATTAAAAACTCATTAACCGGGATCCAAAAAATGACCGGCATCCCCGGAACTATCGGGGGAGCGATCTATGGTAACGCAGGAGCTTACGGACAAATGATCGGAGATCACTTAGAGTTTGTCTCTGCATATGATCTCGAAAAACAAGAGGTGGTGATCTTAACTAGGGAAGAATGTGGTTTTGAGTATAGATCCAGCGCTTTTAAAACCAATGGCTGTGTGATTTTAGACGCCACCTTTAAATTCTCCCCGGGGGATAAAGAGTCGCTATCTCGAGAATCGAGTGAGGTACTCGCCATGCGTTTGAAAAAATATAAACCCGGGCTTAAATGTCCGGGGAGTTTTTTCCGAAACCTGTTTACCTCTGAGGTGCCTAAATCAGCTTTAGAAAAACTTCCTCCTCGGGAAGATACTTATGGAAAAACCCCAGCTTACGTTTTTATTGAGGCCCTCGGGCTAAAGGGCAGGCGAGTCGGAGATGTGGAGATTACCGACTTCCACGGAAATCTATTTGTGAATCTTGGAAATGGGACAGCTCAGGATTTTTGGGATCTGGCCCACTTGTGTTACCAACAGGTCAAAGATCGCTTTGGAGTAGAGCTACACCCCGAGGTTCAACTAGTTGGATTACCTTCAATTAGTTCGGAGTTCACAGTTCACAGTTCACCCCGATTATATCGGGGTTCACGGTAATTTTTTTGCATGGCTGTGGACTGGTAGCTAAGAGCCGACAATCTATTTCGTTGGCTGGGGAGGGTTATTGACGTATTTATCTAAGATTGCTGCCCGACCCTCTTCGACGACATTGAGTGCCCTTTGTGGATCTCCTCCGGAATTTACTGAATTGACGGCTGTGGCAAATAATTTGATCATCTCGTCATTGACCCCCTGATCCATAGTTTTGGACGACAAATACCAGGATTTAAAGCTGGTTGCAAGATTTACAATTGGAGCCAGCAATGGATCGTTACTTAAACTACTTTGCAGCTCAAACCGAGCGTAGGGCTCGGGTACCAGGCCTGCTTCCTGATTTTTTTGAAAAAGAATAGTCTCTACGTCTCGTGAAGATAAATATTTGATAAAATCCCAAGCTTCTTTGGAGTGGGGTGAGGTGCTGGAAACTGCATATCCCCAAAAAGTTCCCCAACCGACATTACCCCCGGGCAACTGGGGAACTGGGGCAATTTGAAAATGCAGTTGGGGGTTAGCCAACTTGATGTCATTGATCTTGGTGGAAGGAGCAAAATAATAAGCCAGTCTGCCTGAATAAAAAGCCTGTCCTGCCGACCCTACAGAGGCATCCCAAACTTTCTGCCGGGGATCATGCACAAAGTTAGTATAAAATTTCAAGATATCTACCGCCTCTGGAGTATTCGGCTTATTTAAATCGGCTCCTGGTTGCTGGAAAAAAAGTAACCCCAGTATGTCTGACCAATACTCAATATTTTCGGTAGTACCGATAGCAGCTCCGGCTGTTTGAATATTACCCCGATCGTCTTTGACCGTCATTTTAACTGCGCTGGTTAGGAATTGATCCCAGGTTTGAGGAATATCCACATTGGCTGCCCTGAGAATGTCGGTGTTCACAAACAGAGCTAGTCCGTTGATCGAAGCCGGCACAGCATAAATTTTATTGTTTTGGATAAAGGAGTCTTTGGCGACAGGATAGAATATTTGCGCGTAGTCGGTCACAGAAAAAACCGTAGCCGGTGCTTCTTGAAGGGCTAGGGTTTTTTGGAACATCGGAACCCAGGTGTTATGCAGCATAAAAACATCCGGACCCTCTTTATTTAGAATCTTGGTCTGTACCCGAGGACGATAATTTAGCAAGTTGGCTTTGGTATACACAATCTTGATATTTGGATGCGTCCGCTGATAATTTTCGGCAATAACCCGAAAGTTGGCTTCCTCCTCGAAAAGCCCCCAGACTGCCAGCTCTACTGGTTGAGGAGCAGCGGGAGCTTTTGGAGGACTCCAAAAGTTAGGAGCAAACTTCCAGAAAGCGACTGCGCCTACTATTAAAAGGGCCATCATTATCATCACCAGACGCTGCATAATATAGGGATAATTATACTTAAATCAGTTCACAGATCACAGTTATCAGTTCACAGTCTAATAAAGAGACAGGGGGAGGGATTACCGTGAACAGAGAACCGGTAACTAGTAGCTCTAGCGTATAATAGCCCTATGACAAAGACGAGCAAGAAACCTCCTCTATATAAAAGTAGTCTCTTTTATTTTAGCGCCGCGACAACCGTCCTCCTGGTGATTATTCTTTTCTTTGAACTAACCTTTTTAGAAAAAATCTATCCTTTTATATCGATTGACGGAGTCTCTGTCGGGGGGCTTACTCCAAGCGAGACCCAAACAAAAGTACAGGCTGTCTTAGAGCAAAGACTCAGCACTCCGTTAAATTTTCACTACAAGCAGAGTAGCTATACCCTAGTGATGAAAGATTACGAAACCTGGGTGGAGTTAGTTAACTTAAGCGGGACGATCTCTTTAGCCTTTGAGTACGGCCGAAGTCGTTTTTATCCGGTCAGCCCGCATGGATTTGGGCAAGTTGCTTTGATAAGCCCGATCAGCTTGAATAATCGCTTAATTGCCAGACTGGAAAAAATGGCTCAGGATATCGATGAACCGGCCATCGATGCTCAGATTAAAGCTGAGGGGGGTTCAATTACCGTCACCCCTTCTCAAACCGGCGTACTTGTTGACCAAGCAAAACTTAAAGAGGTCTTAACTACTTTTCTGCAAACAGGTGTCTTGCCAGACCAGGAACTACCGCTAAAAACAAGCTACCCTCAATTAACATATGCCCAAGGTTTAGAGATTAAAAAGACCTTGGACAAGCTCAAAGAATCGCCGCTTCAGCTAAAAGCCCTCGGTCAAACTTATTACCTCGACCTTCCCACAGTTTTAGCCATGCTGGATGCTACCGACCGGACGGATGCTTCTTCGGTGAACACCGAGCCCAAACCCTTGATGCACCTAAACGAAGCTAAACTAGCAGACTTTTTAGGTAATATTGCCCAATTCATTAATCGAGAAGTGCAGGAACCTCTTTTTTCTTTTGATACCACCACCAAACGGGTCGTCGAGTTCTCCCCTCCTCAGGAAGGAAAAGTGCTGCAGATTAAAGATTCGGTTTTGTTGGTTAACCAGGCTCTCTCGTCTGGTAACCTGGCTCCTTTGCAGCTTGATATTCAAACTATCCCCACTAAAAATAGGTTGGCCAATGAGTTGGGGATCAAAGAGTTGATCGGCTCGGGGGTATCTAAATTTGCAGGCTCAATCCCCAACCGGATTTTTAATGTTGTGCTGACTGCCAAAAAAATCAATGGGGTCGTCATCGCTTCGGGAGAAGAATTTTCCTTTGATAAAACCGTAGGCGACATCACAGCAGCCACTGGTTTTAAACAAGCCTATGTCATTAAATCTGGACGAACTGTCTTGGATGATGGTGGTGGGGTTTGTCAGGTTTCGACCACTGTTTTTCGGGCGGCTCTAAATTCTGGAGTTCCGATCACCGCCCGAACTGCTCATGCTTACCGGGTCCATTACTACGAGGAGGATTCACCTCCGGGAATTGATGCCACAATCTTTTACCCAACAGTCGATCTAAAGTTTAAAAATGATACCCCGGGAGCAATCTTGATCCAAGCCTGGACCGAGGGATTGACTCTGTATGTCAATTTTTATGGCACTTCGGATGGCAGAAAGACCGAGGTCTCCACCCCGATAATCCTGAAGCAAACCCCTCCCCCTCCAGATTTGAGACAGGATGATCCAACTCTGCCCAAAGGGGTTGTCAAGCAGGTTGATTGGTCAGCCTGGGGAGCAAATATTACCTTTACCCGAAAGGTCACTCGAGATGGCCAGGAATTAATCAATGAGAAATTTTACTCCAACTACAAGCCTTGGCAAGCGGTGTATTTAGTAGGGACTAAAGAGTGAGTTGATGGTAGATAGTTTATAGTTTATGGTTCTTAAGAAATGTCTTGAAAGCACGGATTCTTTTTATAAGCAGCTCTGCTTTAGTATACAGCAGGAATCTTGTCTGCTCATCAATATAACCTAATTCAAAAGCTATCTGTATCTCGGATGTTGTTTCGAGCGCAGATTTTATAGCAATGTCCAAATAATTTAGTTTATTTTTAGGCCGATTGCGCCTGATCCCTCAGCGATATTAGCGGAAACGGAGACTCCGGCCCTTTGAAGCTGACTAGACAAACCATAAAGTTCATATTTAGGAAATTTATTGGTTATTTTGTAAATATCACCAGCGTATGCTATCGCTAGTTGCCAAATTTCCAGTGATTCATAACTAAACATCGCGATCTATCTTTACTATAAACCATAAACTATATACTATAAACTGCAATGCGCTTCTTTATCGCTCTGGAAGTTCCGGAAGAAAATAGACAAGAAATCAACCTGATTCAGGAGAGATTAAAACAGCTGATTCCAGAGGTTAGGTTAACGGATTATCATAAACTTCATCTAACACTCGCTTTTATTGGCGACCATGACCAAAGCCTTAAAGCTGATTTGGTGGAAATAATCAATCTGGCCGCGCTGGATATTCCACCCTTTGTAGTCACTCCAGCCTATATGGACGCTTTTCCTAAACTGCATGATCCGCATACCTTTTGGTTAGGAGTGAAGGGCGATGTTGATAAGTTATTCCTGCTGGAAGAGCGCTTAAAGGACCAGCTCTTGAAGATAAAATTAGAGGTGGACAATCGCCGGTATATCCCTCATATTGCCATCGGCAAGATCCCCAGTTACGAGATCGATGAAACCTTAGAGGCCCAGCTTGAAGACATAGTTATAAATAGTAGGTTAAGTCCGATTAGCATCGCAGCTATTAAATTATTCGAATCTATCCCTTCGGGAGATTTCCACGAGCATAACACTTTAGCTGAAATTCAACTGAGCTAACTCCCCGATTGACTCTGTGAAAAATTAGCAGTTTAATTGGAAGACAGACTTTATGATTGTAGATGCGGACAGAGGTGCTTTCAGTCCTGGGCAAGCCAAAGTTCGGTTAGATGCTCTTGGAGAATTTGGTAGAGACAGCCAGTTACGTCTTGTTTCGCGTCAGGAACCAGACGGTCTTAATCAGACTTCTTTAGGTAGAGCCGATGATAGACATTTTTTTATGGGCAGGTGGAGAAGGGATCATGTCCTCGCGGTTCTGTCGACTTTTAACCCTGACTGGCGAAAACACTTTAGAAAACTCAATAATCCAGAATACGCTAAAAGAAACGGCCCAGGTAAAACTGATGATGAGTTTTGCCAAGCGACTCTAACTCGATTATTGGATCTACAATGGGAACCTGAGCAGATGCGCAGACTGCAATCAAGACCGGGAGATGAGGATTTGGTTGATACGATGTATCGTCTCAAGGGAGGTAACCTGCCCTGCGTACGGTATGATCGCTACCCGAAGTCTGGGGGATTAAGGGTTCATCGGTTATGGGGACATGACCAAATTGATAGTATGGCATCTGAGTTAACCGGCAATGCCATAGCTATCCAGAAGGGTATGGATATACTCTCCTCTCCCAGAGGTTCCGACAAGCCACGGGCTGTGGCCTTAGAGGAGACCGCTTTGCACCTCAATGAGGGTAAAATTATGGAAAGGTCATGCATTGGAGTCTGGGAACAGGGTTACGCCCGTATACCCTGGTATTCAGCCAAGGTGGCGCTGCTCGCTCAGTTACATTTGCGACGAGAGGGTGTATTAGAAACAATACATGACCATCTGCGTTTTGCGGGAAGACAGCCTCGACTAACCAGGCAAAAACTGGATGATTCGATCGGGCAACTGATCTGGCAAGTACCTAAATTGCTTAACGGAGAGATTAATGGTATTCCTGGCAACTTTTCTACTCGCTGGGGGCACGACGGAGTTGATGCTTCAATTTTGCTACTTTTACCTGGTCAAAATTTGTCGTGGTCAGAACTACAAGTAGCTCTAGAGCACCGCAAAAAATTAAAAACTAAAGACGGCCCTAACGGAGAGAAGCGAAAAGGATACTATCGCTTCCAGGGAGATGATTGGCAAAGAGGAGTTCTGGAGCCGGGATCTTGGACCTTACTGAACGCCTATACAAGTGAGTACGATTTTGAACAGGCAAGCGAGGCTTTTCAAGATGGAAGAGTCGAGGAAGGAGACGCTTTTGTTGGTTCTGGATGGAGCGACATGAGTGAGGTAATCGAGCTAAATGAAGAGCACGGTTATGTGCCAGAGATTTTAAGAGATCTTGTGGGCAATGGAAGCCAAAAGCCAAATGATAATGAGCTAGCTTGGTTTAGAGGTGCAGTGCGAGGAAGCTGTGCAAAAGGAATCTCGGCTATTTTAGCTCAGCTACAAGCTCATAATGCTATGAGTAGACTGTCCCATTAGCTTGATCTGCTACAATTCCTCCATGAAAGTTATTCTTGGTATTGAAACATCCTGTGACGAGACAGCTTGCGCTATCGTGACAAAGTTAGGTGATCGGTTAACTATTGCCTCCAATGTGATCGCTTCTTCTGCCGCTTTGCAGGCTAAGTATGGCGGAGTAATCCCAGACCAAGCAGCCAGAGAGCAGCTTAAGTCTATTATTCCTGTCATCACGGAAGCGATTCACGATTCACGATTCACGATTCACGATATTGATGCGATTGCCGTAACGATGGGGCCAGGACTGATTGGGTCTTTGTTGGTTGGAGTAGAGACTGCCAAGGTCCTGAGTCTGGTTTGGAAAAAACCCTTAATTCCTATCAATCATCTGCTGGGACATTTTTATGCTAATTGGGTCAATCAGCCAAGCGCAAATAGCACGGCGCCAATAGACAGACCTTCAGAGCCTGCCCCCTCCGGAACGATTGGCGATTTGCCAGAGGCGAAGAGCTCCGTCCCCACCTTCCCCGCTATTGGCCTGTTGGTCTCGGGAGGACATTCGGATATCATCCTGATGAAAGGGCATGGTGACTACGAATACTTGGGTGGTACCCGGGATGATGCTGCTGGAGAATGCTTTGATAAATCGGCCAGATTAATGGGTCTATCTGGAGTTCAGGGAGGTCCGTTGATTGCTGAATATGCCAAAAAGGGTAATCCCAAGGCCTATAACCTGCCCCGACCAATGGCTGGATCCTCTGACCTGGATTATTCTTTTTCCGGACTCAAAACGGCGCTCCTTAATCTAGTTCACAGTTCTCAGTTGTCAGTTCACGGAAAAGACCCAGCAAAAAAGAACGCTTCTAAAAATACTGAGAACCAGCTGGCAGACCTATGCGCCAGTCTTCAAGAAGCCATTGTGGATACCTTGGTATCCAAGGCTGTTAAAGCTGCGCGGATGCACCATGTTGAGCAAATAATCCTCTCGGGTGGAGTAGCGGCAAACTTGCGGCTTCGGGAAAAGCTACAGGTTGCCTTTCACGGCACGGTTTTTGCCCCACCCCCTAGCCTCTGTACCGACAATGCAGTAATGATTGCGGCGAGCGGATTCTTCTCCGAACCCCTAACTAACCCCCTTGACCTGGAGGCTGATCCGAATCTATCTCTGCAGTAACTTGATTTTAGATCGACAGTCGAGATATAATTTACTAATCAGGAGGTCAAGTCGCCTGTGTAGTGAGAGAAGAAATGGATCCTCGCCGTAGTTTATCCCATACTCCGATACAAGACGAGGATGACAAAGTAGAACTCTCCGGAAGAACTCCGTTAAAACTAATTAAGGTGTCCTACGCTAAGACTACGGAACACGAAAAAAGGTGGTACCACGAGACGCACTCGTCCTTTGACAGGATTAGAGTGCTTTTTTTATGAATGAATTTTGGAAAGATCAGCTAAAGGGACCTGAGCGAAGCATGCGGGATAGGATGACGGTCCCCGGCATTGCCTTGCTTAGAGGAAGCTATTTAGTGGTCACCGGAGCCGGTAACGTTGTAAGTTATCCTGTCGGGAAGGAACCGGCAATTATTAGAGAGATACTAAAACTAGATAAGACTCAAAGGTAATGGACAAGCAGTACGATTCTAAATTAGCTGAAGAGAAATGGTACAAATTCTGGGAAGACCAGCAGCTTTTTGATGCCGATCCTGATTCTCCTAAACCCGCCTATTCTCTACTGATGCCTCCTCCTAATCTCACTGGAAATCTGCACTTAGGCCATGCTATGCAACACGTTATTATGGACGCACTCGCTCGTTTCAAAAGAATGCAAGGCTTTGATGTTTTGCTTTTACCGGGAGTTGATCATGCCGGAATTCAATTTGAAGGAACTCTGGAAAAACTGCTCGCCAAAGAAAATTTATCCAAAGGGAAGTTGGGCCGGGACAAGTGGCTGGAGCGGGCCTGGAAGTTTAAAGACGAAATCTATGCTTCGTTCCATAGCACTTGGAAAGTGATGGGTATCTCGGCCGACTGGTCTCGGGAGGTATTTACGATGGAACCAAAGGTCCAACGGACTGTTTTTGAAGAGTTTGATCGGTTTTGGAAAGAGGATCTGCTCTATAAAGGAGCTTATATCGTCCAGTGGTGCCCTAAATGCGGCACTGCTATCGAAGACGTGGAGATGGAATATGAAGAGAGAAAAGAAAAGCTTTACTACGTCAAATATACCTTAGTTGGGACAGCCGGCAAAGAGTGGGTTACTGTTGCCACAGCCCGGCCAGAAACAATTTTTGCGGATGTAGCCATTGCTGTTCACCCTGATGATCCAAGGTACAAAAGTTTTGTCGTAAGAGAGGCCAGAAAGCCGCTCTATAAAAGAGGTGCCCCGGGAGAGGACCGAGTTGTGATTATCCAAGATTCGCGGGTTGACCGGGAGTTTGGGACTGGGGCACTAAAAATTACTCCTGGACATGATCCACTAGATTATGCCATCGGTAAAGACCATCATCTGCCGCTACTACATACTATCGATAAACATGGTCGAATGACTGAGTTGTCCGGTGACTTGGAGGGTCTAAAAATTGATCAAGCCAGAGAGCAGGCTGCCGAGAAATTAGAGCAGCTCGGAGCATTAGAGAAGACCGAAGACTATACTCATTCGGTTCCAATTTGTGAGCGGTGTAAAACTACAGTTGAGCCGCTGATCTCTGAAGAGTGGTTTGTTAAAATGACTCCTTTAGCCGAAAAAGCCCTAGCTAATATGGACAAGATTAACTTCTTGCCGAGCAGCTATAAACAGATTCTTTCCGAGTGGATAGAGCATATCCATGATTGGTCGATCTCGCGTTCTCTGTGGTGGGGATATCGGATTCCGGTTTGGTACTGTGATAAATGCAACCCTCATCATTTAGTGGGTAAGACTCGGGACATGATCGTGTCGTTGGAAAAGCCGACTAAAACTTGTCAGACCTGTGGTGAACATCATTGGATTCAAGATGAACAGGTTTTAGACACTTGGTTTTCTTCCGGGATGTGGCCTTTGGCGACTTTAGGCTGGCCCGGGAGTCAGTCATCAGAAAGTCTGATAGCTGACAGCGAAGCGAGTCTGAAAGCTGATAACTCACCTGAGTGGAACAAAATGCAAAAGTACTTTCCCTGGAGCTTTGAGCTATCTAGCGGTGAAATAAAATATCTCTGGATTGCCCGGATGATCATGCTTTCCCTGCACTTCGCTGACCAGATTCCATTTAGCAACATGTTTTTCCATGGCCAGATTCGCGACCTGCAGGGACGAAAGTTTTCTAAGTCCCTAGGTAATGGTATTGACCCGAACCAAATGCGCGAAGAATGGGGCACTGATGCATCCAGAATGGCCCTTTATTCCTATACTGCCCCCGGTCGAGACGGACGAGCTAATAAACAAACCATGGACGAGAGGGCCAAGAATTTTCGAAATTTTTCGACCAAGCTTTGGAATATTGCTAAGTTTGTTTTAGAGTCATCAGTCCTCAGTCATCAGTCGTCAGACCAAGCCCGCCTTGAGCCGGGCAGAATTGTTCAGGGTGACGCTTTGCATGAAGATGATTGGTGGATTAGGGAGGAGTTGGACAAATTAATCACAAGCGTTACCAAAAATATAGAGAGTTACCAGCTCCATCTAGCCACTGAGTCGATTTATGATTTTATCTGGCATACTTTTGCGGATATTTATCTGGAAAAATCTAAAACCCGCAGAGTTGAGGCTCAACCGACACTAGAGCATGTCCTGAAAGTTTCCTTGCAACTACTTCATCCCTTTATGCCTTTTTTGACCGAAGAGCTCTGGAGTAAACTTACCGGAGAAAAAACCGAATCGATTATGCTCTCTAGGTGGCCTAGTCGTCGCTAAGTCTCTTGTGTGCAATTAACCATCTAACATACTCTAGCTTCCGGATGTTAAGACCACTCTCTGAATGTTCACCTGCAGCGACGCGTCTTCTCATACTCACTAGCCTGGTGACCTCACCGATTTGCGGAATCCAACCGTTAGCAGCACACACATTAAGACAAGCTTGTCCCTCTGAAGTGTGACGGACATCTTTTGTTTCTATTCTAGCTAATCCAAACGGGGTTCTCTCTGGTGGTCCGGCCATAGGCCTCTATTATAATCCCATGGCCTGGTTTGTAAAGAGCTAACGTCTCCTGCTTAGCCATTGCTGTTTGATGAACGATAAGGAGAGTGTGGAGAGAAAAAATCCGGTTGTAGGAATAAGGGCACTTATAAAAGGCCTGTCAACTCCGATAGAAGCCATCAGTAAAAGCATTGTTAAGTAAGTTACTGTCACTATCATCACCTTACGGGTAGTAGAGACTTCCCAAGCTTTATCTGCTTCCACTCGCTGATTACGGGCTTCGATAGCGGAGACTCTTTCTTCTAGGGACATTCTTAATATTGTACCAAATGGGGACTATTCTTTGACAGGTTCTGATTCAACAGTCTCAGATGCAGGTTCACTAGTTTCACCCTCAACGGCTTCAGCGCTTTCTTCACCTTCAGCGGTAGCCTCACCTTCGGCCGGTGCTTCTTCAGCAGCGACAGCTTCCGCGGCTGCAGCCGCCTCCGCTTCTTGCTCTTCCATCAGCTTCTTCATCTCTTCGGTAATTGCCGGAGCCATCTTAATAATCACTTCTTCCCCGGGTGTTAAAACAGTGATTTTCTCTCGGTCAATGACCAGCTGGTCAACAGTCACGGCATCATCTATCTGTTTGAGGGTAGCTTGATCAACTTCGAGCTTATCGATTAAGTCGTCTGGCAGGGCTTCGATCTGCACTTCGCTAACTGGCTGCAGGACCACTGTCTCACCTAAACGAACCGATTCAGGAAGCTCTCCGATAATAACCACCGGCACCGCTACTTGGACTTTTTCAGTTAAATCGACCTTAAAAAAATCTATATTCAGGAGCTGTCCGGTGTTAGGGTTGTGCTGAACGCCGCGTATCAGCACCGGAATGGCCCGATCCTCACCGACTCTTAAATTAAGAACTCCGGTCTCTCCGGCTTGACGTAAAACCTTGGCAAATTCTTTGGAGTTTACGCTAACATTTTCGACCTCTTTGCCTTGTCCGTAGACATGACCAGGCGTAAATCCGGCTTTACGTAAGTGGCTAACTTTCTTACCGACAATAGTGCGCTCGAGAGCTTTGAGAGGGATGCGTTCCATAATCTTTTTACTAACCTGGGTAATGTACCACAATCGCGAAGCTCAATCAAGCTCAATGAGAGCTTCTGGTTTATAGTTCACAGTTCACGGCAGGACAAGATTCAATTACTGTGAACCGACAACTATTAACTATTTTCTGAAGATTACTCTAAAAGAACGATTTTGCTGAAGATCGGTAGATATAGTCAGCTCGTCTTTTTTTGTAGAGCTGTCTACGCCCTCGACCGAAAGACCAGTTGGAAACTGCAGAGTCCAGTCAAGCCCGTCACTGAGAGTTCCTGGTTGTTTAAGGATATCCAGTTGATAGGCTGCTTGTTGGTCTTTAAAATCCAGTGGCTGAGGTAAAGTATATTCAAAGATCAGGTCGCCCTCTTCTTTGGGGGCAAGCTCCAAAAGCGTTGAATAAACAGAACGGCCGTAGTCTGATGCCGAACTGACCTTTGTGCTGATATTTGTATCTTTATATCTTGACTGAATCAGGCGGCTGCCCGCCGGTAGGAATAACCTCAGCCTATTTTTATAACTGCCCTCCACCTCCGACTCTGTTTGACTAGAGTTTTTGTAATGTAACTTTAAGAAGTGTTTAATCTCCCCTTCTTTGCCAATAGTGGTGGTCAGGAATAATGACCGGGAGACATAGGCATTGGCCTTATTTTGGCCCATATTGGCCTCTGTGACGTACAGAAAGTCAGCTCTCTCCCCTACCCTCTCCGGGGCTGGTCTCGGTACCAGACCAACCCAATCAACTGACGCAGCATAAGATAGGAGCTGTGGGTCGCTCAAGTAAATCAGTAGGTGCCTTTCGTCAAGAGACACTGACAGGGTTTTGATAATCTCCGGCCAGTTTTGTTTGGAGACAAAAAAAATTTTATTAAAAAGCTGGGCGGTGACTGTGGTTATGTAGCTCTTCGGCGAGAGCTGATTGTCCGTGGATCTGTGCTGCAAGCCCTGAGAGATAAAGTTATTTTGATCAATATGAGTCGAGTATTCAACCACATCGACTCCACCAACAGCTTGCAGCAGCTCTTTCAAGCTTTCAGTATCCAGGGCAAAAACTCCATTCACTTTGACGCCGGCTTCTTTCGTAAAAAATACTCCGGCAACTTTAGCCGCTGTAGGAAAGTCACTATCATAGGTGCTGTCTCTTAGAGTCCATCTAGTCAATTTTAAATCACTTTTAAGGTCCGCTGGGGGTTCAATTGATTCCCTTAGTTTCTCGTCTAAGCTAGAGACATCGTCAACCTCAATTCCGGCTAAGTGCCCTTGGTCAAAAGTAACTTTGGCGTAAGAAACGGCAACCCCTCCGCTGGGACGCAGCTCTTGATTGTCTTGAATCAAGACTAGGTAGGTTTTGAGCCCGCTTAATCCGGTGATCTCCGGGAGCAGCTCTGAGGCAGTTTTGCTTTTATCAATTAAACTCTGGTAGTTTTTGAGCTTTAAGATAATTTCTACCAGCTTAACTTGAAAGTCTTTAGAGAAGGTGGCTTGATACTGAGGATTGTCTAATTTGATTAAAACCTCAGAGACCTTCGCGTAGGCGGTAGTTAGGCTGGTTTGAGCCTGGATATAAAACAGCTTCGGATCTGATTTGTCTTCTCCGGAAATGACTTTTGTCACTTGATACAGCGACCTGGCTCCCTGCACCGCAAAAGAGACCCCGCTCATACCTTCCTGTAGAAGCCCTAGTAGCTCTTCGTATTTATCGAGGTAGGCTTTGACCGCCGGGATCTGCTTGAACAAAGACAACGACCTTTCCGTGCCTTCCAGCGTACCAAGCGTGAGCTTAATTCTATTGATATCCTCTACTGCGGCCTCAAAATTGCCTACTTCCAGGTGCGTAGTCGAGGCAGTTAAATTTTGACGAATATTTATGACTCCTACTCCGAGTTCAATAAAGGGCCACAGTAGACCGAAGATAATAATGCCGATGCCAATTAGCAAAAACAGCCATCCCTTTAAACTCTCCTTTACTCTCCCCTTTTGCCTCGGTTTTTCGATCTTCGCCTCTTGATCTTCGGTGGGCTTTTGTTCAAAAACTTCGGCCAAGCTTTTTCCTTGCCAAATCGGACTTTCAAAAACAGATTTACTCTCATTTAAAGCCGGAACCTCGATAGAGTTATCTTTAAAGTAACTGATTGTCTCTTTCAGCGCCGGTATTATTCTTTTATGCACGTCCCAGGAAAGATCCTGACGCGTCCGCTCTAGGTTAGGAGTCGGCCAGGGGGGAAGCTCCGTTGGGCTGTAACCTCTCATCTCATGCCACATTGGATCCAGGAGAATCTGTTTAACCTCTGTCACTTTCAAGGGATGGAGCAGAGTTCCGTCAAAAATCTTACCCGCTGTACCCCCGGCTAGCACTGATTTGGTGATTAAATTAATCGCATCTCCGACATAGATAGCCCTCGTGGTAAAATCCAGCGAGGTGCTCTCTCTTTGCAGAGTTCCTAAAAGGGCTGCCTGAATCAGGCGAGTAATCGGATCTGAGCCCCTAAAATGCATCCTCGGACCAAAAACGTCGGTTAATCTCACGATCCGAGCATTCAGTTGATAATCCTTTATAAATTTAGCAAAGTGCACCTCTGCGCCTCTTAGGGCCTGGTCTTCATCTGAGTCCTGGGTGTCGTAGAGCTTAATTGACGAGACAAAGGCGACCCTTGGCCGATCGGCAATAGACCTCCTGTCCGGACTAAATTCACTGTTTCTCTTGATAAAGGCTAGAAAGTTTTGCAGACCTTTGGTCAGGAGTAGGGAGTTGTCCGGTGCCTCGGCCACAAAAAATGCATAGTCCAAGCGCGGGAGCTGCAGCTGGCCGATGCTACTTTGACCCAAGGGGTTTACCGAACTGATTATGGACTCGTTTAAAAAGTGAAAATCCTTATCTTTGATAGCCTCAGAAATGTAGTCTTTGCTGCCTGTTTCGAAATTATCGATGCCAACTACCTGAATACCCTTGTCCAGCAGATGTTCAACCAGGTGGGACCCCAAAAAACCAGCAGCTCCCACAACGAAAGCTACCGGAGCGTTTCGCGAAAGTAAAATTCCAGAGTTTCTATTAAGTGAATTGGGCAAGTTGGGCACATGTAAATCGTAGCTCGTAGATCCAAAAGTATCAAGTAAGGAGAGCGGTCAGAGGTTCCTTAGGTAGGTCTTGATGAGTGCGGAGATCAGTCCTAGCCCAAACCCTAAGCAGCTGCCGATCAAAGCACCGAGGATAATGCTTGATTTGGAGCTGGAGTCATCTATAACTCCGACTGATGTTAAAAAATAATTACTGCCTGGGTAGTCGTGGTTGAAGCGCTCGAGCATATATTCAGAAACTTGAGTCAAAGTTTGGTTAGACTTCTCGAGAGTAGGAGAGGACACCGAGAGCCTAAACCCTACTGCCGAAAAACGGACGGAGTTAACATCGGCCCCAAGCGGTATATTTATTTGCTCCTGGACATTTTTAGTCCTGAGTAAACCGACCAGGTGATCAGCCACAGCCAGGCTGTCGACCAAAGTCTGCTCCGGGATGTGGAGTGAACTTGACCTGACTTCAAAAAGCTGGTTTGCAGTATAGATAGTTGGGTGGGAAGCTTGAATTAAAGCTCCTATTGATCCTCCAGCCAAAAGAAGCAACGCGAGCAGGATAAAGTTTATTTTAAAAAAACGAATAAAAAGTTGGGATTCTTTCATTTTCTAAACCAGATGATCCAGCGCCATATTGGCTAACCGGTCGGCAAGGAAGTTGTCTTTACGGGGAATATGCGTATAGCTAATATTAAAAAACTGCATCTCTAATTCCTTGATTGCTAACACCAGTTCCTTGAGGTGAGGGCTTTTGATCTTATATCTCCCGGAGAGTTGCTGAACCACGAGTAGCGAGTCCATAAAAAAGGTAATCTTGTGGGGAGCTTTGTCGGCGAAATGGGCCAGTATGTACTGAAAGGCTCTCAAAACTGCAGTATACTCTGCCACGTTATTGGTAGTAACTCCCAGCTCCTTGGCTTCTTCGTGAAGGATCAAACCTGTAGTGTCTTTAACTACAAATCCATAGGAAGCCGGTCCTGGATTACCCCGAGAAGCCCCATCAGTAAAGATAATAAAATTCATTCTGGAGGTGGGTCGTAGGTCGTTAATCGCGTATCGCAAGATGTCGATATACGAAGAGTCCGTCTTAGCGGATGTTACGATGAACGATAAACCACTTTGTAGAGGATAGTGAGTTGAAAGATCAAAATCAAGTACTCGCAAAAAGTGGTAACTGTCGCCGCTCCAATATAACTTAACCGGGGAATGAGCCAAAGATTTAAAACGATATTGATAGCTAGAGCAGAGCCATAGATCACCAGTAAGGGTTTAAACTTACGAAACACAACCAGCACCCACATAAATAGAGAGGATAGAAAAAAAGCCGGGAAGCCAAGAGAGAGGATATTTAATACGGTGATTGACGCATCAAAGTCTGAGCCACCTGTAACCAGGGGGATTAGAACCGGAGCGATTAGGGAGGTGGCGATAATCCCAGCCAAGCCCATCACCGCCATCAAGGCGGTGGCTATTTTTAATTCCCGGAAAAAACGCTTAGTGTCTTTCTCTAAATGCTTTATCATCAGCGGATAAAAGCCATTCATAATAAAGGTTGGTACTACTAGCGCCGCCTGAAACATTGTATAGGGCAGATTGTATATTCCGGTGTCGACAAAAGACTTTTGCGAAGTCAAGATAAAAGAATCGACTCGGAAATAGAGCATATTGGACATTAGCATCAGGCTGATCGGCCAAGAACTAACTAAGATCTTCCGCATAAACTGCACCTCAAAGATTGGCCAAAGGGGGATGGTTCGCTGTACAAAAATAAGTCCAATGACAGCCGATAGCGTCCAGCCGCCTGTATTGCCGATAATTATCCACTGCATTGGCAGCTTTAAGCTGACGACCCAGTAGGCAAAGACCGCCGCAAAGATAGAGTTTATGAGGGTGGCAATAGAAACGTAGCGGTATAAAAATGCGCTCTGAAAATAAGCACTGGCAGTAATAAAAACTGCCGAGGGTAAGATAGAAGCAATACCTAACCTAACGAGCAGGCTAAAGGTTGGAGAGGAAAAAGGGAGCAGGGGAAGTAATAATAAAGCAATCAGCATTAAACCAAGTGAGAGGAGCAGTCTAAATCCTAAAAGTTTTCGCCAAATAAGTGGTGTGTCACCAGATATTAGTTGAGGTAGGATATAGGCATTCACCCCAAAATCGGCAATTAGATAAAAAAATCCCAGGTAGGTCGCGGCTAAAGTATATATCCCGGTACCTTCAACTCCAAAACTGTGAGCCACCAGACCTAAGATAAAGAGTGTCGAGAGCGACGAACTAATTTTCGCCAGGATTTGCCAAAGAGTTTGAGTGGATATCTTTTTTAAAGTCTCCATTGCTTACATACTAGCGAGTTTAGCTTAACCTCGCAACTAAAGGAGGTTTATTCTTCTTTGGGAGATTCTTTGACGGAAGGTTCTTCGCTTGCTGGGGAGTGGCCCGGTTTTATCACTAGATGACGATCTTCCCCCTCACCAAGGCTTTCCGAATACACACCCTCCAGCCCCTCAATCGCCATATGCATAACTCTTCTTTGCCAGGAAGGCATCGGCTCAAGGGCTAATTCTTTACCCTCTAGCTTTACTTGCTCAGCTGCATTCTTAGCCTGTGTCACTAGGTCGCCTTCTCTCTGTTTTTTCCAGTCAGCGACATCTACGATTACTCTTTTAAAAACTGTGGGCTTCTCGTCTTTTTCCAGCTGTCGGGAGAGTATTTGGTTGACCAAAAGCTGGAGTGCAGTCAGCGTCTCTCCTTGGCGCCCAATTAGACGGCCGGCATCTTCTGTGTCAATAGAGACCATGACACCTTGGTCGGTCTCTTCGACTTCAAAGGAGCCCTCCAGGGAAAGCAAGCCCAATATGTTTTCTAAAATTTCAGAGACTCTGGTTTCAAGCGGCATAACTTTCGGATTGTTACATAAAAGGAGAAATATTTCAAGAGAGTTAGCTGGAATATTGCAAATAGCTTGTCGTTAATGGCAAATAGCAAAAGACGCTTATCGATTTGCGCTAGGTGCTAGGCGATGGATCCAAGGAGTCATACCTCCCCAGCCGCCAATCATATATTGCTGAACAATACCAATGATTGTAAACGTATTCCAATAAACAGATACACCGATAGGCAGCGTCCAAGAGAAAAATCCAATCATTAGCGGCAGCATAAAGGTCATTTGGGACTGCACTGCCGACATGGTATCTTGGGTTTTTTCTTTTTCCTCCAGCTCTTTTTTAGAATCACTCGGATAAGGTTTGACTGGGAGAGGGGTCATCATTTTCGACTGCACGAACTGCAGCCCGGCGGTAAGTAGTGGGACAAGGAGTAAGAGTACTCCAGCAGTCGCAAATTCACTGGGCTTTGAGGCTAGATTAATACCTAAAAAATGTAGGTCGGGAGTGTTGGAAAGTTTCCAGCTAGGGGAATAGATAAAACCGTTAAGCTTATCCAGACCGTGTTGACCGTCAAAGGATGCCTGGATGGTCTGATAAAGAGCGATCACCACCGGCATCTGAATCAGCGAAGGCAAGCAGCCAGCGGCCGGATTAATTCCGTGCTCTTTATATAGCGCCATCTGAGCTTGAGCCAGGCTTTGTTTGTCTTTGGCATGCTTTTTGGAGAGAGCTTCTAGTTGAGGTTTGAGATCCGACATTTTCTTGGTCGAACGAAGTTGAGCAGCGATAAATGGGGCGATCAGTAGACGGATGGCGATAGTCAGTAAAACAATCGCCAGACCAAAAGCTCCTGGAATATGGACACCGGTAAGCGCATGATAGGTCAGGACTAATAGGTTAATAATCGGCCCAAAAAACAAGCTATTAAAGATATCTCCAAAAATATTCATAAATTTAAAAACAGGTCATTAATCTTTTTAGTCCTCGCAAACTTCCTATCATTATACCCCGCCTCTTTATCTCTTGCTTCGTGTACTCCGAGCAGCGAGGGTCGTGTTTGCAAGCTCCGGTAGGTGCAAAGACTCGGAGCAACCCCGTATCAAAAGAGAGATACTTTTGATAAAGGTTTATCAATCCTATCACAAATTTTTTAAGCATGTATCATTAATTCTTTCGTCGACCTTAGCTCAGCCTCCAATTGGGTCGAGCTGGCGTCGGTTATCGAGGGTTTGGGCATCGCTACAATCAGCAGACCGGGCTTTATTCGGTCGTATATTTGCTGAAAGGCTGTTGCCACCAGGCGTTTGGCCCGATGCCTCTCGGGGGAACCCCCTAGTTTCTTTGAGGTAGCAATACCAATTTTAGGAGAGCTGTCGGGGGAGTGGATAAAAAAAATCACCAGGTGAGAGGTTTCTAATCTTTGGCCTGAGGCCACCTTACGAAAAGAGTGAGTCAGGTTTAGACGTTTAGTCTTTGGTAACATCTGGATTAATATTGTTCACAGTTCACAGTTGTCGGTTCATAATAACTGCCTTTGCCTTACTGTGAACTGTTAACTGTGGACTAATTAAATTGATATCTGTTTACGGCCCTGAGCCCGACGTCGTTTGAGGACATTAACCCCACCACGGGTGGCCATCCGGCTCATAAATCCGTGTTTCCGAGCTCTTTTTAGTTTCTTTGGCTGGTAGGTTCTTTTGGTCGACATGGGGAGTAGTATAGCAGAGTCTAGTAACTAGTGGCTAGAGTCAAGTTACTAGAGTTTATGCTGCGAGATTCCTTGATCCTAGACTCTAGAGACTAGCCCCCTGCTTGTATCACTTCCTATTAGTTTCGCTATCTTTACTCGTGTATAAGTTATCCACTAAGATCTTTGGTGTGGAAAACAACACACTGTGGAATAAAGCTCTTAAGTTGATCAAAGAGCAGGTTACCAGCGGTAACTTTCGCACCTGGTTTTCTCAAGCTAGCTTAGGAAGCCTGACCGAAAAGTCTCTGACCCTTGTCGTTCCTTCAGCGTTTATTAAACAACAGCTAGCCTTGCGTTACGAAAAATTAATCCAAGCCACACTTCAAGAAGTAATGGGCAAAGACCTAACAATCCATTACGAAATAGATTCTGCCAAAAGCAGCAAGAAAGCCGCAAGGATAGAGGAGGAATCTTTGCCCCTGGAGATGCCCACCGCAAATCGGCCGATACCTCATTCCAACTTGAACCAGAAATATACCATCGAAAATTTTGTGGTTGGGTTAACCAATAACTTGGCTTTTGCCGCAGCCCAGGCTGTAATCCAAAATCCGGGAGTTGCTTATAACCCTCTTTTCATTTATGGGCCATCGGGAGTAGGCAAAACCCACTTAATGCACGCCATCGGTAATTCTCTTTATCAAAAAGGTGGATTCTTAAAGTCGGTTTACGCACCCTCTGAACGATTTATGGTCGATTTTGTTGATTCAATCCGAACCAAGCGCACCGGTGAGTTCAGGGCCAGGTATCGTAATTGTGACCTGTTGTTAATAGACGATATTCAGTTCATTTCGGGCAAAGATTCTACCCAGGAGGAGTTTTTCCATACCTTTAACGAATTGTATTCTAAAGGAGCCCAGATTGTGTTAACCTCGGATCGCACTCCAAACGAAATGCAAAAAATAGAATCCCGACTGATGTCGCGATTCCAGGGTGGTTTAATGGTCGATATTCAGCTGCCTGATTTTGATACACGGCTGGCCATCTTGCAGGCTAAACTTCAAGAGAGCGGGGAGACGCTTCCGGAAAATTGTCTTAGCTTAATAGCCGAGTCTATTGTCTCTAATACCCGTGAGCTCGAAGGAACTTTGGTCCAGATCCTGTCCCGTCTTAAGCTGACCGGTCAAGAAGTGACCTTAGATTCGGTTAAGCATTTCTTGGGCAAACAGCCCTCAACTCAGCCGACTGGACTTTTTGACCAGAAAAAGGTTTTAAATGGAATCAATCAGTTCTTTAGCCTCCATATGTCGGACTTGGTTGGCCCAAGAAGACAAAAAGAATTTGTCTTGCCCCGGCAAATTACTATGTTTATCTTATATAATGACTATAAATTACCAATGGAGAGAATCGGACAGATTCTTGGCGGTAGAGATCATACTACAGTTTTGCATGGCATCGAAAAGATTAAAGAGGCTATAAAAAGAGATCGGGATATCCAAAGAATGGTGATAGAGGTCAAGCAGAGCCTGACCTAGTTCACAGTTGTCAGTTCTCAGTAACAAAAAGGGGGGTTCTTTTATCTACCGAGAACAGTGAATCGATAACCGTGAACTTCTTAGAGTTATCCCCAATCTTCAAGCGAGTTATCCACCAACTTATCCACTAAAGAAAGGGTCTTTTCAACACGAATTAAAAGCGAAATGCGAGGCTGTTTAAATGAGGCTACCAACATATACACCCTCTCTATAATCGCAGTTACTAATCTTTAATTAAAGAACATTAGAGCACCTAAACTGTGGAAAAGTAACACACTCTCTTTAAAAATGATAAGATACCTTCTAAGGCGATGAACGAGATTAATTGGTACTGGGCAGGGTTTATTTTACTAGGACTATTAATTGCCTATTTACTCGGTAGAGTTCAGTCAAAAGCTAAACCAAGCGATATTCCCCAGGACTTTATTGATCTATATCGGCAAGTTAATAACCTACCCCTGAAAGTGCTCCAAACTATTCAGGGATCAATAAATCCGCAAAAGGGCAAAATGGCGGAACTGCTAACTTACGCCGAGCTAAGATATGAATATGACCGAATTGTGCCTCTAGGCTGGCCGATTGATTTTATCGGTATTAAAAATAACGAGACTATTGATTTCATTGAAGTTAAATCCGGAACAGCTGGTCTCTTGACAGATGAAGAAAAACACATTAAAAACCTAGTAGCGCAGGGAAGAGTTAAATTTCGCTTAATCAGAGTAACCGAAGAAGAAATTCATAAATATGTCTCAGCCCAGAGAAGTTCGGAGTAAGTAGTTCACAGTTCGTAGAGAGACGAAAGACACCTTACAACGAACTCCAAACACCGAACTAATAACTAACTATGAAGATATCAATTCTACAACAAGATCTATTGCCAGCTCTCCAATCTGTAGCTCGCTCTTGCGGAGTAAGGGCCTCGCTCGCGGTCCTGGCAAATATTCTTATTCAAGCCCAGGATAATATCCTTAAACTTTCCGCCACTAACCTTGAAGTTGGCGTGATTAAAGTAGTCAAAGCCAGTATTCAAGAGTCGGGAGAGATCACTGTCCCGGCTAAAACCTTACTGGAGATAGTTTCTTCTCTGGGAACCAGCGAACTAGAGCTAGTCACCGAAGGAGATCAGCTGCTCATTACCTCTTTGCACTTTAACGCCAAGCTGAATGGGATACCCGCCAATGAATTTCCAGCCATCCCCCTGGCCTCTGAGAAGAGCATCTCTGTCTCCGCTAAGGTCTTGGCCCTCTCCCTTCCGCAAATTGCTTTTGCCGCTGCTTCCGAAGACGGCAGACCTATTTTAACCGGAGTATTAACTGAGATCCACAAAGATGCTTTGGAGCTGGTAGCCACTGACGGTTTCCGCCTGGCTCATAAAACAGCAGATTTAAGTAAGCAGGCGCATAGTCCGGCCAGGGAGGAGTTTAGATCCCTGATCCCTCGGCGAACCTTTGAAGAAGTCGTCCGGTTAATTGCCGAAGAAGCCGGTGGGGAAGAGAATGCTTTGGTCGAGGTCTCAACTTCCGATAACCAAAATCAGATAATCTTTAAGATCGGCCAGACCCAACTCTCCTCCCGTCTGATTGAAGGTCAGTTTCCAGCTTGGGAGAAGATCATTCCCCAGACAGAAGCAGCTACCGCTACTCTTTCGCGAACTGATTTTTTAAAGGCTGTTAAAATCGCCTCAGTTTTTGCCCGGGGAGAAACAGCTAATATTATTAAGATCAATTTGGCTGCAGGTAAATTTTCGATTAGCTCTGAGGCCAGGGAGTTGGGAGGACAAGAGACTCAGCTGGAGTCAGTAACCGAGGGGGAAGATCTGGTGATAGCTTTTAATAGTCGTTTCTTAACCGAAAGTCTGTCCGCCTGTTCCAGTAGTCAGGTTAAGGTTCAGTTTTCCGGCAGCCTCTCTCCCACTTTGATCAAACCTTTGGATGAACCAGGTTTGGAATATGTAATCATGCCCGTGAGGATGAATTAAACCCCACGGTATTGGATAGTTCGAAAAGTAAAATGTTCCTCGTGCCCAAAGGTCTTGCTCCCGTCGAATTTGGTGCCGGGCTCAATGAAGATAGTGTAAGTTCTCCCCAAGTCATATGGTCTAGTGGGGGTAATCGTCAAAATTTTGCGATCTTTATCTAATTTCAGCGTGTAATCAGTAAAGGTTTCAAATCGATGCTTAAATTCGCCGGTATTTTCGATTGGCAGATTAAAGGTGATCTCAATGCTTTGATTCGGCAAAATTACCGGACCATCAGTTAAATCTGGTTTAACCGAGAGAATCCTTGGCTCAGTTTCGTTTGGTGTAACTTGGGCAGATGCAGCCGGCAGGGGAACTTTTTCTGTTCGCGACCTGATAATAAATATCCCCGATATAGCCAGGACAATAATTAATCCTATAATTAAAAGTCCTAGAATCTGCTTTTTTTGGAGCAGGGAATTTAACATAGATTAATTGTACACTACCTACTGATAAGCATCTTTGCTGGGTTTAAGCTCAATATCTATCCTGGTTATCTCATCGACCTTTATCTCAAAAGGGACTGTTTTTTCCAAGTAGCCTTTTTTAAAGATGGATAACCGATGAGCCCCGACGGGAATATTGGTCATGGTAAAAGGGGTCAATTTGGTAGGAGGGGGAGTAACTTGTGGACTGATCACCGGCGCTTCTCCCTCGGCGTCAACGGCATCAACCAAAACCCGAGCCTGTGAAGGGTTAGTGGTAACCACCAGTCCACCGACTTCTTCGGACGGCTGATCAAATTGTTGAGGGGGAGCGGTGGGATATGTTTTTTCTTCCGGGGTCATCTGCTCTAGCAAACCTTGATTTGCCGGAAGAGGACTGAGACGAGTCGAACCAGAAGACTGAGGTACTCTTTCGGTTTGACCGGGGGTGCGGGGTCTATTGAGTAAAAAGATCGCCGAGCCTATAACTAGGACGAATAAAACAATCGCTATTAAGATTCGAATATTGGTCATAACTTTATTATACAGACTTTGTCACTTTAAATCCTGTCTCAAATCCCGCATTAAACCGTCCCCAGGATCGGTTCGGTTGAATGGGTTGAGCTGATAATGACCATAGATCCCAGGTATGGCTGCCGGATTAGGCTCTTCGGTATCGGACTTCCAGGTATACTCCAGGCTTCCAACTGGAATATTATATTGCTTCATCAGCTGCCTAACCAGCTGCAGAGTCGCCTGATATTGAACTGTAGGCACTTCCCCTTTTGATCTATAAATATTTTGGTGACCCATCTCGATAGAGATATGGTCGCCGTAGTTGGCGACTGCATAAGCCCTTTCAACTTTGTCTGTATAGGTTTCGACCATTTGGATCACCTGGCCGTCTTTGCCAACCACAAAATGAGCGGCCACTCCCCGATATCCACCAGTGCTCGGAGAACCCTTGGCAAAGTACTCATAAGTTTCTTGAGCTGTCAGGATCCCGGCTGTGGTGTGGAGCACAATCCGCTTCGGGGTTGTACAGTCTCCAGGTCGACCACAGGCTTCCGTCTCCGTGACAGCGCAGGCTTGACTCGAACCAAGCATTGGTGCAGAGGGCAGAGGGACAAACTTCTTCTCTACCCCAAAAGATACGGTCCTTCCAGCGCAGGCACCTGTACCGGTTGTTGGTTCCTGATAATCGCCAACAGTAGTATAAACAGGTGGGGTATAAACTTCTTTACTTACTGCTTTAACGATACTTACAGCAAAGATGAGTGTTAGAGTCAAGCCAATTAAAAAGATAATCTTCATTTTGTTAGATAGTTTATTTTATGAGTCGAAGGATCTCCACCTTGAGACTTCATCCAATTCAAGAACTCCTGCTTGCCGACTGCGGTGTTCGGGGTTTTTATCAGTACATTTAACTCTAACTTGCCTTTATAATCTACTTCAAAATCTTCTTCGGAGTAGGGAGTAACACTAAACAGGGGAAAATACTGTTGGTTATATTGCTGCTCAGCTTCTTGGACCAGGCTAGACGACGATTCGTTCTGTTCACTGGAGGTCGTAAACTGCCAGCTTTTGACCAGCTCTCCCGAAGTATTGCTGACAGAAACAGTGTAGGTAGTATTTTTGGTTAACCCTCCAAAAATGCGAGCGGTTATTGTTTGGGTAGGGTAAGCGTTAGTCAAGCGAAGATAAAAAGGGAGCTGAGGAGAGATATTCAGGGAAAAAGATTTTTCGGAAAGAATCGGCTGATTTGTGTTAAAAGAAAGCTCGATCTCTCCGGGGTAAATATTCGTTTGGAGGTCCTGAGGAGTTGTAGTAGTAATCTGAAAGGGCTGTTGAATCCCGTCTAGGTTTCCAGCCGGAGACTGATTGGGTTGAGTTGTATTTGACGGAGTGCTGATGGAAACCAAGCTGGATGGTTTTTTGGGCTGAGCAAAGAGCAGGGTGAGGAAGATTGTCCCCACCAACCCTGCGCAAAAAAGCAATAAAACTGTCAGCCTATACTGTTTGATAATCTCCCAAAAATTCATTTAACTTCCTCTCCAAAATTTGTAAAAGCTTATATTATGTTCGGCGGCGTTATTGACAACACAACGAGTCGGAAAGTTCGACTCAAAAGCCGTAAATCGGCTTTTGCTTTCAGCTAAACCCTTAACTTCTTTGACGATCGAGATGTGACCAGCATCTCCAATCCCTTCTCCTGAAATAGCGACTGCGATATCCCCGGGTTGAACATTCTTAGTGGCAACCGGAGAGTAAGTTTTTCCGCCTGTTGTAAAGCTATCTTTATTGTAAATCTGGGCGGCTGAGCCAAATCCTTCTCCGGCAAAGCCGGCTTGTCCGGTCTGTAAAGTTGCCGAGAGGGAAACAAACCCTAAGCACTGGACACACTCGTCATACAAAGCTCCCCGGCGACGGGTTTCAAAAGTTGCGCGCACCTTTTCATCATATCCCTGACCGGTTAAAAAGGTGCTAAAACAGGCGGGAGAGAAGGCGTTGCCATAGGTTGACCCTTTAGAGCATTGTATGAAGCCAGTATACACCTGAGAGGCTTTTTGGGTTAGTTCTCCAGTCACTCCTGAAACCGGAGCCGGACCGGTAGGAGCTCCGACTTTAGTCACCCACTGGCTGGAGGCATTGGCAGCATAGATGGTTCGGGGTTGGTAGTTTGTAGTTCGAAGCAAAACCACAACAAAAACTATACATAAAACTGTTCTAACTACGAACAACGAATAACGAATAACGAATCTCATTTGCACCCCCCTGGTAACGGGTCAAACTCGATCTGCTGACCTCGCAGGGCGTCTTTAGTTGCCGCATTGAGATAAAAAACAACCGGAAGTTTACAGATCCCATCAAGCGTTAATCCTTGCTTGGAAAACCAGGCTGTGGCCGACTGCTTGGCTTCTTCAAAGTCTACGGTGCGTATCTCGACATGAAAGACATTGGCGGCTTTAATATATTCAATCTGGTATCCCGGATCTTGGACTAAAACACCGGATTTATTTCCCAGGCTTTGAATGATCGTCTTTCTGGCTGCTTGATCGTTAGCTGCTAAGGTTGGTCGATCGGCAATGATCTCCAAAAGCTTTTTGCTTTGGTCAGAGTTGTAGTTTACCTCTGGTCTGGTGACCGGAGAAGGTTCGCCTATAGATACCGAAGCTTTGGGGATTATCAGTAAAGTATCCTGCTGTCTCGGCTGGGATCGGGTAGTGAGAAAGATGATCGGTAAAGCGATAAAGATTCCCACCACCAGTATCAATATCAGAATTCGTTTATTCATGGTTAGATCCCAACTTTCTGAGCGCAAGCAAAGTATGCACCTAATTTTAACCCTTGAGGAACCAGGACGTTAGTATAATAATTCGCTTGATTCCGGATCTGAAAAGGCCAGTTGACATCGCCATGATCAAACTCCCCATTCTTGCCTTGTCCCATCTGAAACAGCCCCCAAGCTCCTCCTGCATCAGGAGTACCGGTCTCTGGGCCGGCATAGTTATTGGCATCAAAACTGCTTTCGCACTCGATACCTTGATTAAACCAGAAATCAGCATGCAGAGGATCTTCTTGCTGTAGCAAGGCGTATAAGTCGTCCTTGTTAAAGGTACAGGCTGGGTCCCCATAATTTTTGCGTAAGGGATTTTTATTAATAGTAACGGTGTATTTACCAGCACAGGTATCGTCATTCGGGGGGAAGGTAATGGCTGTGAACAGGTCGTTACCGGTTTGACTAACCAGTACCGCCCTGGCCCTATTGGCAATCTTGACGATATCATCCACCGGTTGGAGAGTGAGGCAAAGTTTAAGCGACTCGCCTTTTTTTAAACTGATCCCCGTCCACTTCACAGTCCCGGTAGTCTCAATAGGGGCCAGCTGACTCTCGCAACCATCTTTGGAATCTGCGTCAAGGAACTTAGTATGCTCGGGGATCTGATCGTAGACTTCAAAAGTACCGGTACCATTGCCCTTGTAGGTTAAGGTCAGCGCATAGCTGATGGGAGTATCAATATTGGGCACTGCGGACGGACCAGTCATGTCAAAGCCGATATCCGAGGAGGCTTCTCCCGAGACGCTCGTGATCATAGCGGTGACAGTATTGACAATGTAGACATCTGGCTCTGTAGGCAGCAGGGTCAGACAAAGTTCAGTGCTCGTTTGGGGGGCAAGATCGCTTAAAGTCCAGCTAATATTTTGGCCTGATTCAGTGCTCCCGCTGGCTACTCCCGCCAGCTTAGTTGTACAGGAAGGTTGGGCGGCTGGCTTTGAGTCGGTATCTACAAACTTGGTTCCCTGGGGCAGTTGGTCGTTGACCACTATCGAGGCCGTGCGGTCGCCGATATATTTAACAGTAATTTTGTAAGTAATTTCCTGGTCGTTTTCGACTTGGTCCGGGCCGATTTTGGTGATCTCCAAATTCTTCGGCGAGAGCGGGTCTTTGCTGTCACCGACCTTGCCGTCTCCCTGACCGGAAAGTAGTAAAATAAAAGCCACTACCAGAATAAGACCACCAATCAGCCATAACCAAAAGGGTGAGATCGGAAATCTGCGCAAGGGTAGACCTGGCTTAGGGCGAGAGTCTCGCCGACCTTCTCCTTGGTCACCACCATCATTACTCTGCTCCTCATTGCCCGAAGCAGGGGCTGTTCTTGGCCGATTGCTAAGTATATTTTCGGTTGACTGGATAATTCCCGACCCTAACCCCCCGAGCATCTTTCCCAGGCCAAATCTTTTCCAGTGAGGAGCCAGAGCGCCTCCAGCGGCAAAAGTGGCAGCAGCAACCGGATTAAACCCGCTGGTGACCAAGCCTAGCGCCCCCATCGCTCCTCCGAAGAGCAGAGATTGGGCGATCCGCGGATTACGGGCGGCAAAAGTCCCCAAAGTATTGCCAAGTCTTTTAAGTGGAGTGGAGACATTTTTCTGCAGAGGTGTAGTAAGAATAGCTACTGTCTCTGCGCCTACTTGGTGACCCTCAGCACTGGTTGGATGTGCCCGTGATGGATGTGACGGCTCGGGATGTTCGGCTTTTGGGTGACTAGCCGCTGGATGTAAGCTACTATCTTGTGTTTGCTGGAGGAGCGCTTCTTCTTCGGCAGCCTGAGGAGTGGTGCTAGGATTACTAAATTCCAGGAGTGTTTTATTGGTATTTTTAGCACTATATAAAAAAGGGATCAGCTCCGTGGGTTGTTTTCCGACCAACAAGGGAGCTACCCGGTCTCGGAGGTTCGGCTCCAGCTGGTTAATAAGTCTTGGCAGTATCTTGACGATCTGTTCTATAGAGTAAGTTAGTCTACGACCACCGGCCTCTATCTCAAAAAGACGTTGATCTGGACGAATAATTGAAGCCAGAAAGTTTCGAATAAATTCATCAGTGGCAGCCATATAATTAGCATACAGCAAAATCGCTTATCGCAAATAGCGAGTAGCAGATCGTAAAACCTAAGATTAACGCTTAACGATGTGCACCATGCTACTCGCTATTTGCTAAACACTCGACTTTCTGGCCATTAGCTCTGCCGGATTAGAGGTTATTAGCTGGTGTTCTTCTGGCGAAGCGACGACATGCATCGCCACATGCGTCGACCCGGCAAAAAACAAGCCCTGGCCAACGCCAGCCGATAAAAGCAGTCTCTTTTCCCCCTCGGACAAATTAAAGGTTTCTCCGACAATATCAATCGACGAAGGAGCTTGTTTAAACAGGACTTGAATCGAGGAGTTGGAAATAATCTCCCGACCACGCTCAATGGCTAAAAAGTCTTCGACATCCTGGGTAATGGTGGTTACCCCCAGGTAATATTTGCGGGCTCTCTTGGCGATCTCCACCAAAAACGATCCGGAGTCCTGGTTTTTCATCATATACCAAGCCTCGTCAACGACCAGCAGCCTTTTTTTAAGTCGAATTCGGACCTGTGTCCAGATATAGTCCAGAATGAGATACATCGCCAGAGGCCTTAGTTGATCAGCCAGGTCGCGAACAGAAAAAACCATAAAAGGGTTATCCAGCTTGACATTGGAGTGACTGGAAAAAATCCCGCTTAAAGAACCTTTAATAAACCTTTCCAGACGGAAAGCCAACTCTTGAGCCTGGGGTTCCTCCATGCCGACGAGCACCTTATACAGATCCTCCATTAGCGGTGGTTGGTTATGTTGGGTAGTGGGGTCCATGGTGATCCCTTTTAGCCTGTAAGTCGCGGTTATAGCCCTGTCCAGAATCGCTGACTGTCCAGCGTCCAGCTCGCCCATCACCAGTTTAAGAAACCCGGTCAAACTCAGGATCTTACGGCCCAGCTCATTTTCTACAGAGTCCTTTTCTAAGGCCAGATCAAAAGGATTAATTTTAACCGGAGAGCTAGAGGAGAAATTAATATATTGTCCGCCAACAGCTTTGGATAGCTCTAAATATTCTTGTTCCGGATCAATGACAATAATCTCTGCTCCAAACATTAAGGACCTCAGCGCTTCTAGTTTTACAAAATAACTCTTTCCCGCGCCAGATTTGGCGAAAACTACCGAGTTGGCATTTTCCCTAGAAAACCGATCAAAGATAATCAACGAGTCGTTATGTTCATTAATCCCGTACATAATTCCCTCATTGGCAGTCAGCTCCGAAGAAGTAAAGGGGAAAGTCGTGGCCAGGGATGTTGTATCCATGTTGTGGTTTAAAAGCAAGTAATCCTGACCAATAGGCAAAGTACTATTAAAACCTTCTTCCATCTGGAGAGTAGTCGGTTGGGCGGTGATGGATAAAGACCCAAGAGTAGATTCCAGGAGTTTGGAAGCATTATCCAGATCTTCTTTGTTTTGAGAAGGGAGCGTGATATATAGTCCTAAGCGAAAAAACCGCTCGGAGCCTTTAACTAGTTGCTCCTGGAGCATTTGGGCGTCGTCTAAGGCAACCTGGACCGAGGGGTCAACATCGCGCCCTCTTTCCAGGTCAGTTTGGATAGTGGCTTCCATCTCAGCAATCTTACGCTTGAGGTCGTCGAGAACCCCTTTAGACTGAGAAGGGTAGATAAACATCGAAACGTCTAAAGAATGATCAAAAGAGATTAGGGGTTCTAGCCAGTTAGGCTCTATATATCGAGGGTAATTAGAGACAAAAAAGGTCCGATAATAGTAATCGTTAACCTTAAAATGCCCGAAGTCTGTCTCGGTTGTGGCAGGGGCGACTATATCGGTTAGTGCTAAAGCCGGTGTCACCGCCGAGTTAGCAACTACATTTTTAAGCACCTTTCCAGGTGCTTGTTTCTTCTTGAAACCATGATCCGTGAACCACGAACTAAACTGTACCATAGTCGTCTGGTAGCTCCTCAACTACAAAGGGAGTCCGGGAATGAAGCGCTTGAGTGGATGGAGTCTGCGTCCCGGACCCAAACTGTTCAGGGCTGGGATGTACCGGCGAGTACTGTCCCGGCTGGTGCGGGGCCATGCCCTGCACCGACTGCGGGGGGAGCGGCAGTGTCGGAGGGTAGCGGAATTGTCCGGCTTGTCCTGGTTGGATTAGAGTAGCGGATGGCGGCGGAGGGTTGGTAGCGGCTTCGACCACTGCTTCATGGCTGGCCAAGCCCTGCTGTGGTTGTGGTTGCGGGGCCATGCCCTGCACCGGCTGGTGCGGGGAGATTTCTTCGTTGGGGGTATTATAGATATCATAAAAAAGTTTGACTAACTCTTCGTTTCCTAACTGCTTTGTTTGTAATCCAATGCCGGCAAGCTGTCTGACCACATGATCTTTTCGAGGCAGGAGAGCAGCCAAAACCCGCTTCATTTTATCGGGTGAAGTCTTAAATAAACCGACCTCATAATAGGACAGGGGAATAATGACATAGAACTGTTTGTCCAGCACCTCGTTTTCCCTGATAGTGCGCTCGATAAAGGTTCGATAACGTCCCATTAGCTGAAAGAGTAATTGGTTAGTTTGTAGATGTTGGGCAGCGTCTAACTTCTTGAGGTAGTTACTAATATCGAGCCTCTTGGAGCGGATTAATATTTGGATAGAAAAGGAGAGTGAATTTAGCAATCCGGCAAAAGCGCCGATAATAGCAATCTGCTCGTTTTCCGATAGCAACCCAAAATTAACTGCTGAGGTTTGCAGAACCACAGCGATATCGCCGGATTTAAGGGTGACAGTATTATTACTGATGTCCGAGACCGGTATAGTCTCCTGGGTACTCGTCATGCCACCTCCCCGACACGAGCTTGCCCTGCCTCGGCCGGGGCTGGCTTGGCAGCGACGGTAATTGGTTTCATAATATTGCCATTTAATTCTATTTTCAAGGTATCGAACTGTAAGCTATCCTTTTCAAAAGTCATGGTATAAGGGCCGTTTGGTAAGGGAGTGGCCGCAATAAATTGACCAAGTTTATTAGTTCGAAGTGCCCTGACGGGTAAACCGTCTTTATCGTGGGCTACAACAATTACTCCGTCCAAGTAGCTATTTTGGACATCGGTGACTATACCGTTGATAATATTTGCTGTTTCCGTGAGCATGATGCTGGTAACTTTTCGTGGGGTAATGGGCACTGCTGTTATAGCCGGAGTTAGCTTAGGCATGACGTTTATCTCTTTAGGTTCAATTTTTTCTTCAGAGATCTCGGCTAACTCTCTTTGGATATCTTGGGCTTGCTTAGTCAGATGTTGTAAATTATCCAAGATCATCTGAAACTGTTTGGTAAAAGCAGCCTGGTCGTGTTGTCCGCTGGAAGCCTGTGATTTGATTGTGGTCAGTTGATGCTCGGTTTGGACGATCTGGGATTGGATTAACTGAGCTCTTTTGGCCGTTTCAACCAACTCCTTTAGATCCTCCGCCTCGGGTGTTGGGGGGGTAGGGCTAGGAGCTAAAGCGGGAACTATGGGCATGGCGGGTTGAGGCCTAGGTAAAGGGGCTGCGAAGCCGGGTTCCAATGGGCGTCTGGTCAAGTTTGGTGAAACTCCCCCTGTTAAATAATTGTTCAGTCTGTTTTGAAATAAAGGATCTTTGACGTTAACTCCCTTGACCTCCCATCTTCTTTGTGTAGGGCTAAAGATTGCTTTGGTAAAAGCTTTCAGCCAATGATCCAGAGGCCGATCGGCGATAGGTAAGAAGGCAAACGCCGCCCCAGCCCCAGCCGAAAACAGGATCAAAGGGTAAGCGATAAAAGGGAAAGAAGCAGCTATAAAGACATACAGCATATAGGCTATCCCTAGACCGCTGGCTAGGTAAGTAAACTGTTTGATGGTCATATCGCCAATGAGGCGGAATTGGAACGAATTAACATCTTGAGGAACAGGGTGGGCATCCATGGTTGAAAGAATCATATATCGTGAAAAATGGGGCGTCTAGGGGCTCTAAGTACATCATTTCAGACCAAGCCAGGTCGTATTGTTTGACACTCGGTCAGCAGAAAGGATAACATGAAGCTATGGCAATAGCAGAACTCGGCACAAGCATCCCTGTACCATTAGGTGAAGGAGGGGTAGACTCTCCGGAAATAAGAGATCGTAATTCACACATATATGATGACCCTGTTTATAGGAGTATCTTTACATCTTGGGTGCAAGATCTAAATCAGAGCAGAGTTGCAGACGGCAAGCCCCCAATTGAGGATAATTTTGACGATCTTAAACGCCGAGTTGACACTAATCCTGCAGATACCGAGGCTAAACAGCTTTTTTGGTTTGTGCGTAATGATGCCGAGCATGTTTTTAGAGAAACAGTTAACAGCTTGGGTGACCCTGAGCAGCTGAGAAAATTTCTTACCAATCGAGGAAGACTACTTTCTGGAACAGAACCAAATCCCCGAGAAATTGATCAAATGATCCAGGACTCGCAAAGAGTTGGAGGAAGTATGCAGCGAGCGATCAATGAGCAGGATAAAAGGCTTTATGTAAGTACAGACGATGACCCTTCTTTTGAGTATGCAGGGTATCTAGCCTCCTTAGACCCAGATCTTAAAACGATACAGGAGGAAATTGATCTTCTTCGAATTGACCATAGAGGAACAGCCCTCAAGGAAGAGGAACTTGCCCAAGGCTTTATCCCATTACGCTTGCAACAGTTTGCGGTTCATTTTCCTGCAAAAGCCAGAGTTTATGCTCTAAAATGGGAAGATTATGCAAATACATATAACATCCCCCCTGCCACCAGATATACCCAAGAAGTTTTTGATGCACTGTCACCTGCTGATCAGCAAACAATGGGCTTATCTCGTCAGATGGCAGCTCTCCTGCATACCCACGAGCAAAGACAGCGGACAAACGATCAAAGAGACGACACGATTGAAAGAGCCAGAGGTAACCCTTCTTTGGTTATCAGACAAGAATGGGATCGTGTTCAAGGTAGATTGAATAGCGTAGGATCCAATAAAAACGAGTTATTGAGAATTGCCAAAGAAGAGGGCATTACTGATCAGGATATCGGAGATGTTGTATCGATAGATCCAGTGGGCCTGAAAGATGCCATCCTCAGAGCAAAGGTCACCTCGGTTGGTAGACAGCTTGGTCAAACTGTAAACGCCTTAACCAGATTCAACGAAAGATGGGTGAATACTGCGGATAGGCAAAGAGCGGTTGATTGGTTGATCGACAAAGTCGGTGGAGTAGATATAAATACAAATAGTCGGTTGAGAGAAACTGTCTATGGAGAAGTGCACTCCCTGACCCTAGACGAGATTGAAAAGCGCCTAGATACTAAACTCTGGCAAGTCATGGGGTCTTATCGTCTGGATTGGGGAAATAATTCTGCTGGACTAAGCGAGTTACTCCAGGCCATGCAATCTACTACCTCTAAGGATGAAGACGAAGCAGATGATTTTATTCCTAGAAACGAGGGCGAGAAAGCTCAAAAGGAGCGAGAGTTAGCGAGAATTCGAGATAAAAAAACCAAAATTGTAATTAAGACCCTAGCCTGTATTAATCTGCACAGCGTTAGAAGAGGCTATGATTCAGGTGCTGGTGGAGAAGCTTACAGCAAAAATCATCAGGCCATTGACTATGAACAACAGAGATTAATTATCGAAAACACCGCAGGAGTGGCTGTCTTTAATGATCTTTTAAAAGAAAATGATGGGGCTTATTATCGGAAAGAGGAGGCCTGGACTGATGCAAATATCATGTTTAATAGAAGAAATGCCGAAGCTCGTCAGAGAAATGTGAGCCTAGATCTTCGTGATCGGTTCAAGCTACTAGAGCAGATAAAAGGAGGTCAAAGGGATGGTAAGCCTGCTCGACCGGTTGACTGGAATAACATGGAGGAGGATGTCGAGTTTGCTAACGCTCCAACTTTAGGAACAGGCGAAACTATTGTTGAGGTAACAAACCATGAAAAAATAGACGCGATGAAGATCTGGGTTACCCAAAAAAAGCTAGACGTAATCCGAATTAAAGAAGAGCAAGACGATAAGTTAATTAAAACCCATAAAAGAACCTATATAAACCGTCAGATTGCTAATCGAGAAGATGGAATAACTGACGAGAATTATCGAGATAACCTAATTAAAGGGTTGGGTGACACTTTAGATGATGTAATGACCACGGCTTTTGTACTTGATTATTACAATCAAGAGCAGGTACTGAACAAAAGCGCAGATAAGCAGCCAGATATTATATATATGCATAAGGCTTTTGCCCAACTTCGCACAAGTGTAGATCAGGACGGAAACAGAGTCGCACTTACAGATAACGATAAAAGAACCGGACCGCTTAAATTTTTCTATCTATCTGATCCGAACGACCCGAATAGTCCCTTGCGAGATGACAAAGAGGCTGATCTTTTAATAGATCAGGCGATCAAAGAACTAGCAGATATCAAGCATGAGGCGGACTTCGCTTTCGTCTTAGCTGAAGATGAGTATTACTTGAGTATGGATGCCGGAAAATATGACGGAGCAAGATGGAAAGCCTCAGCGTATACGAGAGAGCTTGATGACTACAATAAAAAAAGAAAATCCATGGGACTACCGATAGTGAGATATATGCCAAACCTAGCTCGTCCAAAGGGGGCTATACTCACGGATCATGTGGTCAGAGATTCGGAGACTGGTGTTGAAAGAATAGTAGAAGATGATCCAATCGATCTAATGGAGTTTGACCGAGCTAAAGAGTCATTGGAATATATGCTTAAAGACGATAATGGGCATGTTGTCCCAGAGACGGATGCTTCCGGTAATCATGTTTTTGAAAAAGACTCTGCTGGAAGAGTTCTTGAGTATCAGGACGAGAATGGACAATGGCGGCCCAAAATAAAGTATAAGTTTGACCAAGCTAAGTATAACAAACATAGGGGTTATTTAACTACTAACTCCGGAACAGCCTGGAAAGTTAGACGAACTCCAGCAATCACCGAAGCTATCGATCGGGCTGAGCGAACTTTTTACGCCAAGCATCAGGATGTGGATTTAGCCATTGAACGTACCAAAATTCCCGCGGATAACCTAGTCAAGGAAGGGGTAATTGAGGGTTTTGCAGGTAGCATTAAGCTACCAACAGGCCATGGTATGTTGTCAGGCGATGGTCGTATGCCAACTTCTCCCAAAAGGATTCAGCATGCCAATTGGTGGGTAACTAGACCTCAGCATACTAATTTTACTGATACCGGAGCACCTAAGCTAGCCGCCTGGTTTGGCTCTAGTGTGCAGAGTCTCACCGAAACAACTGGTCGGTTTGATGTTAACGATCAGGCAATCGAATGGCAGGCTGATATCTCGCCGATCAATAGTTTCTGGCTACAGCGGGTGGTTGGAGGGGAAGAATATCGCAAAACCCTGACTGACAAAGCCCCGTTTCTGTTGCATAGCGCCAACGCCCAGCGTAACCGGACAGTGGAAACAATGGGCAAAATTATCGAGGCAAAATCATATGAATCTATTCAGGAAAGACAGGAAGAAGCGGCTCATTCATATGAGGGAATCTTACGCTACAACATGTACCAGATCAAAAAAGACTCCAGTCGGCATAAGTATATGTCTATTATCGAGGTGGACAATGTCCTAAGGGATGCAGTCGGAGATGGACAGCTGGGACTTGGTCAGTACAAAGAACTAAAAAATAGATTAATGTGGGATATTCCCTTCTTGATGGATTTTATCGTCATCAATAATAAGCTTAAAAAGGTCGAGGCTATAGAGGATTTGATTTGGCAGATTATCAAAGCCGCTTCTAAAGGGATGTACTAACTTTTAGGAGCTTGGTCCCCACCACCAATGTGTTGGCCTTCCGGAAGTTCCAGCGATTGTAGTCATCTTCTGTTTCATTACTGCCTCCTGGAACTGAGCCCGCTCCTTAAGTGGAATCTGGGCTGCCTTATTAAAGAAGTTTCTGCCAATTCCAAAGCCACCAATCGCTGCTCCGATGACCATCTTGCTATAACCCGGATCCTTGACACCCATAGCTCCTTTGATCATGTCGTGGATATTCGGGGTGAGCAGCAAAAAGCCATACCCCAGGACAATGCGCACAAAGGAGGTGCTGAGGCCACTCAGAAAAGGTACTACTCCTCCGGAAAAATGGTTGTCGGTCAGAGTTTTGGCTGAATCTAGTCCTAGGTTTTTACCCACGTCTCCGCCTAGGATAAAACCAACAATTAGAAAGACTAGATAAAGCGCAGGGAAGATCAGCACCTGGGCAAACAGGTCTTTTAGCCAGGATCCAAACCCTCCTTTAGAGCCAGGCAATGCTCCCAGCATGATCCGGATCGGACCAGTTAGAGTCAAGATCACGATTTGGATATAAGTACTGATCACGCTAAACAGAATTCTAAACATCGCTACAAGCAAGGCGATTATGAGCACTAAGTACAAAACTATCCCAGCGATCCATTCGATAATTTGAGTTGTTTTTGCTCCTATTCCAAAAACTGCACCTCCGACTAAGCAGCCTGCCAGCTGTCCTCCCGCATTTCCTACACTTCCAAATAATAAAGCTGCCGGGCCTGCTAGGAATGCTAATCCTCCTCCAAGACCTCCGCCAACAGCGCTCCCGATGGCTGCTCCGATTTTACAACCGATAATAGTTGCTAAAATAGTGATAATAGTCCCCACCATACCTTGTTTCAGAAACCCTAGGGCAGATGCAGTTTCGTTGGCCACATTTAAAGCCTGGTCTCCGGTCATAAAATTAGTAAATATTTCAAAGATATTGCCGTCTCTGATCACCTGTCGGCTGCCGGTAGTCAAACCTGAAGCCTGAAAAACGCCTCCGATGACGTTAGTGCTTAAAAAGGCAGTATCGATGACCAACGCCGAGATAAAGTAGCTAAAGGTGATTAACACCAGTCCAACGACTAATCCAGGTAGGGCAGACTGGATATTAACTACGGTTTGGGGGTTGAGCTTATGGCGGAACATAATCATAAACCCGATAATCAAAAAAATTCCCGTCATGCCCAGATAGGCCAGGTTTCGGGATAGCTGCCAGATTTCCTTAATAGGAGCAATGACATTATTCCCAGACCCGGCTACCTGTGCATAGGCTGGAGGGACTAAGTTGAGCTTTTTACCTAAATCGGCGATATATTCGGAGGTTCGAATTGGCGGTGTGGACATGGTCAAAGCCAACACATCGCCGATCGAGCCAATTGCCCCACCGCCCTGGTTGGTCTGCAGCTCTACTGGGACCATCCCCAGTTTGTTGATATCCGAGACAAAGCCGATGCAGGGTTGTCCGATAATTGAATATCCTTCAGCCAAACAGCCGATAGAGTGGATGACATTAACGAACATCAAATTAATATACTGGGGGGATTGAGGAGAATAGCTAGTGGAAGCAGCGGTGTAACTTGGGGTCTGAGCGAAAATAGTTCGGGGTTCGTAGTTTATAGTTCGGAATAAAACCACAGCAAAAACCAGGCACAAAAGTATCCTAACCACGAACTTCTTCCAGGCAGTATGCATATATTCAGCATAACATCTCAAATCTCAAATCGCAAAACTCAAAGCTATATCGTAAATCTAAAATCTTTCCATAGTTTTGACATTTCAGATCTAAGATTTGAAATATTACAAGCAGTAGGGTCGAAAACCGATACAAAACTGGGTCAGGGTTACTCCGGTGAAGTTTTCAATAGTCTTTAAGGCCACCCAACCCAAAGCCGTAAACCCTATTCCAAAAACAGCCCATTGCAGGGTTCCTCTGGCTGCCTGGAGCTGTTTTTGGTCTCCCCCTGACTGGATAAACTTATACCCGGCAAAAACCAGCATAACAGTTAGGATGACAAAGGCCAGGGGGATAGAGATATTAATTAATCGCTGGATCAGTTGTTGAAATTGCGGCAAACCAGCCGGTCCGGGGTTATTCATGACTTAAGCGTACAAGAGGTGAGGGAATCCGTCAACTCCGATTGAATCGGAATCAGCGCTAAGGTTGGTCAAGAGAAGGGATTTTGAGGTTAAAGATATCGATATGCACAATCTGTCCGGCGACTCGGGCTATTAAAAACGCCAAAGCCAAGACCAGTAGACCAATTAAAGCATTGATAATCCGGGAGCGGGCCTTGCCAACATTTTCTTTATCTCCACCTGAGGTGATCCAGTTAAAAGCTCCAGTAATCAACATAAACAGGACTGCCAAAACACCAAAGATAAAGATGATGGTAATGATATTGCTGATAACCGTACTGATACTTGTCCCAGGATCAATACCTTGGCCGCTGGCGCTTTTTTTAATACTAATATTTAGCTCATCAGCCAATACAACAAGAGGAGTAGTAAGAAATCCAAGGGTAGTGGTAGCTAAAGCAGCTAATTTCTTCATATCTGTTAAATCATATGCTGAACTCAAAGAGCTTGTCAAGAGCTTGTTTTTTAAAAAACTTTGCTACTGCATAAAGTCAGCGCTTTAATTCTAAAGGAAACTTAAAGCCAGTGATCTGTCCAACTACGGTAAAGACCAAAGGAGCCAAAGCGAGCAGCATCAAACCAATAAAAGCATTAAAAATTCGTTGTCTGGCTTTGGCGACAGCCTCCTTGTCTCCGCCGGAGATAATCCATTGAAAGGCCGCCAGAATGATCATAAACATAAACATGATCACGGCAAAGACGTAAATTACTTGAATCAAGTTACTCAAAAACACCCCCACCCCCACTGACCCAATCCCAAAACCAGCAATGGGTGCTGGTACATCAACATGTCCAAAAATTGAATCGGCACTACCTTGTTTCTGGCAATCTTTACCAAACTTACCGACATAGGCAGCGTCATACTGACATCTACCCCCCTGGATTGTGCCAGTACAGATTTGATCCCCTTCCGGATAACGGCAAGTACTACCTTCGTCTTGAGCGTAGACAGCAGATGACAAATAGCAAATCGCAAATAGAATAACCAAACCAACAACAAGGCCTTTAGCGATAAGCGATAAGCGATAAGCGATAAGCTTTATCATAGTATTCTAAATCCTTTTAGGCCAAAGGCCTCGGGGATCACTTGAGCCAGTAAAAATACAAACATCAACAGTAAAAATCCCACAATACTATTAATAATCATAGCACGGGCTTTGGCGATCTCCTCTTTGTTGCCGGAAGAGTAAATGTATTTGGCACCAGCCCATAAAAAGTAAAAAAAGACGATTAGGCTGGATAAGTAAAAGACAATCGGAATCACTTTGCTAAAGAGTTGGCCAGCGTTGTCGATCCAGCCAAATCCGTACTGTCCGCTTAAGTTAACCCCAATCGGTTTGGTAACCTGAGCGTAAATAGTAGGTGGTTCGTAGTTTGTTGTTCGGAATAAAACCACAACAAGAACAAGGCATAAAACTGTCCTAACCATGAACAACGAACCATGAACAACGAACCATGAACAACGAACCATGAACTTTTCTCTCATTGCTTTTATGGACACGCCTCCTCATAAGTAAGAGTCGATTCAACACACTTTAGACCCTCCTTTTTACTAGAGCAAGAGATCGAGAGACAGCCTGCGCCGATACACTCACTTATTTTATCTGGTCCGTTAAAAGCTGCACAATCTCGGGAAGCAGGAGCTGGGTTCAGAGGTTCGCTGCCGGGTTGTTGTTTGGGCTGGCCGAACTCCTTTGGTAAGCTGGGGGACGTGACATTAGTTAGGGGTACCTGGTTGATCGGCAGCAACCCCTTGGCGTACTGGGCAGCAGAGAAGGCCAGTATTACCACCAGGAATCCGACAATTGCCCAGGTGATCCGTTGTCTGGCTTTGGCGACAATCTCCTTATTATCTCCGGCGCTTAAATAACGAAAAGCCCCCAGAACCAGGTTATAGAGCATCAGAAACCCCACCACAAAAAAAAGCAGATTTAAAAAACCGCCGACTAAGCTGCCCAAATCAGTAAAGGTAGTTTTAAAGTTATTGGAGATGTCGCTACTTTTAATAGTAGAGTTGTCTCCAAAACCAGGTAGCTGCAGTGCTAGTAGTTTATGCATAAGTGATTATAGTTTCAAGCTTCTAGGGTCAAGAGTCAAGTTGCCTTTAATAGCCCACGAAGGACTTTAGCTGTTTCAATATGTATAGGGAGCACCTTTACATAGTCAGACTGGGTGATATATTTTCTTTCAAAAGCAAAGTCGATAAAAAATTCAAGCTCTGTCAGAGATCCGATGGCAATATGATAGAAATTACCTTTATCTCGAGATGTTTTTCGACTATATCCTTCGGCAATATTGGCACAGACAGACAAGGCACAACGTCTCATCTGAGAGGTCAGACCAAAGAGCTCTTCTTTGGGGAATTTTTGAGTAATATTGTAAATAAAATGAGCAAGAAAATTAGCTTTTTGCCAAGCTATGAAGTTCCTGTAGCCATTGCTATTTCTCATTTTTGGCTCTGACTTCCTTGGCTCTAGCAACTAGTTCCTACCTTGACTCTTGATTCTAGCAACTAGTAACTATCTAGTGAACCCTGGTAGATTCAAGATATCAACACCGATAATCTGTAGCAACAAGACAGAAAAGATGACAAACAGCAGTCCAATAATTGCCGAGGAAAACTGGTCCTGGCCTTTTTTGACAGTCTCAGGATTTCCGGCCGAGGTTATCATCCTAAACGAGCCAAAGATCATCAACAGCAAGGCGATTCCCCCACCAGCCCCGGCCGAAAACCGCAAGAAGGCTTTGATCAATGGTTGAGGTTGAGTAGGGATACAACCTAAAGCAGTCAGGATCCCATCCCCCGCATCATCCGGTACTCCACTGGACGTCAGACACTTTTTTCCGGCGGAGGCAGCACACTGGTTTAGCCCGGGGACACAAGCCTTGCCCCCAAATTTGCTGGCTTCTCCGGTCAGCTCGGAACCTGTAGTTCTTTCGCCGGTGGTTGGATCAATTCCGCCTCCTGTACCGTCTGCTTCGGAGAGAGTCTCAGATGAGCCCGCCCCCCCCGCCTTAACTTCTTTTTCCGAAGCAATAGTCAGTTTTCCAGAACAGACAGGGATATCTGCGTATTCATAACTAAGCTGTTCGGTTGTGGCTCGTTTGCCTTTTTGTAAAAACCAGGTATATTCTCCTGACGGCAGAATAGCTAAGTCCTGTGGATCAAGTGATCCATCTTTGTTCTGATCTAAACCATGAGTTTTATCAAAACCACCCGGCCCCTTAAAATGCAGCTGGTAGCCAGGATAGTCGATGCCGCCACCTCGGAAATCGATTGATAAGTTATAGGGCAAAATGGTTCCGCCGGTGATATGAACAGAGGTATTTTCATTAAGGCTCTTAGGGTCGAATTCAAGTTTACAAGTATTTACGTTTTGAGAAGAGTCTTGAATAATATTATACCAACCTTCGCAGTATCTACCTCCGACCTGTGTGCCGTTAACTTTGCGGTAGATAGAGAAAAAGTGTTTCTTGCCGGAGCCAGATCCAGAGCTAAAAAGAGATTTGGCCGAGAAACTACTCATATCCACCAGTAACGAAACCTGCTGACCCTTATTCGGGCTGTTATCAGGAAAATAAAGTAGTGCCACCTTCTCTCCAGTTCCAAAATCACTGCTCTGGGCGACAGGTTTAGCCCCCCGTATTGAAACATCCCCGAATTCTTCAAAAACTATATCATAACTTACACCTAGATCCATGCTCTTCACTAAAATAAAGAATTGTATCCTTCTCTGGTTTTCGGGAAGGCTTTTGTTATAGGTCAAAGGGGCCCGCCCCTCAATCAGGTCTCCCGTGTCTGGGTCTCCGTTTACAATCTGAATTTTTGGGCAGTTCAGCGTACTCGTCACATTATTGTAGGAATCAAGAGAGGCCTGAACTGGGGTTACAGATAAAGGGAGTATCAAAAAGCTGATTAGCAATAATAAAACTACTATCAATACTCGGGGCATTAACTCCAGCTTAGCACAAAAGAGTTCAGGGTTGGTAGTTCGTGGTTCATAGAAAAATCTTTAAAATGGTAGAATAGGGTTAATGCTTGCCCCGAAAAAAGGTTACAGGTTCCAGTGGTTAGGTTACAGAGCTCTTTTCAGTCTATTCCTCATTGTCGTTCTACTATTCACTACGAACTCCCTACTCCGAACTATCCGAGCTGACGAGCTCGAAGATATCCAGCGTCAGTTAAACGAGCTAAGTAAAGCCAGAGAGATGTCGGTCGCAGCCACTAAACCTCTGGAAGGACAATTAACCAATCTCAAGCAACAGCTGGCCCAGATCCAGGCTAGTTTGCAAAATCTTTCGGCCAAGATTACCCAAAAAGAAAAAGATCTGGCAATCAGAGAAGAAAAAGTAGCGTTGCAGCAGGCGCTTTTGGAACAGCGGGTCCGCTCCTACTACATCCGCTCCTACCAGACCTCTCCTCTTTTAGTGATTATGTCCTCTCAAAACTCTGCTGGACTATTTAGGGAACTGGCCTTTCGTCAAGCGGCCACTGCCCAGGATCAAAAGATCATTAGCGATGTGACCGCCGAGATGGTTGATCTCTTGGGACAAAAAGAAAAACTGGAAAAAGACAAACTCTCGTTAGCCGGATTGCAAGCTCAGGTAGACAAAAATGCCGCCTTTTTAGGTGGGGAAATCAAAAAAGCTAAAGATTACCAAACCACCCTCACCTCCCAAATAGCGGAACTTAGCGCCAAGCAGCAAACCATCTTAGCGGCCAGGTCAGGTCAGTTTACCGCCAGTATTGGTGACAGTGAGTTAGCCGATGATTATAATGCTTCGATTAAAGGATTTAGGGAGGCGGCTCCCGGTGGGTCATTTGCTGTTTTTTCCTTTGGTGGATATACCCATCGCAAAGGGATGAGCCAATACGGAGCGAGAGGTCGAGCCCAGTCCGGAAAGGACTATAAATCAATCCTAAAAGCCTATTATGGCAAAGAGCCTGTCAGTAAGGATACTGGTGGAGATATTAATGTTTCCGGGTTTGGATCGATGAACTTTGAAGAAAAGTATCTTTATGGCATCGCCGAGATGCCCTCCACTTGGCACCCAGAAGCACTTAAAGCCCAAGCTGTCGCTGCTAGAACCTATGCCTTTAGAGCTAAACAAGCTGGTCAGTCAATTTGTACCAGCGAAGCTTGTCAGGTATTTTCCAAGTCTAAATCTGACAACCCCCCTTCAGCCTGGAGAGATGCCGTAAATGCCACCAAAGGACAAGTGATAGAAGATGTTGTGACTTACTATGCTTCGACGCATGGGGTGTTTATTCTACCTGGCACCTGGGATACCACTGATGGAGGAAGTGGATCGAACTTTGTGGATAAATCTTATGAAAAAGTAGGTGGTTCTCCCTGGGTGTATAAAGCTTGGTATACTCAAGGCTACGCCACCAGTAGTGATAAATGCGGCAGGTCGAATCCTTGGTTAAACGGAGAAGAGCTGGCCGATATTATTAATGCAGCCCGTTTTCGTGATGAAAGAGTTGTTCCAATCTCTTCTTGTTGGGGTGGTAATCCCTATAGCCATGAAGAGCTAAGGTCAAAATCCAGTGGTCCATCCAATGTCACCGCAGTTTCGGTGATCCAGGGTAATGGGTCAACAAATGAGGTAATTTTCCAAACAAATATTGGAGAAATTAGGTTGTCAGGAGCAGATTTTAAGCAAGCCTTCAATTTAAGAGCTCCTGGTCGGCTGTCTATTCCCCAAAGCGGCTTTGCCTTCTTTAACATCGAGAAGAAGTAGAAGCTTTATGTTAATATCAACTCAATATGGGCCTAGATCTTCTTCCTGATTTTTTTGATTGTCCCACCCGGATTCATTTTGCCGACCAGGAAGCTGACGAGAAGATTGACCTAATGCTGCGCAGACATTGGGCTACCAACATCCCCTGGATAGTGGCAGCATTCATCGGCCTATTTTTTCCGGCAATTGTAGTAATCATTGATCAAGCAGCCAATTTATACCTTATAGAGCAGCTACCGTTAAGTATTTTTAATGGTCTGATGTTAGTGTGGTACTTATTTTTAGTTGCCTATATCATTGAAAATTTGCTGCATTGGTATTTTAATGTTTACATCGTCACTAACTTACATTTGGTTCAAATTAGTCTGAAGTCTTTGCTGGTAAAAACAGTCACCCAATCCCGCCTTGATGATGTGCAGGGAGTCAGGACCAAGATAAAAGGAGTCTTTGCCTCTATTTTTAACTTTGGAGATGTCTTGGTCGAAACAGCCGCCCGCACCGAGGATATTCTTTTTGCTGATGTTCCAACCCCCGATATCGTCGCTGACCGGATTCAAGATCTTCAAGAAGTTCAAGAAGGACAGGGAGGTGGAGATGTCGGCTGAACCGAACAGTGCTTTGATAATCTGGTTTATCATCAAATGGATGATAGTGATTTTAGTCTTTCTCTATTTCGTCTTTAGTTTGATTGTGATAAAACAAGTTAGTCTGATGTCGGATGCTTTAATTACCGAGGTTGACCCAACCCTTCGCCTGCTCTCGATAATAAATAGTCTGGTTGCCCTAGGTTTGGTAGCGTACAGTATTGTATTTATCTAACCATGGTCCGTTTGTCAAAAGCCGTTGTTGCCAATACTGACATCACTAGTGTCCAAGCTTTTTTTGAAGAGAAGGACGGGGTAACTTTTATTGCTATTTTGTCGGCTGAGGGAGAAGAGGCTTTTGCCAAAATCCGCCAAGGCCTACCAGACCTCGCTGACCTCTTTTTCGGCTCCCAAGACAATTATTCACTGCGCTTTAATAAGCTCTTTACCAGCTTGCCGCAGCTATTAAAGGGTTTAGAGCAGGTGCATGTCTTATTCGGCTCGTTGGTAGACGACTTGCTTTTTTTGCAGGGTGATGGGTGTCACCAAGCCTATTTAATCAGAGGCGAAGAAGTGTTGCCGCTGACGGCCATTTCTACTAAAGCAGATTTTAAGCTGGGACAGCTCATTTCTGGACATTTAAAACCTGCAGACAGAGTACTCTTTTTCAGTGAAGATAGAAATGGTTTGATCGTTAACCTGGAAGAGATCAGGCTTTTTGCTAAACTTGGTTTTGAAGATTTAGACGAACAGATCGGTGAAAAACTAGTATCACTAAAGCAGCCTTATCCTGTCGCTGCACTGCTGCTGGAATACTACGAAGCGGTCACTGCCTTGGCACAGGAAACAACCGTTAGACCCTCTACTCCCCAAATCTCTCTTCGTCTCGAAAAAGAGCTCGTCAAAAGATTCTTTAGACAGATCCTGGTGTCCGTCAGCCAAAAAAAAGCTCGTTTTCGCCCGACCACCCGTAAGCAGTGGGTCACTACAATCCTGATCTGTTTAATTTTGCTGGCGATGTCGGCCGGAGGTTTAGCTATCTTTTCTAATCTGCGCACGAAAGATGCTCATCTAAAAGCGCTGGTCTTAGATGCCTCATCTAAGCTGGAACAAGCCAGGGCTCAAAAGGACATAGATCCGGCTGGGGCAAAGCTTCTTTTCGAACAGTCGAAGGAAGAGATTGAAAGCGTCTTGCAACAAGATCCACGAAACGCTAGAGCCTTGAATTTTAAGCAAACCCTTACCGCAAGCAGTAACGAGATTCTACGAATTACCACTATTAGCGACTGGCCGGTATTTTTGAATCTTGATTTAGTTAAAAAAGACTTTAAGGTCAAGTTACTTAGCCTGTCCGGGACGATAGTCTGCTTACTTGATGCTGATCAAAAGGCCCTGACCAGCCTGGATACCGAAACTAAATCCAACACTATTCTGGGAGGGGCTGAACAGATCGGTCAAGCAGAAAAGGCCAGTATCAACGGTGATTTTGTGTTTTCCTTTTCGGAGGATAAGGGAATAGTCCGCTTTGATATTCGGTCCCAAAAAGGGACAGTGGTTATAAAACCCGATCCTGATTGGGGCAAAATCAAAGATATCGTGGCCTTTGCCGGAAATATCTATTTATTAGATAGTATTAAAAACCAGATTTGGAAATATCTGCCTACGGTCTCGGGGTACTCTGAGAAATATACTTATCTAACTGACGGAGTAGTCCCGGTCTTCTTGGGAGCCCAATCTATGCAGATTGATGGATCAGTTTGGGTTAGCATGCCCGGAGGTGAGGTACTTAAATTCACCTCTGGTAACCCCGATTTCTTCTCTTTTTCCAAGATTGATACCTCTAAAGGCAATATTGGCAGAAACACTGATATCTTTGTTTCCGATGACACTGATAATTTTTATCTACTCGACAAAGATAACTCCCGCATAGTCATACTTAAGAAGAATGGGGAATATATCTCTCAACTTCTCGGAGAAAAGTTTAAAACTGCCGAGGATTTTGTGGTTTTAGAGAAATCCAAGCGGATACTCCTACTAGAAAATAACGTGCTTTACCAAGTTTCTCTGCCTTGACCCCGATCCCGACTGAATCGGGACAGGTCTAATCGGGGTTGACACTAGTCACTAGTCACTGGATACTACTCGTATGAAGATCTATAACCGCAAAGCCAAGCTAGAATATCATATCTTAGAAACTCTCGAAGCAGGGGTGGTGTTGTCTGGTGCAGAAGTCAAGTCGGTCCGTCTGGGCAGAGTTGATCTTAATGATAGCTTTGCCAAAGTGCAAAATGGAATACTGCTTTTGAAAAATGTCTTTATCCCTCCCTATCAAGGTAATAGCAGTGACTATGATCCTAAAAGAGACCGTAAATTGCTCGTGCATAAACACCAGCTTCAGCTCCTAGCCAGTAAATTAGCCAAGGGTTCCATGGCTCTGATCCCTTTGGCAATGTATATTACCCATAACTTAATTAAGGTGGAGCTGGCCTTAGGAGCCTCCAAAAGAAAGGTTGATAAACGCCGAGCGATCAAAGAAAAAGATGAGCTCCGCAAGATCCAACAAGACCTCAAAAACTACTGATTTCTTTGCTTTTTACTCCCAAATATGCTAAGATAGGCACCTGGGGACGAAAGTTTCGATGAGGTAGTACTTTGAAAACTGCAAGCCGCTAAGGAAACATATAGCGTAAAAGGGTGTTTCAAAATTAAACGGCAAAAATTCTGTCGTTGCTTTCGCAGAAAAGTTCGCGAAAACTGTTGAAGGTATGACCTTTGTTGGTCTTACTAACCGCAGTTACGCACTAGCTGCTTAATGCTACTTTAGGACATCTTCTTCTCGATGGGATGCTTAAGGTATATACACAGTCGAGATGCTTTTCTTTAGGTGTTGGTTGATCCTAAAAGAGATTAAGATAACTCAATCAGATAGTAGTTTTCCTGCTAGTTGGTTACAACTACTATCCAAACATTAACTAGCTACGCTTGTAGACGTTTTTAGATTAATATTTCAGACCCGAGATCAAACTCGGCGTCTCCACTAATGAATCTCCTGGACTTATTTTTCCCCAAGCAGTGCTCGGGTTGTAGTAAGTTAGGCGCTTATCTCTGTGCAGATTGCACCAGAGAGATTCTCCAAGGTGAGCTGATCTGTGCCTACTGTCGACGTCCGTCAAATGGAGGGCTAACTCATCCAAGCTGTCGCAAAAGATTTGGATTGGATGGGTTATGGAGCTTAGGGCTCTATCAGCCACCTTTGTCTAGAGTTATTCAAAAACTTAAATACCGCTTTATAAAATCAGCCAGTCAGGAGTTAACCAGTTTGATGCTTCGCTATTGGGCCGAGTTTAGCCCTCTGTTGCTTGAGGAGATAGGCAAAGATAGGGGAGAAGAGTGGCTGGTCACTGTTGTCCCGCTGCATTGGAAGAGACAAAACTGGCGGGGATTTAATCAATCAAGTTTAATGGCCAAGGAATTTGCTGATAAGCTGGGATTGCCCTTTGTCGAAGTATTGGTTCGCGAAAAAGAGACCGCCCAACAAGCCAGATTAGATAGAAAACAGCGTCAAAGTAATGTTTTCAATGTCTTTGCTGTCTTGGAACCCGCAAAAATAGAAAGTAAAAAGATTATCTTGTTCGACGATGTCTGGACTACCGGAGCGACGATGAGGGAATGTACTTATCAGCTCAAAAAAGCCAAAGCCCACCTCGTCTGGGGAGTGACAATTGCCAGGTGAATTAACAGTGGCGGAGAGGGAGGGATTCGAACCCTCGATACCCTTGCGGGTACGGCGCATTAGCACTGCGCAGCACTCGACCACTATGCGACCTCTCCGTGGGCGTAATTGTATCAAAATACCAGAGCTTATGCATATACAAAACTTCTGCTAGACTTTCTATAAATGATCTCACGAAAAGTCTTTTTCCTGATCCTACTTTTACTCCTTGTCCTACTCACTCTCAAAGGAATCAGCACTCTTGACCCCGATTTTGGCTGGCATCTGCGTATAGGTCAGTTAATTCTTACATTAGGAATTCCTCAAACTGACCCTTTTTCCTATACCATGCCCAGCTACCACTTTGTGGACCATGAGTGGTTGACGGATATTGCTTTGGCCTATCTTTATCCACTAATCGGTTATGTTGGGATCGCTGTTATCTTTGCGAGCCTTACTCTCTTTGCTCTCTACCTTGTGCTGGGTAGGCCAAAAGATCTCTTTACTCTTTCCATATTTACTCTCGCTGCCCTGGTACTGATTCGTTTCCAAGGAGTTAGACCCCAGGTCATTAGTTGGTTTTGCTTAGCGCTTCTGCTGAGGCTACTTAACTCACGAAAGTTTAGATGGTTTATTCCACCATTATTTTTAATTTGGGCCAATCTTCACGGCGGGTTTGTGTTTGGACTGATCATCCTTGTGATCTTTACCGGAGTTAGGTTTATAACAGAGCGCAAGATTAATTTATCTGATGTAGTCTCATTGGCTATGTCTTTTGGAGTGACTCTTTTCAATCCATATGGACTCGGACTTTGGCAGGTAGTTTGGGAATCTGCTAAAGATAGCTCGCTGCATTCTCGAATTGGGGAGTGGGTTCCTTTTGTCTTCTCCTTTCACTTACCCTCCATTCTTTTTCTGGCTTTATCGCTTAGTCTGTTTGCTAAGTATAGAAGCAAGCACTTGGCTTGGATCAACTTAAGTTGTATCTTGTTTTTAATCGCCGGACTGATCACCTCTCGAAATTTCCCCCTTTGGGTGATGATTGCTTTACCTCTATTAATTCAAGATCTGAATCTCTTCCGCCTAGAAATTTCCAAGATTAAGTACTCCGGAGCACGTTTTAGGAAGATTTCAGCAGGCTTAGTTGGGGTTGTGAGTGGACTGCTTTTATTTGAAAGTATCTGGTTAGGATTAAAGTTTGCAGGGATTAATACGTCAATAGATTACCCAAAAAATGCGGTAGTCTATTTGAGAACGCATCTTCCACAAGGGCAGATTTTTGCCGACTATGATTGGGGTGGATATCTAATTTGGCAGCTGCCGGAGAAAAGAGTCTTTATCGATGGTCGGATGCCGAGTTGGAGAAGAGAGATCGCTCCAGCAGGAGAGAGTATCGATGCTTTTGCTGAGCTTCTTGCAATCCAAGAGCATCCGGAAAAATCTCAGGAGATTCTAAAAAAGTATGATGTCTCAACCATTCTTTGGCCCAACCCAGATTATCAACCCAAAGATCTTTTTCAGCTGATTAAAGAGCAGCTTTTTGGTTCAAAAGCTCCCCCAAAAGATTCATTCATAGAATCCCTGCAATCCTCCGGATGGAAAAAAGTTTATAGTGATGATGTGTCCACTCTGTTACAAGTTCCTGTAAGGGATTGACAGATGGTATACTAATGAATATACTCTGGGTACTATGAATTATACAGTTATTACTGCTAAAGTCGATCCTCAAACTAAAAGAGATGCTCAGGCAACAGCTGAGCAGTTAGGCATGCCATTAAGTGTTGTAATCAAGGCATTCCTAAAACAGTTTATCCGAACAAAAACTGTTAGGTTTAGTGCGGCGGGTGAGGAACCAAGTGAGTATTTGTTATCTGCAATGAAAAAAGCTAAAGAGAATAGGAAAGCAGGAAAAGCTTCTCCAGTTTTTGATAACGCTCAGGATGCGCTTAAATTCTTAGATAAACAGGGTATATGAAAATTCAGTATGATCCTGACTTTCTAAAAACACTTAAAAAACTAGATGCCAAAATTCGTAAGAGCTTTAAAAAAAGAATTGAGATATTTTTAAAAGACCCTTTTGATCCACGACTTGATAATCATGAACTTAATCGAGAATATCAAGGTTACCGAAGTATAGATATTAATGCGGACTACCGCGTAATTTACGAGGAGATATATAAAGGCGCTGAGCCTATCGCTTACTTTTTCCAGATAGGTACACACGAAGAGCTTTATATTTAGACAAGATTCTCTTCTCTTGGAAGAAAGTTGTCTGAAAGGGTATAATTTCACACACAGTACGGAGAGGTAGCCAAGTGGTCGTACGGCGGCGGTCTTGAAAACCGCTTGGGCGCAAGTTCACGTGGGTTCGAATCCCACCCTCTCCGCCTTCGCCCGCCGAAACTTTAATGAAGGCGGGTATGATTTCGGCAGGCTTCGGCCTGGCGTCGCCGGAGCTATGCCAAGGCGCGCGGACAAAGTCCGCTAAAACTATGTGGTATGTTTACATATTAACTTGTAATGATGAACAGACTTATGTCGGATGTACAGATAATTTAGATGGACGCTTGAAACGACACCAGTCCGGATGGGTACCTGCAACAAAGAATAGATTACCTATCAAATTGATAACTTATTTAGTTTTTACAGATAAATATAAAGCATATGATTTTGAGAAATATCTAAAGTCTGGTTCAGGCAGAGCTTTTTTAAAGAAGAGACTAATCTGAAAAGATTAATAATAACTTTGGCAGTTTTATATCTTTTTTTTGGAATTGTTTTTTATACAAGACTTGCAATATTCAAGATTAGCAATATATATAGAGGGTGAGTCACAAAAAATAGAGTCAATTGAAGAACTTCCCACTGCATCTTTACTTTACACTTAGGCCTGAACGCTTTACACTTAGAGTTAATATGCCCAAAGTTTTTGAAACAGATCTTTTATCTGCCCTGCCTCAGTCCGAAGTCTCTGCAACCACTCCACCACCAGCGCCCTTATTAACCGGCACTGAATCTATTCCCAAACTAGAAGCACCAGGAATACTGGAATCTCCTCACGATATGTTACTAGAATCTGGTCATCAAAGGCCTTCACAACCAGAAGAAGACCATAATGATCCACTCCGGACCTTAGTGACCTGGAAAGCTTTGTCCAGACCCTTTAAGAAAAAAGACCGCTCTTTTTATACTACAGTCGCTATCCTGGTAATTCTTTTTTCCCCAATCGCTCTTTTTTTGGGAGGGATGCCGCTCTTTTTTGCCCTGGCTGCTTTGGGATTTGTAGTCTATGTCTTTAATATGGTTGCCCCGGAGGATGTAGATTATAAATTTTCAACGCAAGGAGTAACAATTGCGGATCATTTCTATCATTGGCAGGAGTTAGATTCTTTCTGGATGAGCCAAAAAGATGGGCATAGTGTCTTAAACATCCTGACCCAATTTAGATTTCCGGGGGTGTTAATGTTGACAGTTGAGCCGGGCAAAGAAGAAGAGGTCAAACGGGTTTGCGCCAGGTTCCTGCCCTTTAGAGAGATTGTCCCCAAGACATTGGTAGAAAAATGGGCTGAAGGCTTGCAAAAACACTTCCCCCTGGAAAATCCACACAAGTAGAATCCCAAGCTCATTTAAGGTAAAATTCAACGCAGGCGCCCGTAGCTTAATGGATTGAGCACATCGTTGCGGTCGATGCGGTTGTGGGTCCGACTCCCGCCGGGCGCACTAAAATAAATATAGTTTTTCTAACTCATGGTTCTTTTCGAATTACCCCTTCGATCTTGTCAAAATCATGGTCATAGGAGAAAAGCTCTTTTGCTTTGGTCTGAGAGGTTAAGGCGATCAGAATACAATCTCCAAAATCAAGCTTAGTAGAAGCGTATAGTTCTAAAGCGCTAGTTACAGCTTGCTTATTATCTACTTTGAAGTTTGTGTAGCGTAGAAGTGACACTAAAACATCCCTTATTTCTATTCTGGGGAGGTGATACAGTCTTGGAGAAGAAAGGACAAAGACTGCATCAGCAATTACTGTATCTGGAGCAGTTAGGATTATTTCACCATTCTCTACTTTTTCGAATAATTTAGCTACAGCTTCTTGTTTCTTGGGATCATCATGGGTAATCAACCGGATAATAACATCAGTATCTACATATGGATCAGGAGGATTACTTGCCATATTTGTTAGTTAATCTATCTTCTCTGGCTATTGCTCGCATCTCTTTGAAGGAAAGATGTTGTTTTAGAGTTCCTGCAACACCCCTTAAAGACTGAATATCGGGATATTTAACATGAGTAACTTTAACATCCCCTGAAGGTTCAATAACAAAGGCTACCTGGCCATTAGGTTTAACACCCAAATGTATTCTTACCTTCACCGGAAGGGTAACCTGACCTTTGCTGCTGATGGTAGATACAGTTTCTCTAGAGGACTGTCTCGTAGTAAGGTTTTGCATATGAATGTAAAGATACTATACTAAATTCTTTACATAATGTCAAGTTGACAGGTACCCCTGAACTTGGGGTAGATTTATTAATATACATTCTGATAATGAGTTAACCGAATCAACTCATTATCAGGAGAGAGAATAATCGCTACAACATCGATCCGACAAGGTAGACTGGCTCCTTTCATATACATTGTCGCCATGTTTTGTACCCGCCTTAGTTTATAACTACTAATCATCTCCTCTGGCAGTCCAAACTCCTCACCCTTTTTAGATTTTACTTCTACAAAAACCAAGACGCCCTTGTCTTGCGCGATAATATCAATTTCTCCAAATCTGTTGGAAAAGTTAGTTTCAAGGATTTTGTAGCCCTCTTTTTGTAAGGCTTCCGCTGCCAGATTTTCACCAATGCGTCCGGTCGCTCGGTTAGCAGTTTTCATAAAATCTGTTTGTACTGCAAGGCTTCGGCCATATGCTCGGGCAAAATTTGCTGAGATGATTCTAAATCGGCAATTGTCCGGGCCACTTTAATTAAACGGAAGTAACTTCTAGCCGAAAAATCAAACTTTTCAACTGCCATTTTAAGCAAATGCTCGGCTTCAGGAGAAAGTAAACAATGTTTTTTAACATCAATGTTTCGCATCTGGGAGTTAGTATAGAGTGGTCGGTCCGCATCTTTAAACCGCTGCTGCTGGAGTTTTCTAACCTTAATTACCTGCATCTTCGCTTCTTTTGAAGTCACTGTATTTACTGCTGTTTTAGTGGTTAAAGATAATTTTTCAATCTCAACTACCGAGACTGTCACAAAAAGATCAATACGATCTAAAATCGGGCCCGAAATTCGCTGTCGGTATTTCGTAATCTGTCTATCTGAGCACTTACATTCTCTTTTGGGGTGTCCGAGATAGCCACAGGGACAGGGGTTGATGGCGGCGATTAGTGTAAAACTAGCCGGATATTTTACATGTCCGGCCACTCTGACAATCTCGACAGTACCGTTCTCCATAGGTTGGCGCAGCCCTTCTAAAACACTTCTCGGGAACTCCGGCATTTCATCCAAAAATAATACTCCTAAATGAGCCAAGCTCACCTCTCCTGGCAGGGGGTTGCTACCGCCACCAATCATTCCGGCATTGGAGACTCCGTGATGAGGTGACCGAAATGGTCGACTGGAAACCAAGGCTTGTCCGGGAGTAAGCAAGCCTGCGACCGAATAAATACGGGTTACTTCCAGTGCCTCAGAGTTGGAAAGCGGGGGAAGGATTCCTGGCAGAGCCCGTGAGAGCATCGTTTTTCCTGTTCCGGGCGGTCCCCACATCAACAGGTTGTGTCCACCGGAGGCGGCAATGATCAAAGCCCGTTTAGCCTGTTCCTGTCCGGCAATTTCCGATAAATCGAATTCAATTAATTTAGTTTCGGTCTCCTGAGTAATGCTCTTTGGATCCAGAGGGGTAATCTTGCTATCGCCGGTAAAGTGCTGCACCAACTGAGCCAACGATTTAGTCGGCATCACTATGATTCCCTCAACAACACTGGCCTCAGCTGCCGAAATCTCGGGCACAAAGATTGTCGCGCCGGGAGTGGATTTTTGAGCAAAAAGCCCGAGCAGCAAAATACCCCTGGTTGGCCGCAGAGTTCCATCCAGCGACAATTCACCGTAAAAAAATGATTTAGATAGATCAATATCGCTGGGGAGAGGTAGCTGACCAGAGGCAAGCAGCACTCCCAAGGCGATGGGTAAATCATAAGCTGCACCGTCTTTGGGTAGGTCTGCCGGAGCTAAGTTAACAGTGATCTTTTTGGGTGGAAAATCTAGTTTGGAATTAGTAATTGCCGTCTTGACTCGCTCCCGGGCTTCTTCAACTGCTTTACTCGCTAAACCAACAATGCTAAAACCGGGAAATCCGGCAGTTGCCACGTCGACTTCAACATCAATCGGCACTGATTCTAAACCAATATTTGCAATCGAGCGAATCTTAACTAGCATCGGCTAAATAATATTTTCCTCCTTTTTCCAAAACTTGACCAGATAGTAATAATAGCGAAAGTTGGGCTCCAATTTGGGAAACTGGTTGGACTAGTTTGCGGGCGATTTCATTTGCACCCAAGGCTTCCTGATCCAGCAGTGCTAAGATCGGATCTTCATTTAACGATAAGTTGGTAGATGCACTTTTGCCAAGCCAGAGCTGGGCTTTTCCGGAGGCGATCAAGAGATTGGTTCCCTCACAGGTACGACTGGTGATGGGTCCTGGGACCGCCCAAAGCTTTCGTTTTAATTTTGTCGCAATTCGAGCGGTAATCAGCGACCCACTTTTTTGGGCAGCTTCGACAACAATAACCTCGTGAGACAGAGCAGCGACAATCCTGTTCCTGGCGGGAAAGGTCCAGTGTGTAGCCTTTTGAGCTTCCCATTCCGAGAGCAACAGCCCACCCGACTCAACTATTTTCTTTGCCAACTTTAAGTCATCTCCAGTGAGTTTTGTATCAATGCCCCAGCCGAGCACCGCCACAGTCTTCCCTCCGTAATCGACACAAGTCTGATGAGCGTACTTATCAACTCCATACATAAACCCGGAAATGATAGTTTGATTTTTGAAGATTAAATCAGGAACTATTTTCTCCACCACCCGACTACCGTAATCAGTCATTTTACGACTGCCGACCACCCCGATACAGCTGGCAAATATTTCCGGGTCAAAGTTTCCGCAAAAGAAAAGCTCCTTGGGTGGAGTCGACAGATCAAGTAGTCCTTTAAGCTCAGGGATTTTTTGCCAGTTAGCCAGCTTTTGATAGTCCATTTTAATTTATACTATCATTTTGATCTATGCTTATCACTCACTACGCTTAAGTCTGAATCAATAGTTGTTTGAAATTAAGTTTGGGCTTATCATATCGGAACGGTGGGGTAGCCAAGTGGTCGTACGGCGCCGCTTTCGAAAAGCGGTTGAGCGCAAGTTCACGTGGGTTCGAATCCCACCTCCACCGCCTCAAATGGAAAATCAATTAGACATTATCAAACTTCCTCCAAGCCGTTGGGCGGAGCTTAAAGAGCTACGTCTAACCTCTCTTCAAACTGACCCAGATGCTTGGGAAAATACTTATACAAGCGCTTCACTATACTCAGACGAGCTTTGGAAAAGTAGGTTGCAAACTTCTTGGGACGATCAGGGTTGCACCAATTTTTTTGCCGAGGTTAACGGAAAAATAGTTGGGACGGTCGGAGCGATATGGAGTGGGGGTAAGCTAGCCCATGTGGCCACGATAGTCTCTGTTTACGTTTTACCAGAATACAGGAGGCAGGGTATCTCTGAAGCCTTGATGAGTCATATCACAAATTATCTGCAAGACAAGAAATTTATTAAATTAAAACTTTTTGTGGTTTCCTCTCAAACCAATGCTTATGAATTTTATAAAAAGTTGGGATTTAAAGAAGTTGGGCGATTGGAAAAAGAGCTCCTTTCCGAAGGTAAGTATTCCGATGAAATAATCATGGAAAGGTTCCTAGATGAATAAAAGGGAACTTACTAACTTTCTATCCTTTCTCCATCAAGCTGAAAAACTTAAACAACTCATGCGACATAGCTGGCTCTCTAATGGTCGCAGAGAAAGTGTGGCCGAACATAGCTGGAGATTGTCCCTTATGGCAATGATTTTGGCTTCCCAAATAAAAAGAAAATATGATCAGGCAAAACTCCTTAAAATGGCTATTATTCATGATTTAGCCGAAGTTATTGCCGGAGATCATTGGGCTTTTAAAGCGATTAAGTTGGACCAGCAGGACAAAGAGCGGTTGGGGTTAAAGGAGTTGGTCAAAGATTTAGCCAAAGATGCCCAAATAGAAATCATTGAACTGTGGGAAGAGTATGAAGAAAACAAAACCGAAGAGGCCAAGCTCGTCAAGGCTTTAGATAAAGTTGAAGTATTAATTCAACATAATGAAGCCAAAATCAGCAGTTGGAATCAAAAGGAGTTTTCTTTTAACTTTGAACATGGTGACGATAAATGTCTTTATGATGATACCCTCTGGTCTCTAAAAGAACTGGTGAAAGAGGAGTGTTTCGAGAAGATAGTTCGAGAGTTTTCTAAATGAAACGAGAATTTTCAGCCGGAGGGATCGTTTACTATCAGGATCATCAAGCCACTAAATTTCTGCTGATTAAAAACATGGCTATGCGCGATCTCTCCAAATCCTACTGGGGTTTTCCCAAAGGTCATCTCCAAGAGAAAGAGGGGAGTAAGGAAGCCGCCGTCCGAGAGGTCAAAGAAGAGGTGGGAATTGAGGCCGAAATTACGGCTAAAGTCGGAGATTCCAGATATGTTTTTTCGGTAAACGGCGAAAAGATCTTTAAAGTCGTAATTATTTTTCTAATGAAAGCTCCGTCTCTGGACTTTAAGATTCAACAAGAAGAGATCCAAGAAGCCAGGTGGGTAAGTGGAGATGAAGCTCTGGAGCTCCTTAGCTTTTCTAACGACAAGAAATTATTTAAACAAGCCCTTGACTTACTATGAACGATTCACGATCTACGATACACGATTTTGTCTCTCGAGGAGGACTCAAACTCCAAGCTGCCCTTGATCAGTTTAAGGTCAACCCAACCGATAAAGTTTGTCTCGATATTGGAGCCTCGACCGGTGGGTTTACCGACTGTTTACTTCAAAGCGGAGCGAGCAAAGTTTACGCTGTCGATACATGCTACGGGGAGTTGGCGTGGAAGCTGCGTAATGACCCTCGGGTGGTAGTGATGGAGCGAACCAATATCCTACATCTTTTAGATCTTCCCGAGCCGATTGACTTAGTAGTCATCGATGCCGGCTGGACCAAACTAGAACTGATCCTGCCAGTTGTCGCTCAGTATCTCAATCCCAATGGTCAAATTATCGCTCTGCTCAAGCCCCACTATGAAGCAGACAAAAGAGACTTAATTAAAGGAGTCCTCCCTACCGACAAAGCTGAAGAAACTAAAGAGAGAGTTATACAATCGATTCACGATCTACGATTCACGATTAATGAAGTTATGGATTCTCCTGTCTTAGGGGGAGCAGGCAATAAAGAGTTTTTACTGCTCATTACTCTGGGGTCTGGAGAGTAGAGCTAGCGCGACAGCTGACGCAAGTAATCCAACATCCCGGAAAACTGTATCAAAAATTCCGATATTCGGTAGCATGATCGCTAGTAGGTCTAAGGCAGCAACTAGAGCTGCATAAAAAAGCTTTTTGCCAGAAATCAACCAGATTCCGAGTGCTAATTCAAAAGAAGCGTGGGCCATCAGCATCGGTTCAGCTGGGATAATTTTTTGCATCCAATCTGGGATAAACCAAATCCAATTTTCAGGGAAGAGAAAGGAGGAAATGGAGGCATACAGAAACACAAAAGCCAGCCCTAATCTCAAAACTAACAGCGCCTTTGAGTTCATTAGATTTATTATAAACTGTTTTCTTCTAAAGTCGCTTAGCTTTTCTTGAAAACCTCGCAATGATACAATGCAGACCATTGGAGAGGTCGCATAGTGGTCGAGTGCGTACGCTTGGAAAGCGTATATACCGTAAGGTATCGAGGGTTCGAATCCCTCTCTCTCCGCTTTTTCTCCAAACTACGACTATCTTCCTTGCTTTCGGGCTTTATTTGGAGTATTATTTGGCCAATCAATCCCTTGCGGCTAAGAATATCTGGCGTCAGGGTGAATTGATAAAAAGCCATGGACGAAGTAGAACAGATTAAGCAGAAATTAAATATTGTCGATGTTATCCAGGAGTATCTCCCTTTAAAAAAATCTGGAGTAAACTTTAAAGCTAATTGCCCCTTTCACCAAGAAACCTCTCCTTCTTTTATGGTCTCTCCCGAGCGGGGAATCTGGCATTGTTTTGGATGTAGTGTCGGTGGTGACATCTTCAAATTTATTATGGATAAAGAGGGCATCGAGTTCAAAGACGCCCTAGAGATTCTTGCTAAAAAAGCGGGCATAACTCTAAAGACCTCTTCCAAAAAAGACCGGGACGGTACAGAACGACTATTTGAAGTAAATCAAAAAGCCCAGCAATTTTTCCACTATATTCTCACCGAGCATACCTTGGGCAAACCTGCCCTGAATTATCTTAAAAAGAGAGGTCTAACTGATGAATCTATTAAGGAGTTTGGGATCGGCTATGCTCCAATGTCTTGGGATTCCTTAACCAATTTCTTAAAAAAAAGGGGATTTACCGTTGGCGAAATGATCGCCTCCAGCCTGTGCGTTCCCTCCAAAAGAGGCTGTTATGACCGGTTTCGGGGACGGATAGTGTTTCCCTTGATGGATGTGCGAGGTCGGATCCTGGGATTTTCCGGCAGGATCTTACTCAAAGGCGAGCCGAAATACACCAACACCTCACAAACAGCTATTTTCGATAAATCCAAATTTCTATTTGGGATACATCTGGCCAAAGGAGCGATCAAAGAAAAGTCCGAAGCGATTTTAGTCGAGGGAGAAATGGATATGATTATGTCTTTTCAGAGTGGAATAAAAAACATCGTCGCCTCCAAGGGTACGGCCCTCACTGAATCGCAAATTGAGCTACTCAAACGCTACACAGATACTTTAGATCTATGTTTCGATACGGACTTAGCAGGAGATGCTGCCTCCAGGCGAGGCATCGAGATCGCCGACAAGGCCGGGATGAATCTGAAAGTAGTTAAACTGTCGGGGGCTAAAGATCCGGCAGAGGTCTGCCTCAAAGATCCCAAAGAATGGGAAGACGCAGTAGCCCAGTCAATTCCAATATACGACTATTATCTGGGGTCAGTGTCTCACCGGTTTGACCCCAAGTCTGCCGTAGGCAAAAAACAGATCTATGCCGAAGTGCTACCTATCTGGAAAAAAATCTCTGATTTAGTAGTTCAGGACCACTACGTCCAAAAACTCGCCGCCCTTCTTCAGGTGAAAGATGATTTAATCCGCAAGGACTTAAAAACTATCTCGACTTTACCCTCGCAAGCGCTGGTTCCGGCCAAAGACGACAGGGTCAACCCCGATTTAATCGGGGTCAAGGTTTCTGATCGCAAAAAGCTGCTGGAAGAATATTTGTTGTCTCTGCTGTTACATCTGCCGGATGACATTACTTATGTGCCTAATTTTCCCGAAACCCTTTTTAATGAAGAGAGTCTAAGACAGATATATGTGCTGTTAGTGCTTTATCTCGATAGCATTGCTTTTAAGGGCAAATCCTTTCGAATTACCGAGTTTATTGCCACTCTTCCCAAAGAATTGACCGAGATTGTAGATAAGTTTTATCTGTTGGAGATCGATGAGAAGCTAGAAGAATCTGTCCTCTGGCAAAAAGAGGTCGGAAATGTTATTACTGAAATGAAGAGGATATTAATAAAGTCATCTCTTGAAATCTTAAGTTTGCAGATTAAATCTGCCCAAGAGTTTGAAAGACCAGAGACCCTAGAAGTCCTCAACCGGAAATTCCGCGACCTTTCCTTAAAGTTGAAAAATCTCTCCTAAAGAGATACAATCAGGCATCTTTGTATGGCTATCAAGAAATCAGGTAAAATAACACCACTAGACGAAACCAAACTGCTCAAAATGGGTAAGGAGCGGGGTTTTGTAACTCAAGAAGAGATTCTTCAACTTTTTCCAAAACCGGAAGAGACCCTCACCGCTCTCGATGATTTTTATCTTAAATTAATTAATTCAGATATTGATGTGTTTGAAAGCACCACAGAAGAGTCTGGTGAAGAAGTAATTAAATCTACCACCGACCTAGAGCGGGAGCTAGAGGTCTTAGCTGCGCTGGAGGAAGGATCTGTCACCGACCCAGTTCGTCAGTACCTGCGGGATATCGGCAAAGTCCCTCTCCTTGTAGCCGATCAAGAAGTAAGTTTGGCCCAAAAAGCGGAAAAAGGTGAGGAAAAAGCTAAACACCAACTGATCTCTGCTAATCTAAGGTTGGTGGTCTCGATTGCCAAGAAATACGTTGGTCGGGGGATGAGTTTGCTGGATCTGATTGAAGAGGGAAACATCGGTCTGATGCGGGCAGTGGAAAAATATGATTGGAGACGAGGCTTCAAGTTCTCGACTTATGCTACTTGGTGGATCAGACAAGCGATCACCAGAGCGATCGCCGATCAGGCCAGAACTATTAGGATTCCGGTGCATATGGTCGAAACGATTAATCGTTTTAATCGCACCAAACGTAAGATGATGCAAGAGCTGGGCCGGGAACCGACCCCAGAAGAGGTGGCGGATGTCTTGGGGATCGATGCGGCTAAAGCTCGGGAGATCATCAAAGTCTCTCAAGAGCCAACCTCTCTGGCCACACCAGTCGGAGACGAAGACGATTCACAGTTGGGTGATTTTATCGAAGCTCCAGGCCTCAAGCCAGACGAGCAGGCTACTCGGGAGCTACTTAAAGATCAGCTGGACGAAGTTTTAGACTCTCTTTCTCCCCGGGAAAAAAGGGTTTTACAGCTACGCTTTGGCTTAGACGATGGCAAACAGCGGACTCTGGAAGAAGTAGGCAAAGAGTTTGGGGTTACCCGGGAGCGTATTCGTCAGATAGAAGCTAAGGCTATTCGTAAACTCAAACACCCAACCAGAGCCAAAAAACTCCGTGATTATTTAGAGTAATCAGTTCAAAATAATAAGCGCACTATTTCCTCCTAAGGCAATTCGGGTAGCTTGCGGACCACAGTTTGGCCACTGAGAATATAGTTCCCGTGCTCCATTCTTATTTCCAAAAAATCTGATCATCCGAGCAGCCACCAGAGTGCTTACCTCTGGATCTTTCATCAACACCCGAAGATCAAGAGGCTTTTCTTTAAAATGTTCTCTTAACTCAGGAGTTAGGTCCTGAAGGTTAAAAAACTTAGAGAAGGTGGCCGGATCATACTGCCATGGTCCCCAGTATGGTCCTTGGTCAAGGTCGGTGCTGACACCATCTAAATATTTTCGATACTCGCAGATCGTGTTTTGTCTCATCCATCCTGGGTTTATTCCTTGTTCAGGGCCAATAGTGTCAATAACTTGGAACAGCCGATCTCTATAACTAAGTGGAGGAGGAGGTAGGGGAGTGGAGGTGGCAGGATCAGTGGGCTCAGATTCTGGGGAGATAAGTTCTTCGATTGAGGGAGGGGCTTCTTCGTTTTCAGCGGGGGCAGCAGCTTCTGAGACTAGTTCAGCTCTGGGAGTTGGGGTAACCAACCCAAGCGGGATTGATTGTTTTGGTCTAACGGTAACTTCTTGGGCAGATACTCTATGCGGAAGATAGCCGATACTTAAGCTCAGCAGGGAGAGTCCTCCAGCGAGGATACTATTTCTTAAACGAGCACGAAAATAGTTTTCCCGAGTAGGCCGAGGTCGGCGTGATGATCCAAGAATTGGGGTAGGCAGCTCTGACATAATGAAGTAATCAGTTTACTACACATGGCAGGATTGATCAAGATTAACTAAAAAACACGACTTTAAAAAAGATGACTACTAGGGCGGGAATTAGCAGAACACAAAAAGCCCGTACGACCCCAAAATGATGGACTTTACTTAAAGCTCGGGTAAAAAGCCACACAAAGCTAATACAGCCGAGTATCCAAAGGTAAGGAAAGGCAAAAAGCAGCAGTCCGGTCAGGGTAAATAAAAAAGCTTTCAGAGTATTTATTAGCTCGCCGCTACCGCCTAGTAAGCGGGCCAGCAAAAAAAACAGGACTCCGATTGCAAAAATCCCCATCAGGAGTAAGGGCAGGTAGAGAATCGTTTGGCCAATTCCTAAAAAAAGAATAGCCAATCGACCTGCTTTGAAAGCCGCCCAGAAGTTGATAACAATAAAAATGATCAAGGAGTTTATAAAGATAAAAAAGAAAGCGTCAGCCATCTTGAGCGTAAAAACGACGTTTTCCGGGAATAGATCTAGCCGCAGCAAGCTGCTAAAAAGCAGTCGCCAGTAAAGGGGTAAGCCAAGAGTTGTAGTGTGCAGTTTTTTAAGCTTACGGCGAGCCATAAGCTCACTGTACGAGGTCTTGTAAGAATTAGTCAATCCCTTATCTTCCAGCTCTTGCGTTCCAGAGTCAGTTTGCCTATACTTGAGCTGTCTAATGAGCAGAAATATTACCATCCTGATCACCATTCTGATTATCGTCTTAATCGGTTTCTATCTTTGGGTAGTGCGCAAAAATCTGTCTAATACCTCCTTTGGCGATAGTACATCAGGAGAAGTCATACCGTCACCAAGTGTAGCTGTCTCCCCATCTAGCGTTGCTTCCCCCACATCAAACGCTAGCGCAAGTCCAGTCGCCAGTGTCAGCGCTAAGCCAAGCCCCAGCGTAAAAAAGGTCGCCACACCTTCCGCGAAAGTAAAATGACTGAGAAACTAATAATAATTGGTTCGGGACCGGCCGGTCTATCCGCGGCGATCTATGCTGCCAGAGGCGGGTTAAATCCCGTGGTAATCTCTGGCCGCGAGGCGGGAGGACAGTTAATACTAACGACTGATGTCGACGACTTCCCTGGTTTTGAGGAGGGGATTCAAGGTCCGGATTTGATGATGAAGATGCGCCAGCAGGCCGCGAGGTTTGCTGCTCGCTTTGTCGAAGAAGACGTTGTCTCGGTCGATTTTTCAAAGACCCCCTTTACTATTAATACAGAATCCCAGACTCTGCAAAGCGAATCTGTCATTGTCGCAACCGGCGCCTCTGCTATGTGGCTGGGGATTCCTTCAGAAGCAGCTCTGATTGGCAAAGGAATTTCGGCTTGTGCTGTTTGTGATGGGTTGTTTTTTAAAGATAAGGATGTCTATGTGGTGGGAGGTGGGGATACAGCCATGAGAGAAGCTCAGCATCTCTCTAAGGTCTGTCGGACTGTCACTATCATTCACCGCCGAGGAGAGTTTCGAGCTCAAGCTGCTTTACAAAACTTACTTAAACAGAAAACTAACGTCAAATTTATGATGGAAAGTGTGATTGATGAATACCTCGGGAGTACGCACCTGACTGGCGTGAAGATCAAAAATACGCGGACAGGAGAGATTGTAGAACATACAATTGATGGAGTTTTCGTGGCGATTGGGCACAGTCCAAACACCACCTTTTTAAAAGACCAGCTTGATCTTGACGAAAAAGGCTATATCCAGGTTTTCGAGCAGACTAAGACTTCGGTGACGGGTGTCTTTGTGGCAGGAGATGTCGCTGATCATCGTTACCGTCAGGCAGTGACTGCCGCCGGAGCGGGCTGCATGGCCGCCCTGGATGTGGAAAGCTTCTTAGAAGAAGCACAGAACACCGTATGAGTTAAAAGTTTAGAGTTACGAGTTCAGAGTTTCTCAACTCATCATTCTGCACTCTACATTCTGAACTCTTTAAGTTACAATACACTCATATGCCAGAAGATCCCAACCAGCCCCCGCCTCAGCCTGCTCCCATTGCACAGGTGGTTCACCCGGCGCCTTCTGCTCCGACCCCTCAACCAGTGCCGGAAATACCCATTACTACTCCCGAAAAGCAACACGCGGCTATGCTGCAAGGAGTTCAGGATCAAATTCGGGCTTCAACCGGAGAAACTCACGAAGTTGCCCCCATCACCCCAGACTCATCTGAGGAGATCAATGTCATTGAGGAACATGCCGGAGACTCGATTAATCAGTTTTATGAGCGAGCAGTATTGGGAAAACCAGGTTTTGAACCCTCTAAAAGTTTCTTAAAAAAAGTAATAGAACGGATTAAAAAGAAAAACCCCAACGCTCAAGTGGACCTAAAGAAATAGTGGCAAGTCGCAAGAATCAAGGGACAAGACTTTTTGTCATCTGAGCCTACTTGACTCTGGACTCTTGTCACTAGTAACTAAACATTATGGAAGTTGGCACACCAATTCTGGATAACTTTAACTGGATGGGCCTGATAGGGGCAGTCTCGCTGTTCTTGATTTTCGTGCTGATATTAGCAGCTCTTGGGGTGTACCTTTGGCCGTTTCTTTATGCTAAGTATAAATTCCGCAAAAGGGAACAAGACAGTCTGCAGTTTGTACTGTTGCAAATTACCGTTCCCAAGGTCAATGAAACCAAAATCGATGCGGCCGAACAGATGTTTGCCTCCCTTTACTCTATGCGCACTAGCGGGGGGATGTTGCATTTTCTAAAACCCCAACCACATGTTTCCTTTGAGATTGTCGCAACACCTGAATCGATCAGATTTTATGTCTCAGTGCACAAATCCAAGCGGGATCTGGTCGAAAAACAGATTAATGGAGCTTATCCGGATGCCGAAATCAAAGAAGTGCCGGAATACAACATTTTCTCCGAAACTGGTCAAACAGCCTATGCCATGTACGGTTTAAAATCCGCTAATTATTTCCCCACCAAAACTTACCGGGACCTGCCAACTGATCCGCTTTCTTCGATTACTTCGGCTCTGGCGAAAATGCAGCCCGGAGAGGGCGCTGCCATTCAGATGATTATTATTCCCGCCGATCCACAGTGGAAAGAAGCCGGCAGGAAGTTCTTAAAAAAGGAAAAAGATCCCGGTACCGGGGATAAACCCAAAGCTCCACCAGATCAAAAACAGCTAGAGGCGGTTGAAGGCAAGATCACTAAGCAGGGTTTTAATATCGCCCTGCGGGTAGTGGTGTCTTCCACCACCAAAGATTCTGCTAAAGCCCATATCTCTAATCTTAAAGCCGCGATGGAGCAGTTTACCGGTCCTTATAACGGATTTTCTGGGATGAAGATCAAAAACGAAAAAGGGTTTATCCAAGATTTTACTTATCGTTACCAACCCCTGGTGACCAAACTGCCAGTCCTCACTGCCGACGAGATCGCTTCGGTTTTTCATATGCCCAATAAAACAGTTGAAACTCCGCATATTAAATGGCTACCCGCCAAGCGGGCTCCGGCTCCGGAAAATATTCCGACCAGTGGGTTATATATTGGCAAATCAATCTTTCGAGGAACAGACCGTCCGGTATTTTTGTCAGATTATGACCGGCAGCGTCATATGTATATTATTGGACGAACCGGTTCCGGTAAATCTGAGCTTTTAAAATCTCTGATGGTTCAAGATATCTATGCCGGCAAGGGGATCTGTTTTATCGATCCGCACGGAGATGCTGCCGAAGATATGTTGCAACGTATTCCTCCTTCGAGGGCTGAAGATGTCATTTATTGGGATCCCGGAGATATCGAGCGGCCATTTGGCATGAATATGTTGGAAGCCATGGACGAACAGCAAAAACACTTTGTGGTCACTTCGATTATTGGTTTGATGTATAAACTGTATGATCCACAAAAGACCGGTATTATCGGCCCCCGTTTTGAGCACGCCATCCGCAACGCCATGTTGACCGTGATGTCTCGTCCCGAAGGTGGGACCTTTATCGAAGTGGTGCGGGTCTTAACCGATCCGGAATTTGTCAAAGAGATCTTGCCCAGTGTGACCGACCCGGTGGTGCGAAGGTATTGGACCGACCAGATTGCTCAGACTTCGGACTTTCATAAGTCAGAAACTTTAGATTATATCGTTTCCAAGTTTGGTCGCTTTGTAACCAATATCATGATGCGAAATATTATTGGTCAGTCACAGTCGAGTTTTAATCTGCGTCAGGTGATGGATACCGGTAAGATCCTGATTGTAAATCTCTCCAAGGGCAAGATTGGTGAAGAAAACTCCAACTTCCTAGGGTTGGTATTAGTACCCAAGATTCTAGCGGCAGCGATGTCGAGGTCGAATATACCCGAAGAGGAAAGGCGGGATTTTTATCTCTACGTTGACGAGTTCCAGAATTTTGCCACCGACTCTTTTGCAACCATTTTATCTGAGGCCAGGAAATATAAGCTAAACCTGATCGTTGCTAACCAGTTTATCGGCCAGATTCCGGAAGATGTTAAAAACGCCATCTTTGGAAACGTGGGCACCTTAATGGCTTTTCGAGTGGGGGTAACCGATGCCAATTATCTGCAGCATGAGTTTGCCCCGGTTTTTAATGAACAAGACCTGCTGAATATCGAAGCCCAAAATATCTATATCAAAACTCAGGTCAAAGGAGAACCTGTCCAGCCGTTCTCTGTCTCCACTAAATTTCCGTCCTGGGATGAGTGGCAGGCAATGAAGAAGCCAGAAGTGGGACGAGCGATCCATGAGCTATCTCGCTTGACCTATGGCCGGGATCGGGCAACCACCGAAGCAGAAATTGGAACCCGGGCGAAATTGTAACCATTTTCTGCTAAAATACCCACAGAAAGCGCCTGTAGCTCAATGGTGGAGCATCAATCTTATACATTGGGGGTTCCTGGTTCAAGTCCAGGCGGGCGCACCAAGGTAATATCTGGGAAAAAGCGGAGTAAAGGCAAAAGTTCTTTAGGAAGAGAAGTAAATCTGATATATTGAAATTGTGAATAAGAATATCCTTTGGGAAAACCTAGCAAAAAATATAATTGTTATTCTGCTCCTAATTCCAGCTTATACGTTAACCAATTCATTTTTGACTGAGTCAGGAGTTACCTCCGATAAGTCTATCGTAGGTAGCTTATTGGTAGCAGTGAGTATATTAGCTGTAACTGCTTGTTTTGGTAACTTTGCTTTTACTTACGAAAAAGTAGAGCACAGAAGTTTAGGCTCTAGAATTCTTGCCCACTTCACAACTGGCCTGCTTATGCTATTGATTGGCTTATCGTTAGAGATGACCTCTGTTCTATCGGGTATTTTGGTGGGAAATTTTGCTATTCTTAACCTAAGTCTAATAATTCTTTATATCGCCTCTGTGCTTTATGACTTTTGGGATCTTAAAAGAGCTACTTTATAAAATTGAACTTTCTTAAATTCTCACTAAAGTTGCATTAGGGGATTTTAGAGCCCGACTCATTCGATTCATGTGATCCTCAATAGCCAGTGCAGCTTTATAATCATCAGTATATGCTTTTTCTGGAACAAATGACCAATGAGGTCTTCTGTTTCTGGGGACCACTCTTTGTAACTGACTCCAGCCTTTTGTATAGTCTAGATAACAAAATATAGGATCAGTTCTTGTCGGGCTAAAGTCACTCTTTTCTATCTCGCGAGGATTATAAACAGGAGAGGAGGCAACATGAAACCAGTCATTCGAAGTAAAAGTTAGCCATCTTGTACCATCCGCAATAAAAGATAACTCATCACTGATAACTCTTGAAGGGTATTCTCCTCTAGGACCTCTTTGAGTTAAGCTCCTAGGTACATTTGAAACAGCCTTTAATAGGTCTGAATCTGCGATTTCATCTGGACGCATGATTTGCGTATATCTTTCAGCTAGTTCTACGGCGGTTTCTTCTTCCATTGATCCATCCCAAGAACTTGCTCTCCTATACCTCTCTGGGTATCGATAGATATCTAAAGGGTGATCAAGATGGGTAATGATTTTTGGTGCTGGCCTACGGGCTCTTGTTTCAATCGTAGTAATAATTATTTGCTTTCCTCGAGCTGTGCAGTCATTTTTTCGTGTGCTTCAGATAATTCTTGTAAAATCTTATCTCTTCCTCTCACTTTTACTGGTCTAGATGTATCATTTAAACGATCAATAAACCTAGGTACTACAGGAGTATACTTTGCTAGCAGTTTTAATTTACGCTCTGGATCTTTAACCTCATCTAATCTAAGCGCATTCGCAGAGAAATCAAACATTTTAATCAAAACTACATCAGGATCTTGAATAGCTGCTCCGACATGCTCGGCATATAATTCATTTTTTCTATTTGTGAAAGCTACTTTATCTTTTGGATTTATACCTTCTGCTATAGCAATTGCATCAGTATCTTCGTTAGATAGAGCTGATACTATTCTTCGTACCCTAGTTCCGTATTTTGCTCCCACGACACTTAGTGCAATTTGAGTATCAGTTAATCCTCCCCAGTATAAACCAACTGGGGCCATTTTAACTAATTTAACAGCTTGATCCTCAACGCTATCATGCATAAGTGCTGCAACTAGTAAATCTCCGTTAGGCTTCTCCAAATGATCGGATACTCTTATAGCTACATCTAAAGGGTGACTAATGTATGGAGTTCCATCAGGACGGTCTTTTTGGTCCATATGAAGTTCCAACATCAAAGCCAACGCGCCATAAGGACCAAGCAATCTATCTTGCCGAATTAACCGACCATATGCACCTTTACGATCGCTCATAATCTCAAACTCTCTTGCCCCTCTAGTTCTTGCCCTAAATTGATCAATTTGAGATAAGGTAGGACCATACTTTACTGGATCTGCATTGAGTCTTGCGACACTATCATCTAGTGTAGTAACACCAACTTTGCCCCATGGTTTGAGTCCATCAGCAATATGTCTTCTTACATCAGCATCTGTTTTAGGTCCAGAATTTCGTCTTAATGATTCTGTCATTCGAGAATTATAGGTCGTGTATTTATACTGTCAACAATTTACGTCAGGTAATTCTTGACAAATGAAAGAATTGAGGCTATAATTGGTGTTGTAGAAATATGACAACAAACCTTTTATATTCTGTTTTTGCTCAATTTAATCTAAATGAGAAAGAGATTTCAGCGTTTTTAGAGCTGGTTAAAATAGGCCCAAGTCCTGTAAGCAGATGGGCAAGTCACGCCAAAACCAACAGAACCTCGATGTATGTGATGTTAGAAAGACTGTTAAAGACAGGGCTTGTCAGTACATTTGTTCATGGGAATGTCCAGCATGTTCAACCTATAGCAGTATCAAAAATCAGTACCTTATTTGACGGAAAACAGAGAGAAATCTACAACACAAAGTCCATCCTGAATACCCAGCTTCCTGAACTGCTTTCTCTCGAGAAAACAAACACCATTACACCAAAGGTCCAATTTTATGAGGGTGATCTCAGAGTGAAAGCAATGTACGATGAAGTGTTAAAAGAGAGATCATTTTGTGCTTTTTTTAATCCGCAGAGAGTCAAAGCAATGATGGCAAATTATTATCATAAAATTCCACTGACTATAAAAGATAATAATGGTACCGCCAGAGAATTATTAGTTCATTGCAAAGAGGCAAAAGAATACAAAAAACTTTACGAGTCTACAAGACATAAAATCGCTATTTTACCCATAGGGATTACATTTTCTTCTGATACAATTATTACTAAAGACAAAATATTCCTTGTGGGTTATGGCAAAGATGCTATTGTTGGCACAGAAATCTGGAATAAGGAACTAGCTCAGACCCAGACAACACTTTTTGAACTTTTATGGACTAAGTATTCTAAAAATTAATTAGTTCGCTGCAATACTAAAAATTATCTTTCCCTCATTTTGCTTAAAAGTAATGTGGAACTTATCAAAGAAGTCTCTTCTACCTAAAAGCGTGGGCACATTCTCTATCTGGGCCCAAGCTACTTCAGCCTGAAGCTCCGTCTTGCCAATCTTGGTCCAAATAGTGGTGTAAATTACCGGGATCCCACCACTTATGCCTCCGATTCTTCTGACTTTTTTACCTATTGAGCTCAATCCAACCAAGTGACCAATAGATAGAGGGATTAAGCTGACATCAGCACCCGAGTCAATAAAAGGATGAATTGTGGTCCACTCCCCGGACCTAGTTTTTAGATGTAAATCCACGAGTGGACGTTTCTGGCCAAATTTATCTGCTCTATACTCGAAGACAATCATTTAGAAAAGATCATAGATCAGGTCGCCTTCCCGGGGGATTTTGGCCAGGGAAATATCTGACCCAGGATATTTTTTCTTGACTCGATAATAAACTGTATCCGCCTTTCGGCCATGATCGACAATTTTGGCATCAGCAATGGCAATCCACTGTCCTTCATAGCCACTGGTATCAGCTTTGAGAAAATATTGGTAATTAGAAAGTTTTTTCTTAGTAGTCATAGCTGAATTATACCACCAAGTTGCAAGAGTGGGGGGTAAGTTTAGAGCTCTTCGAGTTTGACTTTGCCTTCGGTTGAGCGACCTTGGACATATTGGAGATATCTTTCCGTAGTCGAAACTCTTTTATGACCAGCCAATTTGGAGATCAAAACCAGAGAAGTTCCAGCGGAAAGGTGATGAGCTACCCAAGTGTGTCTTAAGTCGTTTACCTTAGCGCCTTTGATCCCAGATAATCGGAAATAACGATCAATTGCAGTACGAATGTTTCGGATGAGCAGAGCTCGGCCGGTTTTGGTAATAAATAGCGCCTTATTTGGGGATTTAGGACGAACTTCCAAGTATTTTTTTACAGCTTCCACAACAGGACGGTTGAGGGGGATTGTGCGTTCGTTAGAACCCTCTTGAGGTTTGATATAAACACTGGGAGTCTCAGAATCAAGTTCAATATCTTCTATCGTAATCCTGGCTAGTTCACCAATCCGGATACCGGTCTGGAGGAGCATTTCGATAATGGCAAAGATTCGAAGATCCCCTCGGGCGGCATCTCTTAGGGCTCGGTATTCAATCTGAGAAAGGATACGGGGTGGTTTATTTTCAAACTTAGGATGCTCTAAGTCTCCTGCCGGGTCTTCAGAGAGCATGCCGGACGTTTTAAGGAATTTAAAGAAAGTTTTGGTAGAATTTGTCTTTCGAGAGATAGATTTAGCTGTATAACTCTCTTTAGCTAGTTTATGCATAAAGCCTTGCAGATCCCCCAGAGAGACCGAAGAGACATCCTCTTTGCTCTGGGAGCTCAGGTAAGAAACAAGCTGTTCGATATCTTTGCCATAAGCTAGGACTGTTGCTCCGGCTCGAGAACGGCCCTTAAGATGTCCGATAAATTGTTGATGTGCGTCTTTTAGTGTTAACATACTTATAATTAAGTGTTGTCCTTAGATCTTGGCAAAGCCAAGAACGCAGGATAACAGGACTTTCTTGTTATCCTATAATAATAAAGGAAAAGGATATAGTTGTCAATATCTAAAATATGATACGCAAAATTGCAGCCTTAGCTTTATTCATTATTATTTTACTCCTAGCTTTTGGTCTAATTCGCCAAATAAGCACAGCTCTACAAGCCAGCAAAAGGTTAGATAGCTCTGCCGATACAGTGAATAAGCTACAGGATGAAAATCGTAAACTTAAAAAAAGACTAACCGATGTTGAACAGGACGACTATATCGAGCAGCAGGCGAGGGACAAGCTTAACTTTGCCAGACCCAATGAAACAGTAGTGATTATCCCCCAGAGTGAACTAGACAAGGTTATCAGTCTGTATAAAACAAGTGAGCCCATAGCAGTGCCCAATTGGCAGAAATGGCTGAATCTGATCTTCAAGTAAGTTGGTTGATTCAGCATCCCAAATGAGCTAGAATACGAACGCGGGGTAGAGCAGTGGTAGCTCGTGAGGCTCAAGATGGGCTCATGGTCAGGCGACTTTCCATGATATCCTGGCTCATAACGGTGGAATCCTGAGCTTGTCGAAGGATAACACCGTGGGAACTTGAAAGAGGTCCCGTAACGACTGATATATGAGGTACTGGATAATCCAGAGTTAAACTCATATTACACGCCAGGCTCTTTGTAGAAACGAAGAAGAAGGTATAGTCTAAGTACTTGGTAACAAGTAACAGCATAATCTCAAGGTCACAGGTTCGAATCCTGTCCCCGCAACCAGATAAAAACCCTCCGATCGGAGGGTTTTTAGTGCTTGATTCGATGATCGAACTATAGAATAATGGAAATTCCTCTCGATATGAAAAGAGATTTAGATAAGTACCAACAAGCCAGAGACTTAAGAATATCTGGCGATAGTATAAAAACTATTGCTAAGAAGCTACTTATTAGCTCAAGTACGGCAAGTATATGGACAAACGATATTCAGCTTACTCCAGAACAATCAGTTCACCCCTACGAAGAGATAGCTTTGGATGTTTATCCCTTGGTCCTCAATCCTCACGAAATAACTTACAACAAAAGGTCCTCGTAGTACCTCCTGCTCTCTTCGCTTGAGAAGCTCTCTCAGATAAAGTACAATCTGGAGCATCAATTTAACAGATGAAAGATTTAGACCTTAGGCAATTCCCAAGGATTGATGCTCAAAGACTAGTTCCCCAGTTTCAAGAAGATAGTCTTTGGTATAAGAGAGGTCCGGTTGCAGAAACGATATATGAACTAATGCCAGATTCGCTGCATCAAGGTCAAAGAGACCTTATTTGGCCTAATGGTACCAGAACGAGAGCTTTAAAGCCGCAGTACACAGGGCTACATTCAGGGAATTACGACTTAAGTTGTCGAAGTTATGGAGTCGCCTTAGTGGGAAGTTTTGGAGAAATACACCCGACAGACAAAGCTCTGGCTACAGCCAGAATCGCTATTGCAGAATACAGCCCGCAGCAGATTATTGGTCACAGAGAGGTAGTTCAAACAGCGTGTCCAGGAGATGCTTACTACGGTCCTTCTGGTTGGGGTAAGAAGCTGTCTGTGCTATCCTAGGTTCAATGTGGTTTGTTTATATTCTCCTTTGCCAAGACTCAAGCTTGTATACCGGAGTAGCGAGAGACCCCGAGAAGAGATTCTTGCTTCACCAATCTGGTATAGGAGCCAAATATACCCGTTCTCATAAACCCCTCAGGATTATTTATCAGGAGCAAGTCGCTAGTTACTCCAAAGCGCTCAAAAGAGAAAGAGAAATTAAAAATTGGAGCAGGGAAGATAAGATCCAGAATTTAAGTCTTATAGTTAAACTCTAAGTTTAGAAGTGCTATAGTAAATGAGATGGTTGCCGAAGTTGTCGCTGATCGTGACGCCCAGCCTTTTACTGGACCTAGATTAATAGAGTTACAGACGGACTCTCTCCCAATTCCTTGTCCCAAACCCGGATTTTTCTCACTAGCTGTTGTACGTAGACATCTTAGAAGTATTCCAAATTTAGAAGTGCAAGGGAGCATTACCAGAAGAGCAGCTACTCATGCTCTCCAAAAAGGTTGGAGACCTGGCCGCTATCCCTATGCTGATAAAGAAACGCCTCTAGACAGAGGAGACGTCCAAGCTATGGTTTGCAACCCTGACTGGGCGGCCAACTTTTATAGAGGCGATCTTGAGACCACAGATGTTGCTCACCGCCAGTGGCTGGAAGAGATGTCTGTAAATGGAGACTATCCTGGAATATCTACTAAGCTCGATTGGGATATGAGTCCAGATGGACGGGGAACTATTGTAGAATACTCCTTGGCCTTTCTCGCCGCCGCGATCTCTCTCAACAGATAACTCATTTTTTGGGTTTATGATTACTTATAATATATAATACTCTAATGTCGGCAAACGAAATGACCAAACCTAAACCTCCTAATGAAAAAACCCCAGGAACTCTTGGTTCTACAGTTCCAGAGTCAGATATCGCTCAGAGATTTAAGTTTGTTGTAGAAACTGGCCTTAAGATCTTTGGCGGTTCTGCTCTTACAGACTCAAGTCAACCAATTGCCCAAACGGACTTAGATCTGATTCCACTTTTTTTCAGAAGAGAACAAGGAGTAGCGCCAACTCGTCCCGATGCTCCCTGGAGACTATCTGCGCTGACAAACACCGACCCTCGATTTAACGGACCTCGACCTGACGGAAAACCATGGCGACCCGTCGACGGATCGTATTTCGGAAATTGGGAAGCACCGGCCGGTCCATTAGAGCATATAATTCTCGCTCAAAAAGCTGGTGAATTTTTTACCAATCAAATCAAGCAGCACCTAAGGCCTGACTTGGCAGATAGCGAAGCTCAGGAAATGAGATCTCTTTCTGCGAAGCATGCAGCAGCAGCCGCGGGATTACACGATGCAGGGAGAACCATAACTCATGCTTTCTGGTCAACTGATATGATCGGGGGAGCAGCACTAAACGAAATAGGAATTAGAGAGGATCTAAGAAGGGTTATGCCTAGAGAAGAAGTAATGCAGACTCCGTTGGATCAAAGCATGGATGAAGTCATTGAAAATATAGGTCCCGAAGCCGTTATTGTCCGCCTTGCCGATGAGTTCGGTAAACGACAGCCTGGAACAAGCCATACTTATTTAGTTTCTGGGTATGAGGAGTGGGTGACAAGTGGCGGTGCCGATAAATGGGCAGAGACATATACCTCCAGACCCGGTACAGGCTTGAAGTATGAAACCAAGTTTAGGGAAAATGTCCAACTGCATAAAGATAATGTTGGTCGATACTTTGCAGCTTTAGATAAATGGATCCAAAATCGAACGACCCTGAATTTAGGCGAATTGACTACCATGTTTCGGGAACATATTGACCAAACCAGCCCATTACCTCCTCTCCCTGTAAAAAAGTAGAGATCTGCTTTGTAAACAATCTCCCTATCTGTTAGAATTGTGCCTACGGCAGGTTTACCTTGCCGAAACATCAGCGAAGGCACCGCATCAAACGCGGTAGACAAGTTTGACTTGGCAGGGGAGCTCGGTTGGTTCGTAGCAACGCACTCATAACGCGTCGGTCATGGGTTCGAATCCCATCTCTGCCACTTTTTTGAATTTAAAAATCCCTCTTGCATTTCAGATAGAGGATTTGTTATTCTCCTAATTATGTCTTCTTCGAGTGAATTAACATGCAAGAGAATAACTAATAGGGTTGCCGGGTTGAGTGTCCACTTTATGCGTTCTCCAGAAGCTGGATTCCGCACTGTAGAAGTTTCTGATGACAAGTCTTCGGGGTGGCTGGTCGCTCCAAATGGGGCTGTGCTTTCCTGGGCTAGCGAGTCTGATGGTAGAAGATATTTTCATAGGCCAACAGGAGAAAGTAGAAATTTAAGACCAAATGAATTACGAGCACTAGATCGATTTGTGGCAATTGCTTATGAAAAATGTAAAGGTGATAGATTGACCCAAGAGGACAGAAGTGATGGTAGATACTCTTCCTACTCCCCTCGCTGGCGTTAAGTGTTAGAATGAGTAGATGATTCTTTACGAATACGAAGGCAAAGAAATTCTGCAAAAAGCTGGTATAGCTATCCCCAATGGTCAAACCCTACATTCCTTAGAAGATAGAGTAAATTTTCCTTTTCCTTTAATCATCAAAGCCCAGGTCTTATCTGGTAAACGGGCAGATAATGGGGGGATTATCAAAGTCTCTTCGGAGATGGAACTAGTCGAAAACCTCGAGGAGCTGTTTGGCAAGATCGTCAATAAAGAGACTGTTGAAAAAGTTCTGGTAGAGGAAGTAGTCGAGATCGAGCAGGAATACTATTTATCTCTCTCTTATGATACCGATACTCGGGGATCTATCCTCAGTTTCTCCCAAAGTGGAGGAACAGGGATCGAAGAGCGGGGAGTGAGAATATTTCCGATCGATCCATTAAATATACCATCAAGTTTAGAACTAGTAGAGGGGGATATACCTAAAGATTTGCTCACTAAAATTACTCAGGTGTTTTTTGACTCCGACGCCCTGCTTTTAGAGATAAATCCACTGGTAAAAGTGGCCAGCGACAAGAGTCAAGAGTCAAGGGGGAGAAAATGGGTCGCTCTGGATGCCAAAATTAAACTAGACGATTACGCCAAGGCTCGTCATGAAGACTGGAACTTCCCACCCAGGGGGGTACCGGGGTATTCACCAACTGCCAACGAAATGGCTGCCAAAAGAATTGATGAAGAAGACTATCGGGGAACAGCCGGCTCTGCCTATTTTGATCTACCCGGAGACATCGCCATCTTGTCATCTGGCGGGGGAGTTTCTTTGACCGCTCTGGATGCTTTAATCAAAGCCGGAGGAAAACCGGCTAACTTTACCGAATACTCTGGTAATCCGCCCAAAGAAAAAGTCGCTAAACTGACTAAAGTAGTCTTAAACAAGCCAAATATCCATGGTTTATGGGTGATCGGCACAGTAGTCGCTAATTTTACAGATATTTTTGAAACTTTATCTGGTTTAATGGATGGCCTTAGACAGGCACAAACTGAGCTAGGCACCAAATTTGACTTTCCGATCGTCATTCGCCGGGGTGGCCCTAGGGTTGATGAAGCTTATACCATGTTAAAGGAAGTGAAAGATTTCGATCTAACTCTTTTGGGACCAGAGACCTCAGTCTCTCAAGCCGCCGAGATCATGGCTCAAAAGGCTAAGGAGTATGAACAAAAACATGGCTAAAAGATTACTAGATAAAGGAGCTCGGTTTATTGGACAGGGGATTACAGGATTTGAAGGATCGAGGTCTCTACCCAAAATGTTGGAATTTGGGACCCAAATTGTGGCTGGAGTCACCCCGGGTAAAGGTGGACAGGTCCTAGAAGGAGTGCCTATTTTTAATACTGTCAAAGAAGCACTAGCCCAAGTTGGCCAGGTTGACGGCTCGATTCAGTTTGCCCCACCCCTCCGAGTCCTCGGTGCAGTCCAAGAGGCCCTGGAGGCAGGTATCAAGTGGATCCTGACCGGCGCAGAAAAGGTTCCCACCAAAGACGAAGCGATCATCAATAGCTTGGTGAAACAACACGAGGCTGTCTTGATCGGACCGAATACTGCCGGGATGATCAATGTGGCTAAAGAGCTAAAGCTAGGGTTTTTGGCTGTAGCCGACACTAATAAAGCCTTTACTGAGGGCGAGATCGCTGTCTTATCTAAATCTGGCTCGATGACCGCGGAAACCTCGCTGCATCTCAAAAATAACGGCCTGGGTGTCTCTTGGGCAGTCTGTGTAGGAGGAGATATTATCCCCGGCACTACTTTTGGAGACCTTTTACTAGAATTAGAAGCGGACCCTCAAACCAAAGCCTCGGTAATCTTTGGAGAATTAGGCGGCACCTACGAAGAACAGGTTGCAGAGCTAGTAAAGAGTGGTAAAATCAGCAAACCAGTGGTAGCCTTTATTGCTGGCGACTTTACGCTCCAACTGCCGAAACAGGTGCAATTTGGACACGCAGGAGCTATTATCGAAGGAGAGCGGGGTAAGCCTGACCATAAAAGACAGGTCTTAAGAGATGCGGGAGTCAAAGTGGCTGAGAATTTTGATGATATAGCAGATTTAGTCGCTCAAGCGATTAAATAGGTATGGGTAATGAGTCGTGAGTTATGGGTAAGATAGTTTTTTGTAACTTTACTCATAACTCAGAACTCATAACTAACAACTAACTATGGCTAAAACCATCCATCACAGCGAAGACAACACTAAATCTTTCTTTGGAAAGGAAGATCACCTCGAAGTTGCGCAAGCGCGAAGCTTTAGTGACATGATCTTTGAGCTTTTGTCCGAGCAGAAGCCTACTCCAGAGCAGTCCAAGCTCTTTGAACTGATTTTAAATCTCTCCATCGATCATGGTCCGGACACTCCTTCGGCTGTAGCCACGATCGCTGCTACCAAAGAAGGCAAAACCATCTCCCAATCGGTGGCTGCTGGCTTAGAACAGATTACTGATCGTCACGGCGGAGCAGTCGAGCCCTGTATGAGATTCTTGTATGAAGTGAAGAGTGCAGAGGGAAGAGTGCAGAGTTTAATCAAAGAATACTTAGCACAAGGTAAATTGATTAGTGGGTTTGGGCATAGGATCTATACTGTCGATCCGCGGGCCCAGTTAATCTTAGCGAGCGTAGAGAAGCAATCTCCCTCAAGTTTTGGAGAACTTGCCCAAGAAATAGAAAAAGAATTAAAAGAACAAAAAGGTAAAGCCTTACCCTTAAATATAGATGGAGCAATTGCCGTGGTGTTGTGCACTTGGGGTTGGGAACCAAGACTGGCCAACGCTGTTTTTATCATTGCCCGCGTCCCAGGACTCTGTGGGCAGTATCTCAATACAGCCACTAGTTCCTAGACTCGAGAGACTAGGAACTTACTTGACTTAAGGCTAAGATACTTGTTAAAATGAATAGTCGTATGAATTATCAGTGCATTTTTATTGCTGTCAAACATCGCAGTGCCTCTCAACAAAAGGAGGTGCGGCTTTGAGGTTCTAAGGCAAAAAAGCCTTTTGAACTGCGAAGCCCCGCCTAAGCGGGGTTTTTTATTGGAAAAAATATGAAAAGACCATCTGTAGAAGAAAGAAACATCTTTGATTTTCGCTTAGGTTTAACCACTCCGCAAAAAGCTACCCATCTTGCTAGACTAAGAGATAGAATCGGAACTCCTCGAGCAGGACAAACCATAATCTTAGAAGGAGTCTCTCAGACAAACAATGGAGAGCGTATAGCGTATGCATACGAAGCCTTAATCCGTCGGGTTTACGAAGGTAAAGTAGAGGTTAAAATATGGGGAAGTAAACAATTCATGCAGGGTTCTTTATCAGAAATTATGGAGGGGCGACTAGGAGCCTTACGGGTAAGAATGGCCGGTCGATTCATGGATAAAATAAAGTAATTTTGATTATTAACCCAAGTGTGTTATAATCCACCTACAACTTAATAACCAAATGCGTTGAAGAGATTGATTGGGATCTCGGAGCAGATTAGGCTAGAAGTAATTCATGTCTAATACAGAGGCGAAACTGTAAAAGTCCAGCAACATGTGTCGGTAACGGAGCATGTCAGGAATAAGGTTAGCCTTTTTTCTTTTGACTGATCCCCGATAGGGGATTTTTTAATGGAAAATAGGTTGACAGCACAAGGTGGCACCGCCTTTGAAGGCCCTTGTTAGATCACAATTTTTTGTGGTTTAGCAAGGGTTTTTTAATGCACTTTTTAAGAAAGGAGGAAGATGGTTAACGAAAATTTAAGACCAGTAACTAGAGAGCTACGGATTGGGTTAGATGGAGCTGCTGGAACAGAGGACTTTCCGGTAGTTGATGCTGCGTATTTGCGGGGTCTGCTCATGAATCAACCGCTAGAGAGAGCAAGCTTTGTTGCCCGAGCTCCAGTGGAGCAACGGTTTAGGTATATGCTAAGATCTAGTGGTTTGGAAGGTCAAAAATGAAAAACAAGGGACATTTTGGGGAGTTCGGCGGAAGTTATGTTCCAGAGATGTTAATTCCAGCTTTAGAAGAGCTGGAACGCTCTTATGCCAAAGCTAAAAAAGATCCTAAATTCAAAAAAGAGTTTGAGCAGCTTCTAGTAAGCTTTGCCGGCAGGCCAACTCCTTTAACTTTTGCTAGTAATTTAACTAAAAAGCTAGGTGGAGCGAAGATCTACTTTAAAAACGAAGGGCTTAATCTAACCGGTGCACATAAGATCACTCATTGTATCGGCCAAGCTCTGCTTGCCAAAAGAATGGGTAAGACTCGACTAATCGCCGAAACTGGAGCAGGCCAGCATGGAGTAGCCACAGCCACAGTGGCAGCCAAGCTGGGCTTTGAGTGCGTGGTGTATATGGGTTCTGTGGATATGGCTCGTCAGCGTCCAAATGTATTTTTAATGGAACAGCTCGGAGCTAAGGTCATCCCCGTAGATTTTGGACAAAAAACTCTTAAAGACGCAGTGAATGCCGCCATTAAAGATTGGATCGAAAACGTTGACTCAACCTATTATCTACTTGGATCAGCGTTAGGACCACATCCATATCCAACCATGGTCCACGATTTTCAATCTATCGTCTCCAAAGAGATACGTCAACAGATTGTCAAAGCTGAAGCCAAACTCCCAGATTATGTGATCGCCTGTGTGGGAGGGGGGAGTAACGCCATTGGCGCTTTTGCAGACTTTATTAAAGAGCCAAAGGTAAAGCTCATTGGAGTAGAGGCTGGGGGTAGAGGTAAGGGAGTTGGAGAAAACGCTAGCCGCTTTCCGGGAGGATCAGTCGGGATTGTTGAAGGGTATAAGTCGATCTTTCTACAAGATGCAGATGGTCAGCTCCAAAAAACTCATAGCATCTCCGCTGGCTTAGATTACCCAGGAGTCGGACCAGAGCTGGCATATCTTCAGCAACAAGGCCGGTTGCAGTTTGTCTCTGCCACCGACAAAGAAGTTCTGGTCGCTTTTCAGACAGTCGCTAAACTGGAGGGGATTATGCCAGCCTTAGAGTCATCTCATGCGTTAGTTGAAGCGATAAAGCTCGCCCGGAAACTTCCCAAAAGCAAAGTAATTGTGGTTAATCTATCTGGAAGAGGGGATAAGGATCTGTTTATCTTAGCCGAGGCTTTTAAAGATCAAAATTTCTATAAGTTCCTCAGGGAGTTTTCTCAAAATGAATAAAATTGATCAAAAATTAGCTCAACTCGCCAAAGAGAAACGCTTAGGGTTAATGACTCATGTGATCGTCGGTTACCCATCAATCCCTCAAACTCTAGAGATAGTCCAAGAGATGGAGAGAGCAGGGGTAGATTTTGTCGAACTACAGATCCCTTTTTCTGATCCTTTAGCGGATGGACCGACGATTATGAAAGCCTGTGAAGTGGCTTTAGAAAACGGCACCAAGGTTAAAGACGCTTTTTTGGTAGCTAAAAAGCTTAGTCAGCAGGTGAGTATCCCACTTCTTTTTATGGGGTATTTTAATACCGTCTTTAAATATGGTTTAAAAAAGTTCTGTGCTGATGCCAAAGCCTCGGGAGTTTCCGGACTAATTATTCCCGACGCGCCGCTTGAAGAAGCTGATGGTCAAGACCTAGAGAGGCAGTGCCTCCGAAACGATCTCTGCCTAATTAGACTTCTCGCTCCCAGTTCAACCAAAGAAAGGATGCAGCTAAATGCTAAAAAAGCTAAAGGATTTCTCTACTGCACAGCCAGACAGGGGATCACTGGAGCGATGAATAAGCTAGATCCCCAAGTCGCAGACTACCTTAAAACCGTCAAAAAAAATGTTAAAGTGCCTTTAGCTGTTGGATTTGGGATCTCCTCCAAAGAGAGGGTTGAGATGATCAGGCCTTACTGTCAGATAGCAGTAGTTGGTTCGGCGATCGTAGATCTAATTACCAGCTCCCCAAAAGATGAGGTCTTAGCAAATATCCATCAATTTATCCAAGGATTGGAGGTATAATAAAAATATGAAGAGAATTTTGACAGGAGATAGACCAACAGGCAAGATGCACTTGGGTCACTTTGTGGGCTCACTTAAAAATAGAGTGTCTCTTCAAGACGAATACGAAACCTTTATTATGGTGGCCGATGTCCAGGCTCTGACTGATAACTACAATAACCCAGAAAAGGTCAGAGATAATGTCCTAGAAGTAACCATGGATAACTTAGCTGTTGGGCTAGATCCCAAAAAAGTGACCTTTTTTATCCAGTCCCAGATCGCCGAGATCGCTGAACTGACTGTGCTGTTTATGAACCTGGTCACTATGGAAAAGGTAATGCGTAACCCAACAGTCAAAACTGAGATCGCTCAAAAGTTTAAAGACGGCTCAGTGCCTTTTGGTTTTATTAACTACCCAGTCTCACAATCTGCAGACATCCTCTTTTTACGCACCCACCTAGTCCCAGCTGGTGAAGACCAGAGGCCGATGGTTGAGCTCTCGCGAGATATCGCCGAGAAATTTAATGCTACATATAAAACCGATGTTTTTCCTCTGCCAGATCTTAAAGTAGGGGAATTTGGTCGACTTGTCGGCACCGATGGCAATGCCAAGATGAGTAAATCCCTCGGAAACACCATCTATTTATCAGATACCCCAGAAGAAGTAGAGAAAAAGGTGATGAGTATGTATACCGATCCCGCCAGAATCAAAGCCACCGACCCGGGACATGTCGAAGGCAACCCGGTCTTTATCTATCTCGATGCCTTTGCCCCAAACGATCAACGATCAACGATCAACGATCTACAGACTCGCTATAGAGGAGGCCAAGTTGGTGATATTGAGGTTAAAAAATACCTGGCCAAAATCCTCAATGCTTTTCTTGCTCCAATCCGCGCTAGACGGGCTGAATACGAGCAAAATCCAGATCTAGTTAGAGAGATCCTCCGTCAGGGCACCGAGAAAACTCGCCGTGAAGCAGTAGAGACCATGAAACTTGTCAGAAAAGCAATGAAAATCGACTATTTTGCGTAGATGTCTGATTCACAGTCACCAGCTGAAAAAGCTCTTAACTTTATCTCTCGAAAAAGCGAAGATGCCAAATGGCAAATAGCCGCTGAGAATGTCTTTGGACGACAGGTCAGGAACTATATAGGGTTGACAGAAGGAGAAAAAAGAGAACAATGGCTTAAAGATGGAGGTAATGATTTTTCTGGAGAAGTAGGAGACGTTAGGATGTATGCGGTGGGTATACCAGCTGTTGCAAAGGAGGAGATACTACAAAAAGGACTAGACCCATCTAAGCGTACAGAGAAAGGGGGTCGTCTTTTTGGAGGGCTAGTAAAAGGTGCCAAGGGAGAAGGTAGCGGCATTTACGGGACTACCAATCCTTATTTAGCTTCTCGAGAATACGGTCGAAGCATTGCAATTATTCAAGTCGCCACTGGCAAAGAAGCTCACATAGATGCTGATGTTTTATCAAGGCTTTTGTATCGTTTAAGAGCTCCCGTTGAATGGTCAGTTCTTGCAACTGCAGCTGTTATAGCAACTAGTTCGATCCAAGGTTTGTTTGTTGGGGCTAAACAAGATAGCTCCCTTGATCTCTTGGCAGCAAGTTCCTTGTTTAGTCTGGAGGCGTTTGAGGTATTACAGGAAAAACTATTCAATCAGCTCTACAAAAGAACAAATCCCGATACTGTTCGTTTAGATCAAAATGTCCTGCGCACCATCTGGCAGACTTTAAACAATGAGAAGGATCGTAAAAACCCAATGATGGTTGCAAATTCTTTCCATAGACACGAACACTGGCTGTTAATTAGAAACAAAAACCGAGCTAAGGTTTTAGGCATAGTAGATGAGCCATCTGAGGCAGTTAAGCTCTTTAGTTCTAGGCAAAGCTTTGCTCCTTCTGCTCAGAGTCATTTGTTCAAATGATCAAGTTTACTAAGCATGCTCGGGAGATGTTAGCTCAGCGTCACATAGCTGAAAAGAAAGTAGTCGACTGTATTAATTCTCCAGATCTCACCAAGCCGGGTAATCAAAGCGAACAGGTTTTTTATAAGGATTTTGGAGGAAATATGCTTAAGGTAGTCGTAGCTATCGAAGATAAAACTTACCATGTTATTATTCTGCATTGGGTTGCGAAGAAGGAAGAAGAGAGTAAAGAAGTAAAATTAGTCTATGAAAATAACTTACGATAAATCTGCTGACGCAATGTATATTTACTTAGCCGATGGCAAAAAGAGCACTCATACCGAAGAAGTTCGGGAGGATCTTTTGGTAGATTACGCCGGAAAAGAGATGATAGGGATAGAGATTTTAGATGCCTCCAACAAGCTTTCTAAAAAGAGTCTTTCTAATGCGGGCGATAATGCAGTTTATTTGCATAAAATTTCCAAAAAAATATGAAACCCTTAGCCGTAGATTTTGTCTGTTATGCAGTTAAAGATGTCAAAGAAGCTCTCAAATTCTACCGTGACACCCTAGGTTTGACAGTTAGTGAAGAATTTGGAGAAGATTTTGTTGAATTTGATCTGGGAAATGTGACCTTGGCTATTGGCAGCGCTGCAGCAATCGGTGAGAAGATCAGCGTCCTCAAGGAAACGCCACAGTCGGTATTGCTGTGGAGGATGTGGCAGCGGCTATTAAGGAGCTCCGAGAAAAAGGAGTAGAGGTTAACGAAGACGTTCAAGACTATCCCGGCTGTCATATGGTCGGAATCAAAGACCCATCAGGAAACACGATTATGCTTCATCACCGTAAAGACGGTACCTTCGGCTAATCTCTATACTTAACTTAAAGTAGCGTTTATTTCTCAATTTTGATATAATTATAGGTCTATGCAGATCTATGAGGCCCTTGCTAACGCTCCACTTAGAGTATTCAATCTTGATCCAGAAATTGAACAACTCCGCACTTCTCAGCCAGGCCAAACACATTTAGCTCCTCAGGCAGCAGAATTTGCCCGGCAAATAGTTGATGAAGCGGAGCAACGAGGTGAGGACTGGCAAAAATATGAAGTGGGAGTAGCTTTACAAAGAATCGACTCTATAATGAGATTAGTGGATTTTAAAGTAGGGAACTATCAGTCGGTAGGGTTAGCTATGTCAGGCCCCGACTATCCCATTGATGGCCATACCCATCCGCTCCCTTTGCCGCCATCAGCATCTGACTTGGCAATTTTTCGCAAAGATAGCCATAGGCTGGTAAGTGTTGTTGTAGACCGAGCTTTTCATACCTATTTTTTAGTAAAACCCCTACAATATGGAGACAACGATGACCACACTCTATCCTCAGGAAGAAGAGATATAAAGGCTGCTGTCAGAGATTTACCCTGGTATATGGGAGATTGGATTAAAAGTGCAATCTGGAATATCTATCCCTTCGCGGGAATTAGATTTGATCGTGATCGTAGTCTGGATCATTTAGTTCGAGTAGCCGAGCGAGCAGGAACGTATCTCTTTACAGGTCATTATTCGTTAGATACACTAACTCATTATGTCCCAAGACGAAAATAACTTTATTAACATCACTGATTTTGTCAAAGTCCAGCTACGAGTGGGAACTGTGTTGGACGCCACGGGAGTAGAGGGAAGTGAGAAGTTAATTAAGCTAACCATTGATCTAGGAGAGGAAAAAACGAGGACGGTCCTGACAGGGATGCGCAAATGGTATGAACCAGACTTTTTTGTCGGCAAGCAGGTGATAATTGTCGCTAATCTGGAGCCTCGGCCGATGATGGGTTTGGTTTCCGAAGGGATGATAGTCGCTTGCGACTCCCTTGACCCAACTGATCCGGCCAACAAACCCACCCTGCTTCAGCCTGCAACAAAGGTGCCTAACGGCTCTAAAATACGCTAAACTCACTGCGCTGTAATAATTCGGTAAGCGGGTAGAATTCTCAGATTGTTTATGCTATAGTGGGCTCCATGCCGAATGGTAAGAAACGCTCCAGCAAAGATCTAAACAACCCCCTGGTCTCTTTTTTGAAAGGTGCAGCAGTCTATGTGCTGATTGGTTTAGCTGCCTTAATCTTTTTTGCCAATTTATCTGGCAGCGTGGAACAGAGCAAAGAAGTGCCTATCTCCAAAATCATTGCCGATATCAAAGAAGGTAAGGTCGACAAACTCCATGTTGAGGGAGAAAAGGTTATTGCTGATTACAAAGATGCCAGCTCTAATGCCACCTCCCGTAAAGAGCCGGGAGACTCTATCTACCAGATCCTCAAAAATGCTGATGTTGATTCTCAATCTGTCCAGATTGAAGTCAAGGACCTTTCCTGGCAGCAAAGTTGGATCTCTATTCTCTCTGGAGTATTGCCGATTGCACTGATGGTGGTATTTTTCTTCATGATTTTTCGCCAAGCTAAAGACGGAGCCAATGGCATTTTTTCTTTTGGTCAGTCCAGGGCCCGGGTTTTTAGCAAAGATTCCCCACAAGTTAAATTTTCCGATGTCGCCGGAGTAGATGAAGCCAAGAGAGAGCTTCAAGAGGTGGTGGAGTTTTTAAAGACTCCGGAAAAATTCAAAGCCCTGGGTGCCCGGATCCCGAAGGGTGTTTTAATGGTTGGTCCAAGTGGCGTAGGCAAAACTCTACTCGCCAGGGCAGTCGCTGGTGAAGCAGGAGTGCCTTTTTTCTCTATTGCCGGTTCGGAATTTATGGAGATGTTGGTCGGGGTAGGCGCAGCCCGGGTCCGGGATATGTTTGCTCAAGCCAAAAAGGGCGCTCCGGCGATTATCTTTATTGACGAAATAGAATCGATTGGCCGGGCCAGGGGGATGGGGATGGGAGGCGGACATGACGAGAGAGAGCAAACCTTAAATCAGATTCTGGTGGAGATGGATGGATTTAGTCAAAATGACCTGGTGATTGTGATTGGAGCGACTAACCGTCCCGACCTATTGGATCCGGCCTTAGTCCGCCCGGGGCGCTTCGACCGAAGGGTAACCTTGAATCTGCCGGATCTGGAAGAGCGCAAACGTATCATCGGGCTACATATGCAAGGCAAGCCTTTCACCAAAGAAGTGAGCATCGAAAAGTTAGCCCGGCGGACTTCTGGATTTTCCGGAGCTGATCTGGCTAATATGCTTAATGAAGCAGCTATTCTGGCCGCCCGCGAAAATAAGACTGCCATCGACCAGATTGACCTGGAAGAGGCCGCCACCAAAGAAAAACTGGGACCGGAGAGACGTCATCTGGTATCCGAAGCTGATCGCAAACTGTCTGCTTATCATGAGGCCGGACACGCAGTAGTTGGACACTTTTTACCGCATATTGATCCGGTTCACCGCATCTCTATTGTCTCCCGAGGGATGTCCGGGGGGCATACCATGTTTCCTCCTACCGAAGATCGATCTAACGAAACCCGCTCTCGTTTGATAGAGCAAATCGCGGCTGCCTTGGGTGGTCAGGCTGCCGAAAAACTGATCTTTGACGATATCTCCACTGGTGCTTCCTCGGACATCAAGGTAGCCACCGAAGTGGCAAGAGCGATGGTCACCGAGTATGGCATGTCACCAATTGGACCGATTAACCTGGCACCAACAATGGTTTTTGGAGCCTGGAGAGGGTCAGATAACGGGGGAGAGATGAGTCCAGAGCTACATGCCGTAGTCGATAAAGAGGTGCGCAAGCTGCTTGATCAGGGTTTCTCGACTGCTTTAAATGTAGTAAAAAAGCACAAAGCCAAATTAGATAAAGTTGCCAAAAAGCTGCTGGAGGTGGAAACATTAGACGGCGATCAGTTTGCCAAAATCGTGGGTAAAAAAGTGGTAGCTTAATCCTCCTTACCTATTATTGATCCTCCTTGCATATGCTATAATGTCCTTGCATGAGTCAATTAGCGACTATTACCAGCAAAAAGCAGCTTACTTTACCAGCAGAACTTTTCAGAAAAGTTGGTTTTAAAGTGGGACAAAAAGTAGTTGTGATGGAAGAAAATGGTTCTCTCAAAATCTCTTCCTCAGAAAGGTTGGTCGAAGAGCTGGCTGGATCTGTACCAATGCCCAAAGAATGGGAAGGAAGAGATCTCGATCAAGTAATTGACCAATCGGTCGCAGTTTATATCCAAGAAAAATATCAAGTGAAATGATATTCATTGACACGAATTACTTCCTTAGATTTATTCTGAAAGATAACCAGCAGCACTCTGTACAAGCAGCGAATACTTTTAGACAGGCAGCTTTGGGAGAGCTATCCTTAGTTACCTCCACAGTAGTATTTTTCGAGATTGCCTGGACCCTAAGACACATTTATAAAAATGACCACCTTGCTTTAGGGGAGATCCTATTTAAACTTCTTCAACTTAATTTTGAGATTAATGATCGAGGTATCCTCATCAAGGCAGTCATCAGATTTAAAGATAGCGACTTAGAGTTGATCGATTGCTATAATCTTGAGCTGGCTAAAGATCTAAAGGTCAAAGAGTTCAAAACCTTTGATCAGAAGCTCGCCCGAGCATTTGATAAACTTGCGTAGTCGATCTTATCTGATATAATCCCTTGTATGGTAGTAGAAACAGCTGGCATTCATCTCACTTCCAAAGAACAATCTCCTTCGATTTCTTCTCGACTTTTCAGCTACGCTCGTGCTTTGCGTGAGCCGGCAACAACTTTCCTAAGGGCTGCGGGACTGGCTTTAGGATTAGGAATTTTCACTATGGCATTCGCTTCAGATTACAGACTAGCTATGGCTGCAGTAGCTACTGTCGGTATTGGAATAGCAGTGCTTAATAGAGATATTGAAAAGGGTCTAGGTATTAATACATCCCCGAAGATTCAGGATCATTCAGGAAGATAAGGAGATTATAATCACAACATAACCTTATCTGCAAGCCCATAGTTGACACAAAGCTTACTTCGGATTACACTTATTCTTGGCCAGTCCCTAGAACACCAAAACTAGGTGAGTAACCTGTTATGGCACAACACGTCCCCAGCTTAAATAATCAGTCTAAACTCTTGAAAGAGGGGCTGTTTTTATAAAGATAAAATTCTTAAATTAAATTCTTCCAAAAACCAGCCTCAGGGCTGGTTTTTAAATGCGGAAAAGTGTCAGAAGAAAATATATGAGACAATCAAAAAAGGTGAAGTCCTTTAATTTAGTCCAAAAAATCTGGTTTATACTTCGTCCCTTTCATCGGGCTTTTTTAGGGATCTTTATTATCACGGCCTTTTTTGAAACGATCCGTTTAGGCGGACCGTACTTATTTGGGCGGATTTTGGATCTGTTGATCACTTCAAAAGGACAGCTAAGTTTGCAAGTTGCAGCAGCGGTGATTGCTGGCTTGGCAGGCATCCGAGTGATTTCTCTAATTATCGATTATCTGACCGACATCTCTATCTTTAGGCTCCTTTACCAAGCCGAACACTTTGTCAGTAAAGCGAGCTTTTCTAAGCTGTTAGAGCTATCGATGGATTATCACGAAAAAGAGAATACAGGCACCAAGATCAATATTGTCAATAAAGGCACCGACAAGATTATTGAGCTGGTTGGTGCCTTTACCTGGGAGCTACAGCCGATTGTCTTACAGCTTGTAGTCACGATTGTGCTGATTCTGCTCACCAGTTGGCCCATTGGAATAGTTTTCTCGCTATCGCTGATTCCCTTTATGCTTATTACTCATTTAATGTTTCGGATGACTCGCCCTTTGCGGGAGAAACGCTATGACGCCTATGAGCTGTCTTCCGGGGAGATTGGGGATACGGTCACGAATATTACTGTGGTCAAGGCTTTTGCCCAAGAAAGACGGGAAGAAGAATCTTTTTCCGGTATTTGGGATGTAATCCGGGGCTTGTCTAAAAGAGAGTTTACTACCCATACCATGGTTGGCTATACCCGGGGGATGCTGGTTGAGACGTTCTATATCATCCTGCTTTGTATGGGGATTTGGCAGATTAAATCGGGTTTACTAACTGTGGGAAGTTTGGTTTTTCTAATCTCTCTGGTGGAAAGGGCATATTCCAATGTTTACCGCTTAGGGCGGATCTATAACCGGGCGATGGACGCCTCCGAACCAGCCGATCGGGTGTCCAACTTACTGGCTCAAACTCCCAGCATTAAAAACCATGCTCAGGCAGTGACGCCGGCCCATATTGAGGGTCAAGTCAGCTTTAAACATGTCAGCTTTGCCTACAAGAGGCGAAGGGTTTTGCGCAATATCAGCTTTACCATCCCCAAGGGTTCCTTTACCGCTTTGGTAGGCAAGAGCGGTTCGGGCAAGTCAACCATCGCCAAACTTATTAGCCGCTACTATGATCCAACTTCCGGCTCGATCGTCATTGACGGCAAGTTAGATTTAAAAACCATCGACCTGGACACCTTTAGACGCTCCACCGCGGTGGTATTTCAGGATTCGCCGGTACCGAATCGACAGATTTGGGAGGTCATCTCTTATGCCGCCGGCAAGGTGACCTTTGATCGGGTCAAAGATCAGGTAGTGCGGGCCGCGCAACTGGCACATGCCCATGAATTTATCATGGAGTTTGATGAGGGATATCATACTCCAGTCGGAGAAAGAGGGGTTAAGCTATCGGGTGGCCAGAAACAGCGTCTGGCGATCGCCAGGGCCCTATTTGCTGAACCGAGCATCCTGATTATGGATGAACCCACTAGCCACCTGGATGCACTTTCCGAGAATCAGATTCAAAAGGCTCTGGAAGGGTTATCTAAAGAGCGGTCATTTACTAAGATTGTAATCGCGCATCGTCTGTCGACTGTCCAGCACGCTGATCAGATTCTAGTCATGGATCGGGGCAGACTAATTGAACGGGGTAATCATCGTCAGCTACTGGCGAAAGGTGGTATTTATGCGGATATCGTCAAACAGAGTGAAGTAATTAAGAGTTAGCCAATAGCTCAGCGCAAATAGTTTCTCAGCGATTTGCCATAAGCCATTTGCAATATGCTAACAACCATATGGAAGTCTATCTAATTACAGGTAATAAAAATAAAGTAGCGGAGTTTGAACGGGTTTTAGGTGGAAAAGTTAACCATGTCGCCTTAGATTTAGACGAGCTCCAAGGTATGGATGGAGATGTCATCTCCGAGCATAAAGTTAAACAAGCTTATGCCCAGATTAAAAAGCCAGTGATAGTAGTGGATCAAAAGCTGGAGATAGCCTGTTTAAACGGCTTTCCCGGGCCTCTGATCAAGTGGTTTTGGGAGACTATCGGACTGGAAAAGATCTGCCGGATAGTTGACTGTTTCGATGATCGCTCAGTGATCGCTCGAAATACCTTAACTTACTATAATGGTCAGGAGCTAAAACATTTCTATGCCGAAGCCAAGGGACAAGTAGATGATCACCCCAAAGGACACACCGGATTTGGCTGGGATCCGATCTTTATTCCAGAAGGGGAAACCAAAACTTATGCGGAACTAGGTGTAAAAAACCCTCACTATCACGAAACTTACACCGTTGTCATCGAAGAGTTTAAAAAATTCCTAGAAACGAAAGACTACTCTTTGTTAGTTGACGACTGACGACTGACGACTGACGACTGACGACTGACGACTGACGACTGACGACTGACGACTTGTTTCTGTTAGAATAAACTATATGACTATTATTGATTTAGCTATTGTGATCCCCACTCTCAATGAAGAGAAATTTGTCGGCACCCTGCTCGATTCGATTTTTTACCAAACCATTTGGCCAAAAGATGTCTTTGTAATCGACGCCGAATCGACTGATCGGACTAAAGAAGTAATAGAGAAACATTTTAAAATGCTGCCCCAGCTGCAGTTTCGCCAGATTCCAAAATATTCAATCTCCAAGCAGCGTAACCTTGGTGCTAAGCTGACCAATGCCAAACATGTACTCTTCCTGGATGCAGATATGAAGCTGAAAGAGCGGGACACCCTACAAGTTTATTTCAACGAGGTCAGTGCCAAGAATCCGGATATTGCTGTGGCAGCTAATTTACCACTTTCTACCTCCTGGCGGGATCGGGTCCTTTTTTTGAACCTAAATATGTTGATTAAAGCCGCTAAACCTTTTTATCCTTGGGCGCCAGGGATGAATATATATGTCAAGAGAGACTCGTTTAATAAAGTTGGGGGCTTTGATGACGAAGTCAAGGTGGGGGAAGACATTGACTTGGTCCAAAGAATGGTCAAAGAGGGGATGGAGTTTGAGTTTTTAGAAGGGCCAAAAGTACATACTTCTGTGCGTAGATTCTTGAAAGAAGGCAGACGCCGCTATATCTGGAAGCTTTTTAAAGGGTTTATCGCTATTCAACGTAAAGGGTTTCGGGAGGCGGAAATTGACTATGAGTTTGGGGAATGGAAGACGATTAGAAAAGAAAAGAATCTATTTGAAAGGCTGCTTAAACAGGTTCAAAAACAACGCTTTGCCTCAGCTATCCTGAAAATCCTAAAGTAGAGAAGATTCATTTTTCCCTGCTGAAATCAGCCTGAGGAAATATTACAGGGGGCAGATGGTTGTTGATAGCATGTAGCAGTCTCAAAGGACCCTCGGCATATCTCCACACTGTCCTCTCTGGGACTATGGATAGAGTTCGACCAGAGGGCAGTTCTCTTATGCGAAATCGCGAAGTATGCGGTCTTTCTAGTAACACAAATCAAATATAGCGTGAAGAATTTTGCTCCGCTTGACCGAATTCTGACAGGACCATTTTGGGTGATTATGCTAGAATGTGCCCATGAAGAAGTTGGTGCTCGTTGACGGAAATGCCCTGTTACATCGGGCTTATCACGCCACCCCACCCCTGACTACCTCCAAGGGAGAGTTGGTCAATGCAGTGTATGGCTTTACTTCACTGCTACTCAAAGCTCTGCAAGAACTAAAGCCCGACTTTATTATTATCGCCTGGGATAAAAAGGGTCCTACCTTTCGGCATCAAGCTTATACTCAATACAAAGCTACAAGGGGCCCGGCTGATGACGGACTCTCTGGGCAATACCCCAGAGTCTTTGAGGTCACAGCCGCTTTAAATATCCCTGAATTTGGCCTAGATGGATATGAGGCCGATGATTTAATTGGAACTTTAGCTCAGCAGGCGATCAAAAAGGAGAGTGATTTGGAGGTAGTGGTGTTGACTGGTGACCGCGATATTATGCAGATCATCTCTGATCGGGTGAAGGTGTTAATGCCAAAAAAGACTCTGTCAGATGTCGGGCTATATGGAATAGTGGAGTTTAGAGATAAATACGGCTTTGAGCCACTTCAGATGATTGAATACAAGGCTCTGGCGGGGGACGCCTCGGATAATATCCCCGGGGTTCCAGGAGTAGGGGATGTCACCGCCACCAAATTAATTAAACAGTTTGGGAATATTGAAAAAATCTACGACCCCAAAAACTTGACAACTCTACCAGAAAGGACTCGATTATTATTATCAGTGGGAGCCGAATCGGCAGTAATGAGTAAAAAATTAGCTACTCTTGATCTGGAAGCTCCGATCAAATTGGATCTGGCAAAATGCCGAACGCATGATTTCGATAGACAAAAAGTGGTCGATCTTTTTGAAGAGTTAGAGTTCAAGACTTTGACTGCAAGAATACCAAGAAATAGTGGACCGAAAGAACAAAACGACCCACGTCCCACGACCAACGTCCCACACTTTGCCACTTCCCAAAGCCAAGGTACGATTGATTTGGATCTGGAGGTCACCCCTGTTTTGCAAAAAATGTCTGAGACGGGAATTATGGTTGATTTGGAATGTTTAAATAAGTTGGGAGAAAGTCTCAAGGCGCGCTTAGCTAATCTGGAAAAAGAGATTTATGACACAATCGGACATGAATTCAATATCAATAGCCCCAAACAGCTAGGAGGTGTGTTATTCGACGAGCTCCACCTGCCGGTGATCAAAAAGACCAAGACCGGGCGCTCAACTGACGAGGCAACATTACATGAATTAACCGGTGCCCACCCGGTGATAAAACTGCTTTTAGAGTACAGGCAATTATTTAAGATGGTCTCTACCTATATCGACACTTTACCCAAGTTTATCAAACAAGATGGCAGGGTTCATTCGACCTTTAATGTCGAAGGTGCAGCCACGGGTCGACTTAGCTCGCAAGACCCGAACCTGCAAAATATTCCGATCAAAGGAGAAGGGGCCCAGATCCGTAAGGCTTTTGTGGCTCCTCGGGGCAAAGTTTTGCTTGGTGCTGATTATTCCCAGATAGAACTACGAATCATGGCCCATTTAGCAGATGATCCGGGTCTAAAAAAAGCCTTTCTGGAGGGTCAAGATATCCATGCCACCACTGCCAGCAAGATCTTTGACACCCCGATTGATCAAATTAATAAACAGTCTCGGATGCTGGGTAAGACTATGAATTTTGCTACCCTCTATGGCCAAGGCCCCCGGGCTTTGTCGAAACAGTTGGGAGTAGATATGGCTACAGCCAAGCAATATATCGAAGATTATTTTAACGAGTTTTCTAAGGTGAGGGAGTGGATGCAGCAGACCTTGGCCAAAGCCTACCAACAAGGGTATGTCGAAACTATCTCCGGCCGCCGCCGCTATATCCCCGAACTGCAGGCCAGCAATAAAGCCATCCAAGCTTTTGGCGAAAGGGCGGCAATTAATCATCCGATTCAGGGCACTTCCGCAGACATGATCAAAATTGCAATGGTCGAAATTAGCAAAGAGCTATCAGTCGTCAGTCGTCAGTCGTCAGAAAGTCGGATAGCTGATAGTAAAGCGGGTCTGAAGACTGAAAGCTGCCAACTCATTCTCCAGGTTCACGATGAACTATTGTTCGAATGCAATGAGAACTCTTTACAGGATTTAGCTAAGTTAGTTAAAGAAAAGATGGAAAATGCGCTCAAGCTGTCTGTCCCGGTAATCGTTGATCTAAAGACCGGTCCTAATTGGGGAGAAATGATCCCCCTAAAAGGGGAGAGAACTTAGACCACCAGTTTTTTGACTTCTCTCATCTCTTTGGTCAGTTTAGTAAAACCGGTGACCTCGAGTAGATAAAACAAAAACCAAACTAAGGGAGCAATCAACACCCCCATCAGGGACACAACAGAGCTAAAACTTAGGAAAAATATGGCTGAAAATAACGCAGGTATTGCTCCCTGATAAGGTTTTATAAGCGCCTCAGCCTGGTCTGCAAGACCCTTTTTGACCAGGGCTTTTGGGCTTGCTGTCAGGCTTGAGCTAGTAAATTGACCGAGTGCTTCTTCGCTCAGTCCAAATTGTGTGAGCAGCTGGGGGTTGGCTTTAACAGCTTCAAGCTGCTGCTTAGATAAGTTTTTCATAGCTGGTTCGGGGCTTTCCCCCAGAGCTGAGGCTGAGATAAAAGAAGCTACCGGATCGATCAGCTCGTCTGGTATGCGAAAAGGCTTTTCTGCTAAAACAGTAGTCAGGTTAAAAAAATAAGTGATGGAAAATAGGACTATCAGCAATTTGGACAGATTCATAATCGAGGGGGTGAGAAGTATGGTTGGTTGAAAGGTCAGATAAGTTTTAAGCTTGTTTTCCAGCAGTACATAGATTAATCCACTCATGCAGAGGACCCCCAGGGCAAGAATAATGTTTTCCGGGAGAGGGAACATGATAAAACAGAGCATATTGGAGATAAGTAAAGCTCCAGCCGTCACCTTCCAGTCCTGAGACAGGGCAATCATCACACAAAAAAAGAAGCTGCATAGCAGAATCGCCCCAGCAAAAAGCAAAAGGTTCATAAAGCTTGGCATACTCAAAACAAATATGCCGGAATAGTCAGAGAGCAAGGTCTTGCTCAGGTAGAGGGCTGCAAAGAAACTAGCCAGATAAAAAGGGATAAAAACCAACTTTTTCCAGTAATACATAAAATTATTGTATCATCCATTTATCTGATAGAATAGCGGAATGAAAAACTATGCCGGACTGACCAGAGAAGAACGGATCCAAAAAGCCATGAGCCTGCGTAAGGACGACTTTTGTCTGGTGCTGGAAAACTTGGCCGAAGAGAGTAATATTGCCGCTATTTTACGCACCGCGGAAGCGTTTGGGGTAGGCAAGGTCTGTATTATTCATCCATTAGGTTCAAAACCCCATATTAATAGGGGTGCAGCCAAAGGCGCAGTACAATGGCTGAATATTGAATTTTTCACCTCTGTCTCTTTATGTTTCCATGAACTACGAACCGCAAACTTCGAACTAATTGGCGCCCTCGTCGACCCGCAGGCTAAGGTTCTCTGGCAAGAGGATTTTTCCGGTAAAGTAGCTATTGTAGTCGGTAACGAAGCCCAGGGAATGAGCGAAGAAGCTCAAAAACTTGTCGATAAAAATATCTATCTCCCGATGCTAGGGTTAACAGAGAGCTTAAATGTTTCCGTGGCTGCAGCCATCTTCCTCTATGAAGTGATTAGACAAAAAGAGCGTTAGGTACTGTTAGTTACTGTGGCTGCAAATAGAGACATCAACCAATTATTTGTGGCGACCGCTGGTCGGTCTGCTGAAGAGCTAACTGTTAGCAGGGAAAATCTTCCCTCCTGGTAAAAACCAGTATCACCGCGAGATCTATCATCCCTAGTGCGGTCAAATACTCTCAAAAAAATATCTTTACCTCTCTGACTGCGCCAGCCTTGCTGTAAAATATCATCAAAGTTTACTAGTTGAACAGCCAGCACCGAGCTTCTCTCGTTGACAGCTGAAACGACAGCGAGCCCTCCTCTTTGTTGGATATGATGAGAATTTAAAAATAATGGGCCTAAGCTTAGCCTGACCGAGGCAACAACCCCCGCCGCCTCTGTCGTGTTGGCGGCTCCGTACAAGACAGTATCGGCGTCATGCATATCCGGAGTCATTGTTCCGGTATGCATCCTCCAAGTATCGGGGTTAGTATGAGCCATAAAAGCCTCTAATAGCCCTCTTGCTCGGACAGTCTTACCTGCATGAGGAACAACACCTTCTAGCTTCCCAGTGTCATTCCAAACATCCTGTATTGCTGTGGTTCTTGACCCATACAAACAAGAGGGAGTGTGGCTACTTGAAAAGTTACTCCTCGACGATCTGGTTCATTCATAACTATCGGGCAGTCCACCTATTTTAAATCTTTACGTCTGTTTGTCAACTGAGCTTGAGTTTTGGAGTCAGAATCGGGTACTATTCACTCATGACAGAGAAACTAATAAAACAAGCTCCGATTATCTGGGAAGCGATTGCGCAAGCTAAAAATATCCTGCTGCATTGTCATCCGGGTCCGGATGGGGATAGTGCAGGAGGATCTTTGGCTTTTTATCACCTGTTGAAAGGTTTGGGTAAGAATCCGACTGTTATCGCCGGAGATTCTCCAATTCCTCTGGGGCTATCCAAACTCCCGGGTGCCGATCAGATTGTGAATAAGGATTATAACTCTGTCATTGCGAGCGAAGAGAAGCAATCCTACGATTTGTTCATCATCCTCGATTCTTCTAGCCCAGATATGATTTCTAAAAAGGGTGAAGTAGTTTTTCCTGAGTCGATGCAGACCATCGTCATCGATCACCATAAATCCAATCAGCATTTTGGCCAAATCAATCTAGTAGATGATTCATATATTGCCACTTGCCAGATGCTTTATGATTTATTTAAAGAGTGGCAGATCCTGATTACTCCGGATATGGCGGTTTGTTTAATGGTCGGGATCTATGTCGACTCGGGTGGTTTCCGCTATGCCAGAACAACCGAAGAAACCTTTCGGGCGGGGGCAGATCTAGCCAGATTGAATCCGGAATTTACTCAGGTACTTTTTGAGCTGGACAACAATAATTCTCCTTCCAAAATCTACTTTCAAGCCCTGGCCCTTAATTCTGTGGAAGTAATAGCCAATAAAATCGCCTTAGCGGCAGTGTCTTATGAAGCGATGATCGAAAAGGGGATTGATCCGGAAAAGACTGACAAAAGCGAGATCTCCAATCTCTTGAAATCAGTTATCGGATGGGAGATCGGAGCAAGTTTGGTGGAGAGGGAAAGGGGAGTAGTGGATATTAGTTTACGCACCAGAGACCCCGAAAAGTATGATCTATCTAAGCTAGCTGAAAAGCTAGAAGGCGGAGGCCATCCTGCTGCAGCCGGAGCTACAGTTAAAGGGAGTATCGCCAATGTTAAAGCGCTACTTTTAGAAAAACTCACCGAGCTATTTTATCTAAATTAGACATTTAGGTTGTCTCATAGTATAATACCAATATATGTCATCTACTCGTAGAGAAGAATTAGCAAGAGCAGCAGGGCTGGGGCTATTCTTAATTGGTTGTACTAAATCAGAAGCTGTCGCCACTCCTACACCAGTTCGTCGTCCTGCTGGACCACCATTAATAGATCCAAGGATTACTCCGCCAAGTGTTAGGCTTGGCCCAGAACAACTTCGTCCAGAAAATATCTATGTGCCTCTTGGCCCTCGATCTTTTGTTAATTATCGAGGTGGAGGGATTGCTAGTACAGTTGATGGGCCGGTTAAAACTGAAGCTAATCCAGCAATAATGGCTTCATTAAGAGTTCATCCAGGTATGGGTATACCGCTTGCAGAAAACGAACTAATTTTTTCAGTTCTCTCTCATCGACCCCTCAGTAATCAGCAAGACGAGACTGCTATTTTAGCTGACCTACAGAGGAGGGCTGACGATAGCGAGCATCTAACTGCTTACTATCGAGAAATGTCTCAGCGAGGACTAGTCCTTACAACGGGAACAGATGTTTTCCGTCACATATCAGTGTATCAAAGACTAAAAGAACCCCTGGCTTCTTATCAGACAACCCAGCCTATATCCCAAAGATATTATGCAGCCAGTGTTGCGCTATCTTTAGGCTGGGTGGAGAGCTTAGTAAATTCTGCAGGGTCTGATAGAAAACGCACGTTAAGCGATACTCAAAGAACCCTTGTTGAGCAAAGATTACCGATACGAGTCGTGGCTATGGATGAAGGAGTACCTGGAGCTATCAGATCTCTTCCTGATCTCCCCAGCTAATCGATCCTTTATTTTGTTACAATGAGCTAATGAGAGTCGCCCTGGTGCACGATTATTTAAGAGAGTATGGGGGGGCGGAGCGGGTGTTGGAAACTTTGCACGAGATGTTTCCTGATGCTCCGGTCTACACTGCCTATTTTAACCCCCAAGGACTAGGTTCTCACGCCGCCGAGATATCCAAGTGGGATATCAGATCTTCTGCGCTCCAAAAAGTCCCCTTTGCCCGTAAATTGGTCTCTCCCTTTAGATTATTTGCCCCGATGATCTTTGAAGGATTTGACCTAAGAGAATATGATCTGGTGATTTCGTCTTGCGCTATTTACTTTGCCAAAGCTGTGATCACCTCACCTTCGACTTTGCACTTAAGTTATATTCACACCCCTCCCCGCTATCTATACGGCTACACCACCAGCTTTAATTACAAAAAAAATCCACTGACCAGGGTGCTGGGAGAGTTGGCAAATCATATTTTGCGAGTTTTCGATTATGAAACCTCGCAGCGGCCGGATGTGTTGATAGCTAACTCCGAGAATGTGGCTGCTCGGATTAGAAAATTTTATAGAAGAGAACCAGTGATTATCTATCCCCCAGTGGATGTTTCAGAAATCAGTCGTCAGTCGTCAGTCGTCAGAAAGTCTGAAAGCTCACGACTGAAAGCTGATAGCTATTATTTAAGCCTAAGTAGATTGGTTCGAGGGAAGGGAGTAGATGTAGTGATTAAAGCCTGTAACCAGGCTAAGGTTAACTTGAAAGTGGCTGGCACAGGACCCGAAGCTAAATATCTAAAATCTATCTCTGGACCGACCATCGAATTTGTGGGTGAGGTGACTGACGAAGAAAGAGTAAAGCTTTATGCCGGGGCCAAAGCTCTAATTCTGGCTTCCGAGGATGAGGACTTCGGGATTACCGCTGTGGAGGCCCAAGCTGCCGGGACTCCGGTGATCGCCCCCAGGTCGGGAGGCTATTTGGAAACAATAATTGAAGGAAAGACAGGGGTGTTTTATGAAGTGGCTATCGACAAGAGTCAAGAGTCAAGTTTAGTGCAAACACTGCAAAGCTTTGATCCAGCAAAATTCAAAGCTGAGGATTGTCAAAAACAGGCCGAAAAATTTTCCAAAGAACGATTCAAGGAAAAAATGCTAGAATTAATTAAATCAAACCTTAAATCTCAAATCTTTTAAAAAGTTTTTAGATTTGAAATATAGTTTTGAGATTTAAGATCTACGATTTGAGACTTTATATGTCAATCTTTCCTCATACAGTAGCTGGTGCCGTTGCCGGGTCTTTTTTCGACAATCCGATTGCCGGAGGCATGGCTGGTTTTGTGAGCCACTTACTCATGGATATGGTTCCTCACTGGGAGCCGGATATCTATGATAAAAAAAATCGTGAACGAAAGGTACTAATGGGTATACTCCTATTAATCGATCTCTCCCTGGGGATATTGGTACTAATCTTCGTTTCGCCAAATCCAGCAGCTTTTTGGGGTGGCCTAGTTGGTGCAGCCACCGATGCGGATAATTTCTTACAGATGAAATTTAAAAGCTTTCCACTGCTCTCTAAGATCGGAATTAAGACCCACGACTATGAAAATCACGGACGCTGGCATGGCCAGATCTCAAATCCTGTTTTAGGGATGATCGGGCCGGTGATTGTGGCCTTTGGAGGATTATTTTATCTTTTTCTAAAACTGCATTAAATTTTCTGGCACTTGGCACAAAAAAAAGTACTCCGTCCGGCTTGAGCGATTTTCTGAATGATAGATCCGCACACTGTACAGGGGTCGCCCGCCCGATTATATACATGGGCAAATTTCAGGAAGTATCCTTTTTCACCATCGGAGTTAACATAATGAGCCCGGGATGAACCGCCATACTTAATGCTGGCCAGCAAAGCATCTTTGATCCCCTTAGTGAGTGCCGAATACTCGTCATCGGATAAGACTCGAACTTTTTTGCGCGGATCGATCTTGGCATTGAAACAAGCTTCAGCAGCGTAAATATTACCGATCCCGGCGACGGCTGTCTGATCCATTAACCCGACCTTAACCGGCAAACTAGGATGGTGGAGTAGACGTTCTTTTAACACTCGCCAAGTAAACTTTTTTTCCAGTGGCTCCGGCCCCAAATTCTTTAAGAATTGATTATCGATCAACGATTCACGATTCACGAGCTTGATCCACCCGAACTTGCGTTGATCATTGAAGTAGAGCTTGGTTCCATCTGCAAAGGTAATAATAGCCCGAGTTGATTTGTTAGGCATTTCTCCGAGCATATCCAGGGTCGGATGACCGCCGATGAGTGGTTCGTGGTTCGTAGTTCGTAGTTTATGCTTAGGAACTAGCACAAGCTGACCAGTCATTTTGAGATGAAAGAGCAAAGTTAGTGTATCGTCGGTCGTGGATCGATTATCGTCTTTGTTTTTCGACCTACGCTCAACGATTAACGATTTACGCACCAGATCTATTCCCAGTATCTTAGCTTTTCTCCAGACCCCGGTTACAGTAGCCCCCGTAACGAGCTGAGGATCGCCTTCAAAAGTCTTGGCATTTAGGATTTCAATCTTTTTTATCTGTAGTCCAACGATCTTTTTTTCAAGACCTCTGCGGATCACTTCAACCTCGGGAAGTTCTGGCATAAGGTGTATTCTAGGAACTTCAAGCTACTATGACAAGAGCTTATTGCGGTGTACAATACGGAAAGCTCATCATATGGAAGAAAAAGACCGTTCTGTCAGATCAGTCCTTGCCAACCCGGCTTTTACTAAACTATGGTCAAATCAGATCTTCGTGCAGCTGGCCTATAACAGTTTAAATTTTACCTTACTGCTCTGGGTTTTTAAACTAGCTTCCTCCAATACCGCTGTTTCCGGACTGATGCTGTCGATCTATCTGCCCCCGGTCATTTTTGGGGTATTTGCCGGAGTTTTTGTCGATCTATTCGATCGCCGCAAGATCATGCGTATTATCGATCTATTAATGGCCCTTTGCTTTGTTGGGTTAATATTTTTTAAAGACTATCTTCCGACTGTCTATTTGTTCACCTTTTTAGTGAATACTCTGGCTATTTTTTATCTCTCTTCCGAGGCCTCCGCTATCCCAATTATTGTTAAAAAATCCCAGCTGCTGCTGGCTAATTCACTTTTTTCGACCACGGTTTTTTTAAGTTTCCTAGTTGGATTTGGACTGTCCGGTCCTTTAATCTCCCTTTTTTCCATTGACTTTGTCTTTGGTTTAGGAGCGTTGGTGCTTTTTATGGGGTTTCTCTCGACCTTTTCGATGCCCTCGATGAGAAGCGCCTTAGATGATGACGCACTGGAGCTGAAAAATGCTTTACGCAAAAGGAGTATTCAGGGCATCGACCGACTTATCCGAACAGAGATCCGTAAAACTATCAATCTAATTAAAGACAAGCCTCAGGTTCTGACGGCCATTTTGATTATCTCTATGGAGCAGGCGATTGTGGGCGTGCTGGGAGTACTGATCCCTTCTTTCTTAGAGAGGGTCGTCCATATCAAAGCCACCGATGCCTCAATTGTTTTAGTGATTCCCTTGGGGGTAGGGATGTCTCTAGGAGGGCTGTTTATCGGCAAATTAGGTCACCTCTGGCCCAAGCGGAGGATCGTGGCTACAGGCACGGCTTTAGCGGGGCTGTTGCTCGGGTTAGTTGGATCAGGCCCCTTTTTAAATCCGATCTCCAGCCGAATACATACGGTCCTGCCATTTTTTTACCGGCCTTCTCATGCCGGAGCCTTGGTTGTGGGCTCTTTTTTACTGGGACTGGCGATGGTTTCGGTGATTGTGCCTAGTCAAACCGCAATACAAGAAGAAACTCCGGAGAATACTCGGGGTAAAGTCTTCTCTGTTTTAAATATGACCATGTCCGGGCTAGCTCTGGTCCCTATTTTAGTAATCGGACCACTATCAGATATAATTGGGCCGGCGCTAATTTTTGTGCTGATCGGTTTGACGGTTTTCTGGGCGGGAATAACTGGGTTGTATCCAAAATATAATCCGTTATCCGGATTTTTGCCTAAGGGCTGGAGGACTTTTTTGGGAAATTAATGTTCATCAAAAAACTTAACTTAACCCATTTTCGTAACTACCCCGGACTGGATTTTGATTTTAGCTCACCGGTAACCGTGCTACTGGGAGATAACGCGGAGGGTAAGTCGTCTCTTTTAGAAAGTATCTATTTTGCTTCAACTACCAAATCCCCCAAGGCAGCCCGGGATGAAGAGCTGATGACGGAAGGAGAAACAGTCACCCGAGTTGAAGTAGAAGTAGAACATCAAAATCAAGAGATTACCGGTCTGGAGATTGGGATGCATCTGCAGGATAAGACCTTAACCAAAAAAGTTAAGGTTAACGGAGTCGCTCGGAGGATAGTGGACTATATTGGGCATATGACAGTAGTGCTCTTTGCGCCGGAAGACATTAACCTGGTCAATGGATCACCGAGCCTCCGCAGATGGCATATTGATCTGACCCTGGCCCAAATTGATAGAGACTATAAAAAGGCTCTAACCAGCTACGAAGATGTGGTCACCCGGCGTAATCGGGTACTTAAGAATATTCAAGACGGGCTGTCTCGGTTGGATGAGCTGGACTTTTGGACCGATCAGCTGTTGCTTTTTGGAACAGTCATTTCTGGCAAGAGGCGGGAGCTTTTTGAGTTTATCAATAAAACAGAGCGTAAGTTTGGGGACTTCAAGGTAGGTTATAAAGAAAATGTTTTGAGTAGGGAAAGATTAAAAGAGTATCAAAATAGGGAGCTAGCGGCGGCGATGTCTCTGATTGGACCGCACCGGGATGATTTTGGATTTTTTTTAAGTGATCGGAACCTGGCTCAGTATGGCTCTCGGGGAGAAACGCGTACTGCTGTCCTGGATTTAAAGATCGCCGAGGCCTCTTTTATTGAATCCAAGATCGGAGAGCGTCCGATCCTGCTGCTGGATGATGTTTTTTCAGAATTGGATTTAAAACACCGCGAACATGTGTTGGATTTGGTCTCTTTTCAGCAAACCATTATCGCCTCAGTCGAACTAGACGATCACCTTCAGGTCTTTTTTGAAGAAAACGGGAAGATCTATCAAGTTAAAGAGGGTGGTATTGTTAAGAGTTCAGAGTGAAGAGTTCAGAATTCACTCGCTGTCCGTGCCTAATTTGGCAGAGATTTTGGAGAGGTTATAGGTTATCAAAACAGCAAAAATAGTAATTAAGATTGCATAGATAAATCGATACCAGATGACCGAGTTCGGAAAGTAGGGTTGGATATATTGCTCCACGAAACCTTTAATAGCGTCATTCCAGGCTAAAGCGGCCACCAACCCGAATCCGGAGGTCGAAAGGGTAATCATCTGCGACAGGAGTTCCTGCCTTATTTTATGTAGTTCGGATTTGGTAGGTTGATCTTCTTTTTTTTCTTCAGCCACGAAGCCAGTATAGCATATCGTTAATTCTGCGGGAAATTTTCGGGGAATACTGTATAATAGCTCTATGCGCTTTTTAAAACTGCTCTTGACTTGGGATATTGTTATTCCTTTGGTGGGGTTGATTGTGTATGGACTGATAGTTTTTAGCTTAAAAGGCACTTTCCCTTCGGGTCAGGAATTGGTGGAGAATTTTGGAGCAATTTATGCCCGGTATGGCTATAAGATTCTCTTTTTATCCGCACTGCTGGAGACTTTGGTCTTGGTGAACTTTTTAATTCCTGGACAGCTGGCCATGGTGCTGGGGATTGTTTTTGCCCGAACCGGACAGATTAATCTGGAGATGGTAGTGGCCATGATTGTGCTTGGTGCCTGCCTAGGATATTTTATCGATTACTGTCTGGGCTGGTTTGGGTTTCAGGAATTATTAAAGAAGTTAAATTTAGAGCAATACGTCGTTAAAACGGAAAAGCAGATTAAAAAATGGGGAGCCAAGGCCTTGGTGCTGGGATTTATTCATGCTAATGTCGGCACCTTTACTTCGCTTGCCGCAGGTGTAATTCAGATTAATGTTTGGCGGTTTATGATGATCGCTATTTTATCAACCCTATTTTGGACTTCTGCCTGGAGTCTGCTGATCTATACTTTTGGAGATATTTTTATTAATCTATTTACGCGCTATACACCGCTGGTATTAGTCATATTTCTGGGTGTAGTGGTATTGTTAAAGCTGTTTAATGGAGAAAAAAATAAAAGCTAAATGTTTTATCCAAAATATACCATCACTCAAAAAGTCCTGAAGAATATCGGTATTGTGGATGCCGCCAAAGAAGTCATCACCAACGCTCCCTTAATCCCAGCCTGGGAAGCCAAGTTCCGTAAAGAAGCGATGGAAAGGACCGTTCACCACGCCACCCACCTAGAGGGCAATCGTTTAAGCGAAGAAGAGGTCATTGACATCTTAGACGGCAAAGAAGTAATCGCCAGAGACCGGGATATCCAGGAGATCTTAAATTACCGGAATGTCCTAAAATTCATCGACAGTATTGCTACTCAAATCGGACCAAGTAATCCATATATTTTTACCCTGGAGACGGTGCTGGAGATTCACCGTTTAACCGTTTTTCGTATTCTGGAGATCGCCCAAAGCGGCGCTTTCCGGACTCGTCAGGTCGTGGTGCGTAATACCCAAACTGGTGAGATCAGTTATACCCCACCTCCCGCAGCCGAGGTGCCATACTTAATGGAGGATTTAATCTCCTGGATTAATTTACCGGAAACCAGGGAGATGCATCCGATCATCAAAGCCGGAGTAGTACACTACGAGATCGCCCGGATTCATCCATTTGTTGATGGTAATGGCCGGGCAGCCCGAGCTGCGGCGACTCTCCTCCTATTTTTGGATGGCTATGATATCCGTAAATTCTTTTCTTTTGAAGAGTATTTTGACGAGAATCCGATGACCTATTACGTGACTTTGCAAGCTGTCTCTAACCAAATGGTGATGGATACCCATGATCGGGATCTGACTCCTTGGCTGGAATATTTTGTCGAAGGGGTAGCGGTCGAATTAAATCGGGTGAAGGATCGAGTCAGGCGGATCTCGGCTGATGCCAGGGTTAAGGATAAATTAGGGGATCAGGTGATACTCAATGAGCGCCAGATGATGATTATGGAGTACCTGCATCGGCACAAGCTCATGACCAATAAAGACTTCCGTAAAATCTTTCCGGATTTTTCTGACGATACAGTCCTGCGGGAGATTAAATTCTTAAAACAAAAGGGGTTAGTTAAAAAGATCGGCGGAACCAAAAAAGCTCAGTATGTGTTGAAGTAGTTCAAGGCTTGTCAGCAGGGGCTGGTTGAGTACTTCTTGCAAGGTCAAGAATTTGGACGTCTGGCATAGCAGGGGGAGAGGTTGTGACCACTCTTTGGACTCTACCCACGGAAGCTACAAAGTCCGTAATCTCCGCTGAAGCCTGTGCCATTGCAGCTAAAAAAACCAGTTCCTGAGGGGTTCTGGATGTCCGTTGTAATAATTCAGTATAGCCACCAACCACACCTAAGGGGCCATTGATGTGGTGAGCCATGGAGTTAGCTACCAGCCGAACTCCCTCTAAACGAGCTTGCTGGCTAGCTGCTGCGATACGTTCATCAACTCTGAGTAATCGATTCAGAGGTCTTATAAAGGGCCGGACAAGAGATGCCAGAAGAGGCCGACCAAATCGGGTATAGGTTTGGGGTTTTCGTTCTGAGGATGGGCGCTGGTCAGCTGAAGCCATAATGAGACCCTATAGTAGTGGATTTTGCTTAATTTGTCAATCAAGCAGTAGAACGAGCCTGAGCTGGTTGAAGTACGGGTAAAGGTAGCGCTTCTGATGCCGGTAGTAAATGTATTTTTCCGTGTTCGTATCTGGCAATATTCCCCTTAACATTGAAGTGGGGGAAATCCTTAGCTTCTTTAATATCATTTCTAGTTAAGCTCTTTGAATCAAGCCATTTGTCCTGAGCCACTTCTCTAACAGACTTGGTGACGTTTTTAGCATGTTGAGTTGCATTATCAGCTGCTTTGCGAAATTGTTCAAGACCCATGCCTTCTTCTCTAGTCGCAATTCCAATACTTAATGTTTGCATCCCTTCAACTTCTTTTGGGTAGCTACCAAAGTAGGCCTCGGGGTTTGTTTGTAGCTCTGCTTGATGTTTGTGGAAGTTTTCCAAGATGGTGGCTTGAGCAGCGAGTGCTTTCGCACTATTTCCAGCTGGCCACTTTTCGATAATATCAGGATGTAGTTGCACTGCAGTATACAAATCTTGAATTCGTCGCGCTACCACCTCTGCTCCAGCTGCATCAGTTTCAGAAAGTAAAATTTCAAATTCTTCTCCTCCGCGACGGGACACAACCTCACCATCACCCGACTCTTGACCGGTAACTCTTGAATTTTTGTTAATCCGACGGATTACATCTCCTGGTCTGGATGCTGCATTTTCTAAAACCCAAGCAATCTGTTTTAAAGCTGCATCGCCAGTCGCCTGGTTGTAACGCTTATTGATAACACCAAATAAATCAGCATCAATAAAAAGTAAAGAGATAGGCCTATCTGTACGTTCTGCAGCTCTGAATTCTCTGTTTAAATCATGGTCGAATATTCTGGCATTAGGCAGGCCAGTAAGATAATCTGTAGTGGCTGTGGTAAGTAGCTTTCCCATCTGTTCTTGTAACAATTGAGTTGCTTGAACTTGTGATAGCCCTCCAGCGTATGCTAGCCGCATAAAATTACTTACTTGTTGGTCTAAAGTTTTTCTATCTAAAGTATCTGGAAAGAGAGATTTTACATCAGGTTGAGGCTCAGTCTTTGCAGTTTCAGCTACTGTTGGGTGAGGCGAAGCTTCTCCGTTGTCCATTAACCCAGTATATCATGTCTTAATATGATCAGCTCGTCACGAGATTTAGCTTTAATCAGTTTAGTCTCTTCTTCCGAATCTCGATCTCGAATAAAGCCATTCAAAGGGCACCGTCAGGACTGACCCTAATGCTCCTGCTAGCTGGCCCCATTCTGACAATTCCGTTCTCCATGTAGGAACATAAGCATAAATTGGTGCGGGTGGGTTTATCCTGCCCTGATACCAGTAATCTGGATTTTGGGTAACTCTATTTCGTCGGAGTTGTTCAGCTGCAAATTCTGCTTCAAGCTTCGGAGCATTGTCTGGTGGAGGAAATGAATGACGCCATGGAGTAACTGGGTTAGCAGCGAAAAAAGCATAATGACGTTCCCGGCTATCCCAACCTCTCAAGGCTAGTGCAGCAGCTAGAGCAGTTCTGCCTCGGCCCTGTAACTCATCCAAAACACGACTTTCAAACTTTGCTGATTCCTGGGAAATTGGTCCGATGCCTTCATCTAGCAACCACCAAAGGTGTTGATGAGCTAAGGCAGCAACTTCAGGAGCAACGTGTGCTCCAGGAATAAAAAGAGTTTGTCGATGAGTGGGATCTGAAAAAACGCTAAGTCGAATACCTTCAACCACAAATGGTTCTCGGGTTGCCGGGGAGTAAGTGTGCCATAGCGCAAAAAGATCAGGTCTTACTAGTTCACCAGCAGCTTGAGGATAGATATGGTCAAGGGGATATGCTTTTACATCATCCAATAAAGCCATCTGGGAAAGATGAGGTAACTCGGAATGCCAGCGTATAGGTTCAGCCATAGGGAGATTATACAATAGCTGCTGTAGTTTTGCAACTATAGGCTAATTGTAACACTTGCTATGAATAAATGCTTTGGTTACAATCTCCAAGCTATGACTTTTGCACACTTATCCCAATATTTCGAACGATTAGAGCAGACTTCGAGCAGGCTTGCGCTAATAGATACCCTCGCCGAACTTTTTAAAGAGACCAAAGCTAATGAAATAAAAGAGATCGCTTATCTGATTCAAGGCCGGGTAGCTCCTTTTTATGAAGCGACCGAGATTGGGATGTCCGAAAAGCTGGTCGCTGCCTCGATTGCCAGAGCGTATGAAACAGAAAAAGACCAGGTTTTAGCAGAATATGGCAAAGTAGGAGATCTGGGGAAGGTGGCAGAGAGATGGAGTGCAGAGAGTAAAGTGAAGAGTTCAGAGTTAAGGGTTAAAGAAGTATTCGAGACTCTTCGAAAGATTGCTGCCATGACCGGGGAGGGGACGGTGGAGTTTAAAGTTTCGACCCTCGCTGGACTGCTCAATAGAGCAGACGCGGTAGCAGCCAAGCATTTAGTGAGGATTCCGCTCGGTAATAACCGTTTAGGAATCGGGGATCCGACAGTTTTAGATGGGTTTGCCCTAGCTAAACTGGGGGATAGAAAACAGCGCAAGCTATTGGAAGGAGCATATAACAAAGTGTCCGACCTCGGACTAATCGGGGAGACTCTGTGGAACAAAGGCGTCGGAGCCGTGCAAAAACTAGAGGTGGCGGTCGGCCGGCCGATCCGCTCTCAGCTTTGCGAGCGGATCTCGGACCCTAAACTGATCTTAGAAAAGTTTGGCGGAGAAGCCCATGTCCAGAAAAAATTTGATGGCTTTCGGGTTCAAATCCATTTAGATAGGGGACAGGTTACAGGTGCCGGGAGACAGCCAGTCGTGAGACTTTTTAGCCGAAACTTAGAAGAAACGACCGCTATGTTTCCGGACATCATTGCGGGGGTGCTGTCTCAGGTGAAAGCCGATTCCATCATTCTGGATTCCGAAGCCTTGGCCTATAATCCGGAATCAGAAGAGTACCTGCCTTTTCAGGAAACGACCAAGAGGCGACGTAAATATGATATTGAACAAACGGCTAAAAGACTGCCTCTAAGGGCTTTCGTCTTTGACATTATGTATTTAAACGGCAAGTCCTTGGTGGATATGTCACTTAGAGAACGTATTAAGTATTTGGCAGCAAGTATTAAGGGGGATGAGGTACTCATTCCTCAGCCAGGAGAGTTTATGACTGATGCTCAAAAAATCGAAATAGATTTTCAAGATGCGCTGTCTAAAGGTCTGGAGGGGTTGATAGTCAAGCGTCCGAATTCCCTCTACGAAGCAGGTGCCAGAAACTTTAACTGGATCAAGCTCAAGCGCCACTCGTCAGGTGAGTTAAAAGACACTATTGATTGTGTGGTACTCGGATATATCTTTGGCCGGGGTAAACGGGCCGATTTTGGAGCCGGAGCCCTGTTGGTTGGGGTCTATGACAAGTCTAAAGACGAGTTTGTTTCTGTTTCCAAAATAGGCACTGGTTTAACTGATGAAGAATGGCGGGAGATCTTTGCCCGGGCAGAGAAGATCAAAGTGAGCCATAAACCGGCCCGAGTTAATTCCCGGATTACTCCATCTGTCTGGGTTCAGCCTCAAATCGTCATTGAAGTACTCGCTGATGAGATCACCCGCTCTCCTTTACATACCGCCGGACAAGACGAGTTAGGAATAGGTTATGCTCTGCGTTTTCCCAGATTGGTCAGGTTTAGAGAAGCGGATAAACGACCGGAAGATGCAACGACCGTTAAAGAACTAATCTCGTTATTTGGTCAACAAGGAAAGCAGTAAAATTTTGAAGTCTTTTTTACTATAGCAAATTAGTTACATTAAAAAAAGAATTGTTTTTGTTCTACAAAGTAGCTAAAATCTCTTTTTAGAATGTTTTTTAGGTTTAGAATACGACTAGTTTTAGAGGGTAATGACTTAGAGGCGAAAGCCTCTATTTTTTTGCAAAAAGTTGACAAGGGAGCAGGCGTATGCTGGTAGAGCAGAGGGTAACTTTAGAAACTAAGCTCAGAAAGGGGCTGCCAATTGGTGTCGAAGATCTGACAGATTTTCAAACCAGGATTGATCCAAGTCTAGTGAGTCTAAACCCCCGACCGTTGCTGGCAAGGGTTAACGGTTCTGGGCTTCGTGCCCAACTAGGGGTTGTCCGAGACCCGGTCGGTTACTTACTGTACAAATGGGGTATTCCACAAACAGGCACGGCCCCTGATCTTTAATAGATTAATTCTTTTTCAGCCAGTTTACGCCAAGATAAACCAAAGGGGTTTCGATCACTGACATCAAACATTTGAGTAAATAATAGGGGATGCTGATGCTTAGGATAAAGTTAAAGTTTTGAGCAAAAGGCTTATCCAGAGCCCAAAAAGCCAGCACCATAAAAACCAAGGTATCAATCAGTTGGGAGCCAAAGTTAGAGAGATTATTTCTTAGCCAGAGGGATTTTTTACCTAAAGCTTGGCGGATTTTGGTAAAGATATAAACATCTAAAAACTCGGCCAAAGCAAAGGCAGTCAGGGAAGCGAAAGAAAACCTGGCTGATAGTCCAAAGACTTTATCATAGGCAGCCTCTTGGGAGGCAAATCTGGAGGAGGGAGGTAAAGCCGTAAAGGCCAGACTCGTTAGAAAAATTAATCCAACCACAACTAGCCCAGAGCGGATAATACTTCTGGTTCGCTCCTGACCATAGACCTCGGTAATAACATCATTGATACTAAAAACCACGGGAACGACAAAAATTGCCACACTGGCATTTAACTGAAATGAACCAAGGCTTACAAGGGGAAAGGTTTTGGCGCCCATTAACTCGGAAACCGCGATACAAAAAATATACATGGAAACCAAAAAATCCATTCTGTCGATTTTGAACATTACCCCGCAATTTTATTGAAATATTTCCAGATAGTAAAGAGGTAAAGACAACTTTGTTATACTACAAGCTAAGACATGGCTTATATTGCTGATCTGCATATCCACTCCAGATACTCCCGAGCTTGTTCGGGTGAGCTAAATATCCCGAGTCTCGCCAAGTGGGCCAGGCTGAAAGGTGTCGATGTGTTGGGGACAGGAGATTTTTTGCATCCTTTATGGTTTGCCGAGCTAAAAAAAGACTTGATTGAATCGGCGACCGGTATGCATACATTAAGATCGCCATCCGATGAATCTAAAGGCATTCGTTTCCTCTTGACTACCGAGATCTCCTGCATCTACTCTGAAAGAGGGAAGAGTCGCCGGGTGCATATGTTGGTCTTTCTACCTTCCTTTGCGGCTGTCGACAAACTCGCCCAGGAGTTTTTGAGTCGCAAATTTAATATCTCCTCGGACGGCAGGCCAATTATTGGGATCTCTGTTCAAGGCTTATGTGAGATTGTTTGGACTCTTGAGCCAAAAGCGATTATTATCCCGGCGCATATTTACACCCCCTGGTTTTCGTTATATGGATCGGAGTCGGGATATGACTTTTTTAAAGAATGTTTCGGGGGGTTTAGTGACCAGATATTGGCGATCGAGACTGGACTGTCTAGTGAACCGGCGATGAACTGGCGAATTGCCGATCTTGATAACAAAGCCATCGTCAGTTTTTCGGATGCGCATTCCTTGCCTCGGTTAGGCAGGGAAGTGACCATCTTCAAGGGTAATCTGTCGTTCGATGAGTTAAGAGACGACCTGTCCAAGCAAAATATCCTGGAGACTGTCGAGTTTTTCCCCGAGGAAGGCAAGTATCACTACTCCGGACACAGAAACTGCAATATTGTCTACTCGCCAGAGGAACTAAAGAAAAAAGGCCAGATCTGTCCGGTTTGTAACAGGCGATTGACGGTTGGAGTGATGAATAGGGTCGAGGATTTAGCGACCAGGTCTCAGGAGGAGTTAAAACTTAAAACAGAAAATGGAGTCATAAAGTCTCTGACCTTTCCCCATCGCCCCGGATTTAGGATGCTAGTGGGGCTGGAAGAGATCATTGCCGCAAGTTTGGAGGTAGGGATAGGGAGTACTAAAGTTAGGCAGCTATATATGAATCTGGTTTCTAATCTGGATACAGAGCTGAAGATTTTGACCAAGACTTCAACTGATCTTATCTCTATGGTTGCCGGGGCGAGAGTCGCCGAAGGGGTTGAGCGGGTCAGACAAGGCAAGTTGTCGATTGAGCCGGGCTTTGATAATACTTATGGCCAGGTTAAAATCTGGGCAGACGGCGAACCCAAGGCTTTGGAGCAGGTGAGCCTCCTTTGAACAAGCTAATCTGAGCCAATAAGAGTATAATACAGCTATGAAACCCACCCCCTTACCAGAATCGAAAAACCCGTCGTTTGACAGCTCATCTGGTACAGGAGAAACGCAAAGAATATTGATTGTCGCTTTGGGTAATCCGGGTCAAGAATACGCCAGTACCCGACATAATTTAGGCTTTATGTTGGCAGATATGTTTGTCGCAAGCACGAAGATTCCCGGAGCCTGGGAAGAAAATAAAAAATTCCACTCTTTAATCTGTGAACTGAGAACTGAGAACCGACGACTATTAGTGGTTAAACCTCAGACCTATGTCAATCGCTCCGGTACAGCCATCGCTGCACTGATCTCTTTTTATAAACTAAAGCCGGAGGAAATAATTGTGCTACATGATGATTTAGATATCTCCCTGGGGCATATCAAGCTTCGTTTGGGAGGTGCAGCTGGCGGGCATCATGGAGTAGAGTCAGTGATGCAAGCTCTGGATACTGACCAATTTACCCGGCTAAGGATGGGAATCGGCACCACCAAAGAACACAACACAGAGCAATTTGTAGTCAGCAATTTTGCGTCTAACGAACACTCGTCAGTAAAGCACATGCTAGAGCGAGCCTTGCAAGCATTACAGGTGCTAATTTCCCAGGGCCTAACGGCTGCCCAAACCCGGTTTAACGATTAACCGGTTAGTCTTGACAAAGCGAAGCAGTTATCCCTAAGATAAAATAGCTAGCACTTATGAACCCCAAGATTATTAAATTTCTATTGGTTATTTTAGTAATCGGGCTGGTCATTATCGGCGGTCTATACGCCTATAAACAAAACTTTTTTCAGAAAGGTTCCTCTTCTCCAACTGCCAAAAAAGCTCCCTCCAACATTAAAAACTCCGCTGGTCAACCCCTCCGAGATAGCGTTGGGTTACCTGTCACCCCAGCCACGACTTCTGGTAAAACAGTCGAGGACTTTGTTAAAACCGTCAAAGAAGATGCTCAGGAAAGTTCGGATCTAAATATTCGTAACTGCTTAGCTGATCCTGGCGTGATTAGAGTTAAACTTGGCCAAAAAATCAATGTCAAAAACAGTGACGATAAAGATATAACTTTATCTATTGCTGTGGGGATGGTGCCCACTATTCCGGCCAAAAAATCTGTTTCTCTATCCATTACCGCCGAGCCAGCCATTTATACTTATGGTTGTTCTTCGTCTGGTGGGACTAGCCAAGCCAAGTCTGGCGTAATGGACATTTATAAATAGTCTTTGATTGACAAACCTCTTGCTAGTTTCTACCATTAGATGATGTCCCGAATTTACTTAGTTATCGTACTGCTTATACTGCTGGCTGCAGCTATTGGCGTCTTGGTCTTTATGCAATCCAATAAATCTCTGCCCTTTTCGGTGACTAATCAAAGTCAACCTTCGACATCTCCTTACCCAAATATAGAATCATTGTTGAAGCCTCAGGAAGCCAGTCCTTCAGCTCAGCAAGTAGAGGAGTATGTAACAGCCGTAGAAAAATTCGCCGAGGAGGGAGATCTGGTCACACTCGCCAACGATTGTCTAGCAGAACCAAAAATCCTCAAGGCCAAAAATCCCCAGGAGATAACGATAAAAAATAATGGTAATTCTATAGCTACAATTAGTGCATTGCTTAAAAAGCTAACCTCCCTACCAGACAAAACAATCGTGGTTAGTTTAGATCCGGGGATATACTCGTTAAGCTGCCAAACTGGTATCAATACTGCCAATAAAACTGCTGCTCTAATCTTGGTTCCAATTGGTGAACCCCTCCAAACTAACCGGGAATCACAAATTCAACAAAGAGCCCAGGCTGCCTCGGAAGTTATTCTTGGGGCAAAATGTATCAGCACTCCGTCAGTCCTTAAAACAAAAGCGGGGGAGGCTCTAAAATTTAAAAATAATACTAAAGAAGAGATCCGGTTATTTTTTCCAATGACTAATATAGAATCTAGCAAAGGCTATTTTGTGCTTCAGGCCGGTCGGTCAACTGTCGTTAGTTTAGATTTTAAGCCGGGGGTTTTTAGCTACACCTGCCATACTCCCAAAGATTCAAATACCTATTCCAAAGATATCCTCTTTGAGTAACTCTTCCTACCTTGCCCAATCATTTCCACAGCCATTACACATGTTATAGACCCCGTAATTTCGATCCGGATTCCAGCCTGAGCAGAAGGAATAGGAGCCATCGTCGCCACCGTTGTAGCTATTGCGACAGACTCCAAAATCACAGCGATGAGCATTAGCTTGCTGGTCAACTGCTGATTTCTTCATCTTTGCCTCACCGCACCAGTCAGAGTAAACATCTCTACCGGTTCTCCAGTAATTATTGGTATAGTGCATAATCCATCCATCAGGGGCAGCACCTTCGACAGATCCATCAGTGTAGTAGTCTTCCCACCACCAATAGGGATCTCCGCTGTCATAAGTATGCGAGTGAAGACGGCTAGTGGCCAGGCAACGGTTACCATTGCAGCTATTGTTGCAATTTTTAGCATATATCGTGTATCCACACTGAGACCCATCGGAATAGGCAAAGTCTGATGTGCGACAGGTCGGAGGGGTACCTCCTGTTGAGGGAGCATAGTAGTGGTCACAAGGGCTGGTTGAACTACAGGAGCCAGTCGGATGGTAGTAGATGGTAGAACTAGTATAACAACTGCTTGGACAGACTGCTGCTTGGTTGCTGGAAATACTGCAACTGGTCCCGGTACATGACGAGGCACTGTGATAGGTGATGGGGCTCCCGCCGCTACAACCATAGCCGTCCCCACTGCTACAACGCGTAGAAGTGCTGGTTAGAGGACAGCTGGCAGTGGTGGGTGAGCAGGAATTAGCTGGGATGTATGTCTGCTGAGTGCCTCCGGCCGGGGAGGTACAACCATCTGCGCTACATTGAGTGGATTGATTGGAAAGCCCGCCGTTTTGATAGTTATTGGGACAGCTAATCATAGTGCAACTATTATCCCCGTGATATTTGGGAGGATTAAGCAGACAAGCTGACGGGCAACTAGATTGATTGCTGGTAATAGCGCAGCCTAGTTGACGGCAAGAAGTACTGTCATGATAACTCAACTGTACGCCTTTGGTACCACCGGCATCTAAGGTGCAGCCCTTAAGAGGCATCTGAACCCCGTTGCTGGTGTAGGTGCCGACAGTACAGGAGTTTTGAGTTGAGCTGATCGGACAGGCAGCCGTAGTACAGGAGTTAGCCGGGGTATAAGTCTGATTAACACCGCCATTGCAACCGTCTAGACTGCAGCTGGTTGCTTGGTTAGATACCCCGCCGTTTCCGTAGAAGTGAGGACAGGGTACAGAGCCGCAGGTATTGTCGGGGTGGTAATAGAGAGTATCTCCGCTGTAACAGGTATAGATTCCGTTGGTATTAGGGCATTTGTTGAGTTGAGTGCTGGTTTGGATACAGGCTTCATCACCCGTAACACAAGAGTTACCGGTGGTTTTGAATGCTGCTACTCCACCCGTAGCGCTTCCTTCAAGTGTTGTACACCCACCAGTTGGACAAGAGCTTGCTCTCGGCAGAGTATTGGGACAGGTTCCAGATTTTATACAAGAATTACCCGGGTAACAAGAATCCTGAGTAGCCTTACAAGCCGAGGGACAATCCGGGCTACCAGTGTAGCAGCTTCCCGAGGTAGACGCAGCATAGGGGTATCCACAACTTGCTTTAGTGCAGGTGTTGTCAGTTAAAGCCCCGGTAAAGTATTGGCGTAAACCGCCAGAGAGAGTAATGTTTGGATCTGTCGAGGTGCTGCATGCCTTGTCATTATTTAATCCGCAAACATTAGTTTTAGAATAGGTATTTGCATAAGTGGCGGCATTGGAACTACAAGTAGCAGTCCCGGTGCAGTCTAGTCCGTTAAATCCAGTTTGAGAGCCGTGGCATCCTGCCTGGTCTAAAGCGGCACAGCTAATGACAGGATTTGGAGAGCAGCTAGATTGAGTACAGCTATTCCCGCTGTAGTAAGTGTTAAGGGTATTGGAAGCCCCGGGAGTACTAGAGGAACATCCGTTGGCGTCGTTGCTGCCTGAGCGTACTCCGCAAATACTGTCATGGTTGCCTGATGGAGAATAGGGATAGCCACAAGTGCCGGTATCACAGGTCGTGTTGGTAATGGTTCCGGAGTTATATATTCTTCGAGGTGGGGTGAGGGAATTATCCATCCCCAGAGGAGCTCCATCAGGATCACAGGCCTTAAGATTATTCGGTCCGCAGACTTGAGCCGGAGTGTCAGAGGTGTAGCCAGAGAGGGTCGATGGACAAACAATATTGGACGTGCTACACGAGGATCCGTTATAACCTAGAATATCGCCGTGGCAGGTACCAATGTACGGTGAGCAGTCAACTGGTTTAGGATACTGACAATTTATCTGAGTGCAAGAGTTGCCGCTATAATAGGTCTTTAGGGTGGTGCTATTGGCACAAGCAGAAGCCGTGTCCCAACTACCACTAATACCATTGACCTCTCCGTTGAAAGTAGCTCCGCAAATACTGTCATGGTTGCCTGACTCTGCATAAGGGAATCCACAGCTCACGTCCTCACTGTCGCATGATGTTCCTGAAGCGTAATTTTTAAGCGTTCCGTCAGCGTTGCAGGAATTGCTGTTATTTGCTCCACAGACAAAGGCTTGATTATTAGCTGGGTAATTTGGGTTACAGACTTTAATGTTGGTACAACCAAGGCCATTAAAGCCAGAAATAGCCTCGTGACAGCCCTCTGCATCCTCAGCACTACAGTCGAGTTGGGGATTAGGGTAACAACTCGATTCGCTGCAGCTATTCCCCGGATAGTAGCTCTTTAGATTGCTGCTTGGGTCGGGGACCGCCAGAGAACAACCAGTGGAGTCATAGAGGTTCGGGCTGCTACCAGTTCGGGTTCCACAAATTAGGGACTCTTGGCCTGGTGCTGGAGCATAGGGAAAAGGACAAGTTTGTGCTGCGCAGTGCAGGCCATCGTAATACTGGTTTCTTAGTCCGCTGGCGTTACATTGCAGACACTGCAAGTTAAAGTTATCCGGATGTTGAACAGAGACATTGGCCGGACAGTTCACCGTACCGCAGGCTGTGTCCGTGCCGACACTGGAAGCTGTTTCAGTACAGATTGTTGGACAGCTGGCAAAGATATCCACGCTAAAGGCAGAAGAGGTACAAGAGGTGTGTTCATTCTCGCGATTATTAAACTGTCCGGCATCGTTCATATCAAAAATCGCGTGTAAGTCTGTACCGCTATGATAATTGGACGCGGTAACCTCAGCCGAACGGGTGGGGGGAGTTGGGTGAAACTCTTGAGTGGTGGAATAGCGGATATCCGGAGTAAGCACGCCATCGATACTTAACTGAGAATTGACCTCCGGACGACTTAAAACATCGTAGTAATTGATAGTAAAGGTTTTTGATCCACTGTCTTGCCCTTCGGCGGTACAGGCATTGGTCGCCGCTGGACTAATACTACAAGCCAGACAAGATATATCCCTGATGCAAACTTGCGCCCGATCGCCGGTAGTGTCATCTGGACATATTCGTGTTTCCAGACCAGCTTCATCCCGACATCTCGAAGTACAGCCGCTAAAGGTCGTGGTACAAGGAGATATCTGGATGGCATAATTTGTGTTTTCGGTAGTATAGGACAGTTTTTGAGAAAGAATTTCCCGAAGTAACACAAAGTATTTAGGCTGAACCTGGATCAGCTCAGCGGAGATAGAGTTTGATAAAGTTGTCCCGGTCAGGTCTCGGACTAGTTTAGGAGGGTTACTCGCATCTAAGGCCACCAGGTTACCTTTAACGAGCAGTTGATTATCCGGGCCGAGTAAGGTGTTCTTGTTGGAAGTACAAGGACCGCTGGGGAAGTTATAGTTGCTGCAAATAGTATCTTGCGAGATGATGATCCCATTTATCTGTTTGACAGCTGGATCAATCTTGACTTGTCCGGAGACGATAAAGATCAAGCCGGAATTGGGAATATCTTGACCTGTTTCGTCCTCTCCGTACTTAATATCGGTCAAAATATTCAAGTCCCCACGCACAAAAATCACTCCCACTGCCGGAGCGTTATTCGTCGAGGTAATGTCCGAAGTTACAGAAAAGTCCTGGGTGCTGTAGTACAAAGTTTTATCGACAATTGGTGGAAGAGTAGTAGTAAAGGTCGCTTTGGGCTGAAAGGAACGGTTGTAATAACGCGACCAGAGGTCTTCAAAAGAGCTAATACGGACATCAGCTTGATTTAGGTCAATATAGGCTGGATTTTGGTTGACACAGCCGATGCTAGAGGTAAACTTGGGTCCAGTGCTGCTATAGATTGGACTAGAAATAATCCCCTCACTGACATTAGCTAGATTGGGATCTTCAACACAGGGAGGTGCCTGGGCATAGATTTTGGGAAGAATAACTAAGGCAAAAGCCCCAAGCAGCAGTAAACTACCTAGCCAACTGAAAAGGGGTATGTAGGTAGAAGGCTTTTGTTTAAGTTTATACATCTCCACCTCTACTATATAATTTTTAAACCAAAAGGAGCAACCGCCTACTTCCCACAATTAATATCTATCGCCTGGTTAGCATGGACATCTCCTCCTAAAGTAGACAAGGTCGGACATTTACAGGCGTTATCAGTCGTAAAGGTATAGTACTGGGGAGTAGAAGGATTCCCAGCCCGGTCTCTGGCCTGAAGCCTTAG